>Ga0116164_10003426_pt1 | contig 10862 bp, 6 predicted proteins | sample AD_UKC109_MetaG_FD_89888 | JGI IMG/M metagenome (GOLD analysis project Ga0116164, IMG submission 89888) | Active sludge microbial communities of municipal wastewater-treating anaerobic digesters from Hong Kong - AD_UKC109_MetaG | ecosystem: Engineered > Bioreactor > Anaerobic > Digestate... | reverse complement strand
GCCGCAACTTCGGGCTGATGGTCGATCTCAGCCATATGACGCAGCTGCACGAGACGATCGACCAGTGCGTCGATCCGGTCGCGCCCTATATCCGCCACGTACACCTGGCAAACTCCGTGCTCAAGCAAGGCGAAGCGGCATACGGAGACCAGCACCCGCGTTTCGGGATGCCGTTCAGCGAGGTAGACGCCGCATTGACGGCAAAACTGTTTCAAAAGCTGTTCGATATCGGATATCTGGCGGAAGGAAAGCGCCCGGTCGTATCCTTCGAAGTCAAACCCTGGGGAGACGAGGACCCGGATCTGGTCGTCGCCAACGCGAAGCGCTTCATGGCGGACGCGTGGGCAAAGCTTCTCCCGAATACGGAAAGGACAGGTGAGGCATGAAAATCGTAGTTCTGGACGGATACACCCTCAATCCGGGCGATTTGAGCTGGGACGGGCTGGAGGCCCTGGGCAGCGTGACCGTGTACGACCGTACCGCCAATGATGATATCGTTAAACGCATCGGGAACGCCGAAGCGATCTACACCAATAAAACGCCCGTCACCAGGGCGGTGCTGGACGCCTGCCCCTCCGTGCGTTTCATCGGCGTGCTGGCCACGGGCTATAATGTGGTCGACGTAGAGGCGGCGAAGGAAAAAGGCATACCGGTGTGCAACGTGCCGACCTATGGTACCGCCGCCGTGGCGCAGTATGTATTTGCGCTGCTGCTGGAGATATGCCATCACGTCGCCGATCACGACGCGGCGGTGAAAAACGGCGAATGGACAAACAACAAAGATTTTTGTTTTTGGAAACATCCGCTGATCGAGCTCGCCGGAAAAACGCTCGGGCTCATCGGGTACGGGCGAATCGGGAAAGCGACCGCGAAGATTGCGCGGGCGTTTGGCATGAACGTCGTCGTGTATGACGATTACGCGAATGAGCCGGAGTGCGTGCCGATCAATGGAATGATAGCGGCAAGCGACGTCATCAGCATCCACTGCCCGCTTACGGAGGAAACCCGCGGGCTGATCAACGCCGAAACGATCAAGCGGATGAAAGACGGCGTGATTCTTATCAATACGGCGCGCGGGCCCGTTGTCAACGAGGCGGACCTTGCGAACGCGCTTGAAAGCGGCAAGGTATACTACGCCGCAACGGACGTCGCATCAACGGAGCCGATACTCATGGACAATCCTCTGATGAAGGCCAGGCATTGCATCATCACGCCGCACATCGCCTGGGCCAACAAGGAATCCCGCAAGCGCTTGATGGACGTCGCGGTGGAAGATCTCCGCGCGTTTATACAGGGGGAACCGGTCAACGTCGTCAATCCATAACGGGCTTGCCCGTTTAACCGCCGCGTTTATGAATACGCGGCGGTTTTTATATGCATCGTAAGTTCACAAATACCCTGCCATATATTCATGCAGAACCGGCATGTCAGTTATGGGCGCATTATGTTATTAAAAGTTCATTATCTTAACAACGGTTTATTGAATACGGAGGCAGGAATTGCTAGCATAAAATCAGGACAAAAGCATTCAGATTCTAGAACTGTCACGCCGCAGAATGGGAAAGGTGATACGGATCGTGTATAAACCCGCAGGAATCGTGACCGCGCTGGTCACGCCGTTTCGGGCCGATAACGAGGATATCGATTTTAAGCTTCTCAAATCAATCATCGATTTTCAATGTGATTGCGGAATCGACGGTATTTTCGTCAGCGGATCGACCGCCGAAGCGTATGCGATGGAGCCGGAAGAAAAACGGGAACTGCTGCAGGCGACGGTAGAGTATGTGGCCGGACGCTCGGCAGTGTACTTCGGCGCGGGCGGCAGCTCCACGCGCCAGACGTGCGCCCTGGTGCGGATGGCCGAGGAAGAGAAGGCGGATGCCGTCAGCGTCATCAATCCGTACTTCGTCGTTCCCAGCCAGAACGAGCTGGTTTCGTACTATACCGACGTGGCAAACAGCACTTCGCTGCCGATCGTCCTGTACAACCATCCGCTGCGCACGCAGGTGAACATATCAGGCGATACCGTAGGGAAACTATCGCGGATCAAAAATATCGTCGGCATCAAGGATTCCAGCGCGAACGTAAACAACGCCATGGATTATCTTGCGAAAATGGCGCCGGATTTCCGTGTGATGTCGGGTAATGATTCGCTGATCGTTACGCTGCTGGATCTGGACGGGGCGGGCGCGGTCAGCGCCTCCGCCAATTTCGTGCCCAAGCTGGTGAAAAACATTTATACGACCTACAAAAACGGCCACAGGCGCGAAGCTATCCGGCTGCAGAAGCTGCTTTTCAATATCCGCAAGGTATTCACGCTGGGCACCTATCCCGTGATGATCAAGGAAGCGTGCCGGCTGATGGGCATGGATATGGGCGTGTGCCGCAAGCCGCTTGCCGGACTGAACCAGCAGGATTTGCAAACACTCCGGCAAGCGCTGTCCGCCGCCGGGGAATTTGGAAACGGGGATATCTCTCAGAGCAGGAAAGGTTGATTTTTCTATGATGTATCCGAAAAACAAATCGCCAAAGCTGGATATGGAGTTGTTCAAAGCGCCGACGGCGGAGTACCGTGCCGCGCCGTTTTGGGCATGGAACACGAGGCTGGATCCCGCCGTATTGGAGGAGCAGATCGGGTATTTCAAGGAAATGGGCTTCGGCGGCATCCACGCCCATCCGCGCACGGGGCTGGACACGGTGTATCTCAGCCCGGAGTATATGGACTGTATCCGGACCTGCTATGAAAAAACCAGGAACGAGGATATGCTCCTGTACCTGTACGACGAAGACCGCTGGCCGTCTGGCGGCGCGGGCGGCTATGTGACCAAAAACGAAGCGTACCGCCTCAAGCACCTGCTCTTTACCCGCGTTCCCTATACCGAGGATGACAAGCCCACGGGCGAACGCGCCTCCTACGCGACGCCCACGCGTACCTGCAACGGCAGCCTGATGGCCGCCTACGACGTGACGCTTGATAAAAACGATTACATGACCGGCTACCGCCGTATCGGGGAAAACGACGAGGCGGAAGGCTACAAATGGTACGCCTACATGGAATCGGACCGGCCCAACACCTGGCATAACCTCCAAACCTATGTAGACACGATGAACAAGGAAGCCATCGAGAAGTTCATCGAGATCACACATGAGAAATACAAACAAACGGTCGGCGAGGGCTTTGGCAAAACCATCCCCTCCATTTTCTCCGATGAGCCGACCTATACCTATGTTACTTGCCTGACCCGTCCAAGCGAGGCGAAAAACGCGGTGTTCCCCTGGACGCAAAAACTGGCGGAAACGTTCAAGGAAAAAAACGGCTACGATATTCTGGACGTCCTCCCCGAGTTGTTTTTCCAGCCCGCGGGCGGCGTGCTGCCGCAGACGCGCGTAACGTTTTGGGATCATGTTTCGGAGCTGTTCGCGTCCTCCTTTGCCGATACCATCGGCGCGTGGTGCGAAAAGAACAACCTGCTGTTTACCGGCCACCTGATGTGGGAGCCGACCCTGCACACGCAGGTGATCGGCGTGGGCGAGGCCATGCGCTCTTACCGCAGCTTCGGCCTGCCCGGCATCGACATGCTCGGCAACGGGTACGAGTATATGACGGCTAAACAGGCGCAGTCCGCCTCCCACCAGTTCGGGCGGGTTGGCGTGCTCAGCGAGATGTACGGCGTCACCAGCTGGAGCTTCGATTTCCGCGGCCACAAGCTGCAGGGCGACTGGCAGGCCGCGCTTGGCATTACCACGCGCGTGCATCACCTGTCGCTATTGTCGCTGCTGGGCGAAGCCAAGCGCGATTACCCGGCTAGCTTTAACGTGCATGTGCCCTGGTATAAGGAATACCCCTATGTGGAAGACCATTACGCGCGGCTGAATACCGTGCTGACGCGCGGCAAGGCGCGGGTGCGCGTCGGCGTCATCCACCCCATCGAAAGCATGTGGCTCAACTGGGGGCCGACGGGCCTGTCACAGGAAGCGCAGGACCGGCTGGACGCGCAGTTTAAAAACGTAACGGAATGGCTGCTGTTCGGGAACGTGGACTTCGACTTTATCTGCGAATCCCTGTTGCCGCGCCTGTGTGAAAAGGGCGATAATCCCCTGCCCGTCGGCAGCATGGCGTACGAGGCCGTGATCATCCCCGGCAGCGATACCATACGCTCCTCAACGCTGGAGAGGCTGGAAGCCTTCTGCTTGAGCGGCGGCACGCTGATCTTCATGGGCGACGTGCCCGCATATGTGGACGGCGCGCCCAGTAACCGTGCTAAAGCGCTGGCGGAAGCACAGGGAAAAATGATCCCATTTGAGCGGCTTGACCTGATGAAGGCCGTGGAACCGTTCCGGGATGTGGAAATCCGGCAGGAAGTCAACGGCATGATGCTGATGATGGGCGGCGCCGATCCCCACCATCTCTACCAACTGCGCGAAGACGGCGACTGCAAGTGGCTGTTCATCGCCCACGGCAAACCCACGCAGGAACAGGACGTCTGCAGCGCGGAAGACATCCGCCTGCTACTGACGGGGCTGTATCAAGTAGAGCTGTACGACACCATCCATGCGACCATCAAACAGATGCCTACGACATTCAAAAACGGACGCACGCTTGTGCTTTTAACCATGCACCGCCACGACAGCTTTTTATTCAGGCTGACGCCCGCAGCCGAGCCGTACAGCGATCCCGACGCGGTAAAGACCGAAAAAACGGAGCCGCAGGCGCCGTTCATGTTCTCCCTGCCGCAGCCGCCCGGCGCCGCCAGCAATCCGCCCAATCGTGTTAAAGTCACCCTGCATGATCCAAACGTGCTGATGCTTGACCGCGCGGAATACGCGCTGGATAACGAGGAATACGCTCCTGCGGAAGAAATCCTGCGTATCGACAACATCTTCCGCAAACGCCTGGGCTTCCCGGCGCGCCACGAAAGCCTGGTGCAGCCCTGGGTGCTGCCGAAAAAACCCGCCGTCAACCGGGCGCGCCTGCGCTTCACCTTTCATAGCGAGATCGAGCTGGAACAGGTGAAATTCGCGCTGGAGGAACTGGATAAGGCAACCATCGTCTTCAACGGCAGGCAATTAACCGCCAGTAGCACCGGGCACTACATTGACCGCGCGATCACCACCATGGAGATCGGCCCCATCCAAAAGGGCGAAAACGTGATCGAGGTTACGATGCCCTTCGCCAACCATTCCAACCTGGAGTGGAGCTATATCCTGGGCGATTTCGGCGTACGCGCGGAGGGGGCGAAGGGCATCATCACCGCGCCAGTCCGCGAGCTTAGCTTCGGCGATATCGTACCTCAGGGCCTGCCGTTTTACGGCGGGAACATTACCTATCACGTACCGCTGGACGCGACTGTGAAGGGCGAAATCGTGCATATCCACGCCCCGCGCTACCGCGGCGCGCTGATCGCCGTGGAAGCCGACGGCAAACGCCGGGGTGTTATCGCGTATTCGCCCTACAATCTGGATATCCCGCGCCCGCAGTCCGGGCAGGTTGACTTCGTGCTTTTCGGTACGCGCGTCAATACGCTGGGCGCCGTCCACATGGTCACGGACCGCTACCGCATGCTGCACCCGCGCGCCTACCGCACGCAAGGGGATATGTGGTCGGACGAATACGTGCTGGAACCCGTCGGCATTCTGAAGTCGCCGCGAATCACCATCGAGTAAGCAGGCGAGTTTCCGCCGCCTCAAAACAATCGGGGGGCGGCGGTCATCCCTGATTGTGAATGAAAGGACGAACCTTATCGTGAAACCATTGGAAACGACGGTATACAATATCATTGATTTCGGCGCTGTACCCGATGGGGAAACCATTTGCGACGCCGCCATCCAAAAAGCGATCGACGCCTGCGGGGAAGCGGGCGGCGGCACGGTATACTGCCCGCCCGGAGTGTTCCATACCTGTTCGCTCGTTCTGCGCAGCCACATTACGCTGTACTTAAGCACGGGCTGTACGCTGCTCGCCCAAATCGACAGGGACAACCGGGGATACAAGTTCCAGGGCAGCCCGTTTCTCAAGTGCTTTATCTATGCCATGAACCTGGAGGATGTGCTGATCACCGGCAGCGGAACGATACACGGCCAGGGGGACGCTTACTGGCATAAGCTCAACAAAAAGCTGACGGAAGAAAGGCCGTACCACAATTACGCCGAGAGGGCCGGCTGGGCGGACGTAGCGCAGCACTGGTACCAGCCCGATTTTGACCGCTACGGGCAGATGATCGCGCTGTACGACTGCAAAAACTGCCGCATCGGAAACATCAACATGACAATGGCGCCGGGTTTCAATATTCTGATGCACGGCTGTACCAATATGACGGTGACCGGCGTCAACATCCACGGTCCGTACCACGGCCCGAACACCGACGGAATCGACATCAATTCCTGCAGCCGCGTGCTGGTTTCAAATTGCAACGTGCATACCGGAGACGACTGCATCTGTATGAAGTCCATGGGCATCAACGGAAACATCAAGGTCTGCAAGGATATCGCCATAACCAACTGCATACTCTCCACGGCTTGCAACGGCATTAAAATGGGCACCGAATCCATCGGCGGATTTCAGAATATCAGCATATCCAACTGCGTTATCACCTGTGAAGACGATGCGCAGCAAAACCGCGCCATCGGCGGCGTATGCATCGAAACCACCGACGGCGGGCATAACGAAAACATCAATGTCTTAAATATCACCATGCGCAACGTCCGCGCTCCCCTGTTTGTTTATCTGGGCGCGCGCGGCCGGCAGTTCCCGCCGATGACAGAAGAAGAAATGAAAGCGTTCAAACCGGGCGGCGTGAAAAACATCAATTTCACCAACATCACGGCGATGGGCGCGAGCATCACCTCGTCCATCACCGGCGCGCCCGGGTACCCGATCGAGAATCTCAATTTAGATAACGTCACCATCTCCTACCGCGGCGGGGAGGACGAAACCCTGGCGCGCGCCGAGGTTCCGGAACGCCCGAGGATGTATCCGGAAACGTCGGTCTACGGCAAGGGCGCCGCGGGCGGTCTGTATTGCCGCCACGCAAAAAACATCAGCATCGCGCAGATGAAAGTATGCGCCGAAGCGCCGGACGGGCGTCCCGGGTTCATCTTTGACGACGTGCACGGTCTGGATCTGATCGGCGTGCGCGTCGGACAGCGCAGCGGTGATATGCCCGCCATCCTGACCCGGGGCTGTACGGACGTCAATTTGTATGCGTCTCCCGCGGAAACCACCGTGGAAGAAGACAACTAAGGAGTAGCGAATGCCCAAAGTACTCATCACCGGCGGCGCCGGCGGAATCGCATCCTGTATCGCCGAGGGGCTGGAAGAGGCCGGCGGCTATACCGTGGTGCGCGCGGATATTCAGGACCGGGGAAAGCCCGGTATACTCATTATGGACGTAGGCGATTACGAGGCCGTACGGCAGGCGACGGAGGATGTGGATATCATCATCCATCTGGCGTTCAATATGTTCCCCGGCAGCCTGCGCGGCAACCTGATCCCGACCAATATCCACGGGACGTGGAACATCTACGAGGCCGCCCACCGCAACGGCGTCAAGCGCGTGATCTTCGGGTCGTCCAACCACGTCGTCGGGTTCTTCAAGCGCGGCGAAGTACCCACGGACGGCAGGGTTCACAGGCCGGACAGCACCTATGCGCTGTGCAAGAGCTTCTCGGAACTTTGCGGAAGTTATTTTTCCGACCGCTATGGGATGTCGGTCATCAACGTCCGCATCGGCTCGTTCCCCCATGACCCGGACCATCTTCCCTATTCCCGCCGGCGCTGCCGTACGTGGCTGAGCCCCGGGGATTGCAAGCAGTTGTTTCTGCGCTGCGTCCAAGCGCCCAACAGCGTGAAATTCCTCACCATCTACGGCATGAGCGCCAACTCCGGCGGCGACTTCAACGTCAGCAAGTTCAACGAGGCCATCGGCTATGTTCCGCAGGACGACGGCATGGACCATCTGCAGCACGCGATGGATGTGGACCTGTTCAAAAGCATTGACGAAAACGGATTTTTAGGCGCGGATATGGTATTGTTCGATCCTTTTGAAAATCAATTCGAACCCGAATATATCCACTTTCTCAATCAACTCCACGGCCTGCCGGACGAAACGGAGGAATGATGATGAAAATTACCGATGTCAGCGTTTATGTGACCAATCCTTTCCAAGGCCCGTTTTCGCGCAACTTCGTGTATGTGAAAATCGATACGGACGAAGGGATACACGGGATCGGCGAAGCCTATTCCGTCGGCCCCGACCTGGCGACGGCCAAAACGATTGAGTATTTCAGGGACTGGCTGATCGGCGAGGATCCGACGCGGGTGGAATACCTGTGGTCAAAGCTCTACAACTATTCGCGCTTCCCGGGCGGCTCGATCGTCAATTCAGCGATTTCCGGCATAGATTTCGCACTGTGGGATATCACTGCCAGGGCGCTAGGCGTGCCCGTGTATAAGCTCTTTGGCGGACCGACCCGCGATAAGATCTGGGTGTACGGAAAACCTTTCGCGTTCACGACGGAAGCCATGGTCGAAAAAGCGCTAGAGGATCGGGAGACCTACGGGTTTACCGCTATTAAGACGTTTATCCCGCACACCGAAGACCCCCGGCATGCGGCGGTCGCCGCGCAGCTGGAGAAGAACTTCGCGGCGCTTAGAGGCGCGCTGGGCGACGAGTATGAAATCGCCCTGGACCTGCACGCCCGCATTCTGGAACCGGCGCGCGCCCTGGATATGATCCGTCGCGTGGAGCCGATGCGTCCATACTTTATCGAGGAACCGCTCAGGCCCGAAAACATCGAGATGATGGCGCGGCTGAAAGCGAAGATGGACGCGCCGCTGGCGACCGGCGAGTGCCTGTACACCAAGTATGAGTTCAACGATCTGATCAAGGCGGACGCGGCTGATATCCTGCAGCCGGATCTGTCCATCTGCGGCGGGTTTACGGAAGGCCGGAAAATCGCGGCGATGGCGGAAGCGAACTACAAAAAAATCGCCCCGCACCATCCCGTCAGCCCGCTGTTCACATGGATCTGCGTTCATTTCGGACTGTCGATTACAAACTTCGATATTTTGGAGTTTCAGGACGACAACATCCCCGAGCGCAGAAACCTGATCTCGGAAGTTGCCACGGTGAAAGACGGCTATATTCAGGCGCCGGAAGCGCCGGGCTGGGGTGTGGAACTCAACGAGGACTTCATTCTCGCGCATCCCTACAAACCCTGGAAACGTCCGTTCCTCAAAGACCACGACGGAGGAAACGGCATCGTATAACCGTATGCGATTCCCTTGCGACCCTTTCGGATGTTAGAAAACCGGCGGCTGTTTCGATGCAGGTACGCGGCGAGGAGGTGAACTTACCGTTACAATCACGCGCGGAGACCGCCCAAAGTGGGGAACGGGCAGGATGAGACCGTGATGTAAACTGTACCATGCGGCGGGAGCGGGCCGGCAAACGATATCCGGATGAATGATGACCTTGATATGAAGGAGGAAAACTACGTGAAACCGAAAATGAAAATGATTCTGGCGCTCGTGCTGACGCTGCTGATGCTTTTGCCGATGACGGCGGGCATGGCGGAAGAATCCATCTATCCCGACTTTGATCCCATCGATCCCCCCGTAACCATGAAAGTGGGTTACAGCCGCCTGGCAGCCTTTGCCTGGGAAGGCGGAGAAACCATTGACGACAATACCTGGACCAACCTTTACAGGCAACAGGGCATCAATCTGGAGGTGCTTTACGAAGTCAACGAAGAAGCGGCGTCCGAGAAGCTCAATCAGCTGATCATGTCCGGAGATTATCCCGATGTATTCGCTGTTTCAACCAGTAATTTCATAGATTGGGTGCAGCAGGGAATCCTGGCGGATATCACCGACGTGTTTGAGGACCTGCCGGAAGGCGCTGTCAAAGACTACTTCGACACGGAGCTCGGGCAGATGGCCATCGCCGCCGCGTCGGTCGACGGCCGTGTGTACGGCATTCCGTTTGTGTCCGATCCTTACGATTCCATGAGCGTCTTATGGATCCGCAAGGACTGGCTGGATAAACTCGGCCTTGAAGAGCCCAAGACCATTCAGGATGTCTGGGATATCGCCAAGGCGTTCACCGAGAACGATCCCGACGGCAACGGCGTGGACGACACCTACGGCCTGGGCATCAACGGCTCGTCCGTATTCCATACCGTCGGCGGCCTGGACCGCCTCTTCAAAATGTTCGGCGTGTCACCCGGCGACCCGTACGGCTCCATTCCCTTTGTCGAGTACGAGGGCAGCGCCGTCTGGGGCGGATCGCTCGCAGAGCAGATGGAAACAGGACTGCAGTGGCTGGCCGACATGTATGAGGCCGGTTATATTCCCAAGGACTTCATCACCGCCGGCGTGGATCAAGTGCGCCAGGATGCGTCCACCGGACGTATCGGCATGTACTTTGGCAGCATGAGCGGCGCCAACAACGTTTGGTTCAACGCGATCGCGACCCAGCCCGACGCCGAGTTCATCGCCGTCGCGCTGCCCGGCGAAACCGAAGAAGACCGCGGCCAGGCATTGTACAAAACGGCTCCGTGGAGCTTCTATGCCATGAGCAGCAAATGCGACTCCGCAGAAGCCTTCATGCGGCTGCTTGAGCTCAACTTCTGGGCGTCTCCCGACAACCTCTCCCAGGATGTCTACAACATGTACAACGGCAATCCCGGCGAGTACACAGGCTGGCAGAACAATTTGATGAACATCACGGCGCCCTTCAAAAACCTGTTGGCGCTGGAGCGCCAGCAAGCCGCGCTTGCCGGGGACACCTCCCTGCTCAACGTTGAGAACTGGCGCGACTACGAGGTCATCCAGCAGTACTTCGAGCTGAAGGACCGCGCAT
>Ga0116164_10003421_pt1 | contig 10876 bp, 12 predicted proteins | sample AD_UKC109_MetaG_FD_89888 | JGI IMG/M metagenome (GOLD analysis project Ga0116164, IMG submission 89888) | Active sludge microbial communities of municipal wastewater-treating anaerobic digesters from Hong Kong - AD_UKC109_MetaG | ecosystem: Engineered > Bioreactor > Anaerobic > Digestate... | reverse complement strand
TGCATCGCCGAATTTTTCTGCCGGTCGCCTGAAGGATGAGAACGACCGCCTTGTCACATTCGCGGGCAAGGTGGTTGCCGCTGTCGGCGAGCAGGTCATCCTCCAGGGCGCGTGGGTGAATCATCCGAAATACGGCAAGCAGTTCCAGGCCGACTCTCTCACCCACGATCTCGATCTGTCTGTCGAAGGGTTGGCGCACTACCTGGCGAACAACCCGGCGTTTGTTGGGCTGGGTCCGGTCAAGGCCAAACGGATCGCGCAGGCATTCGGAAGGGACTTCGGTCGCGCCATCGTCGAGAATCCAGAGGCCGTGGCCAAAGCTGGCCCGATCACTATCGAGGCTGCCCGGAACATCCAGGCTGAGTGGCTTCGGCACCAAGCAATCAATGCGACCGCAACCGAGCTATCCGCCTTCGGACTCACCCATCACCAGGTGCGCTCGCTGATCGACAAGTACGGCAATGATGCAGTCTCGATCATCAAAAGCGATCCGTACCTGATCGTGCGCGATATCCGAGGCTTCGGTTTCAAGCGCGTGGACGCCATCGCCCGCAAGGTGGGCGTGCCGAAAGAATTTCCACCACGGGTGCGCGCCGGGATTATCGATTGTCTCGACGATGCTCTCGACCAGGGGCACACCTGGATCGAGGAAGCGGATCTGATCGAGCGCGCTAACAAGCTGCTCGTCATGGACTCGCTGCAGAGCCGCGAGATCATCGAGATGGAACTCAGCGGTTTGATTTCCAAGGGTGTGCTCGCCTGCGATTCCTATGACGGTCGTTTCCTCATTGCACGCTCCGATATCCGAACGATGGAGCGCGACGTGGAGCAATGGCTTCGCTGCGGCGACAAGGACCATCCCAGCGTGCTCGACATGCTCGGCGTCTGGCAGAAGGTCCGAGACGGCGAGCTTTGCCCCGATCTGAATCCTCGTCAGCGCGAAGCCGTGGTCGCCGCAATCACGCACCAGATAACCGTGATCTCAGGCGGCGCGGGTAGCGGCAAGACTTTCACCGTGGGCGCGCTGACGAAGTTGCTGGATCAGAACTTCATCAGGGTCGTTCTCGCCGCACCGACCGGCAAGGCCGCCAAGCGCCTCGAGCAAGTCGTGGGCAAAGAGGCGTTCACAATCCACCGGCTCCTCGGATTCAACGGACGCGAGTGGTCGCATGGTCCCAATGACCCTATCGATTCCGATGTCGTTGTCATCGACGAGACTTCGATGGTGGACCTGCACCTGGCGTGGCGGCTCCTTCGTGCCATCGACCACGAAAAAACCGCTGTCGTTTTCGTCGGCGATCACAACCAGCTGCCGCCGGTCGGTCCCGGCGATTTGCTGCGGGACATGATCCACACGGGCATCGTACCCGGCGTCGTGCTCACCGACGTTGTTCGCCAGGCAGGGGAACTCAAAGAAAACAGCACGGCGATTCTGCGGGGAGCCGTGGCCAGGACCTCCGCTCTGCTCGATGCTCACGGCCGCAGACCCTGGTACTTGATCGACGAGTTTACCGACCCATGGGATGTGCGACGATTTATCTGCGACCTCTATGGAACGATCCTGGCCGATAAACTGGGCTTCGACCTCCTGGACGACATCCAACTCCTGACGCCCCAAAGAAAGAACATCCTGGGCGTCAACGAACTAAACGTCGAACTCCAGAGCTTGATCCAGCGGAAGCTTTACGGTGTCGAAGTTCCGCCGATTCCACCGAATCGTCGCCCGCCTTTTCTCTTGCACGACAAGGTGATCCAGCGCCGCAACAACTATGACCTTGGCATCATGAACGGATCAATCGGACGTGTGGTCGCGCTGCTGCCCCACGGCGATCTGCGAGTGCGTTTCGATGGCATCGAAGTGGACCTGTGTCGCGCTGACGGCGACCTGGACGATCTGCAGCTGGCCTATGCGCTGACGATACACCAGTGCCAGGGCAGCGAGTTCCCTTGCGCCGTGGTGATCATCCACAAGTCGCATTCCTTCATGCACAGCCAGAACCTTTTTTATACCGGCGTCAGTCGCGCCAAGGAAACGACCATCGTCATCGGCGACCGCTGGGGTGTGCGGAATTGCGCGACGAAGAAAGCGAACGACGAACGCTCGACGTTTATCGGTCTTTACCAAAACAACACGGCGGTGAATGAACTCGCCGTTCACATCTGATTTGGTGCGGTCCGGTTAGGCCAGGTAAGGCGGGGCAGTGTCAGGCAGGGCAGGGTTTGGCCCGGCAAGGTGCGGCAAGGCATGGAAATCAGTGATTCGATTTCGAGGTGATGGGTGAATCAAGTAGAGAAAAACGTCCGACTTCTGAACCAGTATTTTTTCGCACGGCGCGACATCGTCGCGGTGCGGCAGTCGTGGATCGACCGCAAAACCAGAGAGCGAGTTACACAACCCCGCCCGGTGATCGGCGACCAGCACCTCGACGCTCTGCTCGCGTATCATGTCGCTGGCCCCGACAGCGGCAAAGCGCCGCCACTTTATTATTTTAATCGCAAGACCGGCGGCCATGTCGCGGACGGTCGAGGCTTCGACCGCGTCGGCTCTTACGCCGTGGCTCCCGATGATTCGTGCGTCTGGCTCTGCCTCGACTTCGACGGGCCGGGTCATCCTCTGCCGCTGGCCGATCCGCAGACGACGATGCTTGCGTGCGCTGAAACGTGTCGCACCCTGGGTGTCGTCCCAAACATTGAAAAATCCGGCGGCGGCCACGGTTGGCACATCTGGGTGTTCTTCGATGCGCCGGTGCCCGCTGTCGATGCCCGGCTGCTCGGCCATTTCATCGCACCCACCGGACACGTACTTGCCACGGGAGAACCCGCCGACATCCGGATCGGACGCGGGATCGAGTGCTTCCCGAAGCAAAATAGCGTCAGCGACAAGCCATTTCGCGCCGGCAACATGCTGTGGATGCCGCACTGGTTTGGCGCGAAGGATGGCGGCAACCAGTTTTATCAGATCGCAGAGGATAATGCTCTCGCACCTTATTCGCCCGATGGCTTCGAGCGCTTGGCAGTCGCCCGGCTCCAGGAAATCCTCGCACAGATTCCCGACGACATCCGTCGCTTCGTGATGAAGACGAAGGGTGGACTAAAAGAGGCGTCTGCCCCGAAAAGTAGTCCACCTGCCGCATCCACCAATTACGCACCCACCGACGCGCAGCTGGTCCAGGCGGCGCTCGATCATATCTCTCCTGACATTTCCTACGACGACTGGCTCCGCATCGGCATGGCGCTCCATCACTGGGACCCGCAGGCAGGTCTTGCTCTCTGGGATGCCTGGAGTGCTCGTGGTGAGAAATACGTGGATGGTGAGCCTCCGCTCAAGTGGGATGGCTTCACGTCCGGAGGCGGCGTCACCCTCGGCACGCTGTTCGACATGGCGAAGAAAGCGGGTTGGTTGCCGCCGGAAAAACAACGGGCGCCTCTGCCGACCGACGAGGAGATCGCGGCCTTCATGGACGTCGATCCGGAGGCTCTGTTCGACCAGGTCAAATCTGAAAAGCAGCGGGAAATTCTCGGATGCCTTCTCGAGGCTGACCGCCCGCTCACGCCCAAGGAAGTTGCCTCCGAGATTGGCAAGGACCACAACGCGACAAAGGTGCTTCTGCACCGCATGGCGAAGGATGGAAAAGTTCAGAGCGACGAGACAGGCGGTTACATTTTAGGGGCAAATGTAACCCCATCAACAGGCTGCCCGGTTACATCGCCGGTTACATCCGAGGAAAATGTAACCCGAAAGATGCCCGAACCGGTTACATCTGATGGAAATGTAACTCCGGATGTAACCCACTCGGTTACATCTGAGCCCAATGTAACCACAAATGTAACCAGTCCCATCCTGAAAAATGTAACCGCACCCGATGGTCCGCGACTTCCCACCATCGTCGTCAACAACCGCCAGGGGCCGCTGCTCATCGACGAAGCGTGGGCAGCGGTACGGGCGTCGAATTACCCGCCACGTATTTTCCAACGCAAACGATCCCTTGTTCGTCTGATACAGGCGGATGCCGTCCCTTCGATCCGTACTATGAATTTCGTGGCGGCTTACGGCCATCTCTGGCGAGTCGCCATCTGGGTCTCCGAGTCCAACGACATGCAAAAGGCAACGGATCCTCCGGAAAAAATCGCCAGTGACATGTTGGAGTACATCGATGAGTCGTTGCCGCAACTCGAATCGATTGTGACAACGCCGGTTTTCGATGCGGCGGGCAACCTCGTCCAGTCACCGGGTTACCACCGCGAGGCGAGGCTCTGGTTGCATCGCCCCCTGGGATTCGATCCGCCGAATGTTCCGGATCGGCCATCGAAATCTCAGATCGCCAAAGCCCGCTCACTGCTGCTCGACGACCTGCTGACAGACTTCCCGTTCACGGCGGAATCGGATCGAGCACACGCCGTGGCCGCGCTCCTCCTGCCGTTCGTTCGGCGCTTGATCCAAGGGCCGACTCCGCTGCACCTCGTCGAGGCTCCGACTCCCGGAACCGGAAAGACGCTGCTGGCGGAAACGATCTCGCGCATCGTGCAGGCCAAACCCGCCGAAGTGACAACCATCGAGAACGACGAAAAGGAAAATTCCAAGAAAATCACGGCACTGCTCGACGGCGCGCCGCAAGTCGTGCTGATCGACAACATCCGGATCGGCCTGAAATCTTCGCAGCTGGCGGCCGTCATCACTTCGGAAACATGGACCGACCGCGTGCTTGGAATCACACGCATGACTTCGTTGCCGAACAATGCACTCTGGATCGCCACGGCCAACAACCCGTCGCTGTCCCTGGAGATCGCAAGGCGCTGTATCCGTATCCGAATCGACCCGCGTATCGACCGCCCGTGGAAGCGCGAGGGCTTCAAGCACGACCCGCTTCGCAGCTGGGTGGATCGCCATCGCTCAGAACTCGTTCACGCCGTGCTCACTCTTGTACGCGCCTGGGTTGCGGCCGGTATGCCCGAGGGAAGCCGCATCATCGGCTCCTTCGAATCGTGGGCGCGAGTTATCGGCGGCATCCTCGACGTTGCCGAGATACCCGGCTTCCTGTGCAACACCGAAGAACTGTACGAAATGGCTGACGCCGAGGGTAACGAGTGGCGTGAATTCGTTGCGGCTTGGTGGGAGCGCTTTGGTCCGCGTTTCGTTTCTTCGTCCGAATTACTCGGCCTCGCAACCGATAAAGATCTGCTCGCCACAATCATCGGTGACCAGGGCGCACGCTCTCAAAAAATCCGGCTTGGCCGCGCCATGAGTTCCCTGCGCGACCGCCAGTTCGATTCTTTCCGGGTCAAATTGCGCCGAGAGCGCACCGCAAAAAGATGGGAATACGGACTCGAAAAGGTCGAGGAAAATGCCGACCAGACCGGCACGATCCATCCGCTTTTCCCGGGTAGTCCGGGTAGTGGCGATTTTGCAAAGGCCAACTACCCGGGCCAAAAAGCCCAACAAAATCAAGACTCCCCGGATAGTCCGGATAGTCCGGGTAGTTCCTCTAACCCCCACGCGTACGCGCACGCGCATACGCATGCATGCGCAGGAAATATAAGCGACAACCACCCGCACTACACGGACTATCCGGCGGGAGTTGAAAATAAAGGGAAAAATCACCCGGATAGTGGCCCCAATCGAAAATCCAACTACCCGGACTATCCGGCAGCCGCTTCCTGCGACCTCGCCGACTTCGATCCCCAGGAGGAAGAATCATGAGCGCAGCCCATAACATCGCCCTGCGCGTTGCCACGGACCTTCGTCACGTCCAGGTCGAGAACCTAGGCGATCAACCCCTGGATGTGATTCACGACAACACCGTCTATCGCCTGCTCGACGCCCCGTACTACGCCTGGCTCCGACGCCGGATGGAACGCGCCAAGCAAGCCTTCGATGCTGGCAAGATGCCCCAGGTCACTTGGCAAACCTTGCGCCAGCGGTTCAACGGGATTCACGGCTGGGCTGTCTCGCACATCGGCGAGCCCGCATTGGTCCAGGCGATCAAGACGCTCGATGAAAAGTCTTACCTGGCCCCGCGCCATGACCATGCTATCGACCTCGTCGAATCCTGGGATGAACGTGCCGCCATCATGGAGCACGACGGGGGTCTTGCTCATGACGACGCCGAGCAATCGGCAGCCCGCCTCGTCTTCCGCGAACTCACGCCAGAGGACGTCGAATCGTTCAAGGCTCTGGACGTCGAGGTCCATGTCAAATCCAAGCCCGGCGAATTCACTCTCGTGCCCGAATACACGGGAAAGGAACGACCGGAGATTTCCGCCGAGGATCTGCGCAAGCTCTCGATGATCATGCATGCCTTTCCCGGCAGTGAGATCACCTACGTGGGTCCGCAGCAGGAGCCGTGGAGCGAACCTTACGTGCCACAGGCTCCCGCGCCCAAGTCCGCGACGCCGCCGAGCCCCAAACCGCAATCCACGGAACACAAACACGCGCAGCCGCCCGAACAAGCCCGGCTGTTTTGATGGAGATCAATATGAACACCCCCACGATGAAACTCGCATACGTCGCCGGTCCGTATCGCGGCCGCACCCACAACGACGTTGCCCAGAACATCGCAGCAGCCCGCGAGGTCGCCGCGCATCTATGGTCGCTCGGCTATGCCGTGATCTGCCCGCATCTGAATTCCGCATTCATGAGCGGAGTCGCCCCCGAGGAAACCTTCCTGCGTGGAGGCATCGAGATATTGCGCCGCTGCGACCTTGTTGTTCTCGTTCCCAATTGGCATGCATCCCAGGGCACCACCCTCGAAATTGAGGAGGCCCGCTCGTGCGGCCTGCCCATTTTCTCCGACCTCGAATTCGTGCCGCCCGCAGACGCCGCCCCTGGGAGATGCGCCAATGGGTAATTGCAAAGCCAAGACCGAAGTCTACTCGCGGGTCGTGGGTTACTACCGGCCCGTTCAGCACTGGAACCCCGGCAAGCAAGCCGAATTTCACGACCGCGTGCCCTACGCGATTTCAGGAGGACCTATGACGTCGAATAAACCCAAATCCACTCACCCCATCCCTTGCGCCAACTGCCTGCACTGCAAGGTCTATCTCGAACGCGCTGATCGCGGTCCCAAAGCCGAACGGCGCGTCAAATGCGCGATGGGTCACTGGCAGACAACCTCGGGCAAGGAGCGGACCTACTGCTACCACACCGTGCTGAGTCGGCGCATGGCTTCATGCCCCGATTACGAAAGCATGGGCGAGCATGACTGCGCCGAGTTTCTCAAGAGCCTCCGCGACAGCCTGCCGGTCGAACGCGACGTTGTGATCCTCAACCACGTCGTCGGAGCGCATGCGTGAAACACGTCAACGCGAAAGACATCTTGCCTCCCGAACTGCTGGCGCAGGTTTACGAGTATTACCCTCGGGGCGGCCTTCTATACCTGCCTCGCCGGGCAACCTCGGCCCGCATCCAGCGCAACCTGGAGATTTTCCAGATGCACTCGGAAGGCAAGACCATCACCGAAATCAGCGAACGGATGCTGGTCCACCGAGCCACGGTCTATCGCGTGCTGTCGCAGTTCGTACCAAAGAAACGCACAGGCTAGGGTTTGGAGCCTGCGCATGAGGAGTGTTTCAATTCTGGGCAAACGCCCCCGCGCCGGTCGGCGATTTGGCGAAGGGCGAGCCACAGGCAAGAGGAGGAAATGGTGAGTTCCAAGCGTGATTTACCGGACGATCAAGACTATGTGGAGAGTTTCGGACGGCGTGTGGCTCGCTGTACAGCCCGCATGAAGAAAAACGGGCGGCGATGCACGCTTCCGGCGGTCACCGGCTACAACGTCTGCCGGATGCATGGTGCAAATCCCAAGAACCACGGCGGCGGTCAGCCGAAAAACCTCAACGGGATGACCCACGGCGCGTATGTGAAACGCCTGCTGGACGACCAGGACCGGGAGTTGTTCGAGGGGACCTTCGAGGCGATCCGGAAGGACTTCGAACTCAACGACTCCACCGACCAGATTCAGGCGGCGATGGCCGCGTTTTACTTCACGCGCTGGTACCGGGCCATCGAGGGCAAGGCCGACGCCGCTATCGGCAACTTCGACGTGCTGCTGCGCAAGCAACTTGAGTCGCTCAAAGCCACTCGCGCCCAGCGCGATACCGGCGGCGGGCAGCAGACCACACCAGCAGAATGGGCCGTGGCGCTGTTGGAAAGTGTGCGCGGCACGGCGTCGGGTAAGCCATCCATAGACAAACCGGAGGACTGATGCGCCGAAAACGCGAAACCAATCGCGTGGAAGTCGTCAGCGGCAGTCGCCGCAAGTCGGCGAAGTTGCGCGAGTCAGCCCTTGGCCGAATCGCAGATAAGACGCCTTCTCTGACAAAAAAGCCGGGCGGCTCAGATGCTTTCGAGAGCGTCCTCGAGGTCGTCGTCGGTGATGTGGGCGTAGACCTGGGTGGTGGTGACGCGGGAGTGGCCGAGGGCCTTGGCGACCAGCAGCAGGTTCTTCGTGCGACCGTAAAGCAGCGTGGCGAAGGTGTGGCGCAACCCGTGGATGGTGATTTTGCCGTCCAGCCCGGCCCAGGCGAGCCAGCGGCCCATGCGCTCCTGGACCTGGCGGGCACTGATGCGTTGGTTGCGGTTGGAAAGGAAGAGTGCGTCGGTTTCGGCAATCACCTTCCGACGGCGCTGGATGTACTTGCGCAGGACGCCGCGAAGCTCAGTGTTCAAGAACCGCACCTGGGGCTTGCCGCCCTTGGCGCGCTTGATGCGCAGCTGCTTCTGGTCGAGGTGGACATCGGCGATATCGAGGCCGACCAGTTCGGCCAGGCGGATGCCGGTGCCGAGCAGGACGCGCAGCATGACCAGGTCGCGGTCGGCGGTCTCGCCTTTGCGCGAGGCAACTGCCTTGACCAGAGCCTTCACCTCCTGGGGTGTCAGAAAACTGGGTGCTTCCCGCTCGTAGCGCTTGATCTTGATCCATGCTGCGGGGTCGCGCCCCGTTGTGCCCACGTTGGCCACGTAGCGCCCGAAGCTGCGCAGGCAGGCCTTTATGCGTCCCAGGCTCGCTTCGCCACGGGGCGCGCCCGTGTGCGTCGTGGTCACCGGCGCGGACAAAAGGAACCGCGCCAGCAGATCGGCGTTCAAGGCCGACGCCTCGATGTCTCCAGCGAAAGCGAGCAGCAGGCCGAGGTCGCGGCCGTAGCAGCTGAGGGTGTGCGGGCTTTTGCCCTCGGCCTCCAGCTGCGTGAGAAACTGGTCGATAGTGGTGGAAAGGTTCACGGGCTACTCCTTCCCAGCCAGACCGAGCCGCCGGATGATTTCGGCCTTGTCCTCGGCGGGGAAGTCGATCCGGTCCTTGAGATAGCTCCAGGCGCTCTCGTGGAGATTGCCGTCGGAGTCGAAGATCGCCTCGTGGATAAGCTCGACCGCCTTGGCGATCTCGGCTTCCCGGTTACTGTCGGCCCGTTCCAATTGCTCGATGGCGATGGCCAAGGCCTCGGCCTCATCCTGGGCAAAGACCGTCTCGGCTGCCCGTTTCTGTTTTTCCCGCAGCACCTTGATGGCTTGCTTGAAGTTCATGGTCACCTCCTACCTGATTCCCAGGCGGCTTTCGATCTCCAGTTTTTCATCTTCGGCGAACCGCATCTTGTCGCGCAGGAACATCCAGACGTCCCGAATGTCCCGATCCGGCCAACCGCCGATCTCGCGGATCATGTGGACGGCCCGGTTGATTTCAGCTTCCCGCTTGATGACGGCGGTGGTCAGGCAGTCGATGGCCTGTTGCAGGGCTTCGATCTCCTCTTCCTCGGGGATGGCGATCAGGTTGCCTTGGGCGCGCTCGATCATGCCCTGCAGGGTGTCGATGGCGATTTCCAGCTTCATGCTTTTCCCTCCTCGGTCAGAGGCACCAGGTCCTCGCGGCGGGCGTCGCTGGTGACCCAGGAGAACCGCTGGTCCTGCTCGATCCAGGGCGCGACGTCCCACCAGCCCGTGGGGCGCTCGTTGTCGTCCAGGATCGGAGCGATCAGCTTCACTTTGAGTCCGGTCATAAAGGCGTGGTCGGTGCCCGTGTATCGGGCGATCATGCCGCGCTTAAGCCTGGGTTTCTTCATCGGTGGTCTCCTTGGATTGGGCGGCCTGTTCCAGCGTGGCCGCGATGCGCTCCAGCACGGTGTTCAACCGTTCAAGCTCTCTGGCGATGGTCGGCAGCGTGTGGTCGTAAAAGGTGCGCCCCATGCGCGTCTGGTAAAACTCCGTCATCCTGGTCTCCTTTCGGTTTCTCGTGCTCACGCGACGTACAGGGGCTTCGAAGCACATCAAAGTCAAGGGAAAACAACTACTTATGCGAAGTTCTTTTCCCCGAAGAAATGCGCCTGCTGGCAGGCGCAAAAAGTAGGTGGGACTATTTGGCGGGCGTCAGGTGGTGGGCGTTTCCTCTCGAAAGCCTCGGAAGATTCCCTCGGCGTAAGTCTTGTGGTTGGCCTTGTCGGTCAGCCAGTAGGCGGCGTCGATGTGGCCAAGCTCCAGGGCGATGGCGGCGACCGCCGGGCGGTCCAGCATGTTGGTCCTTCCGCTGCGGCGCACGGCCTCGATGCCGGTCAGCACCTCGGGCGGGATGGTGACTTTGGCGCTCTGGTTCGTCATGGCTTACTCGGCGCTTTCGGCGGGTTGTTCGCCTTCGACGGCCTCGGCCTCGGTCGGCTCTTTGACCTTCGCCAGTTCGTCCTTGGGCAGCGGCACCTTGTCCGTCCACCCCTGGTCTTTGCAGAACACCAGCATCTGGCGGAACACGCGCTTGGTCTTGGTGATCGTGATCGGGCTTTTGTCGCGCTCGCGCCGGGCCTCGCCTTCTTTCTTGGGCTCGTAGATCAGCTTGTTGACCAGATCGGACCTGAAGAAGGCCGCGACGTGGACGGGCATGATCTTGGTAATGAGTTT
>Ga0116164_10003420_pt1 | contig 10876 bp, 4 predicted proteins | sample AD_UKC109_MetaG_FD_89888 | JGI IMG/M metagenome (GOLD analysis project Ga0116164, IMG submission 89888) | Active sludge microbial communities of municipal wastewater-treating anaerobic digesters from Hong Kong - AD_UKC109_MetaG | ecosystem: Engineered > Bioreactor > Anaerobic > Digestate... | reverse complement strand
CCATATGACAGGGGCTATGTCTGCGATCGCGCCCGCCGTAGCGTCAGCTACGAAAGCGTACTGCGGGGAGTTTATCAGGGATACGGCTATGAAATCGTGTCCGGCCGCGATGGGCTCGTCTATGACCATGTCGCCCGTGATGCCGAAATAGCCGTCCATCAGTTCGAATACGTATACGCCTCCGGACGGCCCGGTCGTTATCAGTCGGTTGTCGTCGGCCGAGACGGCGATGCGCTGTATTTCATACGCGGCCTTTGATTCGGCCGACCCAAGCGTTGGGCTGAGCCCCTCCGCATCCGATGGATTATCGGATACGGTCAGCGGGTCGGTGCCACCCGCTTTCATGATCGTGCTCATCATGGCATGGCTTCCGGACGATTCGTCTCCTGCGAAAACCAGTCGAACGATCGTGCCGTCGTAGATCCAAAAGTTGGCGTCAAAAAGGGCATCCGGCAACTTCATGTTCGTCTTGGTAAACGGGCCTTTTATCGACCCCATTGTTTTGGCGTCGAAGAGCACCACCAGATAACCAGTTTCCGTCCCCTTGTCTGCGAGCAGCATGCCGAGCCATCCGCCGCTCATCTCCTGCGTTGCGACCCTGAGGCTCCGCGTAGGGTTTCCGGCTATCGCCGATGATTCTTGGACTATCCCTCCTCCATACAGGGATACCCTCGCGAGGGTCAGCGACGTGCCCTTGAGAAGCGCTACGATGGGCTGGGACTGCGAGTCGGCGAACGCAACGTGCATGGGCTGGCCCTCGAGAACAAACGATCTCTGACTCGATAAGGCGCCGGTTGATGGATCATAGATGCCCTTCCACAGCGTGTAGTCCTCGCTGCTGGTCGCCACTATCATCACCGTTCCGCCGGAGCTCTTGTACAATGCAAGCGAGTGCGCGTAGCAGCCTTCGATCCCGATCTCCGTGAACGGGGCCTTCTTGCCTATGACGAGCGTGTTCGTCGTCGTGTCGCTGCCCTGCTTCAGGAGTATCGGTGTCCCGTCGCTTGGCATCTGGACGAGGTCCACCGTTTCCCCCAAGAGTCCCAGGCCAGAGCAGTTCGCCTCCGGCTCCGGCTCCGACGGCACGCTCATCTGGCTAATCTCGCTTATCCAGTCGCCGAGATAGTTTATGAGGCCTATCGTGAGAAGGTCTCCGTAGTCTGCCTGTATCACTAGCACGAATTCTCCGTTTGCATTCGACATCGTGCAGGCGTGACCCTCCCGGCTGCATATCTCCGGGAAGTAATCCTCCGCCCATGCCTTCGTCACGAAGGCGTCGAGTATGGGCGTGAGCAGGGAGGCCGACTGAGATTCGTTCACGACGAGCACGATCGAGTCCCCTTCCACGGATCCCTCTCCGCCGGTTATGGTGACGTTGCCTTCTCCGTCCGGCTCCGAAACGTCTATGTAGCCGGTTATCGGCGCGGGCAGATCAACGGGCGGCGCCGAGGCCGAGCCGCATCCTGCAAAGACGAACGCGGCTGCGAACAACAGGATCGATCGCCTCAGATTTATCTTCATATATACCCCCTGCTCCTGTATCCCCGACACCACTCATTATAGCAAGAGAAGTGCCACAGGGCAGGAGATTACTTTATCTCTTGAGTTTTGAGTAGTTGAGTTTATTTTGTCTTTTTCTAAAATATATACATACAATATATGCTCTTTAGTATTTATAAAAAGTTATTTAAATTATAATATCTATTTTATACTCTACAGAATATAATAATTCAGGACTCATATGGATGTCATCGATAAAAATTACAGGATAGTGAAGCCGCTTGGAGGCGGGGGGTTCAGCGAGGTCTTCCTCGTGGAGGGGCCCTCAGGGCTGTGTGCGCTAAAGCTCCTGAAGGGCGATCTTCTGTCGCTCAAGAAGACGACGCTCGAGGAGTTCAGAAACGAGTTCGCGATACTCAAGGACATGCGCCATCCGAACATATCCGGAATCCTCGACTTTGGTTTCGACTCCGATGAGGGGCGCTACTACTACACGTCGGAGTACATAGACGGCGTCGATTTCGCCAAGGCCACCGCGGGGATGGAGCCGGGGCAGATAACCGACCTCGTGGTGGAGGCGCTGCGCGCACTTGGGTACCTGCATTCTTACGGAATCCACCATTTCGACATCAAGGGCGCCAACGTACTGGTGGTAGGCCAGGACGACCCGTGCGTTAAGATAATAGACTTCGGGTTGGCCGGGTTCGACCCGCGCGGAAAGATAATCGGGACCCCTTCGTACATGCCTCCCGAGATAGCGTCGCGAGAGCCGGCCGACGGGCGCGCCGACATCTATTCGCTTGGCGTCCTCTGGTACACCTCGCTCGCTAGGGTGAACCCGTTTCGCGGTGCGAACTCGCAGGAGACGATATCGCGACAGCTCTCCCTGGTGCCACCACCGCCGTCCGCGCAGAATCCGAAAGTGCCGGACTGGTTGGACTCCGTCGTGATGCGGATGCTCGAGAAGAACCCGGCGAACAGGTACAGGGGCGCCGAAGCGGTGCTGCGCGACATAAACAGGTTGGGGCCGAAGCGCTACAAGATGGAGACGCGCGAGACGCTCCTATCCTATCTGCCGGACGAGGGCCGCTTCATCGGGCGGGAAAAGGAGATCTCGCTTCTGGAGGATGCCGCCGGGCGACTGCGCTCCGAAGAGGGAGGCGCGTTCGCCTGCTGGCTGGTGTCCGGCGCACCCGGTACCGGGCGGTCGCGCCTGATAAAGGAGCTCAAGTACAGGCTGCAGCTGAAGGACATCAGAGTCGTATTCGCTTCAGCCTCGGAGGAAGAGGCGTTTTCGTCGTGGTGCGATTCACTAGGCGAACAGATCGCGCGCGGCCAGTCGATGGCCGCCTTCATGCTCGACGATGCGGACGCGGTGGCCGGCGACGATGCCCTCTCCGGAAGGCTGCAGGCGCTTCTTTATGGCGCGAGGCGCCCGGGCAGAAACTCTCGCGTGATGATAGTGCTGGCTCAGGGGGGCGACAGGGAAGATGCTATAACCACGCTTGCGGCTGCCTCGACAAACCGGATCGATCTCTCCTCTTTCTCGGCCGGCGAGCTTTGCGCCTACGTCGTGTCGCTGACCGGACTCGAAGATCCGCCGAAGGAACTCCTCGAAGGAATACTTCGAAGGACGGAGGGGAACCCCTTCTTCGTCACCGAGGTCATACGTTCGCTCATCGCCGGCGGCGGGCTCTTCGACGAACACGGGAGGTGGAAGGCCTCCCTCTTCGAGGACCTCGGCGTCGATTTCTCTAAGGCCATAGTCTCAGACACGGTGGGGGACCTGCTCCTTTCCCGCGCCGCCGGGCTTCAAAAGGATGAGAGGAGCCTTTTGGAGGCGCTTGCGGTATACGGTTCGCCGGCATCCTCCGCGGATCTCGGCGCATGGGCCGACGTGCAATCCCCCTCGGAGAAACTTCTCATCCTGGTTCGCCTGGGGATCCTCAGGCGCGACGAAGGGCTGGCATTCAACTTCAGAAACGAGCTGATGGGCCAGGCGGTTGCCGGCAAACTTCCCGATGAAAGAAGAAAGAGGCTTCACGACCGTATGGCATCCTCGCTCGAGGAGGCGGGCGCCTCGAGGGAGAGCGTGCTTCGGCACAGGAGCCTTGGCTCAAATGCCCGTCTTGCATGCACCGCGGCGCTTGAGTTGGGAGAGCTTTCCCTCAAGGGATCCCGCGCTCGCGAGGCGCGCGCCCACTTATCTCTGGCGCTTAAACTAGCAGACCGCAACGACTCGGAGCTCGTGACCGGGATACAGATGAAGCTCGGCGAGGCCTCGCTCATCGGCCACGACTACGAAGACGCGCGCAGGCGCTTTGCCGCCGTCGAGTCCTTCGTCGCCAAAGACTCCAAAGATTTGCGTTCGGCATCGTGGCGTGCGGATGCGCTTTTGCGACTCGGCGCCACCTACATCAAACTGCAGGAGCCGGGCCGCGCTCGGGTAGCCTTCGAGGATGCAGACGAGGCCTTAAAAAGCATGGGCGGTGATTTGCGGCGCGAGCTCACGATAGAAAACTTTACAGGTGCCCTTCTGTTCCAGGAAGGGAAGCTCAAGGAGGCGCGGGAGATCTTCGAGAGGACGCGCGACAGGTGGCCCTCGCTTTCCCAGGAGGACAAGGCGAAGGTCAGCAACAACGATCTCGGCATGGTGCTTGTTTCGGCCGGTGAGCTCAAAGCCGCAGGAGAGGTTTTGCAGAACGATCTCGCAAGGGCGGAGGAGCTCGGCGACGGCATGCTCATCGGTCGCGCCCACTACAACCTCGCCCAGCTCTTTCTCGCCTCGCAGGATTTCGGAGGAGCGATATCGTCCTATCTCAAGTGCGCCGAGGTATGCAAGAGGACCGGCAACACGGAGCTGATGCTGCGCGCGTGGAACGGCCTCGGAAACTCCTATCAGATGACCGGCGATTTCGTGCAGAGCATATCCTACTACGAGCGCGGCCTTGAGCTGCACGAGCGAGCCGGCGACCTTCGCGGAGGGGCCGCCATAGCGGTGAATCTGGGCATCGTGGAGACCGCGCGCGGAAACCTGGAGGCCGCGCTTGACCGCCTCGTGCCGGCCGTCGAGTACCTGCGCGCGCTCGTTCAGAAGAGCGCTACGGACTGGGCGGCGCTCGCGCGCGGGCTTCTGGAGATTGGCGACGTCCTGCGCAGGAAAGGCAAGAACGCCGCTGCTAGGGTGGCGCTCGAGGAGGCGCAGGGCATAGCCTCTCGCGTGCGAAAGGCGGCGGGCCTTCGCTTCTGGATTCTCGCGACGATGGCCGAGGCCGCGCTGTCGGAGGGGGATATACATAAGGCCGGCGAACTCGTGGAGATGCTCCGTCCGCTGGCCGCCGGGGAGCAGGAGAAGAACAAGGCCGCCGAGCTCTCGGCCGCGGTCAGGCGGTCGGTGTGCGAACCGGAGCGCGCGGAGACAAACGACGAAGTTAAAGCGGAGGACAGGGGCATGAATGCCGGCGGAGGGCTAGAGACGCGTTCGTACAGGCGGATACTCGAGATAAACAAGCTCATAGCGGCCGAGGCGGATCTCGACTATGTCCTGAAGACCGTGCTCTTCTATGCGCTTGAGCTCACCGAGGCCGAGGCGGGGGCGGTACTCCTTATAGGAGAGGACGGTAAACTCAAGGTCTCCTGCAGCAGAAACATGGCCGGCGACGAGGCCGAGACGGCGTTTAGCGCAACCGTGGCCGAAAGGGCTGTCTCCTCGGGCAAGGCGGTGTCATGCGACGATGCTGTTAACGACTCGCGGTTTTCGTCCGAGGCATCGGTCGCCGCGCACAGCCTCCGTTCGGTTCTGTGTCTCCCGGTCGCAGCCCGAGGTAGGGTGATCGGCGCGCTCTATCTCGATCACCGGCTTCAGACCGGAGCGTTCGCAGCAGCGGACATGGTAATTCTTGAGGCCTTCTCCGACCAGGTCGGCCTTGCCATAGAGACGGCACGGAAGCTCGAGAGCGGGGTTCGCAAGGAGGAGGACCTTAGGATGGAGCTCTCGGAGGCGAGCCGGCGTGTCGAACGCTACGAGGAGCTTCTGAAGGAGCGCGCTCAGTATGAGGGGCTGGACCTGGGGCCGATAGTGGGCAAGAGTGAGGGTATGGCACGTGTGGTGCGCACCATATCGAAGATATCCGATACGGACATCTCGGTATTTCTATGCGGAGAGACCGGCACCGGTAAGGAACTCATCGCGCGCGCGCTGCACTCAAATCACCCGTCCAGAAAGTCGAAGCGATTCGTCGCGATCAACTGCGGCGCGATACCAGCTGCGCTCGTCGAATCGGAGCTCTTCGGGTACAAGGCCGGGGCCTTCACGGGAGCGGCGCGTGACAAGCGCGGCCTTGTGGAGGAGGCCGACGGCGGCACTCTCTTTTTGGACGAAGTCGGCGAGCTCGACCAGCAGCTGCAGGTTAAGCTCCTTCGCGTGCTGCAGGAACGGGAGTTCACGAGGGTGGGCGATACCGCCCCGATACCCGTCGACGTCAGGGTCATAGCGGCGTCGAACCGCGATATAGAGGGGATGGTAAAGGAGGGGATCTTTCGCGAGGACCTCTACTACCGAATATGCCAGATGAGGATAGATGTTCCTCCTCTGAGGGAGAGGCCGGAGGACTTGGCGGTTTTGGCCCCTAGGTTTCTAAAGGAGGCGGCACCGGATCGCAATGTCTCGATAAGTCCCCGGCTGATGCGCAGGATGATGTCATACGGCTGGCCCGGCAACGTGAGGGAGCTTGTCAACACGATGCAGGTGGCGGCGGCGCTCGCCGAAGGTGATGTGGTCGACGAGAGCGCCATACCGGAAAACCATCCGATGTCAAAACCGGCTGCCGTGGCGTCGGTTCAGCGCGGGGCAAAGAGCATCGAGAAGGCGCCCGAACGACTGCAGAGTGAAAAAGAGGGGCGCGAAGAGATAGACGGCTCCAATTTTTATGATGCGTCGAATTCCTGGAAGGATTACGAGAGGGTGATAACGGCGAAGTGCTACGAGGCGAACGACTTTCGCGCAAGGCCGGCGGCCGAGGAGCTGGGTGTCTCTATAGCCACGCTCTACAACAGGATAAAGGAATGGGGACTCGAGGACAGGTCCGCAGCCGTGTATTCGGATCCCTTCGCATATCGGCGCAACACTAGGATAGAGGACTACCTCCCGCTCGTCTTCTCCGCTGCCCTTCGGGCCGCAAACGGGAGGGCGTCGTTTGCGATAGCGAACCTGAGGGTGAGCCAGGGATATTTCTACAAGGTGATGAAGCGCGCGAAAGGCTGACGCGGTTTAAAGGGCCGGGGGCGGTTCGATCGGCAGCAGAGACCCTTGTTGTGGAGGCAGCGGCGCGCAATTGTCATGTGCGGGGGTTCAAGGGGCGAATTCGAATGCGCGACCACGATAAAAAAACGAGGCCCTTTCCGTGCGGTGAAAAAATCTCTTCGGCGGCCCGCTGCAGCCTGGAGCGGCGCAGGCTGACGATGGCGATGGCGATAACCGGCGCTACCATGTTGCTGGAAATCGCCGGCGGCCTCTGGAGCAATTCGCTGGCCCTCCTCTCCGATGCGGGCCACATGTTTTCCCACCTCTTTGCACTTGGGGTTAGCTATTGCGCCATATTGCTTTCATGCCGCACACCGACGGAGGCGCAGAGCTTCGGCTTCTATCGCGCCGAGATACTCGCGGCCATCGTGAACGGGATTTCGCTCCTGGTCATAGTGGCTTGGATATTGTACGAGGCTTGGGGGCGTCTGGCTGAGCCTTCGCCCGTGCGCGGGGCGCACATGTTCGTCGTGGCGACGATAGGGCTTGCGGTCAACGGGATCACGGCTCTCATACTCCGAGACGCTTCGAAAAACGACCTCAACATACGCAGTGCGTTCATTCACGTCATCGGGGACTTGGGTTCGTCGGTCGGCGTCGTGGGTGCCGCCCTGGTCATATCCTTCACCGGCTGGACGGCCATAGACCCGATAGTATCCGGGATAATAGCCCTCGTGATACTGACGTGGTCCGTCAAACTGCTTTGGGACGCCGCGCGGATACTTCTTCAGTCCACGCCAAGGCACATGAATCCCGGCCGGATAGCCTCGGCGCTGGTAGACGGCATAGCGGAGATACGCGGGGTGCACCACGTTCACGTATGGGAGCTGACATCGGGGATGTACGTGATGACCGCCCACGTCGAGGTGGACGATATGCCCCTCTCCCAGGCGGAGCAAATACGGGAAAGGGCCCTCGAGCTCCTCTCCTCCAGTTTCGAGATACGCCACGCCAATCTTCAGTTCGAGTCACGCCGCCGGGCAGGATCGGCCTGAGTCGATCCAAACGATGTAAAGCGGGATGCGGGTGGCGAAAAATCAGGCTCGGGCATGATGCAGGTCAGAAAAATCCTAAGGGGTAAGCCTAGATATCATCCTGGGGAAGGGGATGGTCTCCCTGACGTGGCGTACGCCGCATATCCAGCCGGTGAGGCGCTCGAGCCCGAAGCCGAAGCCCGAGTGAGGCACGCTCCCGTAGCGCCGCAGATCCAGGTACCATTCGAAGGCTTCGCGCGGCAGCCCGTGTTCCTCGATGCGCGACAAAAGGGCGGCGTAGTCGTCCTCGCGCTGACTGCCCCCGATTATTTCGCCGAAGCCCTCCGGCGCCAGAAGGTCGGCGCATAGTGCCAGTTCCTGGTTTTTCGGATCCCTCTTCATGTAGAAGGCCTTCACCTTCGCCGGATACCTTTCGATAAACAGCGGTTTGTCCAGACTCTCGGTGAGGATCGTCTCGTCGTCGCCGCCGAGGTCGTCCTCGTCGCCGATATCGCTTCCCAATTCCCTCAGCTTCGCTATCGCCTCCGCGTGCGTCATGCGCAGGAACGGGGCGTTTGCCTTAGCGAGCTTCTGCGTGTCGCGCTCGAGGATCTTAAGCTCCACGCGGTTTCTCTCCAGGGAGCGCCTGACTATGTGGCTTATCAGTGCTTCCTGTATCGCCAGGTTGCCATCGTGGTCGCAAAAGGCCATTTCTGCGTCCATCATCCAGAACTCGGTCAGGTGCCTGCGCGTCTTGCTCTTCTCCGCCCGGAACGTTGGGCCGAAGTCGAATACCCGGCCGTGGCTCATTATCGCCGCTTCTATGTAGAGCTGGCCCGACTGGGAGAGGTAGGCGCGACCGAGGTCGAAGTAATCGAGACCGAATAAAGTCGTAGTGCCCTCGCAAGCGGCCGGGGTGAGTATCGGCGAGTCGATCTTTATGAAGCCGTTGTCGTTCATCCACTCGTAGGTGGCGTTTATGATCGTGTTCCTGACGCGCTGTATCGCCCACTGTTTTTTCGAGCGCAGCCACAGGTGGCGGTTATCGAGCAGGAAGTCCGGGCCGTGCTCCTTCTTGCCTATCGGGTATTCGTCCGCCACCTGGACGAGCTTGAGCTCCTTGACGTGGAGCTCGTATTCGTCCTGCTTGGGGTGCTTCGATACCGTGCCGGTCACTATTACGGAGCTCTCGATCGTGGCCCTGCGAACTTCTTCCCATACCTCCTCTGCGACGTCGGGCCTGTGGACGATTCCCTGTATGAAGCCGGAGCCGTCTCGGATCTGAAGGAACGCGATCTTTCCGCTCGATCGCAGGTTGTATATCCAGCCCTTGAGCGTTACGTTCTCTCCGACGTGTGCGGGTATGACGCTTATCTGTACGTCCATTTTTACAGAACCCCCTATTCGTTTATCGCGGTGCGCGTTTCCGGGCCTCGGCCCTTTTCGCCCATGACCTCGCGCATGAACGCGTCCACCTCCACTTCGTTGTTTCGTCTGCCGTAAAAAATGTTGGCCTTCAGGAAGCCGAGAGGATCTCCTGTGTCGAACTGCATCCCTTCGTACTCGTAGGCTATCATCCTGCCGTTGAGAGCTAGTTCGTTCATCGCGTCCGCGAGCTGTATCTCGCCGCCCCGCCCGGGAGGGGTGTTATCCAGGATGCTGAAGAGATCCGGCGGGAAGAGATATCTTCCCACGACGGAGAGGTCGGAAGGGGCCTCCTCGGCGGTGGGCTTTTCGACCACGCCCCTCGCCCTGTGGAAGCGCCCATCGGACGACGAGAGGTCGTATATACCGTAGAGGTGAAGCTTCTCCCTGGGCGTGTGTTCTGTGGCGTTCACCGCGCATCCTGTTTTTTCGTACGCATCCACGAGCTGACCGCAGCACGGTGCCTTGCTCTCTATTATCACGTCGGGAAGGATTATAAGGAAGGGTTCGTCGCCGACCGCCTTTTTGGCGCAGTGTATCGCGTGTCCCAGGCCCCTGGGTTCATCCTGCGTCACCGTCGTGAACCGGGCGCGGCCCGTGATCTGCCGAAGGCTTTCGAGCATCGCCTCCTTCTTAAGTGCGTTGAGCCGCTTGTCGTAGGCGGTGTCGCTTCTGAAATAATCGGCAACCGATGCCTTGTCCGGTGAGGTCACCAGCACTACCTCTTCGACACCTGAAGCGAGGGCTTCCTCGACGACCACATGAAGTATAGGAACCGTTCCTACCGGCAAAAGCTCCTTCGGCACCGCCTTCGTCACCGGCAGGAAGCGCGTCCCCATTCCGGCGACGGGTATCACGACCTTTCTCACAGCCTTGCCCATCGGGGCCTCCTTGAACGGCCGATGCTATCAGCGCCAAATTATCGTGTAAAGCCTTTGTTTATCGATGATTTGGCCGATTCAGCCGGAGCCGTCCGATATGGAACTTTTTTCATTTTCGTGGCAACCTTTCCTGCGGTAGGCCGATAAGGTTCGCGCAGGCGGCCCCTGTTCGCAAAGGGCCGCCCGGAGGTCTGAAGCCTGTGACGACTGCGTCCTTCAAGCTGATGCCTTTTCCGGTATCCGTCGCCAAGTCGATGGCGGAGGGGGTGTTCGACCGAAACGGAAACGGCGTGCTAGACCCCGGCGACAGAATCCTTTTCTCCACGTTTCACCGTGACGTAGACGGACCGCTGCCGCCCGCTTTCTTCGACATAACCTCTTCGAATCTAGCGGATTTTTCCGAGATGCTGATTAGCCCCAGGGGTTTCTGGCTAAAGCGCGTGCACAGAAAGTTCGGGGAGGCGAGCGGCAGGGTGCATTACTGGTATGCGGTAGAGAACGGTCGAATATTGATCGACCAGGTTCAGACGCTCGTCATGTCTCCGGATGGAACTTGCATGTCCCGCGTGGAAGGGCCCAAGGCCAGGGAGAAACGTCTCTGCAGCGAGTTCGAAAGGGCCCTCTTTCGTCCGGATGCGGAAGACAAAATCAAATTCATAAACGAGAGGCTGCTGATAGACAGGCACATACAGGCGGTCGCGGAGCTCAACCGTCTTCAGAGCGAGATGACCTGGCTCAACATCACCGAGGGGAGGGTCCTCGATTTCGATAGCGCGTACAGGGGTTACAGCTTT
>Ga0116164_10003416_pt1 | contig 10883 bp, 12 predicted proteins | sample AD_UKC109_MetaG_FD_89888 | JGI IMG/M metagenome (GOLD analysis project Ga0116164, IMG submission 89888) | Active sludge microbial communities of municipal wastewater-treating anaerobic digesters from Hong Kong - AD_UKC109_MetaG | ecosystem: Engineered > Bioreactor > Anaerobic > Digestate... | reverse complement strand
CACCGTGTTGAAGAGCACCGATTATGAGTACAAGTATAAGAAAGCCGTGGAGTATTACCAAACCGGCGATTATACCCATGCCATATCCCTGTTCGAGGACCTGGTTTATGCATTCCGGGGGACAACACGGGGCGCCGATTTTTATTATTACTATGCTCAAAGTTGTTACCGTCAGAACGACTACCTTTTGGCCGGTCACTATTTTAAAACACTGTACGAACAATATCCCCGTCACCAGCATGCCGAAGAAGCCCATTTCATGGTGGGAATGTGTTATTACAAGGATTCGCCCAATCCGAAACTCGATCAGGGCGTATCGTTGAAAGCCATCGATGCATTTCAGTTGTTTATCAACCTTTATCCCTACAGCAGCAAAGTAGAAGAGGCCAACATCCTGATCGATGAATTAAACGAAAAAATCGTATATAAATCGTATCTCAGCGCCAAGCTATACTACGATATGGAATATTTCAAAGCGGCGGTCATTGCCCTCGATAATTCGTTAAACGATCACCCGTCGACACGCCACCGCGAAGAATTGAAATACCTCCTGTTCAAATCGAAGTATCTGCTGGCTGTGAACAGCATTGAAGAAAAAAAGCGGGAACGGCTCAATGCCGCCCGCGATGAATATTTTGCCTTTGTGGATGAATTCCCCGGAAGCCGTTATGTGAAAGAGGTGAACCGGAACTTCAAACAAATTTCAACCCTTTTGGGTTATAATGAGAATAACGAAAACCTGAGTTCAACAGAATAAATAAGGATATGGATTACAAAAAATCAAGAGCTGCTACCAACACGATTCCCCGGAACATCGACATGCTGTCGGAAGAAACCGGCAACATTTACGAAACCGTAATGATACTGGCCAAACGTTCCAACCAGATTGCGTCCGAACTGAAAGAAGAACTGAACCAAAAATTGTCGGAATTTGCCTCGTATACCGATAACCTGGAAGAAGTTTTTGAAAACCGGGAACAGATTGAAATTTCGAAGTTCTATGAACGTCTGCCCAAGTCGACGCTCATTGCAACCCAGGAATTTGTCGAAAACGGGATTTATTACCGCAATCCGTTAAAGGACAGTCGCAAGGTTAAGTTTTAATAACCTTTGTTTTGAAACTGGAAGGGAAACATATTGTATTGGGTATTACCGGAAGCATTGCTGCCTATAAAGCGGCTGTATTGCTGCGTTTATTGATGAAGGAGGGTGCCGAAGTGCAAGTGGTTATCACCCCTTCTGGAAAAGAATTCATTACTCCGGTTACTCTTTCGGCCTTGTCCAATAAGCCCGTTATTAGCGAGTTTTTTGGCGCGAACGACGGAACCTGGAACAGCCATGTCGAACTGGGTAAGTGGGCCGACCTGATGCTTGTTGCTCCCGCCACGGCTTCCACTTTGGGGAAAATGGCCGGTGGATTGGCCGATAACATGCTGGTCACAACGTACCTCTCGATGCGTTGCCCGGTAATGATCGCCCCGGCTATGGACCTCGACATGTACCAGCACCCTTCAACACAAAAGAATATACAAATCCTTCGTTCCTACGGAAATATCATCCTCGAACCCGAAACCGGTTCACTGGCCAGCGGTCTCACCGGTAAAGGCCGGATGCAGGAACCCGAAACCATCCTTGACGAGGTACATTCCTTTTTCGAAAAAAAAAAAGCCTGACCGGATTCCGCTTTCTGGTAAACGCCGGACCCACCCATGAGAAAATCGATCCGGTTCGTTTTATCGGGAATTATTCTTCCGGTAAAATGGGCTATGCCCTGGCCGGGGAACTAGCCGCAAGGGGCGCCCGGGTGACGCTGGTGTCGGGACCTGTTTCGCTCGAAATTCGAAACCCCCGGGTGGAGTTAATCCCTGTAACCTCGGCCGAAGAGATGGACCGGGAATGCCGCAGAATCTTCCCCGAAACAAACGGAGCCGTGTTGTGTGCTGCGGTAGCCGATTATACGCCCGTTGAAAAATCGAGCGAAAAACGAAAACGGGGCGAAGAGAACCTCGTACTCACCCTGAAACCCAATCCGGATATTGCTGCTGGTTTGGGACAAATGAAAAAGCCCGGGCAGATTCTCGTGGGCTTTGCCCTCGAAACCGGCAACGAATACGAAAATGCGTACCGGAAACTCATCCGGAAAAACCTCGACCTCATTGTTCTGAACTCCTTGAATGATGAAGGAGCCGGATTCCAAACCGATACCAATAAAATTACCATCATCGACCGACAAAATAATTTCCTTCATTTTGAGTTAAAGTCAAAGACAGAAGTCGCCAGCGACATTGTCGACCGGATGATGAACGAAATGATGTTGTAATTTCATCCTCCTTTCTTATTTTTACCAGACAAATGAAAGCCTTATGAAGTATGTCCCGCTTGTGATTCTCTTTGTGCTCGGCCTGGCCAACAGCCTTACCGCACAGGAACTGCGCTGCAATATCAGTGTCAACGCCAGCAAAATGACCGGAACGAACCGCGAAATTTTTCGCTCGATGCAAATGGATTTGTACGAATTCATGAACAACCGGAATTGGACCAACCATACCTACAAGAACAACGAACGCATTGAGTGCAGCATCAACATACAGATCAACAAACAGGTTTCGAGTACGGAGTACGAAGCCTTTCTCACGGTTCAAAGCAAACGGCCGGTGTATAATTCATCGTATCGGTCGACCGTTCTCAACATTCGCGATGAGTACTTCCGGTTTAAATACCAGGAATTTCAGGCCATTGAGTTCTCCGAATCGGGGAACAGCGATAACCTGACGAGCGTTCTGGCTTATTATGCCTACGTGATTCTGGGTTTCGATTACGATACTTTTTCTCCCGAGGGGGGAACCGAGTATTTTGAAAAGGCACGCATCATTGTTAACGAGAGCCAGAATGCCCCGGCTGTTTCGGGGACCAACAATGGATGGCGCTCGCACGAATCGGATTACAACCGCTACTGGTTGGTCGATAACATTTTGAACAAGAGTTATGCCCCGTTCCGCCAATGCATGTACGAATACCACCGGAAAGGACTCGACATTATGGCCGATCGCACGGAAGAAGGGCGATCCAACATTGCCGAAAGCCTTCGTTTAATCCAAAAAGTGTTTCGTACCCGCACCCGTTTGTACATCACACAGCAATTTTTTGTCAGTAAATCCGACGAGATTATCAACATTTTCTCGAAATCGTTCCCCGATGAACAGAACCGGGTGATCCAGATTGTGTCCGAATGCGATCCGTCGAATGCTGCCAAATACGAGAAAATTAAAAGCGGTGAAACCACCAACAGCGAAATCCCGACCGATGTGTTTTAAAAAATGCTGAAAAACCTGTCGATACGAAATTATGCCCTTATCCGGGAACTGAATGTCGGATTTGCCCCTGGGTTGAGCGTAATCACCGGCGAAACCGGAGCCGGGAAATCGATCATCCTGGGTGCGTTGGCCCTGATCCTGGGGCAACGCGCCGATCCCTCTGTTTTGCAGGTCCCAGATGAAAAATGCATTGTCGAAGGAAGGTTTGCATTCCGCAATAACCCGAAAATAACGACATTCTTTAAAGAGAATGACCTCGATTATGAAAATCCGGTTCTGATGCGGCGGGAAATTACACCATCGGGAAAATCCAGGGCATTTATCAACGATACACCGGTTTCGCTGAACCTGATGCGGGAGCTCGGATTGCAGCTCATCGATATACATTCGCAACACGCGAATCTGGAACTGGGAAAACGGCTCTTTCAGCTCAACGTGCTCGACTGGTACGGAGGCCATGCCGCTCTGCTCGAATCGTACAGCGCACTGTACCGATTGTTACGCGATGAAGAGGCCGGCTTTGAAAGGTTACAGGAAAAAGCCCTCAGGGCACAGGCCGAGGTCGATTACAACACCTTTCAGTACCAACAACTCGAAGCAGCGGGCTTACAAGATGGCGAACAGGAGGAACTGGAGGGCGAACAAAAAGTACTGCTGCATTCCGAGGAAATCAAGAACGGCCTAAGCCAGGTTTGCCTTCTGCTCGACGAAGGGGAACAGCCGGCGCTGCTCCTGCTGAAAGAAGCCGCCCAAACCTTACAACGTTTGTCGGCTTTTTCCCCGGCTGCCCGTGAAATGAAAAACCGGGTGGAAAGCCAGTATCTCGAATTGCGTGACCTGGCAGACGAATGCGGACGTATCGCCGAACAGACCGAATACAATCCCGAACGACTTACCTGGGTTAACGATCGCCTCGACACACTTTACTCGCTTCAGCAAAAACACCGTGCATCGTCCGTCGAAGAACTCATTGCCCTACGCGATGAACTGGACCGGAAATTGCAGGAAGCTGCATCGTACGACGAAGAATTGGAACGAACCCGAAAACGCCTGGCCGAACTTCGTAGCGAGGTGTTCCGCATTGCGGAGGAATTGCACCGGGAAAGGGCAAAACTGATTCCCGATCTGGAAAATGCCATTACCGGGAACCTGCAGCTTTTGGGAATGCCCCATGCCGTTTTTTCGGTTGTGTTGCATGCGCTCGAAGAACCTACGCCCCAGGGAACCGATGAGGTGGAATTCCTGTTTAGCGCCAACAAGGGCGTTGCACCCGAGGAAATCAACAAAGTGGCTTCAGGCGGGGAGTTGTCGCGTCTCATGTTGTCGATCAAAACCGTGGTGGCCCAATCGAAAGCCCTGCCTGCCATTGTGTTCGATGAAATAGACTCCGGAATTTCGGGCGAAATAGCCAACCGTATGGCCGATATCCTGAAGAAAATGTCCGATTACATGCAGGTGATCAACATCACCCATCTGCCCCAGATTGCCGCCAAAGGGGAACAGCACTTTCATGTGTACAAAAACGAAACAACAGGCGGAACCGAAACCGGAATGGTCATGCTCGATCCCGAACAACGCATCGCCGAACTGGCCAAAATGCTCAGCGGCGATCCACCTTCGCCCGAAGCGCTGGCCAATGCCCGTTCTCTGCTCCGTGTTCATGCATAATCCCTTTTCCCATCCCGGCCAGGGAGGATGAAGCAATCATTGGCTGTTCGAAAAGAGCAGAAACGAAAAAATCAAGGATTTTTCTCGACCTGAGCGTTAAGTTTTCTGTATCCTTTAACCGGTCAGAGGATGAAGAGGATGAACTCCGGATTTCTGTTCTATATTTGCAGAGAAAATTGTTTGGCTACAAAAATTGAAAAACCTGGTACCGAATATGCGACATTTTACCTCCGTTTTCGATCTCCCCGGCCTGGTTCCGGCGCTTGATGAAGCTTTTCAGGTCAAAGCCAATCCTTTTGGCTTTCAGCATCTGGGAAAAAACAAAACCATGATTCTGCTCTTTTTTAACTCCAGTCTGCGTACCCGACTCAGTACCCAGAAGGCAGCCATGAATCTGGGTATGAACACGATGGTACTCGATGTGAACCAGGGAGCCTGGAAGCTGGAAACCGAACGAGGGGTGGTGATGGACGGCGATAAAGCCGAACATTTGCTCGAGGCTATTCCGGTTATCGGATCGTATGCCGACATCATTGGTGTACGTTCGTTTGCCCGGCTCGAAAACCGCGACGAAGATTACAACGAGGTTATCCTGAATCAGTTTATCCAGCATTCGGGGGTGCCGGTTGTGAGCATGGAGGCGGCTACCCGTCATCCCTTACAAAGCTTTGCCGATCTTGTTACCATCGAAGAGTACAAAAAGACGAAGAGACCCCGTGTTGTTCTGACCTGGGCGCCCCACCCGCGGGCCCTTCCGCAGGCTGTGGCCAATTCGTTTGTTGAATGGATGCGCCAAACCGATTACGAACTCATTGTTACCCATCCCGAAGGGTACGAACTCGATCCCGTGTTTATGGGGGATGTGAAGGTGGAATACAACCAAATGCGCGCCTTCGAAGGCGCTGATTTTATCTATGCGAAAAACTGGGCATCGTATCGTCGTTATGGCGAAATCTTGTCTACCGACCGAAACTGGACTGTTTCCGACCGGCAGATGGCGGTGACCAACCATGCGAAATTCATGCACTGCCTGCCTGTCCGGCGGAACATGGTGGTTACCGATTCGGTGATCGAAAGCCCTGATTCAATAGTGATCCCCGAAGCAGCCAATCGGGTGGTATCGGCCCAGGCTGTTCTGAAAATGATCCTGGAAAACGTCTAAAACCCTTCCACTTCGAACTTCCGGACAGGCATAATCCCTTGAGAAAAACGTAGGGATTAGCCTCCCGATGAAGCCCGGGACCTGTTTTTCCCTTACGGGTGGATGAAGGGAAGGAATTAATTCACGCGGGAAAGGGTCAGCCAGATACTGCTTTGCAATCCGCTTTCTTCAATGCTGATCAGCGCTTTAACGTTCCCCTTTGTAAACGTGTATTCGTAGTACGATGTGTAATCGCTTTCATCAAAATAGAATTCGTCCGGATCGTATTCCATTTCGGCCAGGGTTGTATCTTCTGTTTTTTCCCATCCGATGAAGTAACTTTTTAGACGGTTATACTTTTCAGTGGCTTTTCCAGGTATCAGCTTTTTTTCAAAAAAATGAGCATTCCAGAGCCCGAAAACGGTGTGTTCTGTGATGTAGCCCCCGGAAAATTCCTCCGGAAACAACAATGGATCCCGTTCCACGATATAGGTACTTTGGTCACTTTTCCGTTCTGTCCCTGGTTTGCAAAGATCGGCAAATCGGTTTTCTGCAGCAATATTCAGGATTTTTGAGAGCTTGTCGCTGGATCCCGTTGATGCACTTTGCGATAAAGCAAACCCGGAAAGCCCCAAAGCTACGAGGATGAGAATAGCATATTTCATTGTGTATGTTTTTTGTTTACGGTGAGAAAGTTACACCATTTTGGGCACATACGATAAAAGCGATTGCCTCTGTTCGAGAATTTTTTCAGCAAAGCATAAAAGGAAGAGAAAATTTTGGATCAAAAAACCTATTTCCCCGGAATTGTAATTTTGTAGGCCACTTTCGCTTTTCCCCGGGCAATGTCGCTAAGCCGGCTTTTCAGCAGCCTTTTCCGGAGGGGTGAAAGAAGATCGATAAAGAGCTTACCCTGAAGATGGTCGTACTCGTGGAGAATAATCCGGGCCGGATAACCGTGATAGGTTTCTGTTTTTTCGTTCCAGTTTTCATCAAAATAGCGGATCACAACCGTTTCGTCGCGAACAACATCTTCGTGTATGTTTGGGAGACTGAGGCATCCTTCTTCAAAACTCCAGGGCGTGCCTGAAGTCGATAGAATTTCGGGATTAATAAATACCTTTTTAAAATCGGCCAGCTCGGGTTCTTTTTCATTGGCGGCTGGTGTTGCATCGACAATGAATATTCGCAGGGAAAAACCAACCTGGGGCGCAGCGAGCCCTACACCGTCGGCATGGTACATGGTTTCATACATGTTGGCAATCAGTTCCGGCAAACGGTCATCGTTCCGTTCTATCGGTTTCGAAATTTTTCGCAGTAAGGGATCGCCATATACAGTGACAGGTAAAATCATGGTTGTTTCAAATTTCTTTTTTGTTCCAGATACGATTGCAATAGTATGGTGGCACTAACGCCATCGACCCAATCCTTTCTTTGCCGGTCTTTTTTCTTAAGCCCGGCATCGATCATGCTTCGCTGGGCTAGTTTTGACGTATAACGTTCATCGGCCAGTTCGAGTTCTATGTTGGGAAATTTTTTTTGAAATTGTTGCAGGAAGGGATTGATGTAACGAAGGGCTTCCGAAGGCTGTCCCGCAAGGGTAACCGGGTATCCCACCACAACCCGCTCAACCTTTTCCCGGGAAAAATAGTTGGTGAGAAAATCGAAAAGATCATGCGCCCTGACGGTTTCCATCCTGTTTGCAACTATTTGCAAGGGATCGGTAACAGCCAGTCCCACTCGTTTCCGTCCGTAATCAATGGCTAAAATTCTTCCCATTTTCCGGCGCAAAGATAAAAAAGAAATGGTTTTTTTACCCAGCTTATGATCGGTTTTATGTTACGATTGTGTTATCCGCGACCAACTTTCGTTTTGAACGACAAGGATCCGTTGGAAAATGAACAGTCTGTTTTCCATAGTGAAAGAAAATACCCGAAACATAGGTCACGGATAAGAATTCTGTATTACTGAAAATCAGGAATGCAAGTGAAAGAATCTTTTTTCCTTCCCGTCATTTAAAGAAATCAACCAGTCCCCTCAGGTGTTTTGCTTCCCGGGCCAGTTCAGCCGCATTGGCCGATAATTCTTCCGCTATCGAGGCATTGTATTGAGTGGATTGGGCCATTTGTTCCATAGAACTGTTTATTTGATTTGTGCTGGATATTTGTGAAATACTCTCATCGGCAATCTGGGTGATTAATAAGGTGGTTTTTTCAATTTCGGGCACAATATTCTCAAAATTTTCTTCAGAAAGTTTTGTGATATCCAGCGTTTCCTTTGCCAGTTTTCCAATTTCCTCGGCAGCAATGCGGCTGGTATCGGCCAGTTTTTTCACTTCGTTGGCCACAACAGCAAAACCCCTGCCTTGCTCACCCGACCTTGCCGCTTCAATAGCCGCGTTTATGGCAAGGATATTGGTTTGGAAGGCAATGTCGCCAATTATATTGATGCGTTCGGTGATTTTATTGATCGATTGGAAACTCTTTCTTGAAACAGTCTTTATTTCAAGAAGTTTGTTGGCACTTTCTTTTGTAACTTTTTTTGTTACCTGAGCGTTTTCAGAATTTTGTCCGAATCCACTAACCAACTGCTCCAGGGTGGAATTTATTTCTTCGGTTGATGCGGCCTGTTCGGTAATATTTTGCGAAAGCGTTTGGGATGATTCCTTTAGGCTGGCACTAGCCATAAACAATTCCTTTGAACTAGACTGAATTGCCCCAACAATCTCATTCATACGGTTTACGGTTAATTTGAATGATTTCAGCAGTATTCCTATTTCATCGTCGTTTCCGATTGTCAGGGATGCTTTCAGGTTGCCCCTTGCAACTTCTCCGGCGTATGCTAATCCTGCATTTACCGATCGTAAAATGCTTCGTGAGATATAAAATGCGGTCAAAGCCGATACGGTTATGCTTAAAATGAGGAACAACAACAAAATCCGGTATGCCTTTTGGGAAAGTTTGTCGGTTTCAGCATCCGACTGGTTTGCCTGCGCTACCGTTTCCTCGTACACCAATCCAAGAGCATCGTTGGCTACGATGTATTTATCCCTGCTTTTTAGCGACAGATCATACATTCTTTCGTCGAGCCGGGTCACTCTGCTGTCGGTCATATTGATCCCCGAATCAACCAGTTTTCCTTTTTCGTCGCATGCTTCAATGAATAACTTGTGTTCGGCGAGCCAATCTTTCTGTTTTGTTTTGTAATCGTTCCAAAGCAAAAGTTCTTTCTCGGTATGCGGGAGTGTCATGTATATGGAGTCGGCAACTTCAATGCGCCGGTGAGCTTTTAATGAATACTGTTTCAAGCGGATTTCCGGATCGATAAACATTTGGGGGATCATCATCCCCCGTTCACCAACGGTAACCGATCGAATGGATTCAACAATCCGCTGAACCTGCTGAATTTTAGGCAACTGTACTGTGGCAAACTCCTTTTGAGCCTTCTTGACTTTTTTTATTCCCACATATCCAACCCAACCCACCATGCCGGTTAGAATAATCAGCAACGAAAATACAACAATCAACTTTGCTGAAATTTTTACTCTTTTCAACATACTCTTCCTCGTTTAAAATGATACAAGGGGAAGCTTAATCAATAAAAAAAGGTGGCGAAAATTTATTAAACCAGTGCTCGCAATATAACAGAAAATAATTAAGAATTCTATGAATTCTTCCCAGACTTTTTGCTACTTTTACCCCAGATTTTATGAAACAAACTCTTTTGATATCGGCATGAAGCCGGGTAACGGCTTGATTTTCTGAAAAGCAGCAACCATTCCGCGTTGCAGCCCGGCGATATTTTCCATCACCTTTTTTATTTTTCGTTTAATCATCGCTGCCTTTCACGTGTTTTCCCAATCCATATTTTAATGGGAACGCGGCTGGGTTAGCAAAAAAAACATACAATCATGACACAATGGTATGAAGCATTGTTTACCAACTATGCAAAAAATTACGATCAGGAATCCTTTACCCAGGGTACCCAAACCGAAGTGGATTTTCTTGAAGCAGAAACCGGATACAATAAGTCTGCAACCTTTCTCGATTTGGGTTGCGGAACCGGTCGGCATTCAATTGAACTGGCCAAAAGGGGGTACACCGTTACCGGAATCGACCTTTCGGAAAATATGCTGAATCGGGCAAAGGAAAAAGCTTGTGAAGCAGGCGTAAAGGTTTCATTCATTCGGGCCGATGCCCGTGATTTCCATTTTTCCCAATCCTTCGACAGAGTCGTCATGCTGTGTGAAGGGGGTTTTTCGTTAATGGAAACCGACGAAATGAACTTTTCCATTTTGAAAAATGCTGCCAATGTATTAAAACCGGGTGGTAAATTCATTTTTACCTGTCTGAATGCTCTGTTTCCGCTGTTTCATTCGATCGACGACTTTGTGACAGCCGGAACCTTTGGCGTTCAAAAGAGCAATTTCGACTTGATGCAATTTCGTGATTTCTCTACTTATACCATCCCCGACGACGACGGCAAGGAAATGGTGTTGACGTGCAACGAGCGTTACTATGCTCCCTCGGAAATTCGATTTATGCTCCACTTGCTGGGATTTTCGAAAGTGGAAATTTTTGGTCCGCAAATAGGACTGTTCGATCGGAACCGTCTCCTGCATACAGAAGATTACGAGATGTTGATCGTAGCCCAAAAGGATTAGTCGGCACGAGCTGGAATTTGTTTTAAAGGCGCAGGGAATGAGGTTCTTTGCGCCTTTTTGCGTTTTCATCATTCGTCGAAAACCAGGCGAACTTTCT
>Ga0116164_10003415_pt1 | contig 10884 bp, 10 predicted proteins | sample AD_UKC109_MetaG_FD_89888 | JGI IMG/M metagenome (GOLD analysis project Ga0116164, IMG submission 89888) | Active sludge microbial communities of municipal wastewater-treating anaerobic digesters from Hong Kong - AD_UKC109_MetaG | ecosystem: Engineered > Bioreactor > Anaerobic > Digestate... | reverse complement strand
ATGTAGGTCTATATCTGTCGCATAATAGTACGTGCCGTTCTGTTATGGGACAGATACTGTGTGTTTGTGATTGTTTGAAAGATCCATCCCCTACGATGCGCCACTTGTCTCGGGAACAACCCGTGATACAAAGATCATTGAACAAGTCCGCACCAAGTCGATCTTTATCCCTTTTTATAGGCTCTTATATCTACACCTGGCTGAAACACTGTTATTAAAATCAGCCGGGACATGCTTCCTTAAAAATATTCCCTTTGGTGGTATATAAATTGCTTTTTTCTGAAAGATGCGCACGTACGACAGGAGAAAATCGCTGATTGAGAGAACCATACCAGACAAAAGGAGAACACTATGTTTTCAACTATTGTTTTAGGAGTAGACGACCCCAAGCACTCAAGCAAACCGACCCACTATGCCATAGAACTGGCCAAGCGCTGCAGATCAAAGATAATACTCATACATGTAGTGGATTTTTCCTCCTTTAAAAATGTTGTGGCAACGCCACGCGAGATTGCAAAACGGGTATATGACAAGATTATGGAAGAGGCACAGAAGTATCTCGATACTGCCGAAGCTCTCTGTAAGGAAAACGGCATAGAGTGTGTGAAGGTACGGAAAATAGGACATCCGGTGGATGAGATCATAAAAATAGCAGAAGAGAGCGGGGCAGGATTTATCGTCCTCGGATCAAAGGGAAGATCAGGGCTGGGAGGCTCGATCTTCGGGAGTGTCTCATACGGTGTCCTTCATCAGGACAAGACCATACCGGTTTTTATTGTGAAGAGCTGATCAGCTCCCGGTCCATCGCTATCGCTGGTGCCTGTTTGATGAATGTCTCTATCAGACAGGCATCAGCAACGAGAGATCTTCCTGGAGTCGGTGTTTCCTTCTCTTATCTGATTTTTCTGAAGTATTCTTTTTCCTATCATGGCCTATTTCCGCAGGATGTGATTACAGCTGCTGCGGTGCTGTGATACTCCATAAAGGTTTGTTATTAACACTGAGCACACCATGTAATCATGCAGTTGTACTATTATCAAACACATCTGTCCCATAACAAAACAACACCATGGGACTCCACCACCAACCATCTACCCAGCAATCTGTTTTTATTCGATATTCTAACATTTTCCTGATTGGTACAATGCTTGCTCTATACATCTGCAAGCAACCAAGAATGCACGTGTAGACAGAGGAGGCACATACTATTCATTCTATGAAAAAACAGCCCAAGAATTATCCGTAAACGCACAAGAAAATCAGGAGAGTCTTTTCGCGGTCGACCAGCGCTCCTGCTAAAGCTTCCCCCCAGAAAATTCATTATGGGGTGAAAAACAGGTTTCAGTACATGTGGGCGAATCAAAGTATTTCAACAAAACCAAAGGAGGAGTTTATTATGCGGAAGTTACTGTTTTCTGGGGTGCTAACAATAGTACTGTTAGCCTTTACTGTACCTCTCATGGCTGCTGACTGGAATTTTTACGGCAGCGTGCGTATGTCAACGTTCTATGGTGACAATGATAAGGATGCAGGGGATGATTCCGGGACTGACTGGGATCTCCAGGGTAATGCACGAATCGGTGCAAAAGTTAAGGTGGACGATGCTATAGGGGGCGGTTTTGAGTTTGCTGTCACTGATGAATCAGTATCTGCCAACAAAGAATCTGTTAACACACGGTTACTCTATGCAACCTACAGATCCGATGCCGGGACACTGCTTATCGGTCAGAGCTATACCCCACTTGCCGACATGTTCTACAGCAACCAGGTCTATGGCTGGATCGCCGGGGATACGGACATGCTGGGTGTCGGTCAGATCTGGGACTACCGCCGCCCGCTGATCATGTTCTCCACAAAAGGCCTTCAGATAGCCCTGGTGGAAGTGCAGACTGCAACCGCTCTCGGGTCAGGGGGAGATGTTGATGTCATAATACCCAAGATTGAGCTGAAGTATCATTTCAAAAAAGATAACGTCTTTGCGGATATCTTTGGGGGCTACCAGAGCTATAAGATCGAGGATATTCCCGGGGCAAGCGATGAGACCATTTCCTCCTATACCTTCGGTGTGGGCGGCGGTTTGAATTTCGGTGATGCGTATGTGAAGGCCGGGGCTTATATGGCCAGGAACGCAGGCCAGTTCGGGCTGCTCCACATTACTGCAGACGATGCCGTCTACTCAGGGGGCGAGCTCATTGACAATGACACCATCGGCGGTCTCTTCGTGGCAGGATACAAGGCCAGCGATAAAATCCAGCTTGAGGCCGGTGTTGGCTATGTCGCCAGTGAAGTCGATGACAGCGCTTATGAGAAAGACGACAACATGACGTATTACGTACAGGCAACATATAATATCTACAAGGGATTCTTTATCGTGCCTGAGGTCGGTGTGGTGGATTACGGCGACAATTCATCCGGGGCTTCTCAGGGCAAAAACACCTATTTCGGTGCAAAGTGGCAGATTAACTTCTAGAGAAAACTTGGATCATGCCATACAAATAGACCGGGGGATCATTCCCCCGGTTTATTTTTTCAGGTGGATGATCCGCAGCAATCCTTCAGCATATCGAGGTCAGAGACAACAACGTTCTTCTCAAAAGGATACAGTACCTGGTAACGAATCAGACAGCAACGAGATCGGCTGTGAACCGATCTCAGGTATACTTATCCGGTATTTTCCGACAAGTGCATTTTTTTTGGATAAAGGACTCTCAAGGCTTACAGGCTTACTTAAGAAACCACCTGTGCATAGAGTTCACCAGCCTTGTAAGAGCTTCGTACAAACGGCGATGACACGACGCCTTTAAATCCCTTTTTCCTTGCATCCTCATCATATGCCCTGAATACATCGGGATGCACATATTCTTTTACCGGATAATGTCCGGCACTGGGTTGCAGGTATTGCCCGAGAGTGAGGAGGTCGCATCCGGCGTCCCGCAGGTCATCCATAACTGCCAGCACCTCTTCATATGTCTCACCCAGACCGACCATGATCCCTGATTTCGTGACGATAGTCCCATCAATCGATTTTGCCCTTTCGATGATACTGACCGACTGAGAGTAGTCTGCCTGCGGCCTGACATGAGGATACAGCCTCGGCACGGTCTCAACATTATGGTTCAACACCTGCGGCTGTGCATGGATCACAATGGCCAGAGAAGGAATAGACCCCTTGAAATCGGGGATCAACACCTCAATTCCCACGTCGGGGCATCGATGTCTCACCTCTTTGATCACACGGGCAAAATGACCCGCACCGCCATCAGGCAGATCATCACGGGTAACCGAGGTAATAACAACAAAGCGCAGGCCCAGGGTATTCACTTCTTCCGCAAGCCTTTGCGGTTCATAGGGATCGAGTTGTTGTGGTCTTCCTGACTCAACTGCACAGAATCTGCAATTTCTCGTACAGATCCTGCCCATGATAAGAAAGCTCGCCTCCCTCTTCGAGAAACACTCTCCCTGATTCGGGCAGCACCCTTCCTGACAGATGGTATGGAGTCTTCTCTCCATGAGGTCTTTCTCCACCTGCCGGGTCACCTCCCCCATGGGGAGTCTTTTTCTCAGCCATGGAGGTTTCTCGAGTATATTCATTCTATAACCTTCTCCCTTCTCAGAGGGCACCGGCATTGCCTGTCAATAACTCCGGCTGTTCGACCAGGTGGATAAACAGTTTTTCAAACATGACCCTGTCCAGAACAAATCGTATGGAATCGTCAAAGATATCCGAGAAGTGGTACAGAAATGAGGTCACAACCGCGTTCATACTCGGAGATATCGCACGCGGACAACATCGTTTAAGAAATGCAATCCCTTTATCTTTTATCCCGCAGGGGACAAAATGACCGTACAAACTGGTGTCTTCGAATACATTCAGGGAGATGCCGTGCATGGTAACCCCGCCCCTGATCTCTATCCCGATCGCAGCGATTTTATCCCGGCCTACAAAGACCCCACGGTGTTGAGGAATCCTGTCTCCTTCAACCCCAAAATCCGCAATGGTCTGGATGATCACTTCCTCGAGACTTGTGACAAAACCGGGTACATTGTTTCCGAACCGTTCCAGATCCATGATAGGATAGACCACGAGTTGTCCGGGATAATGACAGGTGATCTTCCCTCCCCTGTTGAGATGATACAGGGATATCCCCTGGCTGTTCAGTTCCTCTTCTGTCAGAAGAAGATCATCATACCCGCCGCTTTTCCCCATAGTGAGGACAGGTGAATGTTCCACAAACAGGACGGTGTCCTCGATATACGATCCTGCCCGTAGGTCATGAATCGTGTTCTGCAGCGATAGTGCCGTTCCATAGTCGAGAATCCCTAAATCTACCGCTATCATAGAGAATCCTTTTATTCCCCGGGGTTATCCCGCTGCCATGTAGCCTTCAGATCCCTCTCTGGATGATGTTGCTACGAGGCATTCTTCTGGAATGCCTCGTATTTTTATGAATGGAACCTGAATTTCATCCTTCAAAAAGCGGCAGGCTTTTCAAACCCCAGACGCTTCCAGTACTTTTCCGGGATCAGTTCGGGTTTTTTGTAGAACACCCATTTGCAGGGTTTATCCGGATCAGGATCATATTCGGTAACCCACAACGGCCATCCGCCCCATTCGATCATCAAGATCTCATTTACCGCACAGTGTATGCAGTAGTAGGGAACACCGGCCTGGTTCCAACTCCACGAATAAGGCTGGGATGTCTTGCCGAAATTATAGGGCTTTTCGAGTCGTGACGGCGTCAGATCCACCGGATCTCCGCGCCTCATTCTGCCGCCGCTCCCGCAGGGATCGCAGGAAAGTATATACTTCTCATTATCCTCGACAATATCAAGTTCGCCTATCTGCCGCGGACCACACCGATGTGCCCGGAACACCTCTGCATTGATCTCGAGCCGTTCCAGAGGGGTCATGTTCAATAATCCCTTCCACGTCCGTCTCATCATCCATGTGCTCTGGGTTTCGCGGAGAAGCTCGTACATGGCGATCTCTCCGTATTTTTTGGCCACCTTATCAAAGAGATCATAGGTCCAGTCAGCATAGAGATCATGCAGTCCCTTTGATTCTGAGACCGTATAATAGGCAAGTTCTTTAGCAAGCTCATAATTGCCCTCGTCTATCTCACGACAGATCAGATCCTGGGTCGGTATCCCGAGGTCTGCTACATCATCTTTGCGTATCTTACGCTTGATAAGGTGCCAGTACTTGAATATCGTCATCTCTTCTCCTCTCCTGCTGCATTATTTTTTCACATCAGTCTCTATGGAGCTGACAAACTACCGAGGGTTAACCACTCGGTATATTTACAAACAGAGTCCCGGACTTAGCCCTCCTGCCGCAGTCTATCCACTGCAGGGTCGTGGTGGAGTATTTCCTTCTCGTAGAGCTCGGCAATCATATTTTCCCCATAGCCCATTATGGTGGTGAGCACTTCGATGTTGTGTTCGCCGAGAAACGGTCCATGTCCTGCCACACCACACGGGGTTTCGCTCATCTTCAGCGGGCTGCCATAGTGTCTCATGGGTCCGATAAACGGCTGGTCATGGATGACCATCATCTCACGTGCCTTTACATGCGGGTCATCGTCTGCCAGCTCTTTGATGCTTCTGCAGCGGATACAGGGCACTCCGGCCTCTTCGAGTTTTCTTTCCGCTTCTGCAACTGAATCCTGTTCCATCACCCACTTTGAAACCTGTTCATGGATAAATGGCGCATTAGAGGTTGTGCACCGGGTCGATACATCTTTTGCCCTTGGTTCGGAGAGCAGCCATTCATACTCCGGCCCCATTGCCTTCACCATGGGAACCCACCGCGGTTCGGTAAGGCAGGCTATGGAGATGGTGCCATCCTTACCGCTGTAGATACCATAGGGCGCATAGCCCGGATGATGCGTGCCGATCTTAGGCGGATCAACAGGGTCTCCGATTGCAGAACTGAGCAGATACCACGGAAGCGTGTTTTCATGCATGGAGAACAGGCAGTCCATCATGGAGATATCTATGTTCTGCCCGATACCGGTATTCTGCCGATGGATCAATGCTCCCAGTATCGCAGTGGTAGCATGCATGGATGCGAGCATGTCTCCGATAGATACCGGGGCAATGATAGGTGGTGTACTCTGATCCGACCATCCGCTTGCACCCTGGGCAATCATGTCATATCCCGGTTTGTGGCTGTATGGCCCCCAGTGGCCAAAGCATGAAATGGAACAATAGATAATGTCCTCCTTGATCTTCTTGACCGAATCATAATCAAGGCACATCCGGTCCATCACACCGGGTGCAAAATTCTCGACCACCACATCACTCTTCTTGATGAGTTCATTGATCAAGTCCATGCCTTCTTCTTTCTTGAAGTTTACGCAGATACTCTTTTTGCCTCTGTTGACGTTGATGCTGTAGGAACTCTGTGTAACCCCGTCATGTTCTATTCTCAGAGGCAGCCACCGCTCATTGGCTCCGTCGCAATACCGTTCAACCTTAATGACTGTGGCACCCATATCTGCAAAGGTTTTGGTTGCATGTGGACCAGCCAAAACCCAGGTAAAATCTAAGATTACTGTTCCCTTCAATGGTCCTGCTTTCATATTTTCCATGTTACATCCTCCGCTTTTTTTCATCTCTTTATGCACCGTTACTGTTCCTTGATGCCTTGTCCCCAATAATAATCATGCATCCGTGTCCGTGCCGTTTTCATATTCGTCATAGAGAATTCCAGCAACGAACCCAGCTACATCTGATAAAATTCCGGCACACTTTTCCAGACCTCCTCCTGCAAAAAAGGCCTCTGACTTTTCAGGATCAGCCAGGTCAGTCCCGGTAATATCCCGGCAGTCAATCGATGGATAAAGACCGTTGAAATATTTAACCAGTTTCCGCATGGGTCGAATACCCTCTAGGATTCCAGGCATCCCTTCCTTGACACTCTTTCGCCCAAATACTGTTCCGAGAATCATCAACCCGCCAATCAATCCCCCGCAGTTATTCCCGGTCAGGGACATTCCTGCTGCAAATGGGCTTGCTGCCATGAAAAGAGCGCGATCTTCCTGCTCGAAAACGTCAAGAAAAGTCTGCACCACCACCTGAGAGCAGCCATGAGAATTCATTTCCATCTCAAAGGCTCTTTTCTTCACATCTTCCACAAACGCTGACTTGTCCTTGTACTTTTTCAAAATTTGCAAGTTCACGATTCACACTCCTTCATCATCCCGGCCCTTAGTATGAGGGAGACCGGCAGACGCCGGTCCCCCGAGCTGAAAAAGGGCTTTAGAGGTCTATCTCGCCTGCAACTATCTGGCGGTAGTAATTTGCATCTCCGAATGCCAGTTCGGCAGCCCGCGCACGTCTGGAATACATGGGCATTTCGTGTTCCACCATAAAGCCGGTGCCGGCAAAAATCTGGTGCCCAAGGATAACGAACTTTTTATATGCCTCACTGACCCATGCCTTGGCCGATGCAGTGATTCTTGTGCTGGGCAGTCCTTCATCAAGCAGCCAACCGGCTTTGTAGGTAATGAACTTGCTTCCCTGGAGCGCAATCGCCATGTTTGCGCAGTGATGCTGCACGGCCTGAAAGACCCCGATAGGTTTGCCGAACTGAACCCTCTGGTGGCAATAGTCGAGTGCCAGCTCCAGGACCTTTGTTGCTCCGCCGACCATCTCCGCGCATTTCCCCACAGCTGCATACTGCATGATCAGCTCAATTACCGGCCATCCACCGTCAATCTCACCCAGCACGTTGTCTTTGGTCACGCTTACCTGATCAAAGACCACTTCAAACTGCTTATCCCCGGCAAGTGTTTTCAGGGGAGTAACGCTCACCCCTGCACCCTTGGCATCCACAAGGAAGAGAGAGATGCCCTCTTTATTGCTGCACATCCCGCTTGTCCGTGCGACACAGATAAAGTAGTCAGCAACATGAGCGTCCGAAACAAAAAGCTTTGTCCCGTTGATCACATAATTCTCACCACTGGCCTCGGCCGTGACGGTGATATATGCAGGATCATACCTGGTCATGCCCGGTTCGGTATGGGCAAGGGACAACTTAATCTCCCCGCTTGCCACCCTGGGTAACAACTCATTTTTCTGATCATCATTTCCGGCATTAAGGATGGTAAGCCCGCCCACGATCGCTGTTGAGAAAAACGGCCCCGGCACACACACCCTGCCCATTTCTTCCAGCAGCACGATCATGTCCAGAAAGCCCAGCCCTATGCCGCCGTATTCCTCCGGGATGATGAGCGCCGTCCATCCAAGCTCTGCCATCCCGCCCCACAAATCATCGGTGAATCCTTTCTCGTCTTCTTCCATGTCCAATACGAATGCCATGGGAGACATCTTCTCGCAAAAACCCCGTGCCGAATCCCGCAGCATCTTTTGTTCGTCGGTAAAGTTAAAATCCATAACGTGTTCCTCCCTAAAGAAAGTTCCCTAGCCTCTTGGCAGACCCAGTCCTCGCTGGGCAATGACATTTCTGCCAACCTCACTCGTGCCGGCACCGATGGTGGGCATGAAAGAGTGTCTCCAGAACCATTCGATCCTGCCGCGAATGGGAACATACTTTGAGTTCTCGTCCAACTGGCCGTAGAGCCCCAGAATCTGCATGGCATCATCCACCATGCGCTGTTCCAGCTCAGAGATCATGACCTTGGTTATCTCGGGTTCCATGGTTATGGGCAGTTCATTCAGTTCAAGCCATCTGGCATTGTCAGCCAGCATCTGTGCCACCTCGAGCTCTATTGCCATCTGGGCGATCTTTGCTCTCACAGCGGGGTCTTCTGCCAACGGTCTGCCCTGGTAGGTAGTCTCCTTGGCGAAACTGACCATTTCATCAACCATCGGCCACAGCCGGGCAGGGACAAACACATGGTTTCTCTCTGAGTCAATGGCCTCCATCATGTAATAGAAACCCTTGTTCACCTCTCCGACCACCCTGCTCTTGGGGACCTTCACATCATCGTAATACACCTCGTTGGTTCTCTCCCCTGACATGGTGATCATTGGCCTTACATCGATCCCCGGTGCAAACTGGTCCACGATGAAAAGGGTTATCCCCTTGTGCTTCGGCGTGTTTGGATCGTTCTGGGTTCTTGCTGCAAGCCAGTGGTAATCAGCGTAATGAGACTCCGTGTTAAAGGTCTTCTGCCCGTTTATGAGGAAATAGTCTCCTTTGTCCTCGGCTTTCATCATCATACCTGCCAGGTCTGAACCGGCATTCGGCTCTGTGTAGCCAAGACCGAATTCTATCTCGCCCCTGATGATCCTCGGGATAAACTCCTGCTTCTGCTCATCGCTGCCGCGACGCAGAATGGTGTGTCCCACCATGGTGTACCCGACATCAAGCGGGACATGGGCTTCCCAGCGCTTCCCAAGCTCATCGATGAGTATGAAGTCGTATGTGGGGGACAGGCCCTGTCCTCCGTACTCCTTCGGCCAGGGAAGACCCATGAATCCTGCTTCGTACAGCTTCTTGCTGAATTCACGTGCCTCAGGCCCTACTCCCAGGTCTTCCCAGTTCTGCCGGGCAATCTCCTCTGTCAGCTCTTCATCAAGAAATGCATTCAATCTTTCTCGAAATTTTTCTTCTTCTTCTGTGTACCCAAAGTTCATACTGTCACCTCCTTGGTGTTTCTACGTTGCTTGTTTCCTTGTATCTTTTCCCAGATCCGGTTCATGAAGGTGTTGCTCGCATGCCCCGAAATCCATTTCATAGATAGGTACGTCTGTGTTGTTCTTCTCTGTTTGTGCATGGCTTGTTTTGAAATGGGAACCTGGGTATACAGCCTCATGTTTTCCCTTGTGCAAGATCATGTCTTCTTCACCCCTCAGCAACTTTTATTCCCTGTTATTTTGTATGGTTAACCATCAGCCTGCTCATGGAGGATCCCGGGCCTGCAGATTTTTTCCAGAAGGGAATTATATGTCTCGATCATCGAGACATATGCATACAGACACCGCTGAATCTCCTCTCTCATGTTCGTCAGGTCCATACTCGTCTCACCGTTGTTGTTCATATTCACCAAAGGCCTACGGCATATGGATGCAGCCGCCGGCCAGCGTCTGTCCCGCCTCCATAACGGCCTCGGTCAGGGTCGGATGGGGATGGATGGCATGGGCCAGTTCCTCTGCGGTCATCTCAATGGTCATGCCCAGCACCGCTTCGGAGATCATGTCCGTGGCATGGGGGCCGATGATGTGTACTCCCAGTATCTCCCCATACTTTTTATCAGCGATAACCTTGACCATCCCCTCGGTCTCGTTGAGCACCATGGCTTTGCCATTGCCCCTGAAGGGGAATGTTCCGACTTTGATGTCTGCAACCTTCTTTGCCTCTTCTTCAGAGAGTCCGACCGAGGCAATTTCAGGGTCGGTATAGATGCATGCCGGAACGACCCGGTAGTTCATCTTGCTGACTTCACCAACGATATTTTTCGCTGCACATTCAGCTTCTGCAGTTGCCAGGTGGGCAAGCATGATTCCGCCAATGATATCGCCTGCTGCGAACACGCCAGGAACGTTTGTTTCCATATATTCGTTTACAACGATGGCGCCTTTCTCACATGCGATCCCGATCTTGTCCAGGTTCAGAGCATCCAGTGCAGGTTTTCTGCCCACAGTAGCCAATATCTTCTCAGCCTTAACCGTCTGCTCTTTTCCATCAATCTCATAGGTGACAACATTTTCGCCTTTTTTCTTGTTGACGATCTTTTTCACGTTGGCGTTGTTGAAAATCTTGACTCCCGCCGCTTCCAGAGATTTATGGAGAATTGAACTGAGACCTGTATCCATGCCCGGAATGATGTTCGGCATGAGTTCTAATATTGTAACATCCGATCCCATGGTACTGAGTATCTGGGCAAACTCACAGCTGATTACCCCACCTCCGAT
>Ga0116164_10003413_pt1 | contig 10885 bp, 9 predicted proteins | sample AD_UKC109_MetaG_FD_89888 | JGI IMG/M metagenome (GOLD analysis project Ga0116164, IMG submission 89888) | Active sludge microbial communities of municipal wastewater-treating anaerobic digesters from Hong Kong - AD_UKC109_MetaG | ecosystem: Engineered > Bioreactor > Anaerobic > Digestate... | reverse complement strand
CGTCATCTTCGACGACCAATTCGATCGGTCTGCCGTCGATTCCGCCGGCTTCGTTGATTTGTTTGGTGGCAAGCTGAACGCCTTCGAGAAGGGTTTGGCCGACCATCGCTGAATCTCCGGACAACGGAGCGTAAACCCCGATTTTAATTGGGTCCTGCGCAAAAACGGGAAGGACAATTAATAAAGACAAAATTAAACCTAACAGAATACTTTTTTTCATACAACACTCCTTCAATTGTTTTGATACTCATGAATCAGTTTCTGATTCTGTACCCTTATAAAATACTAATATAAAAACGGAAAATTGCTTTTCGAGTATTTACTAATGGAGCTATTTTAATTGAAAGCGAAAGGGATGTCAATAGGATTTTCAATCAATATTAATCAAATAAATGAAGATTTTGTAAATAACTGATAATTTGCTTTTATAACAAAACTTTGAATCTGTATCGGGAAGCATGATTATTTTGTCACCAATATCTATATTTCATGAAATCCGGCTCTTTTTTAGTAATTATATTTATTTATGAGTTGATTTAGAATGAAATTTGTACTTTTCCCTGCGTTTCTCTAAAATGTTAATAATACAAATAAAGAAATAGATAGAAAAGCAAATATTCCGCTATACGGAATTTGCTCGATGGATAAGTCAATATATAAATGAGGATGTTAATATATGGAACGACGATCCGAAAGCAATTGTAGGGGACGTGTTCCGCTACGCCTGCCATGTTTGTCAGTTACGACGTCCCGAAATAAATGGCATTCTCGAAAATTTAGCAATTTTAAACCGATCGTTTTTTACCATATTTGTTATGGAAAACAAACATGGTAATTCTCAGGTAAACATCATTTGATTATGGACAAATTAGGATAATTTAATGTGGAAATTGAATGCGCCAGATTTATTTAGGGGTTGTTCCATATTATGCAAGTTGTGGAACAATCCTATTTTTTCTTCCAAAATAATTGAAATCATTGAACTTACACAGGATTAAAATCCAATCTAAAAATTGCGACAAAAAATCTCTTAGCTTTTTAGCTAAGTTCAGAGCTACAAAATACAGAGCAATCATGACCTTGCATGTATGTTCAGTCTTTCCTTTGATACAATCCATCCCATAGAACCGTTTCCCTTCACCAAATTTGCCTTCAACAGCATTCCGTTTTCTGGAATCCATTTGGGCAATTTTTCTTTCCTCTTTTTCCTGATTTACCTGTTTTCGGCCAAGTTTTGGCCCACTCAGTCGTATTCCTAATTCAGCACATTTTCGCCGGTTTTCTTTTGTTCGATAGATTTGATCTGCCAGAACAGCTTCCGGATAATGCTCCGTGCGAAGTTTATACGCTTCTATCTGTGTCCAAAGGTCTTCACTTTCATTGTAGGAATCGAATTGGACGCGATCCAAATAAGAATACCCATCAATTACGCTGATCGATATCTTTGCTCCGAATTCTGTTTTATTCTTTGCTTTCCCCCGGACAATCGGACGAATGTATGGCTGTGAAATGCTGACAATCCGGTTTTCGACATGGCGCTTTTTTTCGCGATACATTTCCTCCTGTTGTTGATATACCAGACGAATTGTCTCCAACTCCCTTTTTTGTTTCTCACTCAATAATTCAATTAAACCCGGCTCTTTTTCCAGCATCTGATCGATGGTTTTGAAATTCCTCCTGACATAGCCGATTTGTGCTTTTATTGCATTTCGGATCGCTCTTTGACTTGGATTCCGGTTTTTTGCAAATATCAAATACTTTTTTCGGGCAGTTTTTCGATAAGTTCTCGGTTTCTTTTTCCGTTCGCTGCTTCCGGCATAAATTATGTCGATGATTTTTTCCTGCTTTTCCCTTCCTTCATTCAATAAATCGGTATCTTTCGGATATCGTATATCTGAGGGTACACAAGTTGCATCAATTATCAGTTCGCCCTTGTTGTCGCCTTTTCCCGCTTCATCGCTCTTTTTTCCATCAGCTTTTGAATTCCCTCCGGAACGTCCGATTTCCTCAATCAGTTCCATGATCATTCCCAGATCGATCCTGTCTCGCCATTTGCTCAACATACTGTAACTGAATGGCAGCTCAAATTCAAACCTTTCCAAACCCTTATCCTAAAGGACATACTGTGAAGTATTGTAAGTACGGACTTTCCACAATTGCTTCTACCGTTTTCCGATCTGACAAATCCAGCATTCGCTGGATGATCAATGTCCCCAATCCCATTCTTACCGGATGCGCTGTGTGCCGGGATTTCTCGGAAAATTGTTTCGCATATTCTTTTTCAAAACTATCCCATGGGATAGTTTCCGCTAATGTTACCCATCGGTTTTCTGGATTTAAATTCCGATCGAATTGATACCACTGGGCAGTTTTACATAAATCTTGCTGTTGATTTTTTCGCAGATACATCGGCTTTTCTTTCTGATTGGTGCAAGGTTTTTTGCTTATTTTTGCTTTTTTCCGTGCACTAATTGTAGCAGAAAGACCCTTTTTTATCTGATTTTCCTCGTAGTTTTATGCCGTCCTTAACAAATATCTCCTTTGGGAACAACCCCTATTTATACCTATGCTAGGATAAATTGTGGAAGGGCAGGTTTAGAACCTGCCCCTACGATTAACTCCCACGTGCGTGGGAAAAACGATTTTCTTTTGCGTTTCAATTCCTTATGTATCTGTTTCAAATTTCCATGGAAATCATTTAAGAAAGAAGTTCCGGATGAATTATATTCCTGAAAAGATCGAAATAAGGGACAGAAGCTTTTCCAGCATTCGGGATGGGAAAAGAAGCATGCTGCCCACAGTATTCAAAAGTTTTCGATTTCTTTCTTCTCGAAACACGAGATTTTACCTGATCTTTTGCTTTGATCTCTTGATACCGGAAGGTATGATCAGACAATTCCGTCCAGATCTGATCATCATAACTTTCTAGTACCGCCTCGCCCGTCATCTCCCCAATTTGCTTCTGGATTTCCATCATCTGTTCCCCAAAATGATTTGATTGAATCACAAATTCGGCTGTCATCTTTTGGCCATTTTCGATTTCGATGGTTAAACTTATCTTGACATCTTTTGTCACTAGAAGTTCCTTTCTTGTTTTGACTTGAAAAAAACTTATTGTATAGGAACTTCTTTTTTTGGTCATTTTTCCTTGACTATGGAAATTTGATACGCGGACCTATCCTTCTATTTGATTTTGCTTTTTCTTTCCTGATGCTATAATCATTAGAGTAACTGTGATAATCTTAATTTTAATAGTGAGGTGAGCAATGGCTGACACGGATGAGTTCTGGACGGCAGAAGAAGTCTCAGCGTACTTGCGCATTCCGCAATCGACCATCTACAAGCTCGCCCAGGACAAAGTGTTACCCAGTTTTAAGGTGGGAAAGCACTGGAGATTTCGGAGAGAAACAGTGTTGGAATGGATCAAACAGCAAGAAAGCAAACAACACGATCCTGAAAATCGCCATTACTAATCATAGTTGATTTACCTGTAACTACATTCGATTACGATTTTCTCTTGGAGACTTTTTTATGGCACAAAACAACAAATTTGAAAAGCAATTCTTAAACGCCCTGCGCGATATTTTTGTGGGCGCAAAAGTGGAAGGTGATTCGGGCTATGTGAACCTGATGCGCATTAAGTCGCGCTACTATGAGCAGGGAGTTTTTCCACAATTACAGAAGGATATCACTGCCGCGCTGCAGCCCTTCCCTGATTTCCGCGAAGAATTGTTTGACAAACTATTCACCTTCTTTAAGCGCTACTTCAGCGAAAGCGGTTCGATCTACTTCCGCTATACTGCCCTGCACCAGAACGTGTATGAGAAGGTTTACACCGATGACCGTGATGTGATCCTGTTCTGGAAAACCCACATGCTGTATTACGTCAAAACGGACCGCATCTTTACTAGCCTGAACGTGGAAGTGGATGGGGTCAAGTTCTTCTTCGATGCTTCCAAGATGACCCTCAAGAAATCCAACGAGAAACGCGAAGTCGTCTATGCTTTCCGTAAAGTTCAGCCCGAAGACGGCACACTGGTCTTTGATGTTTCCTATTCTGAGAAGGGCAAGACCACCAAGGTGGATGACATCCTCAAGGACATCAAGAAAGCCAACGGCAAGCTGGATGATGAGACGCTCAACAAAGCATTCCGCGTTTTTGAAAAACAAAGCGAGGTGGATTTTTTCATTAACAAGGACGCCCGTGCCTTTTTACAAGAGCAATTTGACTTGTGGCTTTATCAATACCTGTTCGCCGGGCAGAACGTGTGGAGCACCGAACGCCTGGCGCAATTGCAAGCCTTAAAATCGATCGCCTACAAAGTGATCGATTTTATCAGCCAGTTTGAAGACGAACTGGTCAAGATCTGGAACAAACCCAAGTTCGTGCGCAACAGCCACTATGTGTTGACGCTGGATCATATTTTTCACAGTGATCCTAAGCCTGTCATTGCGAGCGTAGCGAGCCCCGCACCCTCTGTCATTTCGAGCCCCGCACCCTCTGTCATTGCGAGTCCCGCACCCTCTGTCATTGCGAGCGCAGCGAAGCAATCTTCTGCTGAAGGAGAGGGGATTGCTTCGGGCACAGAACGCCCTCGCAATGACATATTTGCTCGGTTGTTGGCACACCCCAACATGCCGCAGCAGGTACAGGAATGGCGCGACCTGGGGATGATTGGCGAGGATTTTAGGTTGGAGATGCTCACCCAGAAAGACCTGACCGGCGCGCCGCTGCATCCGCAGTACCAGCACCTGCCCATCGATACAAAATATTTCTCCGATCTGGAGCTGGACATTCTGGCACTGTTTGATGACCTGGATGCTGCCCTGGATAGCTGGCTGGTGCACAGCGAGAATTACCAGGCGCTGAATACCCTGCTGCCCAAGTTTAAAGAAAAATTGCAGACCATTTACATTGATCCACCGTTTAACTTAGATTCTTCTGATCAGTTTATGTACCGCACAAATTATAAGGACGCAAACTGGGCGACGCTGCTTGAAAATAGACTACGGATAGCAAAAGATTGGCTGAATGAAAAGGGAAGCATTTTTGTGCGCTGTGATTACAATGGTAATTGGATTGTAAGAAATTTATTGGATGATATATTTGAGAATAATTTCATTAATGAAATCGATGTAGGAAAAACTGCGGGGAAGAAAAAAACAGGTTTAAGTTTGGCATACACTAAAGATAATATTTTCTTTTATGCAAAGGATGCTAATTTAGTAAATGAAACTATCAAAGACACAGATAGATTTTCTTTTTATAAGGAGGTTGCCTCCATTTTAGAGAAACAAGAAGTTGAAAACAAAGAAAAATTATCTGATTTACTGCTTAATAATTTATTCTGGGTAGATTTAGATCATCGCCCTGGAGAGAGACAAACAAATAAAAGCAGGTATCTACTTAGCATTGAATTCCAGCCGCCAAAAGGAAGACATTGGATTAAATCTCAGGAAAAATTGGACCAACTTTACCAAGATGGTAAGGCAAGAATTAAAGACAAAATTAATAAAACTTATTACTACAAGGAAAAAGATATACCCTCTGGAATTGATACAAACGATTTAGTTATTCAGGTTTTTCTTGATACAGAAATAATTACCGATAATTGGACAGATATAAATGGTTATTCACAATCTCACGATTTCCAAACAGAAAATTCTGAAATTTTGCTTAAGAGAGTGATAGAAACAAGTTCTAATGTTGGGGATTTTATTTTTGACTTTTTTCTTGGTTCTGGCACAACAAGCGCAGTAGCACACAAACTTGGCAGAAAATGGCTTGGCGTTGAGATGGGAGAACATTTTTACAGCGTAGTTTTGCCAAGAATGAAAAAAGTTTTGGCTTATGATAAAACAGGAATTTCAAAAGAAGTAAAAGAATACCAAGGCGGTGGGTTTTTCAAATATTACGAACTTGAGCAATACGAAGACGTACTGCGCCGCGCGCACTATGCTGACGCAGACCTGTTCAACAACCCCTATGAAGACCCTTATCACAGCTACGTTTTCCTGCGCGACCTGAAGATGCTCGATTCCGTCGAAATCGATGAAGAACAGAACAAAGCCCATTTCCACCCGGAACGTCTTTATACAGAGATAGATTTGGCTGAAACACTCTCGCAGCGGCGCGGCAAGTGGATCAAACGCATCACTGCGGAGTATGTCGAGTTTCAGGATGGCGAACGCATGAGCCTGACCGACCCCGACTGGCAGACTATCAAACCCCTGGTCTGGTGGCAGTGATGAAATGTCATTGCGAGGAGGGTGCATTTTGCCCGACGAAGGCAATCTTTTCTTACGTGTCAGAAGATTGCTTCGCCCCTGCGGGGCTCACAATGACAGGAAACGCTGCGCTTGAAATGACAGGCTTCACTGTGCTCGCAATGAAAGGCTTCACTGCGCTCGCAATGACAGGTTTCGCTACGCTCGCAATGACAAAGGAGTATGGATGGTCGAGAGGGAATACTGCGTATACATCATGACCAACTTTCACAATACCGTCCTTTACACAGGTGTAACGAATAACATACAACGCCGGGTATTTGAACACAGATCAGGTAAAGGAAGTTCCTTTACAGCCAGATACCATCTGACTAAACTGGTTTATTTTGAGACCAGCAGCGATATCAGAGCGGCCATTTCTCGTGAAAAACAAATTAAAGCGGGATCACGCCAAAAGAAAATCGATTTGATTAATAGCATTAATCCGGAGTGGAATGATTTATATGATGAATATTTTAATGACTAATATGTCATTGCCAGGAGGGGGTTCTTTGCCCGACGAAGCAATCTTTTCTTACGTGTCAGAAGATTGCTTCGCCCCTACGGGGCTCGCAATGACAGGTTTCGCTGCGCTTGCAATGACAGGTTTCGCTGCACTTGAAATGAAAGGCTTCACTGCGCTCGCAATGAAAGGCTTCACTGCGCTCGCAAAGACAGGTTTCGCTTCGCTCGCAATGACAGGAATCGCTGCGCTCGCAATGACAGGCTTCGCTACGCTCGCAATGACAGGTTTCGCTGCGCTCACAATGACAGGAAACGCTGCGCTTGCAATGACAGGTTTCGCTGCGCTCGCAATGACAGAAATCGCTTCGCTCGCAATGACAGGTTTCGCTACGCTCGCAATGACAGGAAACGCTACGCTCGCAATGACAAAAAAGGGGGGCGTTTTATGACTGGCATTTATCTGCAACGCATGGTGGAAAACCTGCCGCAAGGGTCGCTACCGCCCAACTGGGCCGGCTTCGATCTGGCAACCTTCTCTCGCGGCAAAGTGTTGTGGGATTACCAGCAGCAAGCACTGCAAAACGCGCTCCTTGCCTTATGGAAGTATTACCAGAACCCCGGACAGCCTGAGAACGAGCGCAAGCAGGCTTACATGAACTGGTATCGCGACTTTGGATTGGAAGAGGACCTTGATCTACCGTTGGACCGCTCCTCGGCTGCCAAACGCAAGCTAGCCGCCCTGCTGGAAACCTATTACAGCCAGACGGATGACCGCATGTCTTACGAGCAGTTCATCAACCGCATGTGCTTTTGGATGGCAACCGGTTCCGGCAAGACGCTGGTAATCGTCAAAATGATCGAGCTGCTCCACTACCTGATGCAGCGCGACGAAATCCCCGCTCATGACATCCTGGTGTTAGCGCATCGTGATGACCTGTTGGAGCAATTGCGCACCCACGTGGACGAGTTCAATGCCGGCGGAGGGTTGTACATCCGCATGCACGAGCTACGTGAGTACGCCGAAGTCAAACACCAGTCCCCCTCCCTGCTGCGCGGCCAGGAATTGACGATCTTCTATTACCGTTCAGACAACCTGAGCGATGAAAGAAAAGACAAGATCATTGATTTCCGCAGCTACGATAACAACGGAAACTGGTATATCCTGCTGGATGAAGCCCACAAAGGCGATAAGGAAGATTCCAAACGCCAGTACATTTATTCCATCCTCTCGCGCAATGGCTTTCTCTTCAACTTTTCAGCCACCTTTACCGACCGGCGCGATATCGTCACCACCGCGGCAAACTTCAACCTGAGCGAGTTTATCCGCAAAGGCTATGGCAAGCATATCGCCGTTTTAAAACAGGAAGTACGCGCCTTCAAAAAGGGGGATGAATACACCGACGCCGAAAAGCAGAAGATCGTCCTTAAAGCCTTAATCATGCTCGCCTACTCGCGCAGCATTGAAGCCAGGGTGCGCCATGTGCGTGCCGACCTGTATCATCGCCCGTTGATGATGACTCTGGTCAACTCGGTCAATACCGAAGACGCCGACCTGAAACTCTTCTTCCGCGAACTGGTGCACATTGGTAAAGGAGAGATTGACGCAGAAACCTGGGAAAGCGCCAAACGGGAGCTGTTAAGCGAACTGTGTGACCGTCCGGAGTTTTTGTTTGAAAGTGACACTGTAATCCGGGTGGACAATCGCCTGCTGAGCGAAATTACCCTGGCGGACTTGCTACGCGAGGTGTTTAACGCAACCTCGGCTGGTGAGATTGAAGTGCTGACGCGCCCTTCAGACCGCCAGGAAGTTGCCTTCAAACTCAAAACCAGTGACGACCCATTTGCCTTAATCCGTATCGGGGATATTACCGATTGGTTAAAGCAAGAACTTTCAGGCTATGAAGTGAACCAGCATTTCACAGATGAGAGTTATTTTGAGCGGTTGAATCAGCCCGATTCGGATATCAACATCCTGCTTGGGTCACGCAGCTTCTACGAAGGTTGGGATTCCAACCGTCCCAACATCATCACTTATATCAATATCGGCACCGGTACGGAAGCCAAGAAATTTATCCTGCAATCTGTCGGGCGCGGTGTGCGGATTGAACCGCTCAAAAACCGGCGCAAACGTCTGCGCGAACTGATCACCAGCAATACGCTTACAGATGAAGACCATGAAGTGCTTGAGAAGATTAAAAATGACGTCCAACCGCTGGAAAGCGTGTTCATCTTTGGTACCAACCGCGAAGCGCTCAACCTGGTGATTGGCGGATTGGATCAGGAAGAGAAGCAAGCCGGCGAGGTGGAAATCTCACTTGAACTCAACACAGAAGCAACGCAGGGTAAACTGCTTTTGATCCCGACCTATGCTCAGAGTTCTGCATTACTCTACAAAGAACGAGAGCTGGCAAAATTTTCATTGACGCCCGAAAATCTGGATTTGCTAAAGAATTATCTGAAATATGTGAATGACGACCGGGTATTTTATGCCTTGCACGAAGTCCCGCCAGCCCAGATTGCTGCCCTGCGTGCCAGCCTGCAAAACCCTGGCGAAACATACCGAACGGATAATCCGCGTCCATACCGTAATCTACCGGTTCTCATCCGTCAGTTGTCTAATTATTTCAACCTACGCAATAAGGACCTGACCGGGTTTAAAGAATTGGAAAACGAGATCAACCACTTCAGACATATCAAAGTGTCAATTGAAAAAATTGGGGATCTGGAACGAAAAATTCAACGCGTGCTACAAGCCGTCCAACTCATTCAGGAGGCGAGAGTCAAATACACAGCCTGTCAGCTTTCATTTGACGACTATGAGAATGAAGTTGATGGGCTTCGCCAGCAACAATCAGAAACTTTTTTCGCCAATAATGCCCAACTGGAAATCAGGCGGATTGCCAACCATTACTACATCCCGGTTCTATTAAGTGAAAACGAGCGGATTAATTACATCCGCAGCGTCATCCACGTGGAAAGTGAAGTTCGCTTCTTGCGCTCTCTTGAGGAATATCTACGCAAGAAAGATCACCGATTCAAGAACTTCGATTGGTGGTTGTTCAGTCGCGTTGATGAAACCGTTGATGACATCAACATCCCGTATTATTACCCGATTGAGAACCGTATCGCCAATTTCAAGCCCGATTTCATCTTCTGGCTCAAAAGAGGAAATCGATACCACATCGTGTACATCGATCCCAAAGGTACTGGGCGCACGGAATACGAACACAAGATAGATGGATACCGCGCTTTGTTTGAAGAGAAGGGTGTGCCCAAGGTATTTCACCATCAAGAGATGGAAGTCACTGTCAGTGTATTCCTCTATACTCCTGACCGCCAATATCTTGCAGATGGATACAAGAAATATTGGTTTGATAATATCGATCAGGTTCTGAATACACTGGCTGGAGAGGAATAATACCCCGTTCCCCCTTAAGACCCTACGGGAACAACCTGACAAGAACAACCTGCTTTTGTCTTTTTTCCTTGACTATGGAAATTTTAAGCGCAGACATCGATCGGCAAAACGTGATATAAAAAAACAAATATAAGGTAGAATATGGCTAACGACAAAAACAATAAAATATCCATTTGGAATAATCTTGTAGGAGGTGTCATGATTAATTTGACCCGGGGTGTTCCCGCACCTGAATCTTATGCTTTAGCGGAATTTGCTGAGTGCTTCAAGAAGGCAATGGAAGAAGACGGCGCAAAAGCAATGTCTTATGTAGCTTCTCCCGGCTATGAACCGCTGATTCACCTGATCGCCGATCAGGAAAAGATAAATGTTGACCAGGTTGTGATCGGCAACGGTTCACTGGAGTTGCTGCAGTTTCTGACTTATACGGAAACGCAGCCCGGAGATTGCGTTTTTGTGGAATCTCCGTCTTATGATCGCGCAAATCTGTTAATGAAGCGACGCGGCTTGAACCCCATCGGCATTCCGTTGGAAACAGACGGCGTCGATCTGAATATTTTACAGGATGCGTTGAAGAAGCATCAGCCGAAATTTTTCTATCTGATCCCGGATTTTCAAAACCCGATGGGTGTGACTTACAGCTTGGAAAAGCGAAAAACGATTGCCGAATTGGCGCAGAAGTATCATTTCTTCGTGGTTGAGGATTCTCCGTATCGCAGCTTGCGATATGTCGGG
>Ga0116164_10003403_pt1 | contig 10894 bp, 8 predicted proteins | sample AD_UKC109_MetaG_FD_89888 | JGI IMG/M metagenome (GOLD analysis project Ga0116164, IMG submission 89888) | Active sludge microbial communities of municipal wastewater-treating anaerobic digesters from Hong Kong - AD_UKC109_MetaG | ecosystem: Engineered > Bioreactor > Anaerobic > Digestate... | reverse complement strand
GCCCGCCGTGCCGGTATCCGCCGTATCGACCGTCGGCGCGGGGGATTCCATGCTGGCGGGGCTGCTGTACGGGCTGGCACGCGGGGAAACGCCTTTCGAGTCCCTGCGTTACGGCACGGCCGCCGGCTCCGCCTGTGTGCAATGCGGCGGAATCCAAGCGTTCAGCGAACCGATATTCACATCGCTGCTTTCCCGGGCGGAAGTGCGGGAGATGTGATGATGACCGACATAAGAACCGGGCACGAAGCAACCTCGTGCCCGGTTTTGTAATCCATGCCTGTGCGGTTACTCCGCGTCGCTTTTCCCTTCCTCGAAGGCCTCGGCAAGATCCTCCACCTTGCCGTCGCCGATCACGGTACCGGTTCGTTTGTTGATTTTTCGTTGGTTGATTACCGAAAATACCAGCGAACCGATGGACAGCACGATGAAGACCACGCAGATCGGGTGGGTGAAAATGGTCATGAAATTTCCCTTCTCAATCTGCATAAACCGCCTGAAGTTCGCCTCGGACATCGGTCCCAGGATCAGGGCCAACAGGATGGGGGAAAGCGGAAATTCGTATTTCTGCATCAGATAACCGATCACGCCGAATGCGAGCGCCACGCCGATATCGAACACGTTCTGGTTGATGGCGTAGGAGCCGACCAAGCTCATGATGAGGATGATTGGCATCAACACGCGTTTGTTGACCGAAATAATCTTTGCGAAAAAACGCACGCCCAGAACGCCGACGACCAGCATGGCAAGGTTCGCCATCATCAGCGCGGCGAACACGCTGTACACGGTGGGCAGCTCGTTGACGTACATCATCGGTCCCGGCGTAATTCCCTTCATAATGAACGCGCCCAGAAGCACGGCCGTCACGCTGTCGCCCGGTACGCCAAGGGACAAAAGCGGGATCATCGCGCCCCCGGACGCGCCGTTGTTGGCAGATTCGGTCGCGGCGACACCCTCCGGTATGCCGGTGCCGAACCGTTCGGGGTGCTTGGAAGCGCCTTTGGATACGCCGTAGGATACGAACGCGCCGATATCGCCGCCCGCACCGGGGATCGCGCCGATGAACGTGCCGATCAGGCCGCCGGAAATGATATTCTTCCAGGTGCGCTTGATATCCGCCCACGTCGGCAGCGCGCGGGTGACTTTCGCGTTGCTCTGCGTATCCTTCATCTCTCCGCGCGCCATCTTCTCAACCGTGGAAAACACTTCCGCCAGCGCGAACAGGCCGATCAGCGTGGGGATGAAGGGCGGGCCTTCGTACAGGCCGTACACACCCTTGGGAACAAACCGCAGATAACCGCACGCCGGATCCATGCCGATGGTGCACAGGAGGAGACCGAAGAACGCGCTCATCAGGCCCTTTGTAATGGATTTGCCGGAAATCGCAATAATGACGGACAGGCCGAACATCGCCAGCATGAACAGCTCCGCGGGCCCGAAGGCCAGCGCTGCCGCCGCAACAACCGGAGACAGGAAGGTCATCACGAGCGCGCCGATGACTCCGCCGCAGAACGAGGAGAACATCGCGATGGAAAGCGCGCGTCCGGCTTCGCCCTTCTGGCCCATCGGGTATCCGTCCAGAATGGTCGCGGCGGCGGCGGGCGTGCCGGGAGTATGGATCAGGATCGCCGATATCGATCCTCCGTACATGGCTCCGCAATAGATGCCCAGCAGAAGGCCGATGGAAGGGACCAGGTCCAGGCCGAAGGAAAACGGGATCAGCAGCGCGACGCCCAGCGTGGCCGTCAGGCCGGGGATAGCGCCGAACAGTACGCCGCCGACCGCACCTACAAAAAGCATGATTAAGATCTGTGGATTCAGCATTACGCTGGCGTAACTATTCAGCAGTAGATTCCAATCCAAAAAGCATCTCTCCCTTCCGGCGGTTAAAACAGGAAATCAAGCAATCCGTTTGGCAGCTCGATCACAAGCACCTGCCAGAACAGGAGAAACACCGCCAGGGTTACGCCCAGCGAAATGATGATCATGTATTTATAGTTACGGTAATCCATGACAAACATGGAAAAGAACAGCAGCAGGGGAGACAGGATCAGATATCCGACCGTCTCCAACAGCAGAAAGTATACCAGAACGATGCCGGCGATGATCAGCATACGCCGTATGCCGTGGTCGCGTATCGAGAGCGGGGGCGCCGGATCCGTATCCTTTCGGATCAGATTGAATACGACCAGAGCGATGGAGCACAAAATCAGCCCGACGGCCATGATGCGCGGAAATACCTCCGGGCCGACGGGAACGTTGACGAATTGCTTGAAACCGGTGGTGATCCAAATGGCTGCCACGCCAATGGCAATCCCAATGAACGCACAGATCAGATTGCTGGTCTGCGCGATTGCTTTTTTCTTCATGATGAATTTCCCTTTCAATCGGCGGACGGACTTGACGTCCGTCCGCCGGCCATACAGGGCTGAGATTATTCGGCGGTCAGGCCCAACGACTTCATGGTGGATTCAACATCGACGTAGTTCCTCGCGAGGAACGCCTCGAAATCCTCCGCGTTCAGATAGGAGATGGTGAGCGCCGCGTTGCTCATATAGGTGATGAAATCGGGGTCTTCGACAGCCTGCGCAAAGGCATCCTGCAGCACGGCAAGAATCTTTTCGTCAATGCCCAGCGGTGCGGCCATGCCGCGCCAGGTCATGTACACGATGTCGTAGCCCTGCTCCTGGAAGGTCGGGACATCCGGGAACTGCGGCGAGCGTACGGTATCCATGACGCCCAGAACCGTCAGATTGCCGGCCTCGACCTGAGAGCGGACTTCGCCAAGCGATACGGAAACGGCCTCGATATGGCCGCCGGCAAGCGCTGTAACGGCGGGAGCCGCTCCTTCAAAGGCAATGTGCTCCACTTCAATGCCGGTTTCCTCCGCCATCAGGCCCGCGCCGATATGCCAAACGGAGGCGGGCGCGGAGTTGCCGATATTCACTTCGCCCGGGTGCGCCTTGCAGTACGCAACAAACGATGCGACGTCGGTCACATTGTTGTCGATGCCCCACTGCGTATTGATGGTCAGCGCGGCCGCGTCGGTATTGATGCGGGCGATCGGTACATAATCGGCATAGGTAATGTCGCCCGTGCCCTGGGGCACATAGGTGGAAAGCTCAAAGGTAATCATGCCGAGGGTGTAGCCGTCGGGCTTGGCAGTTGCGATTGCGCTGTGTCCGATCAGTCCGCCGCCGCCGGTTTTATTCTCCACGGTAACGGTTACGCCGAGCACCTTTTCAAGGGAAGCGGCGAGCGCGCGCAGACAGGAATCGGTTCCGCCGCCGGCAGTCCACGGGCAAATCAGCGTGATTCCCTTGGAAGGATAATCGGCCGCGAATGCCGTGGTGGCGCCGGTGAGCATCAGGATGGCCAGCAACAATGCTACAAGTTTTCTCATGGTTGGAACCTCCTTGTTTTCGTGATAATATTTGGACACAACCTTCTATCCGGGCTGTGCGCCATTTGTACAGAAACCGAAGAAATAGGCGATCGAATACAACGAATAGCTATATAAATCAATGTATGGAAGACTGAAAAATATGAATACCATGAACTGGTATCCACAGTAGCATAATCATTTCCGGATTGTCAATAGGAACGCTTGTGAAAATACAAAGAAATGCTTAAAATCAAGAACAGACTTGAAATAGCACAAGGAAAGAAAACGCATAGCATACGCCGGAAGTGGATACATGCCAGAAAATACGGATTGATTAACTTGTATGCAAAATATTTGAAAAGCGATCGGGCGCCGCGCAATGATTCGTTTTTACGGCTTGCTTGCCAATGGGATCGAAAGCGGCTGAGCGGTTACCCGGTAAATTTCATCATAGACATTGATTGCAACGGAGCCGGGACCGTCGGCTTGCAGGGTAACGGATTCCTGCGATACATGGACATGGATACGGCTGTCCCGGTATCGGATGGAGAAGGCATACCCGCCGATGGACGCGGGAATGCAGGGCCGGAGCGATAATCTGTCCGCGTGGATGCGAAGGCCGGCGAAACCGAAGATGATTCCCATGGTAATCCCGCCCATGTTGGCGGCGTGGATTCCGTCGTCGGTATTGCGCTGCGTGTTGTCCAGATCCAGACGAACGGAATGCATATAATACCGGAGCGCCTTCTCTGGTTCGCCGATGCGCGCCGCCATCATGGAAAATACGCAGGGAGACAGGGAGGAATCGTGTGTGGTAATCGTCTCGTAATACTCATACGTGCGGCGGATAATCGCGTCGTCGATGCCGTCCTCATAGAGGAAATGGGCCAGCACGGCGTCGGCCTGCTTGCATACCTGCTTGCGGTACAGCGACAGCGGATGAAAATGAATCAGCAGCGGGAAATTTTCCCGATCCATCGCGCCGAGTTCCATCTTCTGTTTTTGCAGGAAGGAATCGTCCTGTGCGTAGATACCGAGTGCTTCGTCATAGGGGAGATAGATGGTATCGCGGACGGCCTGAAACGCCTTCAATTCGTCGTCGGTCAAATGATACCGCTCATACAGCGAGAGCTCCGGATACGCTTTTTGCAGGCGTTCGCACAATAGGAGTACGTTGCGCATATGGTACTTTACGGAGAGATTGGTGAAGTAGTTGTTGTTGACCAGGCAGGTGTACTCATCGGGGCCCGTCACGCCGTCGATGCGGAACTGCCCGTTCAGAAAATGACCGACGTCCAGCCACAGGCGTGCCGTTTCGATCATGAGCTCTGCGCCCTTGTCCCGGATATATTCGATATCGCCCGTCACGAAATAATAGCTGCTTACGGCATAGGCAATATCGCTGTTGATATGATACTGTGCCGATCCGGACGGATAATAGGCGGAGCACTCGCTGCCGGCAATCGTGCGCCAGGGATAGAGCGCGCCCTTTGCGTGCCCCAGCAGCCTTGCCTGCCGTCTGGCGCCGTCCAGCGTATCGTAGCGGTAATCCAGTAGCCTTCGCGCGATCTGCGGACAGGTGAGCAGGAAGAACGGAAACATATAGATTTCCGTATCCCAGAAATAATGCCCCTCGTAGCCTTCTCCGCTCAGCCCTTTGGACGGGATGAAGGAAATGCCGTTCGGGCCCGCGGATTGGAACAGGGTATAGGCGGCCAGATCGGCGCCGTCCTGCAGAGGAGGAGGTCCCTGCAGCGTCAGGCGGGCGGAATCCCAAAACTTCGTGAGAATGTCGGCCTGCCGCCTATACCAGGTTTCGACGGGTGTTTTGCTGTATTGCTTCGCAAGCTCGATCGCGGCCTGCATCGGCGCCGCGTGGATGCGGCTGTCCGTGAAAACGCACCATTTCACCAGTGAGAAAGGCTCGCCCTGCGTTGCCCGGCCTTCCAGCACGACGGTGTTGCGCAGCAGTGTGGACTTGCTGCTGACCGAAACCGGACCGGAGGCCGTATGCACCGCTGCGCAGGCCATGGTCTGTTTGGATTTGGGCGTTTCGCACCGCATATAGACGCAGTGGTCCTCACAGCCGCTTTCCATAACCTGCAGCATGCGCTTCTTTTCGGACGCTTTCCGGGGATCGTTGGGATCGCCGTCGTTGTATACGTCGCTGTCCTGTATGGAAACAGCCCGCAAAGCCCCGGACCAGTTCTTCGGGGTTACGGTAACATGGATGGTCAGTAGCTCCCTGGCGTTCAGCGATGCCATGCGCCGGAAGACAATCTTCGTTTCCCGCCCCTTGGGCGAGCGCCACAGCACATGCCGGATATATTGGCCCGCGTCCATGTCCAGGGTTTGCTCAAAGCGATCAAGCGTGCCCGTAAACGGATTAAATTCCTCGCCGTCCAGCGTCAGCGTCAGGCGCTGCAGATCCGGAATATTGACGATCGTCTGCGCCTCCTGCGGAAAACCGTACAGCCGCTCGGTGTAGACGACCGGATACGTTTCATAAAACGCGTTGAGATATGTACCGCGGACGCTGCGAACGTCCTCCGGAACGCCCTCCTCCAGGCAAGCGCGCATGCCCAGGTAACCGTTGGCGACATGGAACAGCGATTCCCGGGATGCGATTTCCTTCCTGTCAAGCCCGATGCGTGTCAGTTTCATCATTTATTCCTCCGCAGATCTTATGTCGTGGGGCCCGGATCGGTTCTGCCGGTATTGCGTGCCTTCCATCCTTCGGAATTGCTCCGGTGTCAGACCCTTCATATTCTTGAAAACCTGGATAAAATGGCTTTGCGAGCAAAATTGGCAGGTGACCGCGATATCGGCCATGGTATCCTTCCCTTCCCGCAGCAGCTTTTCCGCGTGCCGGATCCGTTTTCTTCGAATATAATGCGAGAGGGATTCTCCGGTCTCCTGCTTGAAGTCGGAGGATAGATAGGAAGGATTGACAAAGATGCTTTCCGCAATGCTCTGTACCGTGATCGGCTCCAGCAGATGTTCGTTGGCGTAGATGATGGCGGCCCGGACCACCGCCGATACGCCGCCCTCCCTGCGCCGCTGCACCAGATGGATAAACTCGCGCACCATCGTGTACTCGTATTCGGCAAGCTTTTCAACGTCGCGCATATCCTCGATGGTGCGGATGCAGCTGTCGCTGTGGGAGAATGCGGCGTCCGGCATGGCGCCGCCCGCGATGGCGGCGCGGGTAAAGAAGGAGCAGCTGCAGATCAGCGAGTTCTTCAAAGACCGCAGAGGCTCGTCGGACAGGTTGGCGCGGTGCAGGCGGTTGATCTCACGCAGGATCGTCAGCGCGTTTTTCTCGTCCTGCTCGGCGATACACTGCGAAACCTCGCGCTCCAGAAAGAAGGGCGGGTGCCTGTACAGCTCGTCTGTGGACGGGAATGTATCCGGAGGGATATCCTGCTTGGCGATCACGTTCAGCGGGGAGGAGGAGGCGCTCAGCGTTTGCAGGAGCTGACCCGTATAGAAGAAGCAATCCTCGGACAGGCGCTCAAGCGGAAGAATGGCCGCGCGTACAGCCTCCCGGTCTTTCATGGACGAAAAGTAAATCTTCAGCTGCCGGTTGAGCTCCCGGTCATGCAGGCTGTCCATACAGAACGGCCCGATGACGAGCGTGCAGGCGTCCTCCAGGAATTGGCAGATATACCGCTCGCCCGTTCTGCCGATGACATACTGCACCGTGGAACTCCCGGGCGAAAGGATCCAGGAAGAGGGAGCTCCGCCGCAGGAAAGCAGATCCCAGGCGGCGTCGTACGGATCGGGAAGCGCAAGCAGCCTGTCCTCTCCGTGGAAAAGCCTGACGGGCAGACGAACCGCATAATGGAGAGTGCGGGCTGTTTGCAGCCAATGTTCATATTTCATATTACACACCTCAAGACGGAATTTCTATTGCAAATCGCACAATATATAAGAATAATAACATAAATAAAAGAAATATGACATATTCTATTTTTCTGAGTGAATATAATGAAATTACCATACGTGGTTTAAAAGCGCAGACACAAATTAAAGGAGGATTATTCATGAAAAAACTGTTTACGATCCTGATCGCCATGTTGATGATCGTCGGTATGGTGAGCGTTGCGTCCGCCGGGGACGTGGAAGTGACTCTTTTCAACAATAAGGCCGAGATTGAAACAACGCTTCAAGTGTTCGCCGAGGAGTATTCCGCTGCGACGGACGGCGTAACCGTAACGGTTGAAACCGCCGGCGGCGGTGTGGACTATCAGTCCGTGCTTAAATCCAAGAACGCGGCGGATCAACTGCCCATGATCTTCGTCATTGAAGGCCAGGGCAACTATGAGCTGTGGCAGGAATACATTGCCGATATGAGCAGCTGCGCATGGGTCGCCGACACCGATCTGGCGTACATGTCTCCCGACGGCAAAGCGGTCGGCTTCCCCGTGAGTATTGAAGGCTACGGCCTGGGCTATAATGCCGACATCCTTGCGGCGGCCGGAATTGATCCCGCAACGTTGACCACCTTCTCGGCCGTGAAAGCAGCCTTTGAGAAGCTGGACGGCATGAAGGATGAGCTTGGTCTGGACAGTGTCGTATCCTGCGGCACCAACTCCGGCGAGCTGTGGTGGGTAACCGCGCAGCACGTGTTCAACGCCTATTATGCCGGATATCTGGATTACAACGACACGTCCGTGATCGACGCCTGTCTCGAAGGCTCTTTCGACGAAGAGCGGTTGCTGGCGTTCGCCACCTACCTCAAGCTGCTCTATGATTACTCCGATCCCGACATTCTGATCAGCGGCAACTACGATGCCCAGGTCGGCGCGTTTGCCTCCGGCAAAGCCGCGTTCATCACACAGGGCAACTGGATTGATCCGAATAAGGCGACCCTGGGAGCCGACTTCACCATGGGCTACATCTCCCACTGCTATCTGGAAGAGCCGACGCAGGGCCTGTATATGTCCGTGCCGAGCTGGTATGTGGTCAACAGCGCCGCTACTGAAGAGCAGCAGGCGGCAGCCGAAGCGTTCCTGGATTACCTGGCTCTGAGCGATGCCGGCGCCGTATACATGGTGACGGAATCCAGCATGGTGCCCGCCTTCAAGTCCGTATCGGTACAGCCGGAAGGGCAGTTCTCCAAGGCGCTGGTCGAGGCCTCGGCCCGCGGCGGAAACTACAACTGGTTCTTCGGCATGACGCCCGATGGCTTCAACTCGGATACTCTGGGCCCGATCTTCGAGCTGTTTGCCTCCGAGGGTGATATCGATGCATTCATGGCGGATGTCGAAGACGCGTTTGCATCAATTGCAAAGTAACATCGCGATTGCACTGGGGAGGATCCGTACAGATCCTCCCCAATTCTGTATGCAGGGGGGCTGATCTGCTTGAAAAGACGAAAGCTGGTCGATTTTTTCTTTCTATTTCCATGCGCTTTTGCGTTTATCATGGTGATTATGATCCCTTTTGTTTTGGGTATCTACTACTCCATGACCGATTGGAACGGAGTCAGTTCCGTGATCAATTGGGTGGGGCTGGAGAATTTCAAGGGGATGTTCAGCCAGCCGCAGTTTATCTATTCGTTTCTGATTACGCTGGAATATACGGCGATCAACATCGTATCCGTAAATATCGTGGGCTTTATCCTGTCGCTGCTGGTGACCAGCAGAATTAAGCTGCGCAATGTATACCGCGCGGGCTTTTTCGTACCCAACCTGATCGGCGGTATCGTACTGGGGTATGTGTGGCAGTTCCTGTTCAGCAACATTCTGATCGACGTGACCGATATCCTGGGGATTATCGGTGGGCAGCGCTCGCTGATCGCCCGGGCCGATACGGTTATCTGGGCGATGTCCTTTGTCAACACCTGGCAGTATGCCGGATATATCATGATGATCTATGTGGCATCCATCCAGTCCGTTCCCGACAGCATTATGGAAGCGGCAAGCGTGGACGGCGCAACCTATGTAAAACGGGTATTCAAAATACTTATCCCGATGATGGCAAGCGCATTCACCATCACACTGTTCTTAACGCTGACAACCTCATTCAAGCAATTCGACCTGAACTACGCTCTGACCGGTGGGGCTCCCGCTACGCGGTTTATGGGCAAGGCAATCCGTTCCAGCCAATTGATGGCGATGGATATCTATGCCACTGCCAATGCCAACCGGATGGCGGAAGGACAAGCAAAGGCCGTTGTGTTCTTTATCCTGCTGGTTATTTTCGCGTTGCTGCAGATCTACCTCAATAAGCGCAAGGAGGTGGAAGCATGATTGCCGGGCAGAAAGTTGCGGGGCAAAAGAACAGGCATATCGGCACCTATGTGCTGGAGATATGCACGCTGCTGCTATTCCTGCTGTTTATGATGCCGTTCTTCATCGTGCTGATCAACGCCTCGAAAACCTCGGGGGAAATCGTGTTGAATCCGATTGCGCTACCGACCGATTTCACACTGCTGTTTCAAAACGTCAAGACCATCATGGAACTGCCGACCACGGATTATATCGGTGCGTTCTTTGATTCCTGCATCATCACGGCGCTGTCGCTTTTGGTGATCTCGCTGTTTTCGTCAATGGCGGCCTGGGTGCTGGTGCGCAACAAGAAAAAGTGGTCCACCGTGGTGTTCATGATCTTCGTTTCGGCGATGGTCATTCCGTTTCAGGTGGTCATGTATCCGCTGGTGAAATGGTTCAAGGTACTCGGTGACACGATTGGCATACGCATGCTGGGCTCGTATCAGGGTATTGTGTTTGCCTATCTGGGCTTTGGGTGTTCCATGTCCATCTTCATCCTCCACGGATTCATCAAAAGCGTTCCGCTGGAGCTGGAGGAAGCGGCAACCATTGACGGATGCAGTCAGTCCCGCACCTTCTTCACGATCGTGCTTCCGCTGCTGCAGCCGCCGTTTATCACCGTGCTGATTCTAAACGGTATTTGGATCTGGAACGATTTCCTGCTTCCGCTGCTGGTGCTGGGGACGACCGGCGCAGTGCAGACGATACCGCTTGCTGTGATGAATTTTGTCGGATCCTATGTGAAGCAGTGGGATTTGATTCTGACCTCAACGCTGCTTGCTATGCTGCCGATTATTATCCTCTTCATTTTCGCACAGCGTTATATCATTAAAGGCATGGTGGAAGGCTCAATTAAATAGAAACATAAAAACATTGAGCTTAAGCGCCGGAAATTGTGGTGTTTAGCGGCAAAACACGGTAAAAACCGTCGTTTTACCGCTTTCTTTCTCCGCGTATGTATGATATACATATATTAGGAAAAGAATTCCAAAGGAGGCGCTGTATGTTCAGCCCCAACAGCTCGTTTTTATATACGCTTACCGCAATCGTGATTGCCTGCATCATCGGGCAGTCCGTGTTTTTTATGGTCAGGGCATGGAGGCGTGCCAAGGTGATCGGCATTTCCGCTGCGACGCTGCGCAAAACGGTCATCTCCAGCGCGGTGTATACGGTCGCGCCCGCGATTTCCATCCTGCTGGGCGTCATTGCGCTGTCCAAATCGCTGGGGCTTCCG
>Ga0116164_10003402_pt1 | contig 10900 bp, 12 predicted proteins | sample AD_UKC109_MetaG_FD_89888 | JGI IMG/M metagenome (GOLD analysis project Ga0116164, IMG submission 89888) | Active sludge microbial communities of municipal wastewater-treating anaerobic digesters from Hong Kong - AD_UKC109_MetaG | ecosystem: Engineered > Bioreactor > Anaerobic > Digestate... | reverse complement strand
CTTTTCCGTTTCTTTTATAATTAAATCTTTCATATTCAAATATCCTAATCTAAAATGTTAACCCAATTTAATAAATATTATTGCAAAAAACGCAAAAATCATTACTAATTTACAACATATTTACAAAAAAATACAAAAAGATTGATTGATTATTCATTTTTATATGTAATAATACAAATATTATGGATTATTAAACCAAAATAAATATAATTTTGTTTCCGTTTTTTAAAGAAATTTTTAAAATGACAAAACAAAAACTAAAAAATAGGATTTACCTCGTAGTATTTATAGCACTTGTTTTAATAACAATTTTTGCTTCCAATGCATATAAACGCATTTACAAACCGAATGTAAATAAAACTTCATTCTTATATATTCCAACCGGTTCTGATTATAATGATGTAATATCTATATTAAAATCAGACAGTTTACTTATTGATTTTAAATCGTTTGAGTGGCTTGCCCAAAAAAAGAATTATCCAAATCATATTTACCCGGGTCGGTATAAACTGGATAGTGGGATAAACAACACAATGCTTATAAACAAGTTACGAAGCGGTTATCAAGACCCTGTGCGTGTGGTTTTTAACAGTGTACGGACCTTTGAACAATTAGCCGGGAAAATATCTAAACAAATTGAAGCTGACTCTATCTCATTATTAAATGCATTCAGGAATGACTCGATCATTTCAGCTTATGGATTTAAACCCGAAACTTTTAGCAGTATGTTTATTCCTAATACATATGAATTCTGGTGGAATACATCATCAAAAGCATTTGTAACCAGAATGAATAAAGAATATGATTCATTTTGGAATAAAACGCGACTCGAAAAAGCAGGGCAAATGAATCTGACTCCCGAAGAAGTTACTACATTGGCATCAATTGTTGATGAAGAAACTTATTTTAACGATGAAATGCCTCGTGTTGCAGGAGTTTACATTAACCGTTTAAAAAAGAGGATGCATTTACAAGCTGACCCTACTTTAAAATTTGCCTTAGGGGATTTTACTATTAAAAGGGTATTAAATGCTCATAAACAAATAGATTCGCCTTACAATACTTACAAAAGGTATGGTTTACCCCCGGGCCCAATATCTATACCATCCACAGCAGCCATAGATGCTGTTTTAAATTATGAAAAGCATAACTATCTTTATTTTTGCGCTAAACCCGATTTTTCGGGCTACCATAATTTTGCCAAAACATTAAGCCAGCATAATATAAATGCCCGCGAATATCAACGGGCATTAAATAAAGAAAAAATCTGGAGGTAAGAGTTATCAATAATTTTATATCATCGTATTAATAATATCTTTTACCTCCCGATCTGTAATCCCTAAACTATAGCCACGTATAATTTTCTTTATAATGTGGTTCTTATCAAGTATAAAAAATACCGGTACAGCAGTTACATTATAAATATTTGTTAATTCATTATTTGAAACAAGAAACTCATAATCAAATTTATTTATTTGTTTGTAATGTAATAAAACTTCCGAGTTATGGTTAAACCCTTCGATAGCAACTAAATTAAAATCTTGTAAACTATATTCGCTGCATAATTGCTTCAGAAACGGTATTGATGCCCTGCAGGGCCCGCAACTTACACTAGTAAACTGAATCATTATAACTTTACTTTTTAGTTCGCTTAATGCTACTGTTCTCCCCTCTGCATTTTTCAATATCCAATCGGGTGCCTTTTCCCCGATTAAATTATTTTTGGTATCATCGGGTTTTCCAAATCCGTATCGAACAATTTCATAATCGGGTTGAAAATAATCAGCGGCATTAAAATCTTTTAACTGAGCTTTATTTAATACTACATTGTAACAAGTCCTTACAGATATATCATGAGACATTTCCCTTCTCACTTTGTAAGGCAAATCATTTGATTTATTAATCCATATCTCATATTTAGATATAGTTTCACCATAATTGTAATCCGTAGAAGGCATATAAAAAGCTTTTCCAAAGAACTCAACCTGCTTATCTTCAAAAATAGTTAAAGTAACATGGATGTCTTTATTAAGTTCTTCAATCTCTAATTTTACGCTATCATTAGTTTGTAAGGCATATTTTAAAATGCTTTTTGTATAGTTAAAAAATGGTGCATTTATAGGCCTGAATGGTAGTTTACGAACGTTAAAGCTATCAATAACAATAGTTTTATTTTCATCGTATACTGTAGCTCTCATCACTCCATCATAGCAAAAAGATAGCCTGGTTGTATCATCTTTACAAAGTTTAACAAAACTTGCCCCTATTGCTGTATCATCTGGATTACTATATTCTTTTACAAAATGATGGTAAATCCCATATGCGGTTGTATCCCAGGGAGCCCATCCCTCTGATTTAGTAATATATATTGCCGATTCTATTTTATCAAGTTTACGCAATACTTTATTTAAATATCCCTGTGTATTTTTATCTTTTGAACACGAAACAAATAATAGTATCAGCATTAAAAGGATTATTATTTTTCTGGAGGAGTTCTTTTTTAACATACCAAGCAATTTATTTTATGCAACTTTGTTTTAACTTTTTTAAGTTTATTATTTACTTGTAAGGCGAAATTCAACCGGAAAAGTTTGAGAAACATTTACTAAATGCCCCCGCTGCTTTCCAGGCACCCATCTGGGCGAACTATACACTATGCGTAACACCTCCTGATCCAAGGCAGGATGGACACTTCGAACCACTTTAGCATCTTTCACATAACCTTCTCTTGAAATAATAAATTGCACATAAACCTGGCCTTCAATTTTTTTCTCTTTGGCTTCTTTAGGGTATTTTAATTGCTTTTCAATAAAAACTTTAAAATCGGTAGTTGAAAAATCATCCGACTCGTATTTAAACTGTGGCATTTCTTCAACAATAAAAAACAACTCATCTTCAAGAGGGTCTTTTGCAGCCTTTTCTTTATTCTCGGATGTTATTTGTACCACTTCTTCGTTATCTTCACTATCAAAACGATCCTTGTAACAAAGAATGACTCCTGCATTTACGTTTAAGTCTGTTTGGTTTCTAACAGAGAGATGATAAACTGCACTTTCCGTAATATCATAATCGCTAGATGTAATTGATTTGTTTTTATCGACTTGTATTGATTTTGGCAATACGGGTTTATCATTTTTGTCTTTATACAATTCTACTACCAGCTTATTTGCCGGAGACCAGGAAAAAGTATATGTTGTATTTTTAGATAGAATCAACGAAAACATCGCTTCTCCTTGTGGTTTAAGTTTTATAGTAAAATCCTTTAAATATTGGTCTTTACTATTTTCCTTTAACATGTTAACAATTTCACCTGCATCTTGTGCAAACAATTGTATTTGAGAAGAGAAAATTAAAATCCCTATTATACAAAAAATTCGTTTTTTCATTGTTTTTGGTTTTAGTTGATGATTAATTTAGTTCCATCACCGGTGACATTGCAATTATAATTGGCCATTATATTATCTAATATTTGATCTAAAGTAGCATTTGTAAATGTTGCAGAGAAACCTTCATACATTAGAGAGTCATTTTCGATAGCAATCTTAATTCCATAATAATCGCTTAAAACATTAACCACCTCATTTAATGGTTCATTTTCAAACTGCAACTTACCTGTTTTCCATGCTATATAATTATTATCGAGAATAAAATCTTTTGCCATAAAACCCGCAGTAGGGACAAAACTTATTTTTTCGCCCTGCTTTATATTCATTTTTTTTGTTTTTTCCAGTATAGGTATAATTACATCTACCTCGCCTTTCGAAACATGGGCAATAATTTCATCAGGTTTATTTTCTGAATTGATATGAAATTCGCTTTCTGATGTTTTAAATTCTAATCCTCTTGAAAGAAATCTATAATCCTTGTGCTTCTCCCCTCTCCTGACTTGTATAAATGCTTCTCCTTCCAAGTAAAATAATGGTTTCCTTTTGATTTCAAGTGGGATTTTGATCGAACTAGCTGAATTTAACCAAACCGTTACATCGTTATTTATATGCAAAGTAATTCTTTCTCCCTTATCAACAGTTATTTGTGTATATTCTACCTCTTTGCTCATATCGAATAATACTATTGTTGTAAGCAGTATAATACTGGTAATAACTATGGTATAAACAGGTTTTAATATTTGTTTCAAGTTTACATGCGGCAGAGTATTTCGGATATTCCGAAATGAAAAATCCTCGTGGTTTAATTTTCTGTTAACTTCATGGAATGATTTTAAAACGTCGCTTTGGCTTTTTTCAAAACTCAAAGAAGCATAATCCAACCCATGCTCTTCCATAATTTCATCCAGGTTGAGATTTTGAGGCAGATGTTGCTTATTGCGTTTTAACATTTTTATTAATCTTTGCATTCTGTGTATTTAACGTTTGTAAAATAAAGCTCCCCTAATTTTTTAGCAAATTTTTATATGGCTCAAGATATTGCCTCATCTTTTTATTCGCTATAGTAAGTTGGTTTTCGGCAGTTTTTGGCGAAATCTTTAAATAATCGGCTATTTCGTTAATCGTTAAGCCTTCCTTTTTTGCCATCCTGAATATTTCACGTGCTTTTTGAGGCAGGCATTCAATTGCCGATTCGATAATCGCCACTACCCTTTCTTTGTCATTATTTTCCGAGCTCTCCTCTGTTAAAAGCTCGGCAATTGCTGAACCTTCATATTTTTTGCGGGTATTATTTTTTCTAATTTCGTCGATTACCTCATTGCGAGTATAAGTAAATAGTACCTTCCCCAATTCATTATAAGCACCCAACTCATTTCTATTTTTCCAGATTTTTATAAAAGTGTTTTGAACCGAATCTTCTGCAAGAACCGACGAATGGCAAAAATTATACGCAAAACGGAATAAGGGTTTATAATATTTAAAAAACAAATTGTCGAAAGCTGTTTTATTGCCTTCAACAATCTTTTTAAGAAGTATATGGTCGGGTGTGTGGTTCATTCAGTTTTTTTGTTGAGACGTATCTCAAAACCTACCCCCCTAAATTAGATTGCTGAAATTGCAAACCTGCTTCTAAATAAATCCCGATTAGTTGTTTTTGCTCATTTTCCCAGCATAAATCCAAAGCCGCCTTTTGCGTATTAGCTTTCCACTTCTGATACCTGTTTTTAAGCTCAAAGATTTCATTTATTTTATTGGCTAACGACAGCGGGCTTTTATGCTCGTAAACTGTACCTACATCATATTTGCGCACGATTTTCTGCATTTCGGGAAATGGCGATACCAATACAGGTACACGCGACTGTATATAATCGAAAAGCTTATTGGGCAGGGCATAATAATAATTTAAACCTAAATTTTCTTCCAAGGCAATTCCCAGGTCTGCCTTATTCGTTTCATATATCAGTTCATCAAAAGGGATCCTGTTTTTTATCTCAACTTTGCTTTCCAGATTTTTATTCTTAATCCGATCCAGTAATTGCTGTTTTATATCACCATCGCCAATAATTCTGAGTTTAGCATCCTGCACAAATTCCATAGCATCTATTAATTGTTCTAAACCTCTTCCAATATTTAATGAACCCTGGTATAGAATAACCTTTTCCCCTCCTTCATTCAAACTGCCTATAGTATTATTTTCAAGGCAATAAGGCACATTCCTTATTACCCTAATGTTAATACCATACAATTGATTGTATGTATCGGCAATCGATTCTGAAACAGTATAAGAATATTTTATGTGAGGAAGAAATAACCGTTCAATTAACATCCAGACTTTCTTTGGAAACTTCCGATGAACCAACTCTGGAACTTCGGTATAATACTCGTGGCTATCGTAAACCAATTTTTTAAATTTTAGTTTACTGGCTATAAAACTTGCAGGTAATGTATCCAGGTCGTTTGCTACAATAATATTGAAACGGTTAAATAACAAAAACAATAATAAACGGAAATTATACTCAAAATAAAAAAATGCTCCGCGTTTAAAAATAAGGTTAAACCTTTTTGTATGATATTCCCTTTGTTTTAAAGGAGTTTTATCATATTTAATCCTGCCAATCAGGGTAATTTCAGCCCCTGATTTTAATAAAGTACCAGCTACTTTATGTACACGGTTATCGCAAACTAAATCGTTTGTAACTGCTATAAAAATTCGTTGTTGTTTTTTTCGGTTCATTGTCTATATTAATCTATTATTCAGCTACCTACCGAATAAAAAAGTATTTCGTATAAAGGAATAAAAAGAACTTCCTTTTGATTCCTTATCTTTATGGCATTAAAATAACAACATATGTTTGAAATAATAGAAAATTTTCGGTTAAAAAATTATAATACTTTTCACATTGATATTACATGCCTCTATTATGTTGCATGTTCAAGCCCAGAACAAATAAAAGATTTTTTATCAATACACCAAAAAAAAGATTTACCCTTACTTATATTGGGTGGCGGAAGTAATATATTATTTACTAAAGACTTTGAGGGATATGTTGTAAAACCCGAAATTAAAGGAATAGAAAAAGTTATTGAAACAAACGATTTTGTGGAGTTAAAAGTGGGTGCAGGCGAGAATTGGGATTACTTTGTTGAATATTGTGTAAAAAACAATTGGGGTGGAGTTGAGAATTTATCGCTTATTCCGGGAAATGTTGGCACATGCCCTATTCAGAATATAGGAGCTTATGGCATTGAAGTAAAAGATGTAATTACCCGGGTTGAAACACTGGAAATAGAAACTCGACAAAACCATACCTTCTCCAATAATGATTGCCAGTTTGGATATCGCGACAGCATTTTTAAAAGAGAATTAAAAGGGAAACATATTATTACACATGTTACTTTTCGATTATTAAAAAAGCCTGTATTTCATTTAGATTACGGAAGTATAAAAGATGAATTAGCCAATTTTGATACAATAAACCTTCAAAATATAAGGCAAGCGGTAATAAACATACGCGAAGCCAAACTCCCTGACCCGGAAAAAATAGGAAACTCAGGCAGTTTCTTTAAAAACCCATCGGTTACAAAAGATTTAGCAAACCAAATAAAATTGAAATTTCCGGAAATACCGGCATATGAGCAAAATGATGGATTGGTAAAAATACCGGCAGGTTGGTTAATAGAAAAATCGGGCTGGAAAGGGAAACGCAAAGGCGATGCCGGCGTTCATGAAAAGCAGGCTTTAGTGCTGGTTAACCATGGCAATGCCAGTGGGGCAGAGATTTTAAACCTTGCCAACGAAATCCAAAAATCGGTTTTTGAGTTATTCGGAATTAAACTGGAAATGGAAGTAAATGTGGTTTAGAGGTTGATTCTTTCGTATTATTTTTTATCGCGAAGACGTGAAGGCGCAAAGGGGATTTTAGATTTTAGATTTTAGATTTTAGATTTTAGATTTTGGGAACTGGGAACTGAGAACTGAGAACTGGAAACTGATTACCGCGAAGGCGCGAAGGTGCAAAGTTTAAGATAACTAAATTTGTCAAAAAAACCACCAACTAAGCGCAGCCTGCTTATAGCTGGCAAGCGATTTCATGAGCTGCAGGCGAATAAAACCCCGCATGCTTGGTGATGTCGTGTTAGTATTGTTATTTGCTTTTATTTACATTTAAACCAGCTTGTTTTAAATAACCAACAGCCTTCTCTACTTGGTAAAGAGTCAGATTGAATAAAAAATGCGTCTGAATATTTAACTTGATATTCATTTCCATCTTTAGAATTTGACTTTTCAATTGTTTTTGTTTCACCTGGTAATGGTCTTACTGCAATGTACGTTACAGTATTATTAGCGTTTATTTTGTATTTTGATTCCCACGCACCCCAACTCATTCCACATGGAGGAGAAAATTGAATTGTAATTATAGTATCTCCAAATACTTTATAATTTCCCCAACGATACTGTTTATAGAATAGTCCATCGGGATAAAACACCATATCTACTGTATCTACACGAGGCACCCTTTTTTTTAAATTATTGTCCCAGGTAGTATAATTTCTTACGGTTTTATAAAATCCATTGATAGGAATTATTGCATCAAGTCCGCTGTATTCTCCATTATAACAAAATCCGATATTGCGCTTTACTTCTTTTGGTATAATTGACTTAACCCAACAAGTGCAAGATTGAAAAAACAAGCTGGATAAAGCAAGAATCAAGACTGAAGTGAGTTTTTTTAGTCTCATGTTATGTTTTAAAGCAAATAATTATGGTTAACGGTTTGCGTTTGTGTTTTGTGCGGGTTTTCACCTTTCATATCTTTCCGTCGTTAATAAAGTTTAAATTTATTATAAATTTATCAAAACCCACTGGAACCCTCATAAAATGCGAAACGCTGTTAACAACTGGCAGTTATTTTATCGAGTTAATAAATTGATCAGCTGTCATAACAGGTAATTTCGAGTTTTGAAAATCTTTCAAGTTGCGAGAAATAATTACTTCAATGTCATTTTCAATAGCTGAATAGTATTGTAGAGAGTCCTCGTAATCCTTAAAATCATTGTCATTCAGCGATAAACTAATTATTTTTTCATCAAGGCTCAAAACCCCAACCAACAACTTTAATTTTCTAAGAATTAATTTAGCTTCTTCAGGCTTTCTCTGTCTTAAAAGTACATAGTTCACATTAGCAAATGAAAGAGCTGATACAAATAGATTAATTACTTTTTTGTCCGCCAAAGTAAATATTTTTGCTGCTTCTTGATAGAATGGTTCACGTTTTGCCAAAAGGTCAATAACGATGTTTGTGTCAAGGAGAACCTTTTTCATTTGTATTTTTCTGTCAAGTAATTAGAATAGTTACTCTTGTAATCAAAGTCATTGTCAAGATGTATCACCCCGCTAAGACTTTCAACCAACGGAGATATTTCAATGTCATTATCCTTTTGCGCGGTAATAGATTCAAGATATGATTCAATCATTTTCGAAAGACTAATTCTATGGTTTTGAGCATATTGCTTAGCCCTTTCAATAACGCTCTTTCTTAGTCTTAATGTTAATTTTGTGTCCATATTTCACTCTTTAATTATTACGTACAAATATACATAATTTGTACGTCAAAACAAAATAATCAGTGATTTTTCAACCGCTTGTTGTTAACTAATTAATAAATGGATAAATATCTAAATTAACATCCAACCTAAATAATGCCTAACCTTTTTGCCCTTTTTTGCCAGATTAGCTTGGCTTGTTCCTGCATATCTTCCACGTTATCGAGTTCGTCCATTATTTCGGTACCGAGCAATGTTTCGATAATATCTTCCATGGTAACAATACCAACCATTTCGCCATATTCGCCAACCACCATCGCTATATGCTCTTTTTCTTCGATAAGCTTATAAAAAAGCCGTATAATAGGCATTTGTTCGCTTACTACTTTTATTTCGCGGCTAATGCTTTTCAAGGTTTCGTTAGGTTTTTTTTCTAGCAAATCCTGCATAATATCATCTTTCAACACATAGCCCGAGGTGTTATCAATATCTGCATCATAAACAGGAATTCGTGAAAATCGTATTTTCTCGTTTTTTTCAAAAAATTCTTTAATGGTAAGGTTTTCTTCAGCAGCAAACACAACGGTTCGCGGGGTCATAATGTTTTTAACGGAAATTTTATTAAAAACCATAAGGTTTAATAATATTTGAGATTCTTCTTTTCGAAAAATACCCTCTTTCACCCCTATTTCGGCTAAAGCATGAAATTCGGAGCGGCTCAGGATATTCTGGTCTTTATCTTTTTGTAAAAGTTTGGTAATAAATTGCGCCAATATAATAACGGGATAAAAAGGGGAATAAATCATGCCTTTCAGAAAATATGGCACAGCAGGAGCCATTCTTTTCCAATAGGTTGCACCAAGAGTTTTAGGAATAATCTCGGAAAAAATTAAAATGGTAACCGTTAAAATAGCCGAGGTTATAGTAAGGTATTCGTTCCCCCAGATTTTTTGCGCCTGAACCCCAACACCAACAGCACCCACCGTATTGGCAAAGGTATTTATGGTAAGAATTGCAGCCAGTGGCGTGTCAATATTTGCTTTCATTTTCGATAAAGCAACGGCAAAGCTTTTGCCTTCGTTTACTTTTGTAGCCAAAAATGTGGGTGTAATACTAAGCAATGCTGCTTCCAGTATCGAACACATAAACGACATTAGCACGGCTATAAGAAAATATACTATTAAAAGTCCCATGTATGAATTAATTATTCTAAACTTTATATAAATTCAATTTACAAATATAATCGTAAACCTTTTCAGGTAAAAAATACCTTACATCTTTTCCTTGCTTTATTGCATCACGAATAAAACTTGACGATATTTCCATCAGCGGGGCATTAATTAGTTTAACATTCGAATGATGTTTATATTTTCCCAAATCGAAACCAGGACGCGGATACACATATATTTGGTAATATTTTAAAATGGTTTCATAGTTTTTCCATTTCTCAAATGATTCGATATTATCTGCCCCCATAATCAGCACAAAATCAGTTGATGGATTTTTTTCTTTTAAATAACTTAAAGTATCGATGGTATAAGAAGGCTTTGGCAATCTGAATTCAATATCGCTGGGTTTTATTTTGCCGTTTCCCTCTAAAGCCAACTCTGCCATTCGATACCGGTCATATTCGTTAAGCAATGTTTTTTTCTTTTTCAACGGATTTTGCGGACTAATAACTAACCATAACTCATCCAGATCGCTATATTCGAGCATGTAATTTGCTATAGCCAAATGGCCTATGTGTATTGGATTATAAGAACCGAAAAAAAGCCCTGCTTTCACTGTATCTTTACTTTTTAATAAAATCGAGCACTATCTGTTCAGTTTCCTGAATTGCTTTCTCCAGAATATCGTTTACAATTACTACATCAAATTTATCGGCATAACGAAGTTCCTCTTCTGCCTTATCTATCCGGGTTTGTATATCTTCATCGGAATCGGTAGAACGCAAGGTTAAGCGTTTTTTT
>Ga0116164_10003400_pt1 | contig 10905 bp, 9 predicted proteins | sample AD_UKC109_MetaG_FD_89888 | JGI IMG/M metagenome (GOLD analysis project Ga0116164, IMG submission 89888) | Active sludge microbial communities of municipal wastewater-treating anaerobic digesters from Hong Kong - AD_UKC109_MetaG | ecosystem: Engineered > Bioreactor > Anaerobic > Digestate... | reverse complement strand
GAACTCGCTTGCTCCGCCGAGTTACTCGCTTCTGCTTTGGCTTGTCCATGCCTTTGGGTGTATTAAATTTAGCACTGAAACACAATTAAAAAATTACCATCGAGAAAATCGACAGTCTCTTACGCCCCAGGCTACATTCTATCGCCTCTGGCGAGGCTTGCGGAAAACCTAATCTTCAAGCCCCGCCAGGGGCGACAGAGGGCAGCCCGGTGCGTGAGCGCCGGGCAAAAAAAGCCCGTTTTTTTCTAAGCCCCAGAGGGGCGATTGGTCAGTAGCGAAGGGCGAAGCCCTGGAAGTCGCACCCGTTCGCAGAATGCAGCTACGAAATATGACTTTGGTTCATGCGATGTTTAAAATCGGGGCCCCAACAGCATGTCGCGGGCGGTGGCCAGGTAGTTGAAATTCGTGCCCAGGACCTTCCATTTGATTTCGTGCGGCGCGTTGACCGTGTCGGTCGACGCGGCGTCGGCTTCGGTCTTGAGCATCGCCCGTTCGCGCGCGATACGTTCCGGATCGCCGCAGGCCAGCAGCTTGTCGAAGCGGTCCATCAGGTCAATCGCCCGCCCGATGCGCTCGTCGACGTAGCGGTACGTCGCCTCGTCGATGAAGCCCTTCTCGTGCTTCAACTGATTCAGCCGCCGCCCGGCGCGGTAGGTCACGTCGACGAGTTCGTCGCGCGTGAGCCACTGTGTTTCGTAGTTGAGCCCCTGCTTCCAGGTCGGCGCGCTGATCGCCGTGCGGTAGTCGGCGAACTTTTTGAAGAGAATCTTGTAGCCGTACGCGTCGGGGTGCTCGTAGGCGAGGCTGCCCGGGTCCAGGAACGGCGCGAGCGGACTGATGAACGTGAACAGCCGTTGGTCGAAACGGTCCATCAACTCGCCGGCCCACTCGACGGTGTCCATCACCGACGCGGGCGTCTGGCCCGGCAGGCCGATCATAAAATAGATGTCGAACTTGCCCGCGCCGTTGCCCAGCGCGTGGCCGATCATCTCCACCACCTGCGCCGACGCGTACTTCTTGCCGCCGCGTTTGCGCACGGCGTCGTCGTGCGTTTCCGGCGACATCTCGAAGTTGAAGTTGGGCACACTGTCGGCGATCTTGCGGAAGTACTCGGCCGGCGCGGCGTCGAACAGTTCGAAGATTGTGTTGTTGCGGATGTCGTGACGGCGCAGACCGTCCAGGATCGTGTGCGCGTATTGCGGTCCGGCCTGGTTGAGGTCGCCGATGAAAAACAGCGGCCCGTTGGTGTAGCGCGCCAGCCGCGCCGCGTCGCGCACGATCAGCTCCGGCGGACGAAACGCGGTGCATTCGCGCCCGGCGTATTCCTTCACCGCCGGCCCGGCGCCGCCGCAAATCGCACAGCGCTCGTTGCAGCCCTTGTTGGTCATGATCGCGGTGATCGGGTACGTCCACCAATCGTGGAACGGGATCTGCGACGTGATCGAGGCGAACTTCATGCTCATCTTGAACATGTTCAGGTAGTTGTTGCCCCAGCGGTCGAGCACCACCGGCGCGTTGGTCAGCGCGTTGATGCGCGTCGCGCCGTGACGGTCCTTCCAGGTGAGGTTGGGAATCTCGCTCAGGCGCTGCTCGCCGATATCGCGTTGCGCCAGCGCGCGCATGAGCATCCCCACCGGCACTTCGGTCGAATCGCCGCGAAACACGTAATCGAAGCAGTCCAGCTCGATCAGCTCTTCGTGAAAATAGGTCGACGCCCACCCGCCGACGATCACCGGCAGGTGCGGATGATGCTTCTTGACCAGCCGCGCGATTTCCACCGCGCCGTGCGCATGCGGCAGCCAGTGCAGATCGACGCCGAAGGCCAGCCGCGGCCGCAACCCGGCGATGAACTTTTCCGCGTCGAAGCGCGGCGAGGCGAGCATGCGGTAGGCGAGGTTGACCACGCGCGTTTCCAGCCCGAGCGTCAGCAGGTATTCGGCGATGGTCGTGAAGCCGACCGGGTACATCTCATACACCGGCAGCGAGGGAATCACGTCGGCGATCGGCCCGTAGAGAATCGTCTGCTGGCGAAAATCGTACACGCTCGGCGCGTGCAGCAATATCAGATCGGGACGAACGAACATGCCGGGCTCCAAAAGGTTTAACAACCTATCTTAAGGGTGCCACGGTCTTGTTCCGCAGGAACATGGCCGTGCGTGGTCCAGAAAAATCATCGGTCCAGGGATGATCCCTGGCCGGCCCCTCTCCCACAGGAAGAGGGTCGGGCGCAGCCCGGGGTGAGGGACTTCCCCTTCACCAGGGGGTTGCCCTTCCCTGGTCATCCTCGGGCTTGACCCGGGGATCCAGGATTCCAATTGCTTCCTGACCTTTATAATGTCAGGAAAGGTATCTCATTCCTGGATTCCCGCCTGCGCGGGAATGACAAAACCGGCACCCCGGGGAACGACAACTGTGTCATCTCGACCGGAGCGACCCTGTCCGCCGTAGCCTTGGCGAAGGCGGAAGCGAAGTGGAGAGATCCCTCTGTTTCATCAACGAAAAGGGATTCCTTCCGGGATAAACCGGGACACGCAACGAGTACATGTCCCTGGGTTTGTCCTAATCGTCGCGCTGCCGCGCGTCTCCGTCGGAATGACCAAACCGGCACCCCGGAATATTCCCGTCTTGCCTCAAAGGTGCGCCATTATGCGGGTTGCGGCGATTTCAGGCAAGGCGGAAAGAGAATGCACGGAGTCGCAATTTGTCGTTTCAAATAATTAAATTCGGCGCGAAGATCGCCAACACGATCTTCATCAACAGGCCGACAGCCACTGAAAAAGTTACGTTAACCATCGTTCCGGCTAAAAAGTACAGCGTGTTTCGCTTCATGTCCTCCTGACGCACAATCGCTTTAGCGGCGAAGATCAAGGCAAGTGCGGTGTAGGAACTCAAATACATAAACGTCAGAATAAGAAGATTTTCGCACTTGCCGATCACCATTCCGGTGTCGCGACTTTTTTGTCGACAACCAATTCGTCGGACGCGGAAATGCGACGAAGCACCCCATTCACCAATCGTCCGCTACTGCATAACAACACGGCATAAGCAATAACGACAATGAGTAAATGAAAAACATTGATCGGCGGCATTGCGGCTCTCCAATCACCGGGAATAAAGACTCTCAATTGCCTTATGCAATCGATCTTCCATTATTATTATCTCATAAGCTCCGATTGCCCTCAAGCTGGCGGACACTGCGGGTTGGCTGATGCCCAATCGCCCGGCCACCTCAACCTGATTCTCCATTTTTTGATACAAACGAAAAATCGCCATCTGTTTTTCTGTCCACTTCGCTTGTATCGACAAGAGAAGATTGATCTGGTTTTCCACCAGCCGATCCACCTGGCCCCGATCGCATTCGAGGCCGAACGGCAGCATCGAGTCCTTCAATTCCGCCATGATATCGGCGGCACGATGAAATGCCGGCCCGTCCATCGCCGCCACATCCCGCGAGGCGACGCCGACGTCGATGATCCCTTCGACAACAACATAACGCGCCCTGAAGGGATGAAGCGTTTGCGCGATCTTGCCAACCAGCGAATACAAGAAGGTCGGCCGTATGGTCACCAAACCGAACTCGTCTTTCCCTTTGATCATTTTAAAGGGCGCTTTGAGGTCTTTGCGAAATTCCCTGTTTATCTCTTTTTTTATGGACGCCAATTTATCCAACAACGGATCGATTTCACCTGTTACTTTTCGCGAGGCAATCACATCGCCCAACAAAACCAATGCTTTCATCGAATCCTCGTATAAGCAATAATACTTATGTTTTTCATATATAACAATTATTGCTTATATGTCAAGCGCCGGCCGAAAAACTCACCCCTCCCCCATCTCCTGTTTGACGATCTCGACGACCGGGTCGGCGGGGGGCAGGTTTTGCAGCAAGCGTTGGTAGAGCGCGTGGGCGCCGGCCGGGTCCTTCAGCCGCTTGGCGCGCAGGCGGGCGGCCTCGAGCAGCGCCTTGACGGCCTGCGGGCCCGCCTGACCGGCCGCGCGTTCGTACAGGGCCACCGCGCGTTCGTTGTTCCAGTTGTCCTTGTAAAACTGCGCCAGGCGCAACAGCGTCGTCGCGGGCGGCTGATAATCGGCCACCATCGCGTCGGTTTCCATCAGCACCTCGGCGGCCAGACGCGGATTGTCGACCTCGACCAGATAGCGCATGAAATCATCCGCCTCGGCCTTGGCCGCTACGTGCTCGCCGCGATCGAGCAGGCCGCGCAGCACCTCCAGCCGTTGCGCCGCGCTCAGCGGCCCGGTCGGCTCGCCGAAATCGGGCGGACGCGTCAACGGAATGTATTCGCCGCGTTTGAACTTCTCCAGGTCCTCCTCGTCCTCCTCGCGGATCGTCTTGTCGCCGAAGCCGACGATCCGCAGCGCGACCGCCGCCAGCAAGCCGAAGGCAAAACCGCCGATGTGCGCCCAGTAAGCGACGCGATGCACGTCTTCCGCGCCCAGCGCCACGTAGAAAATCTGGATGAACAGCCACAACGGCAGCACCACGAGCGACGGTAGCATTTTCGTGCCCATGCGCACGTGCCAATAAAGCCAGATGAAATATGCGAAGTTGATTTTGATGCGATAGAAGCGGAACAAAAACGCGCCCATCAACCCGGCGACCGCCCCCGACGCGCCGATCACCGGCACGTTCATCCCGGGGTGCATCAGCACGTGCGTCAGGCCGCCGGCGATCCCCGCCAGCAGATAAACGCCGGTGAACATCGCCGGACCCCACACGCCTTCGAGCGCAAAGCCGACGAGGAACAGAAACAGGAGATTGAAAATCAGGTGCGACAGCGAACCGTGCATAAACATCGAAGTGATCACCGCGACCGGCGTGGGCCGCGCGGGAATCAATCCGTAGCGCTGCAGGAGAAACCGCTCCTGCATTTCGACTTTCAGCCGCGCGAGTTCCTGAAATCGCGCGAAGAGCGGATCGTCGGCCGGCACGGCTTTTCCCGCCGCAAAGGCCTGCCAGTAATCCTCGATGTTCTTGCCGAGCTTTCTGTAAACCTCGTTCCAGTTGCCGGCGTCCTTGTCGATCAGCGCGGTGACCAGCCCGTCCTTCTTCTTTTCGTGGTATTGCAAATAGACCTGCACCTTGAGGTGCTCAAGCTGCTCGTCAAGCTGCCGCTCCTGCCGCACCTGCCGCACCATGATCGCCTGCGTACCGGCAAAAACCAACACGCACAGCACGATCAACGCGATGGTCACATAAGGAAACCGGCGGACCGCGCTCTCTTCGTGACCAATGGGGAAAAAGAAAAACATCGGCGTACTTCCCTAGTACTTCATCGCCCAGATCTCGCGACGGAAATCCATGTACATGACTTCAAAGGCCAGGACCTTGCCGTCCGGCGAAAACACGGGATTCTTTTTGAAGGGATGGCGGGCCGTATCCAACCGGTGCAAATCGCTGCCGTCGGCGTCGACGACAAAGATGTCGGAAACGTAATTTTTGTTGGCCGGCACGAACAGGCTCATGCCCGACGGCATGCCGGTCGCCGGTCCGTCGACCGATCCGGTCGGCGGCGGGAAAAAGCCCTCGAAGGCCAGCGTCTTGCCGTTGGGCGCCCAGCAATACGCGCCGAACATCTCGTATTGGCTGCCCGGCGTCAGCAGCTTGACCTGATTGTCGCCGTCGCGGCTCATGACCACCAGCGTGTTGCCGCCCTCGCCGTCCTCGGTATAGGTCAGCGCGGTGATGCCCTGCCCGTCGGGCCTGTACATGGGCGTGCGGAAATCGCCGGTCTGACTCAGGCGAACCGTCGCGTCGGAAATGAAGTCGTAGCGGTAGATGTCCCCGGCGAACAAATAGCGCCGTTGGGCTTTCTCCGCGTTTTCGATGTAGTCGGCGTCGATATCGCCGCTGATCAAAAACCGGTACATCCACCGTTCCTTGGCCTGATACACCAATTCCTGTTCGGTGGGCGACCAACTCGGGTTCGAACAGTCCAGGTCGCTGATCCTGTTGTCGAGTTTCGAATCGACGTTGAGCAGATACAGGCCGTTTTGCTCGGGCCGGCTCCAGTTGGTGCGCACATACGCCAGAAACGCGCCGTCGTGCGACCAGGCGAAATCGCGGCCGTCGACCAGCTTGCGGGGCTCGCCGCCGTTGATCGAAACCGAGTAAATGGTGTACGCACTCTTGCCGACGTCCTCGAACTGATAGGCGACATAGGTCAACTCGTCGTGTCGCGGCCGCCAGGCGAACTCCACGCCCTCGTTCCGGCCGGCGGCGATCTTCACCACGCGTTCGCCCTTGCCGCGCAACGTCTTGACCATCAGCCAGGTTTCGCCCTTGGGCTTTTGTCCGGTCAACTGATCGACCATGCCGAACAACGTAAAGCGCGGCTGATCGAGATAGGCGACCATCGATCCGTCGGAAGAAAATTTCGGGTTGATCGTCTCGCGGTCGCCCTCCACCGGAGCCAGGCAGAAGACGCCGGGCATAAACAAACTCTTGAGCAGCATCGCCGCCAGCACCACCGCCAACACCGCCGCCCCGATGCCCACGTAGCGCGTGTAACGCTTCGTTTGCGCCTGGCTCTTTTCGATCTGCATCGTGCGCGCCTTGTCGGGCGGACGACCGTCGACAAGCAACTGTAGCTTCTGTTTTAAAAACTTGTTGGCCGGATCCAGCGCGATCGCCTTTTCCAGGTACTCGACCGCGAACTCCTTTTGCTGCAGATCCTTATACAGATTGGCCAGTTGCAGGCAGACGCCCACCGCGTCCGGCCGTCGCTCGTGCTCGGCTTCCAGATCCTGCAACTGCTGCCGCACGGCCTCGGGCTGCGCTTCGATCATCTGCGCCTTGGCCCGCTTTTTGTCGCGCTCCTGACGCACGCCGGCCATCACCGCGCCGCATTGGGCGCACTCGGTCGCCGAGGGGGAATTGGGCGCACCGCAGGATTGGCATAGAACTGTTTCCTGGTCGTGGCTCATCGATCCTCCCCTCGTAGATCAAAATATCTTAGCACAGCCCGTGGCGACAAGTCAAACAAGAAGAGAATTCACCGTCCAACCGATTGATATCGAACCTCTTTTGCCGACGCAAGGCCCGGCGGGATTTTTCCCGGGTGTTTATGGATTTTCAGGAATAATCGAGGATGCGCAAACGCGCGCGTACGCGCTATGGCGGCGATAAAATGGGGTCGATCTACTTCTGGTCGTATACGGCGGCTTTCGTGCGTATCCGATATAGATCCAAGTGATTTTCCGTGGTGCGAACGTCCATTCCTTCCAAACCGATCGTCGCGATGTCGAGTCGATTGGATTTCGCCTGATCGATCACTTGGCGAATAGCATCGGCCCAGCCCAAGGGAGATTCCCCGACCAATTCGATGGTTCTGGTTTCGGCCATGGCGTGTTCCCTTTCAGCGGCGTTCGTCTGCCTTTTGGACACGTTGTCGACGTTGCTTGTTCACCAGGCATTCGTTTTCGCTTCGTTTTGCAATAAAAGAACACTTTTTTTGCGAGATGTTCCGGCCGGTTTCCAATATATTTTTCTAATTCGTCAACCTGACCTGACCTGTCGTCTCATCCGCGATATGCATATACATTTACATTGCTTATATTTTACTACTGCGACCATCCAATTATATTTGTGTTCATTCGAGGCGTATTCGAATTATAATTCCACTCCTCGCCGGAAGCAAGAAATTTTTTCCACAGCCTCTTAATTTTTGATTATAAATCAGTAACTTTCGCCGCACCGCGGCATTAATCGCCTTATTTTTCCCCTGGATAAATTCCCGGGTTTCCATTAGGCTTAATCCCCCGCGAAAAGGCGGGAGGCACGAACAGGGGAAATCGTCATGCGTAAGTTACGGCCGTTCCTGATTATATTGGTGTTGCTGGCCTCGGCCCAGGCGTTCGCCGCCGCGCCGCCGACCGGCCCCTGGCACGCGGACATCACCGAACATCCGCGCTTGTTGTTCTTCGCCGACGATCTGTCGACCATCGCCGGGCGGCTCGACCGCGAGCCCTACGTCACGCTGATGACCCGCGTGCGCAGCCGGGCCAACGCTTCCTATAACGCGATCTTCGAGCCCTACGACGCCGGCCGCGAGTACTCCAACGCGAACATCGCCATCGCCGCCGCCTTCGTCGCCTGGATCGACGACGACGCCACGATGGCCGACAAGGCCGCGACGATCCTGGAACTGATGGGCTACGAGTTCCCCAACCCCATCTATATTTACAAACAGGACATTCACATCGCCGAAGCGCTGATGAATTACGCGGTCGCCTACGACATCATCGCCGGCACGGGGTTGATCGAGCCCACGCGCCTCACGGCGATCGCCACGCGCGTGACGACGATGGTCGAAAATCTGTACGCCGACTTTTTCGACACCCTGGCGATCTGGCAGCCGTTTTCGACCAACAACCATTCGATCAAAATCTGCTCCGCGCTGGCCATCGCCGCGATGACCTTCAACCAGCACGACGACGCCAACAAGTGGTTCAACCTGGGCATGACCGAAACGGTCTACAAACTCTTCGACGTGCAGATCGTCGAGGGCGCGATGGCCGAAGGGCCCTACTACGCCGCCTACAGCGCGGTGAACCATCTGCCGTTTTTCGTGATGTACAACCACCTGGTCGGCGAGGACGCCACGCTGCTGCAGCGCGACTTCTGCCTGATCGGCCCCAACTGCACCTGGTCCGAGGTCGAGGTGGTCAATCCGGTGGACAATCCCAAGCTCTACGACCAGAGCGAATGGATCGTGAAGATCCGCCTGCCCAACGGCGCCTCGCCGCCGATCGACGATTCCAACAGCGAAGGCTTCTTCAACGGCCTGATGGCCCCGGTCTGGGGCGACGGCCTGCTCGCCTGGGAATGGCTGACCAGCCCGGCGTACCCCATGTTCACCCAGCACTGCGCCGATACGCTGGTGCACATCGTGGCCACCTATGACGACGAGGTGACCCTCACGCCGCCCGACGGTTGGTTCGGCCCGAACTTCCTGATGTATGACGCCGGTGAGGCGGTCTTCCGCAGCGGCTGGGGCGAAGACGATTCGTGGATGCTCTTCCTCGCCGAAAACGGCCAGGCGCGCACGGCCGGCGCGGGCCACGAACACGGCGACAACCTCTCGGTGTCGCTGTACGCGCGCGGCGAATCGCTCTTGCTCGACCCGGGTTACATCAAGTGGGAAGAGCACGCGGTCGTCATGCTCGGCAAGCACCACAACGTGCCGACCGTCGACGGCAACGCGCCGCCCGCGCCCAATCCCGTCATCCTAATCGGCGGCAACGACGCCTTCATCGTCGACGGCATGACCGACGCCGCCGCGCCCTTCGTCACCGGCCAGAGCGCCTGGAACGACGCGCAGTTCGAACGCACGGTGTTCTTCCCCGACAGCGACTACCTGATCGCCGTCGACGACATGTCCGCGGACGAAAACCACACCTACGGCGTGCTCTGGCACGGCAACGGCGGCGGCGACAGCGGCTATCCGTTCACCCTGCTGGCCGACGGCGGCTCGTGGCAGCCGGAAGACGCGGGCGTGGACGTGCACGTGAACTCCAGCATCGGCGACGTCGCGCTGGATACCTCGATCAACATTCACGCCTTCACCTACGGGCAGATGATCGAGCACGTCAGCCTGTCCGCTCAGGTCGACACGCAAGCCAAGCGCGCGCGGATCGTCAGCGTCGCCACGCCCTATAATCTGACCAAAGAAACGCCACGCACCGTCACCTGGGACGCCATGGACGCCGCCATCGCCGCGCGCATCGAAGGAACCGACACCGACTTCCTCTTCGCGCAGGACGTCCGCCGGGTGCGCAACCTGACCGCCGCGCAGACCGGCTCGGTCGACGTGTCCACCAGTGCGCGCACGCTGCTGCTGCGTACCGACGCGACCGCGAGCGCGGGCCACGCGTACGTCGACGGCGGGCACTACCTCGCGCTGGGCGAACGGCAGGTGTGGCAGTTCGGTTACGACCGCCGCGTGTGGGTCGACTGGTCCGGCGACGCCTGGACCTTCTCGGTCGGCCCGGAAGGCGGCATGGTCGCGGCGTTCCTCTCCGCAATGCCCGACATCGACGCCGACCCCGGCGTGAAGTGGATCTATCAAAACAAAATGCTGCGCATCTGGGCTCCGGCCGACGCGAGCTTCACCGTCACCCTGGATTGATCATGGCCAAAGGCGAAAAGACGATCGCGGTCAACCGCAAAGCGGGATTCAACTACGAGCTGCTCGACCGTTTCGAGGCCGGGCTGGCGCTGGTGGGCACCGAGGTCAAAGCGCTGCGCGAAGGGCGCTGCAACCTCTCGGACGGCTACGTGGACATCCGCAACGACGAGGCCTGGCTGATCGACGTGAACATCAGCGAGTACTCGCACGGCAACCGCGAAAACCACGACCCCAAACGACCGCGCAAGCTGCTGCTGCACAAGCGGGAAATCATGCGGCTCGCCACCAAGATCCTCGAACGCGGCCTGACCTGCGTGCCGCTGCGCCTCTACTTCACCGAAGGCCGCGCGAAAATCGAAGTCGCCCTCGCCCGCGGCAAACAAAAAGGCGACAAACGCGAAACCATCCGCCGCCGCCAGGAAGAACGCGAAATGGAACGCGACATCAAGGGCCGCCGATAAAGCAGGATCTGCCACCCCGACGGAGAAAAGCGTCAGCGCAACGATTGGCCTGTCCACCATAGTTTTAGCGGAGAAGGAAGGGATCCCTTTCCGACACCCACGAAATTTTTCCCGACTTCCAAATCGGGACACCCGGAGCCGACAAGCCCCGCAGGGGCGACTGGTATGCCGCCCTCATCCCCGACCCTTCTCCCACGGGGAGAAGGGAGACCGGGTTGCCTATTTTTAAAAATGCGGGGACACGAAGGAATCGAGTCCCCGATTTTTTCTACCCTCGCCCTCTGGGAGAGGGTCGG
>Ga0116164_10003399_pt1 | contig 10908 bp, 14 predicted proteins | sample AD_UKC109_MetaG_FD_89888 | JGI IMG/M metagenome (GOLD analysis project Ga0116164, IMG submission 89888) | Active sludge microbial communities of municipal wastewater-treating anaerobic digesters from Hong Kong - AD_UKC109_MetaG | ecosystem: Engineered > Bioreactor > Anaerobic > Digestate... | reverse complement strand
GCCAGGAACAAGTGCGATGTATCAAAGGATGATGTGGCCATGTCCCTGAATCATATTGATCAAGCGCTGAAGACAACAGACACCTACATTGATCCGGACTGGTCAATCATTGACCGGGCTAACCGCAAGGTGTTGGACTATTTATCCTCCTGTGAGTCGACATAATCGTCATGATAAGTTGCGATTCTTTGTACTAATAATATTGTGTCATATAAGCCTCTGACAAGCCCTTTTCCGATAGTTCGGTATAGATATTATCCGGTTTTCTTGAGATGATTTGTTAGACCTTTTGATTATATTTCAGACATACATAAAGTGATCATTGAATATGAGGCGAACTGGGATCCGTTAACAGTTCACCGGGCGAGAACAAGGATCATGAGTGGAGCGAATACCGTTTAATTCTGAGTCGTCAAGAGTTTGTGGTCCAATATTCTTAAGCATTATTGTTAATGCAAAACCCAGATATATTAGGATATTTTGTTTCACGTTCTTTATCAGAGAGGGTCTCAAATTCAGATTTGCTTATTGTGATAAATTCAGCGTTCTCGGGAATTTCGATATTAAATAATAGATTCACCGGTAATTTAATATTTGATGAAAAATCGACCTCAAAATACATTGATAGACCAAATAAGTTTTCCAACTCGGATTTTGAAGATTCAGACAACATGGCCTCATTGTCATCAACAAAGGGAAAGGCATATAGGTACTGGATATTAAGAATATTTAATTGAATAACGAATTCTGGAAGTGTCGAATTAGCATTCTCTTTCTTTACGAATATTCCAATCAGTGGCTGATCATGCATTTCACATGTCCTTACCCAAATTGGTGGTAGTGTTGTTTTTGTACAGTCAGATCCAAGCCAACGAATGGTCTCTGACAATCTTTTTAGGTGCTTTTTATCGATGACACTCACAGCAAACTTACATAGGCACTTATATAAATTCTGTGGAGAATATTTTAAAAGTGGTTCTTGTATTTTAAAATTCTGATTTTTACTCTTTATCAATGTGTTTATATCTATATCATTCTTAATTTCAATGCTACCATTTGTGTTTTTGTTGTCAATATTAATGTTTTTTCCACTGACATTAAGTATGCCGTTTCTTCCTTTTTTTCGAAATAATGAATATAGAATCAGGTGAGCATTGATGAATTCCTGTTCAATTTCACTGAATCTTTCATGATTACAATCATCACATTCTTCATTACAGAATAACAATTTATTTCCAAGTGATACTGAAATTGCGTGTGCATTATGATTGAATGTAACGGTTGGTGTTTTTTTATCGCAAAAACGACACACTCGTTTTTGCTTATTACCTTCACCAATATAAGCTTTCACGTCGCCCCAGCAGTAAATATTATAGATATCCCCTACTTTTCCTAAGTCAATAGGATACTGTATATTATTGATTTGATATACTATTTGTTTAATCTTTACAATACTATTTAATGATCTGTCTGCATTAATGTTGCCTGAAGCGAGGAGAAATTTCTCATTTATCTTAATCTTCTCCAAAAATTTTATTAAACCATACGATCGTCGATCAGCTGCTTTTAATTCACCACTTACAATATGTAGTTTTTGGAAAAAAACATCATCTGCTGTCTGAATCATTAATAGGTGTCCCTTGTCATCACATTGAAATATACTAATCAATCCTTTAAGTACATTAAATAATCCATTTACGTTCAAATTGCCATTAATGGTACAGATTGAGAAATTTACTTTTACCATATTATTCAAATTATTATTTTCCATAAAACTGTTTATTTCTAATGACAACCAGGTATATAAGGATTGCTCGTATACATACTGATTATAACACCGATAGTAAACCGAATACAATTGACATTGTTTAAAGTTCATATTTACTATACTATCTGAGAGAAGGGATCATTGTCAATACTATCGTCAACACCAAATGATCTTCTGTCAAATGACCTTGAATAGAGTTCCCCGATGTCAAGAATTTCTGCGCGCGATTCTGTTGAATCAAGACCTAGCTTCATGGCACCCTCTTTAATACCAAACTTGCAGATATCAAAACAAATCCAAGAAATAAAAGTAAGTGTGTCTTCTAATGCATCAATTACTTGATAAGGATTTATCATTATAAAATATAAGGGATAGTTCCTGGTTTTTGTTTTTTTGAAATCATAGATAATTGCTGAATCATCAGAAGTGGAATTAACATTAATTTTTGGTTTTGGATGAACAAATTCATTGCGGCAATTAATGATTTCCTTTATTCTTGCATATTTTACATCCTCCTGATTTAGTCTTTTACCATTAAGGTCACAGAAAATTTGGAATTTTAGCAATGTGTTCAAACGCTCAAGCTCTTCATAATACTCTTTATTGAAATTAAGACTAATTAAGAAAGCATTGGCAGCAGCCTCAATTGAATTGGATATCATTGTACAAATGGCCGACGAGATTGCACGGTTGCGAAATGTTCTCTATGTAGATTGCGAGTTGTCTGATAAACAGTTCCAGCTGCGATACACGAATCGAGATACCGGCGTCTTGCACGCCTTTCCTGAGTCGCTTATCCGTGCTGAAATTGATCCGTCAAAAATGGATGTCAAGAACTTTGAAGAGCAAATCATTAGTGACATTGAAAATGCTGCTCAAAGTACTGCGTCAAAGATAATTATCATCGATAACCTAACCTACCTCTGCAACTCAAGCGAGAAAGGAGACCAGGCAGGATTATTCATGATGAAGCTGATGAATTTGAAGATGAAATATGGTTGGTCGCTTCTAATCATAGCTCATACTCCAAAGAGAACAATGACAAACCCGATTACGCAGAATGACTTGGCTGGATCCAAGAAACTCTACAACTTCTTTGATAGCGTGTTTGCGATTGGAAAGTCCGCCCGAGACGAGAGATTACGATATGTGAAGCAAGTGAAAGTCAGAGCCGGAGAATACCAATTTGGTGGGGACAATGTTATAGTGTACGAGATAGAACACGAGGGAGATAATGTGCGTTTTGCATTCAAGGAATTTGCTCGAGAAGCTGACCATTTGAAAGAGAACACAGAGAGCGAGAGACAAAGTCAGCTGGAGAAGGCCCAGGAAATGAAATCGGAGGGAATGACAATCAGGGAGATAGCTGCTGCTCTAGGAATGAGCAAGTCATCTGTTGATAGAATGTTAAAGGCTGTCCCAGTTGTCCCACCTGTCCCGAGCGGGACAAACGGGACAAGCGGGACAAAACCCAAACGAGAAAAGGAGGCCATAGATGACAAGACGCTATTTTAGCTTAGAGACTTACAAGGGGGCAAGATCACGACATACTTGCCCTGCTTGTGGAAGCCGAAGAAGTTTTACGCTCTATGTGGACCAGGACGGAGTGTTGCTTGATGAAACTGTGGGACGGTGCGACCATGAATCCAGCTGCGGATATCACGTAACACCTTCCGAATATTACAAAGCTCACCCAGAACTATGCGGAAAGGATTGGAGAGACGAGGCACCCGAATGGCTTGCAGAAGCTTTAGAAAGGAGGAAACGCGAGAAAGAAAAGCCACTCTGCACGATTCCATTCGAGTTTGTGGAAAGGTCTGTAAGGTTGGATATTATGAGCGATTTCACGAATTGGCTGACTACCCTCTTTGATTGCGACACGGTTGTAAAGTTGATTCAGGAGTATTCGATTGGTGTGACGAGGGCAAATGACGTTATCTATTTCCAGATTGACATTGACGGCAACTGCAGAACAGGAAAGATTATGAAGTACAATCCTGAGACCGGCAAACGCGTCAAGGACGAGAATGCCAAAGGAAAGATAAATTGGGTGCACAGTGTGATGAAATATGCGAAGAAACTACCTGATGAATGGCAGCTGACACAGTGTCTTTTCGGGGAACATCTTCTCAAGAAATACCCAAACAAGACTGTGGCACTCGTAGAATCAGAAAAAACTGCGATTATCTGCTCTGCGTTAATGCCTGATTATCTTTGGTTGGCAACAGGAGGAAAGAGCCAGTTTAACGAGAGATTGAGAGTTTTGTTCGGCCGTGATGTGGTCGCTTTTCCAGACGTGGATGGCTACAATACTTGGTGCGAGAAAATCAACGACTTCCCCGATCTGAACATTTCCGTCAGCAATCTGCTTCAAGCTAACGCTACACCCGAAGACATCGCCAATCACATTGACATTGCCGACTGGCTGATAAGGTGGAAACTCAATCCCGAAAGCTTTGAAACCGAGAAGCGAAACATCACATTTGAAAAGGTCAAACCTTTCATCAGCGAAGAATACCAGGAGGAAGTTCTGGCACTGATTGAAGACCTCGACTTGCAAATTTTCTAGAGACGACGAAAGCCCAGGAAGCAAAAACTTCTTGGGCTTTCTTGCGTGATGATTCTCGGCTAATTCCGGGACATTTCTAGGCTATTTCAGCCCTCTTTGACATCGTCATACCCGAAGAACTTTACATGCTTTAAAAACTCGTCATTTTCATCTCTAAGGTCCATTGTGTCAGGATCTGTGAGATAGTAAGCTTTGATAACAGCAGCTTGTCCGAAGATTCTGCTGAGGACATCATAAGCTGCAAGCATTGCTTCAGCTGGTGAAACTTCATCGGGCCACTTTGGCTCCAACTTGTGCGAAACCGTGAGGTTGTCTTCTTTAATAATGATTTCCATAATGCATTGTTTTTAAGTACAATGCAAAGGTCGGGAGAATACCAACGCGAGTTAAACAACTAAAAGTTGTGAATCGCAAGCAAAAGTTGTGATTTACACACTATCTCACACGCATTCAATCGACTATGAGCACGATTGATATCCTACAACGCTAACGAACTACCATAGTTCGTTGTGCTAACTATAGTATGTTGATAACTTTAGTATTCATTTTTACATTTGCATACACAAACCCCATAACCATATTGACCAATGATGAAAGAGCCGATACTCCTGCTCTTTGGATATAATGTCCAGAAGCACAGGAAAGAGCAAAATTTATCACAAGAAGAACTTGCACACTTAGCAGGTTTACACAGAACATATATAGGAATGATTGAGCGAGCTGAGAAGAATATCACGCTTTGTAACATGGAAAAGATTTCTAAAGCACTCAATGTATCGATAACAGACCTTCTCCTCAATTATGAAAGTTAATGCTGAAATAGAAGCAGAGCTCAGTTCGGAGCTCAAATCAAAATATCGCCTCAATATCGAAAAGGCATGTTTTGCACAAAATTATATACCCAACTACATATTGCTTGACTCTACTCGTAACATTCACTCATACATTGAATTTTGCGTATTAGAGTCAGGTCATTTGTATAGTACACACTGGGACAAAGAAAACCTACTCAATGGTCTAGTGAAAGTCCTACAAGTTCAGACATCACAGCTTGATAGACCTCTTTTCTTCATTTTCAAGGACGAAACAGATACATATAAAGTTATTGAAAGCAACCTCATAAAAGAGCGTATTTTAGAGGGAGAGGGAGCAAACATCGAGAACTTTATCATTGAAAACACTGACACCTTAAGCGAAGTACTACCACTAATAAAACGCGAGTTATGATGACCGATATTGAGTTGTACAAAGAACTGATATCCTTCTGCGAGCAACACCACGAAGAGATAGAATCAAAATTTCAGAGGGCACACCAATTTGACTCCATAAACGAAGAGTGTTACAAGAAGATGTTTTTGGCACAGCGAAAGACATCAGCTCCGATAGCCCCAAAATTCTTAAAAGAAGAAATACCTGGGCTAACCGAATTATATCGAGAAAGGAGTGCATACTACATGAATCCTCGAAATAAATATAGAAAGGGGTTAGACATTCAGTTGGGCCAATGGTATGAAAAGGCCTTACAAATGTTTTTCAAGTCCAAGGGTATAGAAGTCACTAAAAAGGGATTTCCTTATCCTGACTACGAAGTTTCAGTAAACGGAAAGGTAGTAGCATACTATGAGCTAAAGTTTATAGAGGCACCTTTTGTTTCTGCGTCATCAAAAATAAAAGACACTTACCCTTACGCAAGTCCAAGATATGACTATGAAGCTTCCTTAACACTTGACACAGGTAACAAGTTGATCCGCCAAAGGGAAAAGATCGAATCAGAGCTATTACCTGAAGGAGTTCATGTGCATTATATTTGGTGGTTTGACTGCTTCCATATCAAAGGCGTATTTACAATGCCTGCAACTGAAGTTTTTGACTATTACGACCACCTTAACGGAGACGTACATACAAGAAAAGAAAGAGAAGGAGACAAAGAAGCCCACCAGGAGACAGGTAAAATTTACCCTCCATTATTGAATATGGGAACATTGTCTGAATACATTCAACTATTTAAGTAACTAACCTTATGAAATTCTACTTTGTATACAGTTCCGGAGGCGGAGCCGGTGATTGGAACGGAATAGACCGCACATTTATAGAACACATGCCGCCATACTTTAAGGATCATCTGTTACTTAAGTTTGGGGATATATTTTTTAACCACAGATCTTCTGACTCTATTATTAAACCTGAAGCATGGCGAACAATCAGAAATGCTCGCTGCTGGGTTGTTGCTAATACTGGCGATCAAACAGTACTAGAAACGCCTAACATGATAATGGACGTTGGCACTTCTAAATTGGTGAGCTACCTAACTCGCTTGTATGATGACATATCAGAAATTGACATCATAAACAAGTTTGACTATATACTTGACAGAGACGATATCTTACACAAATATTGCGAGGTTATCAGAACATCAAATATACAAAACGCAGTAACATTTGACATTCCTAACCTATTTAAGGTTAGAACTCAAGAAGGCAGCGTTGACAGAAACGTTTTTAGTTCAGGCGAAAACAGTTCTCACTTAATGAGAGCTTGTGCAAAGTATGCAAATATAATACATGCAGGACTTGAAGATAGACCAGACTCAGTTATGACGTTCATCAATGCCAATTGGAACGAGAGAGAACTTGACGAATACCTTTCAACATTAGACTATACACCTACAAAACTAGCTATTGGAGGTCTTACAGACTACCCTGCAGCCACATTAGGAAGTTGTCTTCAGTCAATGGACAGAAAGCTCCACTTTGGAGAATATAATCGAGTTCACTTCCTAGGAGCTGGTGGACTTAAAAAAGCGTCAATCATTAAAAACGCATTAGGTAATAACCCTAATTTTTCTGTTGACAACACAACTGCATACAACCGCGTAATTGATGGAGCTGTATCTGGTAGTTCACAATCTGGATATTACGATTATGCAACCAAAAAGCTTCATAGGGTAAAACCAGACACTATCGAGAACATACTTCAAATGCACGAAAGATCTCTTGACGTGGCATATTTCTCATTGGAGGAAATGAGAGAAATTTTGAACGGTATCCTCATGCATCAGTCACACAACAGCTCACCTTACACCTATGAGTGTAGAGCTAAGTTGATTATGCATAATTTCGACGTATATCGTTATAATGCAGAATAATTTTGCAATAATTCTTTTTATAGTATATCTTTGCATACTAAAATTAGCAATATATGTTTAAGAACACCATATTTAATCAATCTTCAGAGGACATGTCAGTAATTCCTGACAAATCCGTAGCCACTATGGTAACTTCACCGCCATATAACATTGGTATCAGCTACGGAAACACTTGGAAGAATGGCGTCAAGGCAGAGTCTAAAGGCAAGAAGTATTCTGACCAAAAGGAAGAACAGGAATACCGCGAAATGCTTAGAAAGGTTATTGAAGAAACTAAACGCGTTTTAAAGGACGACGGACAAATCTTCTTCAATATAAAGAATCGCTACAACGACGGCGTTATAACACCCCCATTTTGGATAATGGAATATTTCCAGGATATGTACTTAAAGAACATAATCATATGGAACTTTGATTGGGGTGGATCCACAAGTAAAAGATTTTGTTCAAGATACGAGTATGTCTTCTGGTTTACAAAAAAGAAAGACAAGTACACCTTTAACCTAGAAGACGTGAAAATTCCAGCGTTGAATTATAGACCTGACAGATATAAGAGTCAGTTAAAGAATCCCACAGACGTATGGAAGATTTCACTCGTAAGTGGCAACTCACCAGAAAGAACAGAGCACCCTGCACAATACCCGGAAGAACTTATAGAACGCATTATAAAGGTTAGCACAAATCCCGGAGACATCGTCTTGGATCCATTTATGGGAAGCGGAACAACAGCTGCAGTAGCAAAGAAACTTGGCAGGAAGTATGTTGGATTTGAGCTCGAAGAAGAGTACATTGAAATAGCAAAAAGAAGATTGGCTGAAGAAGATGAAAAACTATTTTAACGAAAATCAAGACAAGGCAATACAGGTAAAGGATTGTTATTATATCATTTCTGACTGTGTTGAAACAATGAGAGCTATGCCCAAAGGCTCAGTAAACACCATTGTAACTTCTCCACCATACAATCTAAATAAAAAGTATGGAAAATACGATGACAATCGATCATTTGCGGAATGGGAGGAGCTAATTGCCAATGTAGCTGACGCCGCTTACGACGTTTTAACACCAGACGGAAGTTTCCTTCTTAATGTATCTCCCATACCTGACAAGAAGACAAAGGAGATAATACTGCTTGACGCTATAGCATATTTCATTTTCAAGAAAAGAGGCTATGCATTAAGAAACAGTATTGTGTGGCATTTCAATAACATGCAAAACTGTACCAACCGACTCAGCGGAAGATGGGAGTCAATACTTTGGTTTGTAAAAGACATCAACAATTACCAATTCAACCTTGACGATATCAGAATCCCTTACATCACTAAAGGAGACAAAAGGCTTGAAGGGGGGACAGGCAGAAACCCTACAGACACATGGAACTTTGATCTCCCAGAAAGTGATTTTTGGTATTTCGACAGAGTCAATAACATGACTAAGAACAAGCTTGGGCTATCAGAACACCCGTGTATATACCCAACACCAATGATTGAAAGAATCATAAAAATGACTACAAAGCCTGGAGAAGTTGTCTTAGATCCTTTCTTGGGAAGCGGAACAACGCTAGTCGCAGCTCAAAACCTAAAAAGAATTGGACTTGGAATCGAACTTGATGAAAAATTCTCTGAAATCATAAGCAAGAGAGTCACAAACGAAACAACAGATACATTATTCTAGAAATATAGAAATAGCCGCCATTCAGAACAAAACCTGATTGGCGGCTATTCATTAAATACCATTAAAGGTCAAAGGGAAGATTTTCCACCCCGAAGATCTAGTCCTCATCAAGAGAAACTACAGCGAGCATATCGCCTGACTTTTCTCCAGTCTTGGTATTGACGAAGAAATACTTCATGAACACCTTAGGAGCAGCAGCGGTAGGAGCACCGTTCTTTGCGTCGTAGTCAGTCTTAAGATCATAGATCTCAGAAGCAGCTGCGAGAGGCTCTCCGATCTGAGCAGCCTTGCTGTAAGCACGGCTGATACCGTTTGACTGTGGAGCAGAAGCCATTACCACGAGCTTGAGGTCTGCTGCACCTGCTGGCTCATACTCAAGCTCAAAAGTGAACTTCTCTGGAGTCAAGGTGATTACTGCCTCAGAAGGTGCCTCTACACCCTGGAGAGTTGGAGGATTCGCCATGATCTGTCCACCACAGTACACAACCCATGTATTGGGAAGCATATCAAAGACAGCCTGAAGTAAAAATAAGCCTTAATGGCAAAATCTTTGAATACATACTTGCGATTTTGTTTGTAAGAGAACTTATTTTACCTCTTTATTTGAATGCAAAAGTTGCGTTTGTGCCTAATGTAAATTATGACTTAATGTTCTATACCACAGAAAGAGGACTAATATGTATTTCAGCGAAGACAAGTTTACGCGAAATATATAAACAGGCCGACCTAGAAACGATTGCGTTAAAATATGTTCACAGGAAAGCATTAAGTTTCTTGATAAAACTTGAAGAAAAAGAAGCGAGAAGTGTAAAGGAGAAAATTAAAAGTGGAGATGTAATTGGGCTTGACAAAGTAGTTGTTGCAACAAGTTATGAATTCAAAGAACTTGTAGAGGAACTTAAATCTTACAAGTTTTCAGAACCAACGACGGTAAAAGTAATTTAAAGCAATCAGATAATCACTATTGATAAAGTAAATGCATTAAAATAAACACTGCTTTTTGGTCATATCTGAAGATCGTGATCTGTTAAAATAACCCATGACAGATTATAATTTGATTTATTACCTTTGTGACAAGATGCAGTTTAATTATTGGGGATTAAAAGCAATAAGTATGACAACTTCAAACCCTATCATTACAAAATGCGAAATCGGCCCTTTCCCGAAGCCGATGCCTGAAGGGATGTTTGATCAAATGCCGTCAGTTAGGGTAACCCTTTCTGATGGGAATACCTTAAGTCTGTTTGAATACTATCCTGATGAAATATCCTTTGTTGAGTCAGAGTTTATTGGCCTCACTATCGAGGAGGCGGAAAACCTGCTCTTTAAGAAAGACGTAAAGTTCCTCCAGTCGTAATTATTGGAATTCAGTTCTTTATTTTTTAACGATCATTTATAGACAAGCTAAAACTTGTCTATTTTTCTTTACAAAAGATTATTGGATATAAACCAATTCCTTCCAAAACCCACCGATTTTTTGTCCAAAAAATTATCTGAAAATTTTATTTGGTGTTGGATTTTTGGTGAAAAATCCTAATTCGTAAAAACTTTAATTATCAAGGAGTTGTTTCTTCCCGATTTGTTTGTTTGGGCGGGGAGAGTGTTTTAATTTTGGGTGAACACTAAATTATTCAGGTTATGATCGAAGACACTCATTTAATGGTTTGGGCCGAAGAGCTGGTTGACACGATTGTTACTTCTATCTGTGATGTTATTTCAAAAGAGGGGGTGAATAATCCGGTTTCAGTGGTTGAG
>Ga0116164_10003398_pt1 | contig 10910 bp, 9 predicted proteins | sample AD_UKC109_MetaG_FD_89888 | JGI IMG/M metagenome (GOLD analysis project Ga0116164, IMG submission 89888) | Active sludge microbial communities of municipal wastewater-treating anaerobic digesters from Hong Kong - AD_UKC109_MetaG | ecosystem: Engineered > Bioreactor > Anaerobic > Digestate... | reverse complement strand
CGCGGACGGGCATGTCGAGGAATTGGAGGTGGAGCAGGAGGTCACGGAAACGCTGAAAGAACTGGATCGACAGGAGTACAACAACACGCAAAAAGAAAGCCGCAGACATGTGTTTCTTAGCAGCATGGCGTATGCGGGTGAAACCTTGACCGATCTGGGTCTGGATACAGAACAGACGGCAATTGGAAAGATCGGCGCAGACAAATTCTGGATGGTCTTTCGCAAACTGAAACCGCAACAGCAAAAGTTGCTATATGCGCTTTACCTTTCCGACCAGCCTGTTTCCCACGCGGAATACGCCAAACGAAATGGCCTGCGCGAAGAGAGCGTTTGGCAGAACGCTTGGCGCGCGAGAAATTCTCTAAAAAAACTTTTGGAAAAACTGTAGAGGTTGGCCTCATCCCATGACCTAACAGTGAAGGGGTTATTTTTGAACCTTGAAAACTACATATCCGGTGGTCATGAGAAGCCCGCATAGTCGAGGATAACATCCCGGAGTGCGGCCCGGCGGGATGCGGGGAGCGAAGAACTGCGCGGCGAGGAACCGATCATGACCACCGCCCTTTCTCCGGGATAGAAGCGTCAAATAGGAGAGGCAGCTCTGTTATTACCCCTTCCGAAAGGGAACATGGAACAGAATCAAATCAATCGGATGCCGATCAAAGCGCATCCATACGAGCATCAGCGGCGAGCATTTGAATTTGCTTGCCGCTTGTTTGGCCTCACTCAAGGTGGTGATGATCCACCCTCCATTCAGAGCCGCGGCTGCGCGCTCCTGATGGAGATGCCACGGGAACTGGCAAGAGCCTGACCACAATTGCTGCCGCGGGACATTTGTGGATCGACCGCAAAGTAGAACGAATGCTGATCGTCACACCGTTGTCGATCCTCGGCGTGTGGCAGGAGGAATTTTCTAAGTTCGCGGATTTCGAGTACTCGCTGATCGTTCTGAACGGCAGCGAAACCAAGAAAATCGAGAAACTGAGACTAATGCCAACATCGGGCATGCGGGTTGCAGTTGTCAACTACGAATCCGCGTGGCGAATGGAACAGGAGCTTACCGCATGGGACGCCGACTTGATCGTCTGTGATGAAGGACACAAAATTAAAACCCACAACATCGCCGCGAGCAAGTGCATGCATCGTCTCGGCGCGAAAGCGCGGTATCGGATGCTGCTGACGGGGACGATTATCACCAACAAGGCGATCGATGTGTTCAGCCCGTACAAGTTCCTGAATCCGGCGGTGTTCGGCAACAGCTTCTATGCTTTCCGCAACCGTTACTTCGACATGGTCGGATATGGCAATCACACGCCGATTTTGAAAGCGAACATGGCGGAGGAGCTGACGCGGCGCATCCACAGCATCGCGTTTCGCGCGACAAAGGCCGAGTGCTTGGATTTGCCGGAAACCACGGAGATCGTCCAGCGGGTCGAAATGGAACCGCAGGCGAGACGGCTGTATCAGCAGCTGGTTCGCGACAGCTACACCCGGATCAAGGAAGACGAGATCACCGCCGCCAATGTGTTGACCCGCCTGCTGCGGCTTTCGCAGCTGACCGGCGGATTTCTGCGAGGGGACGAAACCGATCGTGTGGAACGGGTTAGTTCCGCTAAGCTGGACGCGCTTTCGGACATCGTCGACAGCGCAGCGCAGGAGGGTGGAAAGCTCGTAATTATCGCGCGGTTTCTGCCGGAGATCGACGCTATCACCGCAATGCTGGAACGAAAATCGATCGGTTACTCGCTGATCACCGGCGCAGTGAAGGATCGCGACGAGCAGGTGCGGCGATTCCAAGAGGATGCGGATACTAATGTGTTCGTCGGCCAGATCGCGACGGCGGGGTTGGGCATTACGCTGACCGCCGCCGACAAGATGGTGTTCTATTCGCTGGACTACAGCATGTCGAACTTCGAACAGACAAAAGCGCGCATCCACCGTGTCGGCCAACGCAACGCTTGCACTTACATCTACCTTGTTGCCGAAAACACGGTCGATGCGAAAGTACTTAAAGCGCTGCGGGATAAGGCGAATCTAGCGAAAGTTCTGATAGACGACTGCCGCGCGGGTCATAACCCGTTCGACACACCTTGAAAGGAGAAATATGGAATCAAACGATCTGTTCGCGCTGGCGGATGAGCTGCGCGAACTGAGAGAAACAAAAAAGCGTCTGGAGGATGAGATCAAAGCGGTAGGCTTGGAGATCGACCGCGTGGATGCCGATCTTGCCCAACACATGGCGGATGCCGAAACGCAGAACTTCACCCGCAATGGCACAATGTTCTGCCTGACCAGTACGACGCGCGCTTCGGCGGCCGCCGGGCGCAAGGATGAACTGTTCGAAGCGCTGCGTGAGGCGGGGTATGGCGATCTTGTTTACGAGACCGTCAATGCCAATTCGCTCTCGGCGTTCGTAAAGGAGCAGACCACGGAAAACGGCGACAACCTGCCGCAATGGCTGGATGGACTCGTGACCGTGTTCGAAAAGACAACCGTGGGCGTGCGCAAAGCCGCCCGATAAGAGAAAGGAAACGATCAATATGACACAGGAAACAGGAATCATAACAACCGGCAACGCGTTTGAAGAACTCGCGAGCTTCAACCTCAATGACGCGATGTCGCAGGAGCTTGAAGGGCTGAGCCTCTCGTTTGAGAGAATCAAGATCCCTTCGGCGGGGAGCACGGTCTTCGAACTGCCTGCCATCGACGGCGGCGAGCCGGAAACCGTGAAGGAGTTCACGGGCGTGATTCTTTATCATCATCCGCTGTTCGCGTATTACCGGGATAAATACGCGGGCGGCAACGAACCGCCGGACTGCGGCAGCTTCGATGGCGTGACCGGCGAGGGCGACCCGGGTGGGACATGCGCGAAGTGCCGATACAACCAGTTTGGCTCTGGTGAGGGTGGCGGCAAGGCGTGCAAAAATCGCCGTCGTATCTATATCCTGCGCGAGGGCGAGGTGTTTCCGGTTCTGCTTTCGCTGCCGACCGGCTCGCTCAAGGAGTTCACGCGCTATATCCAACGCCTCCTAAGCTGCGGAAAGAAGTCGCTCGACTTGGTCACCCGCTTCTCGCTCAAGAAGGCGGTGAACACGGGCGGTATCGCGTACTCCCAAGCGCAGTTCAATATTGAGCGCGCTTTGACCGAAGCGGAACTTGCGGCCGTTTCCAACCTTGCAGCACAAGTGAAGGAATATGCCAAGCACGCCGGCGGGTATTCCGTCGATCTGGATGAGTTCGTCGAAGTGCCGACAACTCCGTTCGACCCAGTGACGGGTGAGGTCGTGGAACCGTAATAATACATCGGCGCAGGGGAGCGGGCAACCACTCCCCGCCGATTTAGAAGAAAGGAATTGGCATGAAATGTCAAGCGAGTTAAATTTGGGACCACCTCAGGGAATAACAGGGCGACCTCGCATCCTGCTTCTGGGAAGAACCGACCGCCCTATGGTTTTCGTCTGTTCTCCATTCGCAGGCTGCGTGCGGGAGAATATCCAGAACGCCCGCCGTTATTCCCGTTTTACGTATTTGAGCGGATATATGCCAATCACGCCGCACCTGATGTATCCGCGCTATCTGGATGATACCCAGACCAAAGAACGACAGGACGGGATGGATATGGGAATCCGTCTGCTTGATCTCTGCGAGGAGATTTGGGTGTTTGGCGATATCTATAGTTCCGGCATGCAGCGAGAAATGACGCACGCGCTGGGAACGCATATGACAATCCGATTCTTTGACCGGGATTGCAAGGAGTATAAGAATCGGGTTGAATTGGCGCTGCAAAAGGAGGAAAGGGTATGACCGACTTCCCGCTCATCCGGCGATCTGTTCGGATAGAAGAGGTAGCCAAGTGGCTGGGAATCGAGGTTCATGGCGGGAAGGCACGATGCCCGTTTCACAACGATCAAACGCCCTCGCTTTCATTCAAGGACGGGCGGTTCAAGTGCTTTGGCTGCAACGAATCCGGCGACGCGATCGATCTGGTCGCCAAGCTCCGGCACATCGGCACGGTTGAAGCGGCGAATTTGGTCTGCGAGACGTTTCACCTGAACAGCACCCCTGAATCGGCGCGGAAGAAGAAACCGCGAGAGCATATGAGCATTGGAGAGTATATCCAGAGCGCAATAGAAACGTTCGCTATATCGCCGCGCGCACAGATGTACTTGCAGGGAAGAGGGTTTACCGGCGAAAGCATGCTGCGGTTTCGATTCGGGTTCGACGCAAAGCGAAACGCGGTCGTTATCCCGTATGGTGAGAAAACAGAATACTACACCTCTCGAAGCATCTCCGAGAAGCGGTTCTTCAAACCTCGCTACGAGGACGTTGGACCGGAGCCGCTGTTCTACGAAGAGTCATTGGATCAGGGCGAGCCGGTCTTCGTCGTGGAGAGCGCGTTTTGCGCGCTGTCGATCCTGCAAGAGGGTGGCCATGCCGTTGCGGCCTGCGGAACGGGAACCCGGAAACTGACCGAAGCGCTCCGAGCGCGGGGGAGAACCCCACCGCTCATCGTGTGCATGGATCGGGACGATGCGGGCAAAGAAGCGGCGGAGAAACTCAGCAGCCAGCTCGAAACGATGGGCATATCTCATATCCAACTGACAACACCGGAAGGGTATAAAGACCCGAACGAGCTGCTTGTTGGCGACCCAGAATTGTTTCGGAAGTGGCTGACGGACTGCGTAGAACAGGCGCGGAAGCTGCCGAGTGCTAATCAAAGGAACCCGACAAACAAGAATCCAGAGATGTCTTTTTTGCACGCATTGCGCCCGGAACGCAATCCGCGCTATCCGAATACGGACATCGGCAACAGCAGGCTTTTTTCGGACTATTACTGTCGGGTCGCCCGATATGTCCCGGAGCGAAAGCTTTGGTATATCTTCAGCGGCAAACGCTGGGAACCCGACGTCGGCGGGTTGAAAGCGATGGAGCTGTGCAAAACGCTCGCCGACGAGCTGATGGTCTATGCCTTGAACATCGCGGACGAGCAGACACGGAAGGAGTACATCGATCAATGCAAAAAGTGGCAGGTGCGCAGAAACCGGGAAACGATCCTCAAGGATGCGCAAGGCGTATATCCGATCCCTATGGAGACGTTCGACGCCGATCCGTTTTTGTTCAATTGCCAAAATGGAACGATGCACCTAAAGGATACGCAATTCCTTCCGCACAATCCGGAGGAAAAACTCACAAAGATTTCGGGCGTAGTGTACGACCCGGCGGCAAAATGCGAGCGGTTCGACGCGTTTGTGGACGAAATCATGAGCGGCGACGAGGCCAGAGCGCGGTTTCTGCAACGAGCGTTGGGGTATGCGCTGAGCGGAGATACGCGCTTTGAGTGTCTTTTTATCCTGTACGGCGCGACGACGCGCAATGGAAAAGGGACGCTCATGGAGAGCGTGCTTCGGGTCATGGGCGATTACGGAAGTACGGTGCGCCCCGAGACGATCAGCATGAAGCAAAACGTCAGCAGTCAGAACCCGACGGAGGATATCGCACGGTTAACGGGGATTCGGTTCGCCAACATCTCGGAGCCGAGCAGGGGATTGTTGCTCAACGCCGCGCAGGTGAAGAGCATGACGGGAAACGATACGCTCAACGCGCGGTTTTTGCACGAAAACAGCTTCGACTTTCAGCCGCAGTTCAAGATCTACATGAACACGAACTATCTGCCGGTGGTCACGGACATGACGCTCTTTTCCAGCGGCAGGATCATGATTATTCCGTTCGAGCGCCATTTCGAAGAAAACCAACAGGATAAAACGCTGAAGCACTTGTTTTTTCAGCCGCGCAATCAAAGCGCGATCCTGAACTGGCTGCTGGAAGGGTACCGTGCGCTGGAAACCGAAGGGTTGACAATGCCGGAGTCGGTGCAATTCGCGACCGAGCGGTACCGCCGCGAAAGCGACAAAGTCGGGTTGTTTATCGAGGACGAAATGGAGCCAATCCCGAACGCGGAGGAACGAACGTCGGCGGTGTACGACCGTTACAAGAAATGGTGCGACGCGAACGGATGCTTTCCCGAAAACACACGAAACTTCAAGCAGATTCTGGCGATGTACGGACGCGTAGAACGGAAGCGGCCGCACTCTGGGGGAAGCGAAACGACAATGTTCTTAGGGTTCCGTCTGCGCTTCGATATGGGTGGATTTACCGAATACAAGGGCAAAATTCCATTCGATTAACCTCTTTGTCGCAGATGTCGCAGGTAAAATAGGTAATATGTAAAAAACGCTATATATAGGGAATTAACCAAAAAACCTGCGACAAGGTGCGACGATCCTAAAAACGCCCGATTTTCGGGTTTTTTTGTTATAGGTTCAGAAAGGAGCAAACAGCGAACATGCTGGAAAAAGATATCACCGCAGCGATTATGCGGGTTTTAAAGATGGTTCCGCGGTGCTTTGCATGGAAAGAGCATGGCGGGATGTACGGGACGGCGGGCATCCCCGACGTGATCTGTTGTCTGGACGGTAGGTTTTTCGCCTTTGAGGTGAAGACGCCGGAGGGCGTTGTCACAAAGCTGCAGGAACGCACGATTCACAGAATCAAAGTTGCCGGCGGCCACGCGTATGTGGTCCGGTCGGTGGACGATGTGAAAGCCGTGCTGTGGGCATATGCGGGAATCGACATTTGACAAGGAGGGTACAAATGAGCACTAAGGATTACCTTTCGCAGGCATACCGGATCGACCAGCGGATCAACAGCAAGCTGGCACAGGTGATGTCCCTGCGCGACCTATTGGGGAAGGCGACTGGAACGTTGTCAGGCGCACCAAAGGCGGCGACACCCAACCCGCACTCCATGGAAGATACCATCGCCAAGATGGTGGATCTGGAGAACGAGATCAACGACGATATCGACGCGCTCGTTGATCTCAAGGCGGAGATCATGCGGCGTATAAAGCGCGTTGAGAACACGGAATACCAGACGATACTGGAGCTGCGGTATCTGTGCTTCAAACGTTGGGAGGAGATTGCGGTCGAGATGAATTTCAGCCTTCAGCATTTATATCGGCTTCATGAAAAAGCGGTGAATTGCGTGAAGATACCTCAATAAGCGCGAACAATATCAAATAATCGAGCAGTCACATGAACGGATCATGAGGCTGCTCGATTGATTTCGAAAGACAAGACTGTTATTCTGATGCCCTGTTGCATTTATTGGAAAACAACCTGAATACTGTTTTTATTCAGTTGCTCAATCACCCATGCAAGGGTAATATCGCTTTGCATGGATTGCGATGAACCGAAGGTGATCGAAGAAAGTGCTGGGAAAGATAATACCGGTGTGTAGTCACAAGACTCCAGATAAGCTAGCCCAAGCGTTTGTAAGTTTGGAAGCTTTGCTAAAGGGGATACATCTGCTAAACGTGTATTAGCCGACAGGTCTAGCGCCTCGAGTTTTGTTAATTTGGACAGAGATGAAATGTCCGTGATGTAGTTTGACGAAAGATCAAGCCACACAATCTCCGTATTGGAAGCAATCGGAGACACATCATAAATTGCGTTGTGCGAGAGTATTAATGTTCTAAGCGCAGCTATTTTTGATAGCGGCGAAAGATCGGTGATTTGGTTATCGTTCAAAGCGAGCCAGGAAAGCGATTGTATGGATGAGAGCGCGGAAAGATCGGAGATTCGATTTCCAAACAGATTCAGCCGCTGCATGTGAATCGCACTTGAAAGCGGGGAAAGATCGGCTATATCGTTTGCGCCAAGTGATAAGTCGTATAGATCGATCCCCTTCAGCGCGGAGAGCTCGACGATACGATTGTTTTCCAAATAGAGCGTTTTCAGATTTTTTAGATACGTTAACGCCGTTAAATCGGATATATGGTTGTCGTTCAAATAGAGCGCTCTCAGGTGCCCGAGAAATGCTATTGGGGAGAGATCGGCGATCGCATTACTGTTTGCGGTAAGCTGCGTTAGATTTACCGCATATTGCAGGCCTTCGAGGCTTGAAATGCCCTGTTGTGAGATATCTAGAACGGTCAGGTCGCTGAGATCGGATACAATAATCACTTGCCCGGTAGGAATATCTAGCGCATCGCGAATAGACATTTCTAGGTTGGGGTCCGAAAAAGAAACAATATCGGTTGCCTTGCCGATGCAAACTTCAAGAATAATCTCGTTTGAAGAGGATGACAGAGAGACAACTTCGTTGATTCGAGCAGTCTCCGTAACGACCCCGTAAACCGTGACAGGTAATTTCTGAGTAGATAGTAGTCCTTCCGCCTCTTCCATTGAAAGGCCGACAACGGATTTATGATCGGACTGCTTGGCGGCCGCCGAACGTGAGTGATCAAACAGTTCGCCGATGGAGCTGCTTGTGAGACCGAAAGTTAGCAGTATGCCTAACAGAAAACATAGTATGCTCGATAGAACAGTTTGAAGCACCGAGTTTCGCGGGCGAATACGCTTGATTGCTTCCTGAAATGCGGAAACGCTCGCGTAGCGGCAGATAGGCTTTGGGTCGGCCGCTTTTGCCATGATGCGATCCAGCGATGCGGGGGCGAAAACGCCGCACTCCGACAGAGGCCGCAGTTGAAACGGCGGTTCGCTCAGACTTCTGCCGCTCAACATCTCATACAGCACAATACTCAAACTATAAACGTCGCTTCTCGGATCGCTCTGAAAACCCGTTATCGCTTCCGGCGCGGTGTATCCTTTCGTTCCGGCGGGGATGGTATCCCGGCTGGCCAGCGGGCTATAGTGTCTTGCGATACCGAAATCGATGATAACAACCCCACCATCCGGCGTGAGAATGATATTTTCCGGTTTCAAATCGCGTAACACGATAGGCTGCGGCGATGCGTGGTGCAAAAGATTCAGCGCTTCGCAAAGCTTGTTGTAAATACGCATAGCGTGCGAATACGACAAGGAACCGCTCTTTTGCAGTTCTTCTCGTAACGTATTGCCCTCGATATATTCTCGAATCAAATACGCGTGTTTCTCGTCACTGAATATTTCGTGAACACGAGGGAAAAAGCCGCTTGCCAGAGTATCGATCTGCGAAAGAATTTCTCTTTGACGAAGATCTATGCAGGGCATGACCTTCAAAATGAAACGGTGGCTGTCTTTTTCGCAAACGAAAACTTGCCCCTCTCCGCCGGAGGCGAGCGGTTGTATGATCCGATATCCTTTTTGTTCGACAATGTCCATCGCTAAATCTGTTCTAAATCAAGGTTCTCAAGCATTCGATTACATTCCTTTACGGATATCGTGTGTTCAATCGCATATAGGATGACCGCGTCACGGCGATTACGTACATAGAGCAGCGGATAGCGTGCACACCGTAAAAGCCATTGCACATCCGCGACCGACGCGTGCAGAGCGATGAGCAGCCGCAACACGTAGTTCTGATCGGGGCGCCGTTTGCCGGAGAGGATATCGTAGAAATATCGTCGGTTCATACCGCTTTCGCGGATCAGTTTCGCATGTGGAGTATGCTTCTGCAGAATGTATTCTCTAAGGCATTCGTTCAGCGGGAAATCATAAATTGCATCTTGGTTTTCCAGAAAAAACTCGGTTATCGATTGTCCGGCGCGTAGCCGCTCAAGAAGCGTATGCGTCGTAATATTGGAAGATGAGGATTGAGATTCTAGGAGTTCATCCAAGGCGATCACCCGATTCAGACATTTTTTCTATCATACCACAGGCAAATGTGATATAGGCAACAAGATTCTGATATGAAAGCAGAAATATCGTGCCGCTAGTGAGCGCAACGCTCACTCTGCAATTTCCTATGTAATAACGATAAACTGTAAATAAGTGTGATATAAGTACTTGAATGGAGGAGAGAAACGCTATGAAACGGAAACTAGTAATTCTCATAACGATCCTTTTAATCTCGACAAGCTTATTAAGTTGTAAGGATCCCTACGAAGGCGCAATTGTAGGTGCGTGGCAGGATTCAAACAGGCTGGTCGGTGTGCAGTTTCGGGATGATGGTACTTGCGATGTAACGTTCGCAAGAGAGTTCATTACGGAAACCGTTACATGCGCATACAGCTACGCGGATGGCATGGTGGTTATATACAACCCTCGTTTATATTCCATAGATGACTTCAATTTGAAGAATCTTTACACAACAGCGACGGATCAAGGGATTGTTTTTTCAATCGATCAGGAGAAAAAGGATGGAGTCGTGGATGGATTCTGGATCTCAACGCTCTGGATGGAAAAGAGTTCTTCTATTACGGTAAGAAGTTTTTCCGATTGGACGGACAATCTTTCCGCAGGCGGAGTATCGCTTAACGACGCCACAACCCGATATACCGGAAGTAAATTTGCGAACGACGCGATTGAATGGATTCAAGAAGCACTGATAGAATAACAAGATTTTAAAAGATGACCAAAGTGTTTGCCATCTCAACTTAATGGTTTCCGGAGAAGATCTGGGCGAAAAGGCAAATGTGCTATAGGAGTAAACATGAGTTATACAAAGCAAAATCGAAAGACGAGCGTGGCCTTCATTATTTGCATTTGCGTTGTATTGCTTTGCATGAGCGCATGCAGCAATGATAAAGGTGCTGAGCAGATGACACAAGCTGTATCGCCTGCTGTGGCAATTACCATGGAAAACGTTGCGCCCACCGCTATACCGGAACCCAAAATGCAAGTTGTTTTAAATGGTTATTCATATGCTTTTGCTCACGATCCCAAATGGGACGGTAAAAACGTATGGATACCTGGTGAAGAAATGCTGCGGTTACTGGAAGCTGCGCAGATAGATGGAGATGGCACCTGGCTTAGCGGCAACTATATGGATACTGAGGGACATTATAGGAATTGCTTTTTCTCGCAGAATTCCAAGTCGTATGCGACGGATACGATTGAAAACACATTTGTCGAATCGGATGTCGCGCCAATCACAAACGATGGTACACTTTATATCACCGAGACGATGAT
>Ga0116164_10003393_pt1 | contig 10919 bp, 7 predicted proteins | sample AD_UKC109_MetaG_FD_89888 | JGI IMG/M metagenome (GOLD analysis project Ga0116164, IMG submission 89888) | Active sludge microbial communities of municipal wastewater-treating anaerobic digesters from Hong Kong - AD_UKC109_MetaG | ecosystem: Engineered > Bioreactor > Anaerobic > Digestate... | reverse complement strand
CAAGGAGGAGATTTCAGACAGGCTTCTTGCCGATACCAGCAGGTATTACATGGAATTTAAGAGATGTCCGACCTGTGACAGGATTTATTGGGCTGGGTCGCATTACGACAATATGAAGAAAAGTATTTCCCCTTTGCTTTGAAACTACCTCACCCATCATTCATCAGGGTAACAATTTTTCAATTACGGTGCAGCAGGTCTGAAGGGCTAACGTCTTTAGGGTACAACTTAAATTAAACTCTCCGGGATATGTTAGGCAACCTGTTCAAGTACAGTTTACGGTCATTCAAACGTCAGAGATCATATATAATAATCAATATACTGGGCCTTTCCATCGGGATTGCCTGCAGTCTCCTCATAGCCATCTTTGTCATTAACGAAGCGAGTTATGACAGGTACAATGTAAAAAAGGACCGCATTTACAGGCTGGTCCTCAACGGGAAGATAGGGGGGCAGGAGATAGTAGGAGCCTTCACTCCCTCCATTATGGGCCCCACCATGCTTGAGGAGTTTCCGGAGGTGGATGATTTTCTGAGGATGACCGGATCCGGACCCACAATAGTCGAATATGAGGACCGTGTTTTTACCGAGGACCACCTGATTCAGGCAGACTCATCATTCTTTAACTTTTTCACCATTCCGGTCATTGCAGGAGATCCGGATAAGATGCTTAACGCACCTCACAAGGTTGTTCTCAGCGAAACAGCGGCGAAGAGGATTTTCGGTGATGAGTCTCCGATCGATAAAGCAATAAAGATAGGGTCAGACACAGTCCGGTATATCGTCACCGGTATTGTGGCGGATATTCCGGAGAACTCGCATTTTGCCGCCAACATCATAACCTCTTTTCTGACAAACCCACGGTCAAAGGCTCCGGACTGGATGAGCAACAGCTTCAGCACCTATCTTCTCCTGAATCCAAACGCCAGCGCGTCAGATGTTGAGATGAAGATCACAGATCTGCTAATTAAGTATGTAGGTCCTGAACTGCAGAGGTATATGGGTATAACGATTGAAGAGTTCGCGGCACAGGGAAACAAATATGAGTATTACCTCCAGAAGCTGGCAGATATTCACATGGATCCTTCTGTTCAACAGGAGTTCAAGGCGGCCAGCGACCCCAAATACCTGACGATTTTCGGTAGCGTTGCCATACTCATTGTTCTTATCGCAGCCGTAAATTTCATGAACCTCTCGACTGCCCAGGCCTCCAGGAGGGCAAAGGAGGTCGGTATAAAGAAGGTGGGAGGATCGACGCGGGGCATGCTTGTTGCACAGTTCCTTTCGGAATCATTTATACTTTCATTCATATCGCTGGTTTTGGCCCTCCTGATTATTAAGGTCAGCCTCCCCTACTTCAGTAACCTGCTTGGCACGAGACTGGAGCTTGATCTGCTCTCCTACTGGTATACAATCCCGGTAATGTTGCTTTTCACTGTTCTGGTTGCGCTGCTTGCGGGAAGTTACCCTGCAATGTTCCTCTCCTCCTTCAATCCGTATGAAGTTCTTAAGGGAAGTATTTCGGGAAGCATGAAGAACGGCAGGTTGAGAAGGGTCCTGGTCGTATTCCAGTTTGCAGTCTCTATTTTGCTCATAGTGGGCACAGTAGTGATGTACCGGCAGATCAGCTTTATGCTGAATAAGGATGTGGGCTTCAACAAGGATCAGCTGATAGTGATCGAGAGGGCTCATGTGCTCGGACCCCGGTGGAAGGCATTCAAGGATGCGGCAAAAGAGATCCCGGGGGTGGTAAACATTGCCAGCTCAACGGCAGTGCCTGGCAGAAACAACAATAACAACGGATATCTTATTGAGGGACGGAGTGATGAGTCATTTCTGCTGGTTACCAACTGGGTTGACCCTGATTACCTTGACACATATGGGATGACGCTTGCCTCAGGAAGGTTCTTTGATGAATCCTTCACTACCGACAGTGAGGCTTGCCTGGTAAATGAGAGTGCGGTCAGGGAGTTCGGACTTGATCAACCCGATCAGACCAGAATCATCCGGCCCGGTGATGAGGGTCGACTGCTGCACATGTCAATAATCGGAGTAGTAAAGAATTTCAACCACGAGTCCCTGCGAAATCCCATCCAGCCCTACATTTTATGCTTCAAGGGTGATGACCAGAATTGGGGCTACATGACCGTTAAAATGGCGGCACAGAACTATTCGGAAACGATAGGAAATATTGAAAAGCTGTGGAAAGAGTTTACTGCCAATAATCCGTTACAGTATTATTTTGTTGATGACGACTTTGAGAATATGTACAGGCAGGAGAAGCAGAACGCACAGATGGCTGTCATCTTTTCCATCCTGGCCCTCTTTATCGCTGCCCTGGGTCTTTTCGGACTGACTTCGTACACAATTGAACAACGCACCAAGGAGATCGGGGTGAGAAAAGCCATGGGATCCTCCGTGGCAGGAATATATGTCGTGATATCAAGGGAGGTGGTGGTTCTGGTCTCTATATCTGCCCTCCTGGCCTGGCCGCTGATCTGGTATTTTGCAGGGAAATGGCTTGAGAGCTTCCATTACAGGATAGAGCTGGGATTGCCGGTATTTTTAGTGGGTCTTGCCGTAGCACTTGCCATAGCACTTTTGACAATCAGCTACCGTATAGTAAGAGCCGCCAGGGTCAATCCTGCACAGTCGCTCAAGTATGAATGAAATCACCGGCGGAAATACCATATGGTAACTGCCGCCAGGGTCAATCCTGCACAGTCGCTTAAGTATAAATGATAAATTTCCGGAGGAAATACCACATGGTATCTGCCGTCAGGGTCAATCCTGCACCGTAGCTCAGGTAAGAATGATTAATTTCCGGCTGATAATAGTGCGCTCAGTACATTCTGTTGATAAGCTGACCAAACTCATCACGCTTGCGCAGCGGAAAACTGAAGGTATTTCCGTCACGGGTAACTATATTTAATCCTTTGGCAGCAAATAACCCCTGGCTGAAATATATGACTTCCAGTATATTATCGAACAGGATCTCAAGATTGAACTTTTCCGTCTCACTCATTAGGGTCTTGAAATACAATCCCTGGTTCGTGACTATCAGTTTTCCTGGTACTGTGGTTTTGTCTATCACCTGACTGGTATCTCCGGCTTTTAGCACCACCTCGTTGGGTTTAAGTTTGACTGTCATGAGCTTGACCTGTTTGTTTTAATACGGTACCGATAAATTGGTACTGTCATATTAAAGACGCCCCTCGGGATTAATTGATGCATCATTCCCGGAGAAGTATGATTCCTGTTGACAGATAACAGAGTTTTGCCTGGCGGGCCTGAACTTATTTTTAAAAAATGTCAATTAATTTGACACATTCCGGCTTTTATGCCGTCTTTTACATAAAGATTTTGTTATGATTACAGGGACCATTCTTATTGTTGATGAGGACCGCGATTTTCTGAAGTTACTGAAAGAGACTCTTCAGAGGGAATACGAACAGGTTATAGCAATCTCCTCCCCGGAAAGCATCAATGAGGTACTCCGGAAAACGAATATTGATGTTGTACTCCTGGAGTCAAACTATAAATCTGCTGTCAGGAATGGCAACGAAGGCCTCTACTGGCTGAAGGAGATTCTGGCCTTTGACAGGAATATGAGCGTGGTTATAGTAACTGCATCAGGAGACATAGGGCAGGTTGTCAGGGCGATAAAGGAAGGGGCGACGGATTTCATATTGAAGCCTCCGGACAGGAACAGGCTTCTGACTACCATTAATAACGCCATGCAGCTCAGGCTGTCTAGGCTTGAGGCCTCCTCACTGAAGGAGGACAACCGGCAGTTGAAGAAAGTGATAAATAACGGCAGGGAGAAGATCATTCAGGGAGCTTCGCCGACGATGATCAACGTGATGAACATTGTCAGAAAGGTAGCCGGGACAGACGCCAACGTACTGATAACAGGGGAAAACGGAACAGGGAAGGAGCTTATCGCCAGGGAAATCCATAATCGTTCTGCAAGGTCAGGCGAACTGATGGTCAGTGTTGATATGGGTTCAATTACTGAGTCTCTGTTTGAAAGTGAGCTTTTCGGCCATGTAAAAGGGGCATTTACCGATGCAAAGGAAGATCGCAAGGGCAAGTTTGAACTGGCACAGAAGGGAACCCTCTTCCTTGACGAGATAGGCAACCTCTCACTCTCGTGTCAGGCGAAACTCCTGAGCGCTCTCCAGAACAGATATATTGTCAGAGTGGGCTCAAACAGGCAGATCCCGGTTGACATAAGACTGGTATGCGCCACCAACTGTGACCTCATGAAGATGGTAAGTGAGGGTAGATTCAGGGAGGACCTGCTCTACAGGATAAACACCATAATGATCGAAGTGCCTCCTCTGCGCGACAGGGTTGATGATATACCCATTCTTGCGAATTATTTTCTCAGGGTTCATTCTGAGCGTTACAATAAGGGTCCCATGAAGATGAGTACACATACACTCGAGAAACTTGCCAATCACGACTGGCCCGGCAATGTCAGGGAGCTGCAGCATTCCATAGAAAAGGCGGTTATCATGAGTGAAAATCCGCTCCTCAAACCGTCAGACTTTGTCTTCACGGCATCGCGCGTGCGTTCTGGCTTTCAGGAAATGACACTTGAAGAGATGGAAAGGAAGATGATAACAGAGAGCCTGAGAAAGTATGACAATAATATCAGCGTTGTCTCCGGAAAGCTTGGCATCACACGACAGACCCTGTATAACAAAATGAAGGTCTACGGGTTGTGACCGATTTTTGAATAATCAGGGCAGGTAATACAAAGTATCAGAAGGTCATAACAAACAGTGGTGCCGTTTCAGACACCACTGTTATCATTAAGAGGCACTCGGGTCTTATTACAGTTGTGCCTGTGGCACTATCTGTCCGTCAAACAGATTGATTATCCTGTGGGCATAACCGGCATCATGATCAGAGTGGGTGACCATGACTATTGTTGTGCCCTCTTTATTGAGCTCGCTGAGCAGGTTAATGACCTCGAGGCCGTTTTTGGAGTCGAGGTTACCTGTAGGTTCGTCAGCAAGGATAAGTTTAGGGTTGGCCACCACTGCCCTGGCTATGGCAACTCTCTGCTGCTGTCCGCCTGACAGCTGTTGCGGGAAGTGTTTTGCACGGTGGGATATCTTCATCCTCTCAAGTGCATCTTCCACTTTTTTCTTCCTCTCACCGGCTTTCATCTTCAGGTAAATCAGGGGTAACTCAACATTCTCATAGACATTGAGCTCGTCAATGAGGTTAAAGCTCTGGAAGACAAAGCCGATATTTCCCTTGCGAAAGATTGTCCTGTCGCGCTCCCTGAGGTTGGCTACCTCGGTTCCGTTAAAGAGATAGCTTCCGGAGGTGGGGTTGTCAAGCAGTCCCAGGATATTCAGAAGAGTCGATTTGCCGCATCCCGAGGGCCCCATTACGGCAACATATTCACCCTCTTTCACTTCGAGGCAGACCTTGTTGAGAGCGGTTGTCTCCACCTCTTCCGTGCGGAAGATCTTTGTTAAATCATTTGTTTTGATCATGATTTCGCCATTTAGTGTTATTTGCTGTTTTTGAATATTAGTTTCTCATTCTTTCCGAATGTGTCGTATCCTGAGATAATTACTTTCTCTCCCGGCTGCAATCCTTCAAGTATCTCATAGTACTTCGGGTTTTTTCTGCCTGTTGAAATATCCCTGCGGATGGCATACGAATCGGACGGGTCCACGACGTAGATCCACTGCCCTCCGGTTTCCTGGAAGAAGCCGCCTATCGGTACAAGTATTGCCGTTTTGGGTTGCCCCAGCTGTAGGCTTGTATAATAGGTCTGTCCTGTGCGTATGTTATCCGGTATTGTGTCAGTAAAAACCATATCTATTTTGAAGGTGCCGTTTCGCACCTCGGGGTAGACCCTGCGCACAGTCAGGTTGAATGCATTCCCCTGTCTGTCAAGGGTTGCGGTCAGTCCTGTGCGGACCCTGTCAATATAATGTTCATCTATCTGCGCTGTCACCTTGAAGGAGGTCAGGACGTTGATCTGGCCCATGTTGGCTCCTCTGGATATTGACTGTCCTATCTCCGGAACCAGAAGCCCGAGCTGACCGTCGACGGTGGCCCGCACGTTCAGGTTTTCCATCCTTTGCCTTACCAGTGCAAGGTTGCGGCGCATATTGTCCAGGTTTTTCTTCAGGTTGTCAACCTGTACTGAGCGGAAGACTGAGTCCTGTTTCTGCCTCTCGACAAACAGTTCCCTTGACTGGATGGCCATGTCGAGGTCCTCCTTCGATCGGATGAACTCTTCCACTGATATCAGACTGTCCTTCATCAGTGTCATGTTCTGTTCGTAGTTACGCTCTTTCCTTTCTATATCATATTTCAGGTTGAGCAGTTCTCGTTTGATCTGCAACCTGTCCTGCTCCATCGCTATCTGGGTGTTTCTGAGGAAATTTTCCTTCTCTGCCAGCTGTGCTTCGCTGTCGAGTATGTTGAGATAAAGATCCGGGTTGGAGAGTCTCAATATGATGTCACCCTCTTTGACCATTGAGCCTTCCTCTATAAGTATCTCCTCAACCCGTCCCCCTTCCTGGGCATCGAGAAAGATTGTGCTGATCGGTTCCACAGTGCCCGGTACGGTAATGTAATCATTGAACTGGTCTTCGATGACCGTCTCAATTATAAGCTTGTCTCTTTCGACCCTGTACGTGGAAGTCCGGTCGGCAAAGAAGGCCATATACATCAGCACCACAAATGCTATGGCTCCCGCGATCCAGACAATGTGCTTACCACGTAAGCCCTTCTTCTTCTCAATAGGTTTATCCATTTTTTCAAGTGGCGTATCCATTATTTTCCGTTTTGATTTTAGTTAATTACCAGGTTTTCATACTCTCCTGTCGAAAAGAACCGGATTGTAAGTTCACGTATCAATAATTGCAGTTTGGTTCTGAGTGCTTCGGTCTCTGCGGAGAATAGTGTTGTTCTGGCCGCAGAGTAATCGGTAACATCAACCAGTCCCGATTCGAATTTCTTTTCCACGGCATTATATGATTTCCTGTTGAATTGCAGGTTTGCCTCCGCGGCCAGGTACTCCTGCTTCCCCCTATTGTAAGAGAGGCAGGCATCTTCAATCTCGGAGTAAAGGTTGTACTTCTCAAGCTCGAGCCGTAGTTCAGTGTCACTCTTCCTTATTTTTGCGAGTTTTATATTCCTGCTGGCTGCATACCTGTTAAAGATCGGGATGTTAAGCGAGAGGAAGACGGCCTGGCTGTTATTGTTTTTAAGCTGGCTGGAGTATGAAGCCTGCTCCGCTGCATCTTCACCAAGCACTTTATAAAAGCCGGTATAGACAGCTCCTCCGACAGATAATCCGGGTGCCAGAAGGCCTTTGGCTGCCGCGACCTGTCTTTCAGATGCCTGCAACTCAAATTCAATGGCTTTCAGCCGGGGAAGGACCTGTGATGCGATGTCATAGATGCTGTCCGCTTCGTAAGTTGTGTCAGTGACCAGTATATTGTCAATTTCAGGAAGCTGAATGTCAAAGGAGTCTCCGGATGATAACCGCAGCATCTGTTTCAGTTGTGTCACCGCCTGGCTTGCATTGTTCCGGGCAATTGTATACGTAAGCCTGTCGCCTGAAGCCTGGCTCTCCATTTCATATTTGCGTGCAACCGATTCCTTGCCGGTCTCAACCATCCTGGTAATCCTGAAAAGCTGCCTCTCCGACAACTCAAGCTGCATCTTTGCCGCAGCCTCCAGTCCCTTTGCATAAACAACCTGGTAGTACTGCCCCATGATCTCTACGATGAGAGAATTCCTGGCAACCTTTTCCGATTCCATTCCCGCCCTGAGCATGAATTTGTTTGCAGCGATGGTGTTGAGGGTTGCAAAACCGTTGAACAGTTCAATAGTCGAGTTGAGCGAATATGAATTACTGATGTTCTGCTTGAAAGTGATAAGGTTTGTTACCGGGTCTATGGACCTCCCGAAACCGACACGCGCATCAGAACCCAGGTTCAGATTTGGCAGCAGATCCATTCTGGCTTTTATCAGGTCTACACCGGCAGCTTCTGTAAGTAATTCCTGTCTCTGTAACCCGATATTATTCTCCAGGGCATAACTTATGCAATCAGCCAGGGTCCATTTCTCCTCCTGGGCGTTGATCTCCCTCGGAAAAACAACCGCCCAGATCAATATGATACATTTCAGATACTTCATTTTAAAGCTCACTTTTCCGTTCTCTTGCCAAAGAGTGTGCCACGTTTGCAAGTATCAAAAAATCAAATATATATAGTTGTCGGTTATCAGCAGAGTGTATAATTATTGGACAGTTTATGTAAAATTATCATACAATCATAAAATGAAACTAAGGTTAATATTCTGTTAATCAGGCAATAAATGATTTTCCTAAAGCATTTTAATCTTTCATTAGGACTATTTTTATGACTAAAATCGAATCATATGTTCAAGAACCTGGTCAAGACAGCCGTAAGACACATATTGAAGCATCCCGGGTACAGTTTTCTGAATGTTCTCGGGCTTACCCTGGGTATTACCAGTGCCCTCTTTCTGTTGATTTATGTTGCTGATGAGGTCAGCTATGACCGTTATCATGAAAAGGCTGACAGGATCTACAGGGTTTCATCGAAGATTTCGGAGCCGGACGATCAGTTCACGTGGGTTGTTGCACAGATACCGTTCGGGCCGAAGGTTATCGAGGATTACCCGGAGGTTGAAGCCTATGTCAGGTTCATCAACATGCCCCGTGCCCTTTACAAGCATGAAGACAGGGAATTCATTGAGGAGAACTTTTTCTATGCCGACTCTGCCCTGTTTGACATTTTTACATATAAGGTTTTGAGGGGAGATGCCAGGAGCGCACTGCTTGCACCAAATAAAATTGCACTTACAGAAACAGTTGCTGCAAGGTACTTCGGGGAGGAGGATCCTGTGGGCAAGACCCTTACAGCAGGTGATGCGACGTATGAAGTAACCGGCGTGATTGAGGATGTGCCCTCCAATTCCCACTTCAGGTTTGAGGCGCTTGCATCAAGGAGTAACCTGCCTGAGCAGATAGGCTCATGGGGTAATTTCGGGGTATTTACCTACCTCCTCTTTCCGGAGGGATTGGATGTTGAAGCATTTGAGGCCAAGATGCAGGGAATGTATGCAGCATATATGGAGCCCATCTTCGGGCCTATAAATATTCAGATTGAGTATATTCTGGAGCCTATTAAGGAGATTCATCTTTACTCAACCAATGCTGGGGAGCCTGAACCCACGGGAAGCATAACCTATGTCTATATCTTCTCAATAGTAGCACTCTTCCTGGTGCTGATCGCTGCCATGAACTACATGAACCTGGCTACTGCCCGGTCATCCGGACGAGCCCGCGAGGTTGGCCTGAGAAAAGTTGTCGGATCTCGTCGCGGGTCCCTGGTATGGCAGTTTCTTTCGGAGTCAATAATATTTACCATTATAGCTCTTATAATTAGCCTTGTACTGCTTATGGCCCTGCTGCCCAGGTTCAACCTTCTTGCCGGCAAGTCGTTTGACCTGAGTGTCTTGTACAGCCCTGCCGTACTTTTTAGCCTGGTGGCAGTGATCCTGCTTGTCGGGCTCATCGGCGGAAGCTATCCGGCATTTTTCCTGTCAAGATTCACTCCTGTATCGGTGCTTAAGGCCGAGATTACCCAGGGCGCTGCCGGCAGCCTGTTCCGCAAAATATTGGTTGTTATTCAGTTTACCGTCTCGGTTATTATGATCATTTGTACGCTGGTTGTCTTCAGGCAACTCAATTACCTGAAAACGATGGACCAAGGATTTGACCAGAAAAATGTACTCGGGCTTGAGCTGAACCGGTCAATGATCAGCAAGTATCCGGTACTGAAACAGAAACTGCTCGAAAATCCCAATGTTATATATGTCGGTTCCACAGACACTCCGGTGGGAGAGGGCTCCGGGAAACTGCTATTCGACGTGGAGACAGACCAGGGGATGTCACCGCGAGGTATAAATTTTGCCATTGTTGATCACGACTTTATTGAGGCTCTGGGAATTAAGATGGTGCAGGGACGTGAATTCCAGGAAGACATGCCCTCAGATACCCTGTCCGGGGTAGTCATGAATGAGACCTTCGTAAAACGAATGGGCTGGAGTGATCCAATAGGCAAAAGGATCGAGGCAGGAGATGAGAACACATTGAGAGCCAGGGTTGTAGGGGTGATGCAGGATTATCATCAGACCGGGATGTACAATGAGATTGAATCCCTTCTTCTGGCTTACCGGAAAAATAACAATAATATCTATATCAAGATCAGTGAGGATAATGTCGAGCAAGCTCTCACTCATATTGAATCATGCTGGAAGGAAGTCTTTCCGGACCAGCCTTACGGTTATTCGTTCCTTACAGAGCGCTTTAACGGACAGTTTGAGGCGGATGAAAAGCGCGGACTGATCTTTACCCTTTTTACCATCCTGGCAATCCTCATTGCATGCCTTGGCCTCTTCGGTCTGGCTTCCTATACGGTTGAGCAACGCACCAGGGAGATAGGGATAAGAAAAGTGTTTGGAGCAAGTGAACGCACAATAATGGCGCTGGTTGCCAGGGATTTCATCATTCTTTCCCTCATCTCCATAGTGCTGGCAATTCCTGTTGCATATTACTTTATGAGCAACTGGCTTGAGAATTATGTATACCGGGCTGATCTGGGCATTCTCCTGTTTGTCATCGCAGGAGTGCTGACTTTGGTCATTACCTTTGCAACAATCAGTTACAAGGCATACCAGGCATCGGTGACGAACCCTGCCGATGCAATTCATGCTGCATAAAAAATTTAGGAGCAATCGTTATAATTTCCTAATTTCGTCCCCCAACAGCATGTGAAATGCAATCCGTTAAACAACATGTCAGAATATTACAAAAAAGATGTCAGCGAGCTTGCAGGTGAGCT
>Ga0116164_10003392_pt1 | contig 10922 bp, 10 predicted proteins | sample AD_UKC109_MetaG_FD_89888 | JGI IMG/M metagenome (GOLD analysis project Ga0116164, IMG submission 89888) | Active sludge microbial communities of municipal wastewater-treating anaerobic digesters from Hong Kong - AD_UKC109_MetaG | ecosystem: Engineered > Bioreactor > Anaerobic > Digestate... | reverse complement strand
CTGGCTGCCTGTTTTTTGCCGCTTTTGATGAATTAAAGGTTACACTTTCTCGCAAAAAAACAAAGGGGCCTCAGGGCCCCTTTTTGTTCAATTGTTTACGCAAATTATTCCTAATCGAACGGATGTTCTTTATCGTATTCAAAACTTTTATTGTACTGTTGCATGGCCTGGAGACTCATGCCCATACTCGAAAATCCTCCGTCGTGAAAAAGGTTTTGCATGGTGACTTTTCGGGTATAGTCGGAAAACAGGGTCAGACAATAATCAGCACACTCATCGGCTGTGGCATTTCCCAGGGGCGACATTCGCTCGGAAAAGTCCATCAGGTGGTCAAAGCCTTTAACCCCCAACCCGGCTGTAGTAGGAGTGGGCGATTGGGAAATGGTGTTGATCCGAACATTTCGTTCCCTTCCGTAAATATAGCCAAAGCTTCGGGCAATCGATTCCAGCAGCGATTTAGCATCGGCCATGTCGTTGTATCCATAAAACGTGCGCTGGGCTGCGACATAGCTCAGTCCCACAATCGACCCCCACTCGTTGATCGCATCGGCTTTGCGGGCTGTTTGAATGATCTTGTGAAACGACAAGGCAGACACGTCGAGGGTTTTGTTGAAAAAATTATAGTCGAGATCGCTGTAATGCTTTCCTTTTCGCACATTGGGCGACATCCCGATCGAGTGCAGGATGAAATCAAATTTACTACCAAAAAATTTTTGTGTTTCGGTAATCAGATGATCCAGATCATCCACATCGGTTGCATCGGCCGATATAACAAGGGTATTCAGTTTTTCGGCCAGTTTTTGGGTTTCGCCCATGCGGAGGGCCATCGGGGTATTCGATAAAACGACGCTTGATCCTTCTTCTACGGCTCTTTCGGCTACCTTCCAGGCAATCGAGTTTTCGTTCAAAGCGCCGAAAATTAATCCTTTTTTTCCTTCTAATAGTCTGCAGGACATGGTGCTTGTTTCAATTCTATTTATTTTGTGCCGACTTTGTTTTCGTTACTTCAACTCTTCGTTCAACACAAAAAAAGGAACCCGAAAATAGACTTCGGGTTTTGATCAGCGGCAATTTTTTTCAAAAGAAATTGGGCTTTTTTTTGCATGATGCGTTTGAATCTGAGATAAGATCCAGAAAAACAATTAGATGGAAATTTGTCTTTTCCCGGGATTTTTTGATCGATTGTTTAACTCTTCAGTCCGCTTGTTCAAAAAGACTGATCAAAAGGAAGAAAAACGATGGATGCTTTCCCTGATTGCCGTCAATTTTTCGAGCAAGGTTTCGAGTTGATGCAGGGGGAGCATATTGGCTGCATCCGAAAGGGCTTCCTGTGGATTGGGATGGGTTTCGAGAAAAATGCCGTCGACACCGGCAGCAATACCTGCCCGGGCCAATGTTTCAATCAATTCAGGCTTCCCCCCGGTAATTCCCTGTTCCTGGTTGGGCTGCTGGAGGGAATGGGTGCAGTCGAGGATGACCGGGCATCCAAATTGTTGCATTTCGGGGATTCCCCGGAAATCGACTACCAGATCGGTGTACCCGAAGCTTGTTCCCCGTTCGGTAACCATTACCTGCCCCTCCCCGTTGTTCCGGACTTTTTCGATGGCAAATTTCATGGAATGCGGAGAAAGGAACTGTCCTTTTTTTATGTTAACGGCACGGCCGGTCCGGGCAGCTGCAACCAGCAGATCGGTCTGGCGGCAAAGAAAAGCCGGAATTTGCAGTACATCGACATATTCGGCCGCTGTATCGGCCTCTTCCGGAGTATGGATGTCGGTCAAAACCGGGATGGAAAAAGTTTCCTTTATTTTACGGAGGATTTTCAGAGCCGGCTCGTCGCCGATGCCGGTAAAGGAATCGAGTCTCGAGCGGTTGGCTTTCCGATACGATCCCTTGAAAATATAAGGCAGGGAAAAGTGATCGGCCAAAGCCTTGATCTTTTCTGCAATGGATAAGGCCATTGCTTCGTTTTCGATAACACAGGGACCGGCAATCAGCAAAAACGTTCCGCTTGCTTTCATGTAGTCAATATCCGGGAACATGCACAATTTTTTTCTCCAAAGGTAAGAGAGAAACAGCCCCCATGCAACTATTTTGTGAATACTTCCCGCCCAAAGGGGGTAAAGGCAAGTGCGGCCAGTTTAATATGTTGCCGGGCAAAGGGGATTCCCACTATGGTGAGGGCACAGAGGAGGGCAAGAATCATGTGGGTAACGAAGATCCAGAAACCGCCCACCACGATCCAGATGAAATTCATGATCACCGACAGGCAGCCCGATGCCGATTGGGTGGTTCGGGTGTCGCGCCCAAACGGCCAGAGTGACAGGTCGGCCAGTTTCAGGGTTTGCAGTCCAAAGGGAATACCCACAATGGTGATCATCAGAATGATACTCGAAATGACATATTCCACGGCGATAATCCATCCGCCCAGAATAATCCATAAAAAATTGCCTAAGGTACGCATGTTTTTTTGTTCAAGTTTCGTAAAAACCATCCAATGAAGAAGGTTTAATTCGATAAATGGAAGGATTTTTGAGGTTAATCACCGTTCGAAGCGTTTTCCCCACCATTTTTTCAAACGTTCCATCATCGAAGCTTCCTGCGAATTATCGCCAGCCTGCCAGATCCGCTCGTTCTTCAGGGCATCGGGGAGGTATTGCTGGGGAACAAAATTCCCCTCGTAGGCGTGGGCATATTTATAGTCCTTCCCATAGCCCAGCTCTTTCATCAGTTTTGTGGGGGCATTGCGCAAATGAAGGGGAACCGGTTGGTCGCCTGTACGCCGGACCAGATCAGCTGCCTGATCGATGGCGGCACAGGCCGAGTTGCTTTTGGGCGAATTGGCCAGGTAAACCGTTACTTCCGACAGAACGATCCTTCCCTCGGGCCATCCGATCTTGTGAATGGCATCAAAGCCGGCGTTGGCCAGCAACAAGGCATTGGGATTGGCCAGCCCAATGTCTTCAGCCGCAGAAATAACCAGCCGGCGGGCGATGAATTTGGGATCTTCGCCACCTTCGACCATTCTGGCCAGCCAATACAAGGCCCCATCGGGGTCGCTCCCCCGGATACTTTTGATGAAGGCCGAAATGATGTCGTAATGCATTTCGCCGTTTTTATCATAGGCCGAAGGATTTTGCTGTAGGCACTGGGTTACCTTTTCGTTTGTAATCCGAATGGTTCCGATAGGTTCTGACGAAACAACCAGCTCCAGAATGTTTAAAAGTTTACGGGCATCGCCCCCGGAAAAACGGAAGAGGGATTCTTTTTCCTCAATCACCACTTCGCGTTTCTTTAAATCGCTGTCACGGGTCAGTGCATCGTGCAAAAGTTTCTCCAGATCGTCTTTATCAAACGATTTCAGTAAATATACCTGACAACGGGAGAGGAGCGGGGTAATAACCTCAAACGAGGGATTTTCGGTGGTCGCGCCAATCAGAGTAACAATGCCCTGCTCCACAGCACCCAAAAGAGAATCCTGTTGCGATTTGCTGAAACGGTGTATTTCGTCGATAAAGAGAATGGGATTGGGTTTGCTGAAAAACTGCTGGTTTTTGGCTTTTTCAATCGCTTCGCGTACGTCTTTCACCCCCGAACTGATGGCGCTGAGTGTGTAAAAAGGGCGTTGGAGCGTATGGGCAATTATGCGCGCCAGGGTCGTTTTTCCTACTCCGGGAGGTCCCCAGAGGATGATCGAAGAAATGGATCCCGAGTCGATCATCTTTCTCAAAATCCCATTTTCACCCACCAGGTGCTCCTGCCCGATGAAATGGTCGAGGCTTGTGGGCCTTAATCGCTCTGCCAAGGGTTGGTTTGCCATGCTGTAAAAATAGGAATTGTATTTAAAACGGGAAGCATGTGTCTCGTGTATTAAATCTTGAAAATTGGGCATTGAAAAATGATCCGGGCGAATAAAGGATAAATATATCTTATTATATTTGTTTCATAAAAAAATTCAAATGCAAAAATTTTGTCCCATAACCTCGTCCGGAGTGCTGGAACCGGTAGCCCGGTTGAACGCGTTTCTTACCTTTTTGTTCGCTCTTTTCTTTGTTGTGTTCGATTTTTGGGCCGGAATGGCTTTTCTTGCGATCGATTTTCTGATTCGGGGTTTTTGGGGGAGTTCGTATAGTCTGCTGGCACAAATCAGTGCTTCTTTCGTAAGAATAGCTCGTATCAAAGGAAGAATGATCAATGCAGGTCCGAAGATTTTTGCTGCTCAGGTCGGATTGGTTTTATCATCTTCGTCGCTGATTTTTTATGCTTTGGATTGTGGCTGGATTTGCTATGGGATCACCCTTGTCCTGGCACTTTTTTCCTTTATGGAAGCCGTTTTTTCTTTCTGTGTTGCCTGCAAGCTTTACCCTTTGGTACGCCGGATCCTGCCATGAGCAGATACTCCGGATCATTGAAAGTTTTGGACCGATCTTTATTTTCTCCATACGGCCGATCCCGTAAGGACATTTTTCCTGCTTCTGCCAAGAATATCAATTTCCTTTTTTAGCTTTGCACAAATCGTTTTTTAAGAGGATAAGAACACGATAAGAAATGCAATTTGCCGGAGAATTTGCCGGACTGGCCACGGCGATATGCTGGACGGCCACGGCGATTAGTTTTCAGTATGCATCGCGACGAATCGGTTCCGTTTCGGTTAACCTGATCCGTTTGGTATTTGCTTTTGTTTTTTATATGCTTTACGGGAAGTTGTTCACCGGACAGTGGCTTCCCTTTGATGCGCCTTTGAAAGCCTGGATATATCTCAGTATTTCGGGTTTTATTGGCTTTGTCCTGGGCGATTTTTTCCTCTTCAAGTCCTACGAATACATTTCCTCGAAAATATCGATGCTGATTATGACCCTGGCTCCACCCATTGCTGCCATCATGGGCTGGTTCCTCATGGGGGAAGTCTTTACCCCGATGAACATAGTGGGGATGTTGCTGGTTTTGGGGGGTGTTTCCCTGGTGGTTCTCCGAAGAGATCAGGAAAATGGGAAAAAACAAATGCGTTACCCGCTTAAGGGTATTCTTTTGGCTTTTGGAGGAGCGGTAGGGCAGGGTGTGGGCGCCGTTTTCAGCAAAATAGGGATGGGCGATTACGATCCCTTTGCCTCTTCGCAAATCCGGGTCATCACCGGTGTTATCGGTTTTACGATCATGATTTCCGTGTTGAAAAGATGGAAGGTTCTTTTTAAGGGCATTTCCGACCGGAAAGCCTCCCGCGCTTTGGTGATCGGATCCTTTTTCGGTCCCTTCCTGGGCGTTTCGCTTGGCATGGTTGCTTTTAAATATACTACATTGGGCATTGCATCGACATTAATGGCTACGGTTCCGGTGTTTATTCTGCTGCCGTCGCACCTCATCATGAAAGAAAAACTCACGATGAATGAACTTTTGGGAGCCTTGGTCGCAGTTGCCGGAATTGCTGTTTTTTTTCTGTGAGGATCATCGATTTCTACATGCAATCATTAGGGGGAATGAGAACGTTATGCCACTCGGGATGAAATCTCTGAGCCCTCAGGGGCTCCATGTCATTGTCGCATTGTGCCCAAAAATTAAGTGCGGATAATCCCTAACCGTTCTGCATAATCATTTGTTGCTATGCTCCTGCAGATCCTTCAAAAAACTTTTGCTCCTTCCTTGCGATATTATGAAGGAAAGCCATAAATTTGGAACGTATGCAAATTAACCGACGAACACGAACGATCCTGCTTATTGTAGGGGGGGTGCTGACCCTGACCATTGCCTGGTTTTTTCGATCGATTGTAGCCTATATTCTTGTTTCCGCCATTCTGGCCATGGTGGGCAGGCCCATCGTTCGCTGGTTGCGGAGAATCCGAATCGGCCGTTTTCATTTTTCCTTATCCATCAGTGCCCTTATAGCTCTGATTGCCTTGTGGGTGGTCTTTTTTTCCTTTTTCCGCTTTATGATTCCCCTGGTGGCAAGCGAGTTTAAAGAATTGGCCAATGTCGACATTTCGGTATATATTAAACAATTGGAAGAGCCTCTGAACCAATTGACGAAGTTTGTCTACGGGAAAAGAGTAAGCCTCGATGATGCCGAATTGTTATCGTTGGTCGGATCAAAGCTTTCCACGATATTTAAGGTGTCCCAGATTTCCGATCTTTTTGGAACCATTGCTTCGGTCATTGGCGAATTGTTCATCGGCATTTTTTCGGTCTCTTTTATCACTTTTTTCTTTTTGCGGGAAGAGGGAATGTTTAAAGCCGGATTGCTTTTGCTCACCCCGGTCGAATACGAAGAACGGGTTTCGAAAAGCCTCGACCGGATTTCTTATTTGTTACGTCGGTATTTCATCGGCCTTCTTCTCGAAATTCTGGGTGTGATGACACTCGACTCTCTAGGGCTCGTAATTGTTGGGCTCGATTTCAGCGATGCCGTAGTAATCGGCCTCGTTTGCGGCTTGTTTAATGTAATTCCCTACCTGGGCCCCTGGCTGGGGGCCTTTGTGGGCCTTTTGATCGGGCTGGCACTGAACATCAATGCTGATTTTCTTTCGTACACCTTTCCGCTTCTTGGATACATGACCATCGTTTTTGTGTCGGTACAGGTGATCGATAATGTGTTGTTCCAGCCCCTGATTTATTCCAGCAGCGTGAAAGCCCATCCGATGGAAATCTTTCTGGTTATCATGGCTGCCGGAAGCCTGGCCGGTATTCCGGGCATGATTCTGGCCATACCGGTGTATACCATTCTGCGGGTTTTCGGAGCAGAATTTTTTTCGAATATTAAGCTGATCCGAAAGATTACCGAAAATATGGAAAAAGTAACGCACAAATAATAAAACATCATGGTTCAGAAAATCGGCAATCTGATTTTATTCGGGTTTATGATCGTCATGAATTATCTGGCGAACGCGCTTCCGCTTAATAACAAAACCACGGGACAACTGTCCGACGAGTATCCCAATCTTTTTGTACCTACCGGACTTACTTTCTCGATATGGGGTGTAATATACTTATTGATCCTGATTTTTTGCATTATCCAGTTTTTTCAATCCAACCGCGAAACCATCCGGTCCATCGGTTGGCTCTTTTCCTTATCCTGTGTGTTGAATGGATTATGGATTGTAGCCTGGCATTATCAGAACCTGCCCCTTTCGTTGTTGTTGATGGTAGGCTTGCTGATCGTTTTGATTTTTATCAATCAGAAAATCAGTTCTCTGCCCTTTGGTCTTATTAAAGCAGCTTTTGGAATATACCTTGGGTGGATCTGCATCGCAAGCATCGCCAATGTTACCGCTTTGTTGGTTTACTATGGATGGGGCGCCTGGGGTATATCGGAATTGGTCTGGACGGTTTTGCTGATTGTGGTTGGCCTTCTTATTTCTTCCGTCACCCTAATCCGGTTCCAGAATCCTTTCCTGGGCCTGGTCGTTGCATGGGCCTTTCTGGGCATTGCGCTCAAACGTCAGGCCGACGAACCGATGATCTTTTTCGTAGCTTTGGGCGCAATGGTGTTGGTCCTTTTCGTCGCTGGTGCAGGGTTTTTCCCAAAAAAAATCCCGATCCGTTTTGGTAAGTAAACGGACAAACAGGGTGCCGTTTCCTATGTTTTTTTATTTTAAAAATACCAGCCCAATATACCTTGATTCAGGATGGTCGGTGTCGATAAAGGTTTCTGTAATCGGGTAATTGGTTACAATGCGTACTTCGTTGAAGGTCTCGATCGTATTATTTTGATTCGAACTGATACTGCTTCCGGGTTTATTCGTAAAACCATAACTGTCAAAATCTTCCCAGTTAACTCCCTGGAAGGGGTTTTCCACCGATTTGCAATACCGGATATAAACATCGGGGTATGGAATATTATAGTGCCAGACGGTATCGTACGCTTCAAATTCAACCACGTTTTTTTTATCGAGTAAAATCCGCACCAGGGTACTTTGCCGGTAGTTTGCAGAGCCATTAACACCAAAAGTTGAATCGCCCCGTGCAATGATGTAGGTTCCCTCCTTTGAAATATGGGTCAACTTGTTGTTAATTATTGAACTGGTTGTTTCCCATTCGGAGGTGGAGTTGTTCGATTGGTCGAATAAACGAATCGTGCCGTATACTTCTGCACTGAAGTGGATTCCCGTGGGTAAATCGTTGCCCGAATCCAGGTACTTGTCGGATTTTACGTATACACCGCCATAGCCTATTTGGGCGTAAATCCCATACGTTTTCCAATCGACTTTTCGGAAATCGTTTGCATTAATTTTGGCGTCATAAACTCCGTCCTCGCAATCAACTTCTGCTATTTTATTCAAATTCTTTGCATTATAAATGACTACTTTCCCATTGTATTTTATTTCTCTTGAATATTCACTATTGGGTTTGTGCGTCACTTTTCCTTTGATCGTTTGGTTTATCCCATCATACTTCTCTATTTCCACCTTAAGTTCCGGATAGAATAACCGGATCACATTAGCCCCGGCTTCAATTATTTGGGGAGAAAGAGCCCTCCCCTGGGTTTCGACGCATTCTTTGTCGATGTAGGGATAGCCCCGATATTGAAACGTTCCAAATATCTTGTATCGCAAATCTTTACACATAATTACTTCGTTTTCCGAAATGGTTTTCCGATAGGTGAAATCGAGCGGATCGTACGTGCATTGCTCCAGTTTGGGCGATGGATAGGTTTTCTCGGGGTGTATGGCAGGTACAACATTTATCCCTGAAATGGTTTGGTCGGTAAAGAAATTCTGGTTGGTATATTGCGCCAGCCGGATGGCAATATCTTTTACGCTTTTTGCCGATTTGAAGTAGCTTTTTAATTCGCTGTCTACCTTGCCATTTGAAAAGTGGGTCTTGATGTCGGAAAAAACTTCAAAATTTTCTTCGTATGGATCGGGACTGCCAAAATTGTACCCTTTCACCGAAACCGCAGCATGGGAATCATCCCGAACATGGGCCGGACAGCCCATGTCGGCAATCATGTGCAGGGTTTCCCCCAGCGCCCGGTAGGCAAAAGCCATTTCTGAATTTTTACTGTCCTCATCGGGATTGCTTAAAGCCATGATCACCGCAGTTTTGGCATTTTCCCAATTGTATTGATGTTCCGGGTGGTTGAGGCTCCAGGTTAAGATATCAATTTTGGGATTTTCTTTTCCCATGAGGGCATCAAGGTGATTTTTCAGATAACGGCTTCCTTCCGGTTCGGTAGGATCGTAGAAGTGTCGGAAACTGGCAAATATCTCCGGTTCGTCGGCACTGAATCCTCCGTGCGCGATCCATTGTAAAGCATTTAAGCCGGATTCATTTTCAATAATTTGCTGACGTAAAAATCCGCCGGAATAGATCCGGCTGCCTTTTAATGTACTGCTTCCGTTAAAAACAATCGTAACATTCTTCAGGTTGTCGGGTTGGGTTAAGGCGTTTAAAAACCTGAGATTGAATTTTTCAACCATCAATGTGTTGAAATTGGGATGGACAACCCGGTTGCCATAGTTACCAAACAACCCTTGTACCAACAGGTACAACAAAGCCCCGGAGAGAAAAAACAGAATCTTTTTCATGCTAATAACGAATTAATTTCCATTCCCCGTTATCATCGCAAGCCATAGTGAGCGAGAACTGCTTCCCGTCGAACTCATAAGAAAATTCAGCATACACTTCGGTTGCTGTAACCAGTTCCCGTTTCTTAAACGCATTGCCAATTTGCTCCAATTCTTCATCGGTGTAGGGTTCATTTTTCCCTGAATACATTTGCATTGCTTCAGGGGAACACAACTCGTTTATGGTTTGCTGGTCTGCTTCCAGAAGGGCTTTTTCAAGCTCGTCCGCCTTTTGATTGATGGCGTCATAATCGATCGTAACCTTCAGTTCATTGGGATCAACGCTTGCTTTAAGCCATTCATCATCTTCTTCGTTGCAGCGGGTAAGCAATTGGAACAAGCCCATTGACATAAAACCTGCCAAAAACAGCAGGAAATATTTCCCTGAATTTTTCATGGTTCAAAGCATATTATTGGAAATGAACCACAAGAAAGGCAAAACCCCTCTTTGCCTAAACTGTTGTGGATCTATGTAATATTACATTCTTTTTTGCTCAAAAACAAACGATTGAACGGATGACGAGAAAAATATTATTGGGTATTATGGGATCTTTTCCGTCAGCAGGTTCCAATACCTTTTGGGCAGGAGGTTTTTGTGGCATTTCAAATTCAGACGCTCCCGGATGGTAATGTGCCGGTAATAGTGATTCCACAAACGTTGATAGGCTGCTTCTCCCTCCATTAAAACATCGGGTTGTAAACGACCCGTAGTGGCACAGAATTTTTTGTCGCTTAGGGTAACTTCGTCGATGGTTTGCCGGTTATAGAAAAACCCATAGTCCCGTTTCATATCGTACACCAACCAGTTTTGATCGGCAAAGCGATCGCGAAAATGGTTTACAGTCATGGGCAGAACATCGTAACGGGGTAAAAGTCCGGCGAAATAAATCCCGTCGCGGGTTTGTTGAAACCGGGCAAACTGGATCATGCGCATGGCTTCCTGGCTCACGCGCCGGGCTGCTTTCCGGATATCAAGAACAGCCGGGTCTGCAAAATTGCCATCGACCGGTATGGGCGAAGCGAAGGATAAACGGGCAAAGTGGTACAGCTTCATTTCCATTCCGTTTTCTTCGGAAAGAAATGCAAGTAAGGGCAGCTGTTTTAAGGGCTTGCTCAGTTTCTTCTGCCAACCGGCCCAAACCCGTTGTGCGTGCAAAGGCTGGGTGGAAATTCGAAGCTTTTCTGAAAAAAAGTCGGACTGATAATGGGTTTCCTTACCAATATCTTCGGGAGTGATTTTTTGCGCATACACATCAAAAAGCACACTCAGAAAACCATCAAAACTTCCGTCGTACAACAAAACCATATTCCATTTTTCTGGTACCCCCTCAGCCTCAACCTCAACCTTCTGCGACGCAGGAGCAG
>Ga0116164_10003391_pt1 | contig 10924 bp, 7 predicted proteins | sample AD_UKC109_MetaG_FD_89888 | JGI IMG/M metagenome (GOLD analysis project Ga0116164, IMG submission 89888) | Active sludge microbial communities of municipal wastewater-treating anaerobic digesters from Hong Kong - AD_UKC109_MetaG | ecosystem: Engineered > Bioreactor > Anaerobic > Digestate... | reverse complement strand
ATGGATTATCGCCCTAAAATCGGACGATAACCCCACGGGCGATGATGCCTTTTTCAACATTCCCAACGATGCTGACGACACTTCGCTGGCCGTTGCGATGCAAAAGTATTTTTCATCTGAATTTGATACAGCAAGTTTCGCAGAAGTGTACTCCAAAGATCCAGATTGCTGCTTCACCGACACCTGTGCCCTGAAGTTGGTTGCCGGATTCAGGGATACCGACCGAAGGGCAGAGGATGGAAGGGATGCCTGGAAAGGCCTGTCAACCGGCGCCTACCTCACCTGGTTGAAATCGGAATACGAACCCTTGTTTCGTTCCTGCAGTACCGGTGTGATCCCACTGGCCGTAAACAATGTCGACTGTGTGGTAAATGCCAACGTGCTGTTCGCGCTGGCAGTGAATAATCTGACTCATTTGCCGGGTTTCGACGAGTCGCTTCTTCTGATGCGTAAAACGGTTTTTGAAAAACAATGGCCAGAAGCAGGACTGTATTACCCCCAGAATATGATTTTCCCTTATTGCCTCACACGTGCCTATCGGGAAGGGAACATCCACCATCCGGTGATGGAAGAAACCATCGGACAATTGTTGTTGGATTTAGTGGACATGCAACAAAAATATTCAGAAGAATATCCCTTATGGAAAGGAGCCTTCCCGGGTGGGGAAGATCGAAGCAATCATTTATCGACAGCCCTGGGTTTATGCGCTTTGCTCCATATTGGTGAATCGACCGCTCGTCGATACGGAATTTTAAAAGAATTTCAGTGCGCCGTTGAAGGGGCCGTTACTTTCCTGATGAAACAGAAAAAACCCTATTCTATTCGAAACAGGAACACGTTCAGCCGGAAAAACGGGAAATACGTTTTCCCCTTTGCCCCCCTTGGCTACCAATGGGAATCGGGTCTTTTTTTTACTTCATCCTTCAGCGACCTGGCACAATGGAGATGCAAATCCTTAACAGCAGCCATCGTTCTTGAGGCGCTGGGTAAATATCTGCTCGAATACGATATCCATTCCTATGACCGGACTACCGGACCCAAAATCCATATTGTGTCGTATCCCACCCACGCGACGAAAGATCCCATGGAGTTTATCATTCGTTGAGAATCGCCGTTCATTTTTCCAACTCCTCCTCCATTCGGTTCATCCGTTCCTCCAACATTTGGCATGCCGCCCTGAGCCGGTCGTTTTCTGCTTTGAGTTCCTGAATGGCGTTCACCATGGCAACATGGAGCGGATGCATGTTGAAATCGAGGTAACCAGCCTCGTTTTCCGAAACGGCTTCGGGGAAAACAGGCTGAACCTCCTGGGCGATAAATCCGATCTGGGGAACATCGGAAGGCAGCTGGAAGGGATTATCACTTTTGTAATGAAAACGAACCGGTTTCAGCGCCACAATTTCTTTCAGACCTTTTTCATAATCTCCGTCGATTTCCTTCAACCGGCGATCGGAAAGGCTGGTCCAGCTCCCTCCCCCGGTTTTGGCTGCATTTCCCACAACCGCCAGGTCATAGGTGGGCATATCGGTACCGATGCCCACATTCCCGTTTTTTAAAATGGTAAGGGCATTGCTCCGACTGGATAAACTTGTCCCGTTGCCCACAGCAAAAATCCGGTCGGTTAACGCCCAACCGCTGGATGAACCTGTGTATGTGGTACTGAAAGCCCCAAAAACTGTTTCACAATAAGACACCGCAGAAGTATATAAACCTCCCGATATCGAATAATTACCCGAAGATGTTGTATAATTGCCCATAGCCGTAGAATAACTGCCCGTTGCCGAAGTATGGTAACCCATGGCGAAACTCCCAATCCCGGATGCAGTTGAATAGTAATTGAATGCAGCCGAAGCCCCCCCGCTGGCTGTTGTTACACTTCCGGCGCTGAAGGAGCTATTGCCCGTTGCATGAGAATCTCCGCAGGCAAAAGACTGGGTTCCGGTAGCAGAAGAATTGTTTCCAAACGATGCTGAATAAAGACCCGAGGCTGTTGTCTGACTCCCCGCGGCAAAAGAGTATGAAGCAGAGGCGGCCGTTTGATAACCCGTTGCAAAACTTCCATATCCCGATGAAGTACAACCCTGTCCGGAACTAAAGGAAGTGATTCCCGATGCCCGGGAAAGAAATCCAACCGCTAAGGAATAATTGCCAATTGCGGTAGTTGAATAGCCCAGCGCTGTGGAGTATTGACCCGAGGCAACCGTTAATTCATTTGCCGCAAAGGAACACATGCCCAGTGCTTTGGTGTTTCTGTTGATCGCAACCGAATAATAACCAATGTTGTTCTTGTCCCAAAGCGTGTCCGTAACATGGCCGGCCCGGAAAGCAGCCTTATCGGGGTACCACATCATGCGGGTACCTGCACCTGTAGCCGCAGGGTCATGAGGGGAACCGGAAAAGGTCCCGGAAAACAGCACATTCCCACCACCTTCTTCATCATCCGTTCCGTCGACATGCAACAGCGCTGCCGGTTCATCGGTGCCGATCCCAACTTTTTTGTTGGTATACAGAATCCCGTCGCCCTCCTGCTCCCACTGAGCATTTACCGCTTGCCACGAAGCCTGCCCGTTTTCATCCGATGTAAGCACATTGCCATTTGCCTGGGTGCCATCGTTGATGACAACCTTGCCGTCGAATTGTGCCGCCACGGTTCCGTAACTCGAGAACAAGGCAGCCAGCGCCGTTCCGTTATTGCTTACGGCAAAAGCAGGGTATGTGGCGCTGTTGTTTTCGGCATACAGGGCCAGTTCGTTCCCGGTAAGCGACTGAAGTTTTCGGGCTGTGGCACCGGGATCGACCCCGACACCTACCTTACCGCTTCCCAGCCACAGATTTTCTCCCGAGAGGGTCCATAAGCACGGGCTGTCGGCATCGTTACCGGGCAACCATGCCGATCCGTCCCACTTCAGTACCTGTCCGATAGTAGCGCTCCGGGAAGCCAGTTTCAGGGGTGTTGCTTCTGTTCCGTTCCCGGAAAGCGATGCATCGGCAACAACCGTCTGGGTACCCCAGTTATCGCCTCCTTCAGGAACGGGAAGGGAAACTGTACCTCCTCCATTCGACAGGGTAAGTTGATTTCCTGAAAGGTTTAACGTTTGCAATTCGTTGGCCGGATCGCTGTCGGCATCGGCCACGTTATCGGTGTTGTCGGCAAAGCCGGTTGGAATGCCGGAAACATTTTCCCATAAAGGATGAATCTCGACTTCGTCTACAGCCAAAGGGGAAGCCGGTGTGCCCTCGCCGCTCAGCGAAGCATTCGTTGCAACAACCTGTTCGCCCCAGCCATCGCCTTCCGGAAGCGGCAAGGCAATTGTCCCTCCGCCACCGGAAAGAGTCAGGTTGTTTCCGGAAAGAGATAGTTCCTGCAATTCGTTGACCGGATCCGAATCGGCATCGTCAACCCGGTCGTCTTCCACCGTACGGGCATGTTGGGCATAGGGAACACTCAGCAGAGGGCTGGTACCCATTTGCTGAAAAGCATTGCCCCCCGCCGGATCCATCTCGACCCGAACAAAAAAAACACCCGACGACCAATCGATTGCCGCAAAAGATCCGATAACCGGGATCCCGTTCCCAATTTCCAGGTCGATTAATCCAAATGAATTGGTCGATTTGGTATGGGTTTCGCTAAACACGGCCCCACTGGTTGCACTTCCCGGCACAATGCTAATCCGGAACGAAACGGTCTGGTTGGCGATAACAGAGCCTAAAGCATCGCGAGCTACAGCCTGGTATTTAAACGACTGAGGCACTTGCCCCCGTCCAATGCCCCAACAAAAAACAAACAAGGCAAAAAGAAGTAGTGATTTCATTCGATTAAATTTAAAATTTTTGGCATCTCATGGAACTCGCCATCCCGATCGCTTCTATCGGGGTAATCATCCTAATTTGTGAGGAATACCTTATGGCTCGTTTCATTTTTCAGGATTTACGTATTTATTTTCCATCATTCCGCTGCCTTCATAATTGGAAATATCTGGTCAGGACAATGATTGGAAAAGCTGACTTTGAGCAGATAGTGTCCGGGACTGAAAAGCTGCATGTTCAGGCTTTCAGGGTTTCCGGACATTTCACGGGAAAAGAGCATCCGACCGTTCGAATCGTAGAGAGACAATAAAGCACGTTGTTGTGGTGTCGGTTCAATCCATTCAACAATCAGCGATTCGGAAACCGGATTTGGATAGACACGCAACATAACGGAAGAAACGGGTTGATGATACGAAGTTACGGTTAACCGGCTTTGCTGATATCCTTGTGTTAAAACCAGCTTCCCGTTTTCAAAGGTTTCCACCACGCATTCGCCCAGGGTCCAGTTTAATTGAACGGAAGTTCCGTTTGCCGAATAAGCTGCAGAAGAAAGGGCCTCTTGTGCCCAGGTGCCGGCCTGTAGCAAACAAAAAACAGGCACAAAACAAAATAATTTCGTATTCACGGCATTATGATTTTATAATCAGAAATTTATGGCTTTCTGCTATAAAAATCAATACACGTCCGAAGGTTTAATAAATGCCGGATCTTTTTACAATACGCTCAGCTTTGTGTCCAGGGGTTTTCCCCCGGGAAGGTTTCGCATTCGCTGCGGGATAACTTCCAGCGCTTTTTCAAGAAAGAAGTTGATCAGCCGTGAAGACTGGATGAAACGTGAAGTAGCCAGGCTGATTTCCCGCACCGGAGATCCGCCTTTGATTTCTTTGATCATGTCTTCTTTATCGCTGCTCACCGACAATGTCGCCAGTTCGGGGAGAAAGGTCATTCCGCCACTAATCTCCACAACACGGCAAAGCGATTCGATCGAATCGGACAAATAAACCACATTCTGATAAGGCCCGGGTTCGTGGGCAAACATACAAATCGAATCGACCTGATTTTGAAAACAGTTTCCTTCGCTCAGGTACCAAACTTCTTTTAGATCAATCTTTTTGAGATCGATTTCGTCGAAAGAAAACAACTCGTGCCGGTCGGATAAATACATAAAGAATCGTTCATAAAAGAGCGGGGTAAAATGGATCCCACCCACATCGACCGGTGTGGAAAGAAAACCGGCATCGAGGCTTCCGCTTTTCAAACCCGAAAGAACATCCTCAGTTTTCAGCTCTTTCACCGTCAACTGAATGGCCGGATACGATTGGGAAAAACGGTTCAGAAACATCGGGAACCAATACGGCGCCAACGTGGGAATCACCCCGATCCGAAGTATGCCTTCAGGCTTCATTTCCATTTCGACGGGCAGGTCCTTCAACGAATCGGCCAGTTTCAGCAACTCCCGTGCTTTTTCAATAAACAGCGCGCCTTCCTGTGTAACGGTAATAGGCGAAGAGGAACGATGAAACAAATTCAAACCCAGTTCTTCTTCCAGTTTTCGGATTTGAAGACTTAGCGCAGGTTGTGATATCCCCAGTTTTTTAACGGCATCCGAAAAAGTTTTATTTTCGCTGAGTGCCAGGACGTAGGTTAGTTGAAGAAGCGTCATGTTATAATATTTTCTTTATGGGATCATAAATTTTAATAAATATAATCAATAATACATTTGCGTAGTGAATGAATATTTATGAATCAAAAAAAAAGAATCGATATGAAAACAAAAGAAAACAACCATGAAGTAGTGAATAGGCTGAACCTGTTGTTGTCCGATCTACAGATCGTGTATCAGAATTTGCGTACCGTACACTGGCTGGTCAAAGGCCATGAATTCTTTATGCTGCACAAACTGTACGAAGAATATTACACCGAAATGGCCGAAGGGATCGACGAAGTGGCCGAACGGGTTTTGATGCTCGAAGGAACCCCGCTTTTCCAGTTCAGCGACTATCTGAAACATGCTTCGGTCAAACCGCTTGCAGAAGTTCCTAAAGGGAAAGAGAGCCTGAAGGTTGTCGTTGAAAATTACACCCACCTTCTTGGATCATACCGCTCCTTGCTCGCCCTTGCTGCCGACCACAACGACGAAGGTACTGTTGCGATGATGAGCGAATGGATTGGGTCGACCGAAAAGAAACTGTGGATGTTGAAAGCCACCCTAGCCTGAGTTGAATTTTATGAAAAAGATTAATAAATTGAACAAAAAAAGAAACAACCATGGAAAATGTAAATGAAGTAATTGCCATGCCACGCATTGGCGAACAAGCACCTGAATTCAAGGCAGTAACAACACAAGGGAATATAAACTTCCCGTCCGACTACAAAGGGCACTGGGTGATCCTTTTCAGCCATCCGGCCGATTTCACCCCGGTTTGCACCTCGGAATTCATGACCTTTGCCACCCTCGAAAAACAGTTCGAGGAAGCCAACTGCAAGCTGGTGGGCTTATCGGTCGACGGGCTCTACAGCCACATTGCCTGGCTGCGAACGATCAAGGAAAAGATCGAATACAAAGGAATGAAGAACGTAGAAGTTCGCTTTCCGCTCATTGAGGACATCACGATGGAAGTAGCTAAAAAGTACGGGATGATCCAGCCGGGCGAAAGCAACACGAAAGCCGTTCGTGCCGTATTTTTCATCGATCCAAAAGGGGTAATCCGTACCATCATTTACTACCCGCTCAGCCTGGGCCGTAATTTCGACGAACTCTACCGCGTATTGCTGGCCCTGAAAACAGCCGATGAATTTGGTGTAGCCACTCCGGCCGACTGGCGTCCGGGCGACGATGTGATCATTTCTCCCGCCGGATCGTGCGGAACGGCCCAGGATCGTATGGAAGGAAAAGAAGAAGGGCTGGAATGCAAAGACTGGTTCTTCTGTACCAAGAAACTGGATAAGGATCTTGTAATGAAAAAGATTCTGAAGAAATAATAAAACCCGGTACCACAATGATGATAAGGGGCTGTCGGAAAAGACAGCCTCTTTTTTTTTGCCCGAATAGATTCACCATATTTTGCACGACAGGCTTTATTAGGAGGCAAATACCGACAATAACGCCCCCGTTAACCGATCCAGGTTTCCGTTTTCATCCGGGTCGTGTTTTCTCTTCACAGTTCGCTCCAGTGGTTCACTCCAATGGTTCACTCCTGTGGTTCAGTTCTTTTCGGACAGCCTTCAGCCGCACCCGAAACCCTGGTGAAGGATCCCGTTCAAGAATATCGTCGATGTAGGCCAGCAGTTCCGGAGCCATTTCGGGATACATACGGCAAACCTGATAAAAAAATTCGAGCCCCAGGGTTTGGGATGAAATCTTTGCTTTCGGGTTTTGTATCCATTCAATGCAGCGTTCCAGAAATTCCGGAATATAATCCTCCAGCAGGGGACATCGCAAGATCAGTTTCATCCCAATCCGGACATAGCCTTCGTGACGGGCTGATAAAACCTTCGGGTATAAATCGCCGAGGATGGGTAAAAGAGAGCGCTTGTTCTTTTCCGTGGCATGATCGAGGATCCAGAGCAACCTCCATGCTTTTTCTGCAGGCATTTCTTCCGAGAGTTTCCAGATGGCGTAAAAAAAAGCCGGATCCTCTTCTGCCTTAATGAACAGATAATTATAATCGGCTTTTGAATAAACCGACTCCAGCAATTGGATGATTTCTGAACGCTCCATTGACACTTTTTTTCGAAATGAATGCAAATTTGGGGAAAAAACCTAAGGATCGGGTATTTTTATTCTTCGGAATTATCCTTACTTTTAGTTCCTGATGAAGTTGGGTATGAGAGCGCTGATTACATATACATTCATTCTTCTCTCTTTCACGGTTTGGGCACAATTTCCGGATTTTAAGCAATTCAATGCTGAAAATGGTATGCTCATGCATAACTCGGTCGAATCCATTGTCCGCGACAGCATGGGATATGTATGGGTAGGAACAAACTACGGCTTAAACCGGCTCGATGGCTACCGTACGGTGAATTATATCCACGATCCTGCCGACAGCACTTCAATTCCCGGCAATTTTGTCAAAACATTGTTTATCGATCATAAGGGACAATTATGGATCGGAACCATTGGAGGCGGAATGTGCCGATACAACCGGGAGAAGGATTCTTTTGATCGCTACCTTTCCCTCCCCCATCAAAACAGTCTGTCCGGACTTAATGTTACGGCCATCACCGAGGACCAAAAAGGGAACATATGGATAGGCACCATCGGAGAAGGGGTGACCTGTCTGAACCCGGAAACCGGGCGCATGGACACTTATCTTTTCGACAGCATCAGCGTAATCGATCAGAAATTCTCGAATGTCCGCACCCTCCATCCCGATCGATATGGGAACATCTGGGTAGGCTTCGATTTCGACCGGAACGGAATTTACAAAATCGATCCTGCATCGAAGAAAATAAGCTTTCACGGATTGCCGTCCGGCCATCCCGATTTTTCGAACGTTGGTGCTGTAACATCCATTGGCGAAATGAGCGACGGATCGCTTCTGTTTACCATTTGGAACTGTCAGATTTACCGTTTACACCCGCTTCACGACACACAAATCCGTCCCTGGGAAAAATCAGGTTTGTTCCAAAACGATCACCTTACCTCGGTGGTTGTTTCTCCCGAGGATCAAATATGGATCGGAACCTGGGAAAACGGCCTTTACCTAATCGATTCTCCATCCGGAAAAGTCACCCATTTCCGTCGCGATCCCGCAAAACCCAATAGCCTGTATTCCAACTCAATTCGTTGCCTCTGCCTCGACAAACTCAATTTATGGATCGGATTTCGCGAACAGGGCATCAACCTTCTGAATACCCGGGAAACCCTGTTCCGTTCGATCGATACCGAACAAAGCGCCAACAGGATGTTCTCCGAAATTGATGCACATTGTATGACATCCGACGATCGGGGCAACATCTGGATCGGAACCCGGGGGCAGGGACTCTGGCAATTCCGGCCGCAAACCGGGTTCCTGAAAAACTACCACATGGGCAACTCCAATATCGGCACCGATCATATTTTATCGATCCTTTACAGCACCAAAGACCAAACGCTTTGGCTCGGCACCGATGGACGATTTGTGGCCGCATTTGATCCCGGAACCGGAACGTCGAGCTATGTGGAACACCACGATGGAGACTGGAGCTCGGTTTTCTCACTGGCCGAAACCGACGATTATATATGGTGTGGCACGTGGGGCGCCGGTATGAAGAAACTTCACAAAAGAACGCGCACCTATCAAACCATCCATTTCGATCCCGATGATCAGTATCGAAACAGTTTGTTCAGCATCCGGCCATGGGGCGATAATTTATGGCTGGCGAATGTCGGGCAGGGGATCATCCGCTACCATATTCCCAGCAACAGTTACGAGTATTTTAACGCAACTTCTCTGCCGGGTTTTCCGAAAGACAGTCCGAACAGTATCTTCATCGACGATGATTCGACTTTGTGGATTGCCACTGCCGGGGGTGGTTTGATCCATCTCTTTCCGCGAAAAAGAACCTTCACCGTTTTTACAAAAGAAATTGGCTTATCATCGAATGTGATCCAAGCCGTTTTGGGGGAACCCGGAACCGACAAACTGTGGTGTTCGACCAATTCGGGAATCACCCTGTTCGATAAAACGCAAAAAAGCGCCAACACCTTCTACCGGCACGACGGCTTAAAAAGCGACAACACCAATATTTCCTCTCTCGTTTTTTGCCCCAACGAAAAACTGCTTTTTGTTGGGACGACCAAAGGCATTTCGTATTGCAAAACCGACCAGAAATGGGTGCAAAAAGAACCCAAAAAAGTAGTCATCAACCTGCTCGAGGTAATGGGAAACGAAGTGCACCCGGGACAGGAAGGTATTTTAAAAATCCCGCTCGACCTGTCCGATGACATTGTTCTTTCAAGACCCCATCGCTTTTTCACGCTCCATTTCACCTCAATGGAATTTTCTCCGTCGTTTAAAAGCGGCTATCTGTATAAATTGGAAGGTTTTAATAAAAACTGGATCTACACCAGCTTTCAGAAAAACTTTGTTCAATACACCAATCTCGATCCGGGAAGCTATACCTTCCGGGTAAAAGCATTCAACAGCGATGGAATTATCAGCGAGGGGGAAACATCCCTGAAAATCAATGTGAAACCGGCTATTTGGCAAACCTTATTTTTTAAAATCAGCCTGGCACTGATTCTCATCCTGGGTTTGACCCTGCTCCTGTTTTACCGTTACCACTCGTTGCTAAAATCGCAGCTTCAGCTCGAAATGAAGGTGTCGGACCGAACCAGCGAAATTCAGTTCCAGAAAGAGCAGATCGAACGGCAGAAACATCAGCTTGAATTGGCCAATAAAACAAAGGATAAGTTTGTGTCCATCATTGGCCACGACCTGAAGAACCCGATGAGCAGCATCGACCAGTTGATTGATTTGCTCCTCGAACAGGGAAATGAAATGGATGTCCCGACAAGGGATAAAATCCTGTTCAACCTGAAAAAATCCTCCGAAAAAACGCTGAACCTGCTCGATGATCTGATGATCTGGGCCAAAACCCAGGCCAACCTGATCACCATTACCCGCAAACCCATCGATGTTACCGACATTATCGATGAAGCTGCAGCCCTATGTGAGGCCATGGCCCGAAAAAAGAAAATATCGATCATCCGACCGGCTGAAGCTCATTTCATCGTCAATGCCGATCGAAATACCGTAGCCACCGTTTTACGCAATCTACTGACCAACGCCCTGAAATTTTCCCGCGAGAACAGCAAAGTTGAGATTGCCGTTTCCGACACCGAAGTTGAAGTTACCCTTTGTGTTAGAGACCAAGGTATCGGCATGACCCAGGCAACTATCGACAAGTTGTTCAAGGTGGAAAACATTATTTCCCGCGAGGGAACGCAAGGGGAAACCGGAACCGGCCTGGGACTGATCTTATGCCGCGAGTTTATTTTGCTGAACGGAGGGCGTATTTGGGCAGAAAGCGAAGCCGGTAAAGGCAGTACCTTTTGTTTCACGCTCGAAAAATTCGACTGACATGCGCCTGCTGCTGATTAGTAATTCCACCATGGCCGGTCAGGCCT
>Ga0116164_10003390_pt1 | contig 10926 bp, 13 predicted proteins | sample AD_UKC109_MetaG_FD_89888 | JGI IMG/M metagenome (GOLD analysis project Ga0116164, IMG submission 89888) | Active sludge microbial communities of municipal wastewater-treating anaerobic digesters from Hong Kong - AD_UKC109_MetaG | ecosystem: Engineered > Bioreactor > Anaerobic > Digestate... | reverse complement strand
TAACGGCAAGTAGGACATTAAGATCAAAAATATAAACGTGGAACTCTGTAGGATCGCTTATAGGCGGTTAATAGAAATCCTCTGAAATATTGGATGGCGTTCAAAGGCTCAACGCGATATTTAGTTTTATTGAAAATAATTTTCCAATTGACAATAAATATTTTGATGTGAATGAGTTTGCGAGGGCTAAGCAACTAGCAGAACAGGATTATTTTCAAATTGCAGATAAACTTGAGCTGTTGCTTGATAAAGAACAATGTGCTAACCTGTTGGATTATCAACTTGCTGTAACGATTTTCCCCGCCCGTACTGACGAACAAGTTACCGAGATTTTTAGTCGAATTAATTCAAGCGGAAGACAACTAAGTAATCAGGAACGTCGCCAAGCAGGTATTATTGAACCATTTGGGGAATTGGTAAGAAATATATCTGCAGAAATAAGGGGTGATGCATCAAAAGAAATTTTACTGTTAAGTGAAATGCCTGGAATTAGTATTGCACCGACTAAATCAAGACAAAAATACGGCCTCAACTTGGATGACATTTTTTGGGTCCGACAAGGCATATTATCCAGGAAAAATTTAAGGGAGAGCGAAGACGAAGAAATGATAGCAGACATAGTCGCATCAATCCTGCTTAATGAACCATTTCCAAGGAGTAAAGAAAGATTTGATGAGTTATATGATAAAGAAAGCGACTTATACCAGAAGGCAGAAACTGCTCTGTTGTCGTATCCCACAGATAAATTATACAATGAGATTAAGCAGATATTTTCAATAATAAAGGAGATAGTTGAAGAGTATGATTATGGACCTAACGCTTTACGTAATATTGTAAGTCCTCAAAACAAAAACCCGATTAAGACAGCATTTTATACGATATTTATGGCTTTTTATGATTTATTAGTTAAACAAAATAAATCGCCTGTCGAATCTAAAGATCTCTTAAGATCATTGGAGAAACTCCAGCAACGATTGACATCCGGTTCGCATTACGCGACTACAGAAGATCGTAGAAATAATATTAACATAACGATAGGATTAATTCAAAAGCATTTTGTATATGAAGAACCCCCAACTTTAGGTCATGGTCCGAGCTTAGCGATAGACTTTGAAAATTCTATTCGCAGATCTCGCATCGAAACACCACGCTACGAATTTAAACAGGGTTTGCTAGGGTTAGATGATAATCGTAAATTTAATGAGGAATTAATTAACAGAATAATCAATACAGCGTGTGGCATGGCGAATTTAGGCCCTAATTCAGAAGGCCACATCTTTTTAGGAGTTGCAGATGACAAAATAGATGCAGATCGAATTAATGAATTATATGGTACCGGATATATTGAAATTGCTGAACATTATATTGTTGGCATCGACCGGGAAGCAAAACATTTAGGTTGGGATATTGAAAAGTATGTCGACAAAATAATTACACAAATTCGTAATTCTGAGTTAACAAACCCACTTAAGACACATATTTTACAGCACATAGATATAATAAATTTCAAGAGATATACTATTATACGATTGAGGACGGTGCCACAACCAAAGCCGTCTTACGTCGGCCAAAAAATTTATGCCCGCATTGGTAGTCAAACTAGAGAAGTAGTAAATGCACCAGAAATAGCTGCAATAATTGGTATTTTCAAGTAGATCTTTCGTAAAATCTTCCCTGACCCATAGTTGGTAATTTCAGATTAATTTCACATCGATTCCAATTCCAGCACCAGACCCAAATACCATCCCGACAAAATAAAATGCCAATGTCGTCCCAAGAAAGCGCCCTCCTCCTGATCATCTACCTCGCCTGCTTCGCCTCCATTCACAGCCTCATGGCGAGCCTCTCCTTCAAGAAGAAGGCCCAGAAAATCCTCGGCCCCCGGACAAGCCGGTGGTACCCGGTCATCTTCTCCCTCACCGCCATGGTGACGGTCCTGCCGCTGGTCTACCTGGTCTACCTCTTCCCCGGAAAGGTCCTCTACGTCGTCCCCTCGACCTGGCGGTGGGCGATGGTGACGGGCCAGGTCCTGGCGGGGCTTCTATCAATCAGGGCCTTCACCGACGGACCCCATAGGTTCAAAGTCCCCCTCCAGCTCGCAGGGCCACGGTCGTCGGAGGCGAAAGCTCTGGCCCCGCGGGGAATATACTGCTGGATCAGAGATCCCTTCCTGCTATCGGGCTTTCTCATCATCTGGCTCACCCCCTTCATGACGACGAACATCCTGATCCTCTACGCCATCGTCACCATCTACCTCTATCTGGGGTCGCTACACTGGGAGAGAAGGCTCCTCGCCCAATTCGGAGACGAGTACCGCGATTATCAGAGAGAAGTTCCGAGAATGATACCCTGGCGGGGGAGAGTCTGCCCCGACAAGTGAAGGCGAAAGAAGAAATTAAGATCCGATAAGGAGAAGATCAAGATCCGTCTCGAAAAGGTGCTCAGCATGTTCTCTAACTCGACCCTCATCATCGCCCTCTATCTCATCGGCTTTGCGGCCGTCCACAGCCTCCTCGCGGGCACCTGGGCCAAACGTCGGGCCCAGCGGGCCTTCGGCAAAAGAGCCATGCGCTGGTACCGGCTCTCCTTCACCCTCTTCGCGACAGCCACACTGATCCCGCTCTTGTACCTCTTCTATCTCTTCCCCGGCGAGGTCATCTATCTAGTCCCCTCGCCCTGGCGATGGATCATGATCGCAGGGCAGCTGGCAGCGGCCCTCGCCCTCGGAAAGACCCTCATGGAAGCCGGAGCCCTCACGTTTCTGGGGATCAGGCCCGACGAGGGCAAGGACGAGCTGATCGTCCAAGGCTTCTACTGCAGGGTGAGAAACCCGCTCTTCCTCTTCGCCCTGATATTCCTCTGGCTCTCCCCCATCATGACCGAAAACCTCCTCGTTCTCTACCTAATCGCCACCGTCTACTTCCGCCTCGGATCGGTCCACGAGGAGAGGATGTTGACCGAGAAGTTCGGCAACGCCTACCGTGACTACCAGAAGCAGGTTCCGAGGATCGTACCCCGCCTCAGCTGCCGCTATCCTGAGACGAAGGTTGTGGCCCCCGAAAAAGACTGAACCTGAAGTTTGGGCCTGACCGAAGGCCTTGCGGTCGGTCAACATCACCGACCATAAGTGGCGACGGCTTCGCCCGACTGGAGGAGGTGTCCCTCCATCGCCGCCTCAAGGTCGGATCGATCAGAACCCGGCGCGAGACCGAGGTCGGAGTCAAGACCGTAGACTTTGAGTACGTATCTGTGAGCCTGGCCCGACGGCGGACATGGCCCATAGTACCCGATCAACCCGAAGCCGTTGGTTCCCTGGACGGCTTTCGCGGGGTCCGAGACCTCTCCCTCTGGAGGTATGCCCCCAGCCACCGTCGCCGACGGCTCCAGGTTCCAGATCAGCCAGTGGACGAAGGTCCCCCGAGGAGCGTCCGGGTCCTCCAGGATCATGGCCATCGACTCGACAGATCCGTCAATCCTATCGATCTCAACCGGAGGCGAGAGGTTCTCGCCATCGCAAGTGTAAGTCACGAGAAAAGAGTCAAAGCCGAATCTCACATCCAGAACACCTGAACCGCCCATATCCAAAAGCCCACCATCATCGTCTTCCAGACATCCTCCCAAGGAGACGAAAGCCAAGGTCGCCACGGCGACGAAGAAGATCAAAACCTTGCTCCTCATTTTTACTCCACCTCAAAATCGATGCTCACCGAAGTGCTCATCGACCTGATGACCGGCACCCTTCCGGCAACATCCGAAAGCAGCTCCATGATCGTCTCCTGATTCCCCTCTGCCGCCAGGCGGACCCTGATCTCGATTCTGGTCACCTCCCGACCGTCTCCCACCCTTTCCAAAACCCCCACCGCCTCGGACTTGTAAGAGCGGAGGAGAACTCCATGCTTTTTAGCTCTCGCGATGGTGGTGGTGAGGACGCAGGCGTTGGCGGCGGCGACGTATATGTCCTCAGGCGACAAAAACCCCTCGACGCCGCCAAAATCTGCCGGCAGGGCGAACTCGATTATCTGATCGGAAGGAAAGGCGATCTCGCCTTTAGCCCCCTCAATCCAGGTCACCTGGTTTTTGAAGGTGATCTCTTCGGCCATGACTCCTGGATTTGAGACCTTTTGGTAATTATCACTTTCCAGCAATTTTCGGCCAACGGCGTCAACGGTGAGTGTGATCTCGCAGATCGTCGTGGTGGTGTTCTCCCCCCAAATGGTAAGCTTCTCCGGGAGCCCCGGGCGGGTCGACGTGGACTGTGGCGTCCGAGAGGTAAGGAAGCCTGTGGAGGAGCTGGTGGCCGACCTCCGTTGCTATATCGTGACCTTCCTCGACGGTCATCTCGGGATCGACGATCACCTCGATCTCGGCGTGGAGCCGATGGCCGAGCCACCTCACCTTCACCCCCGCCACACCCTCGACGCCAGGAGCACTGACTGCGGCCACCCTCACCTCGTCGACGATCTCGGGATCGACCCCATCGATAAGCCTAGTCAGGACCACCTGGCCAGAGTTCCAGCCGATCTTGAGGATGGCGACGGAGATCAGAAGCCCCATCAGAGGGTCCGCCCTAGGATAGCCCGCCCAGACGCCGACGGCGCCGATGAGGACCGCAAGGCTCGTGAGGCCGTCGGCCCTGGCGTGATGGCCGTCGGCCACCAGGGCCGCACTTCCGATCTCCCGGCCGACCCTCATCCGGAAGACGGCCACTGCCTCGTTTCCGAGAAATCCGATCAGGGACGCAAGAATCACAGCCCAGATGAATCCGACGGGCCGGGGAGAAAAGAGCCTCATCGCCGACTCATAACCCGTGAAGATGGCGCTTGCGACGATCATGAGGACTATGAAGAGCCCCGCCAGGTCTTCGGCCCGGCCGAAGCCGTAGGTGAACCGTTTTGTGGCGGGCCGCTGGCCGAGCCTGAAAGCGATCCAGAGGGGGACGGCCGTCGCCGCATCCCCCAGGTTGTGGACGGTGTCGGCGAGGAGAGCCATGCTGCCGGAGAAGAGGACTATCGCCACCTGCAACAGAGCCGTAGCCATGAGGGCGAGAAAAGATATCTTGACGGCCCAGACCCCCCTCTCGGCAGCGAGAAGGGCGGGATCGGCGGGACCGTGGGCGTGGAGATGGAAGTGGAGGTGCTTTTCGCCGTGAGAATGCCTCTCTTTTGAGGAGTCGTCCTTGGGATGCATGAAACAATCTATATCAGGTCCGACCTCTGCCAATTTAAATCTGCGGCCTCTTTTGGGCCAGAAGGCCGAGGTCCTGCATAAAGTATATTGAAGGTCAAAGTCCTGCAAGTCGAGCATGGACCCCCACCTTCTGATCCTCATCGGACTCGTCCTGGCGTCTGCCGCAGCCCTGGCCTTGGTCAAGAAGTTCATCCTCGGAAACTCCGACTTCTGGATGGCAATGGGCATCATCCTCGCAGACCGGGGACGGTATGAAAAGGCCGCACGATGCTGCGAGAGGGCCATCAGGATCTATCCCTTCTACGTCCACGCCTGGAACAACTGGGGCTTGGCCCTGTATCAGCTGGGGAGGTACGAGGAAGCCCTCGAACGTCTGGATGAAGCCCTGACGTTGAACCCGGATCTGGGCGAGGCCTGGCATAACAAGGGGCTCGTCCTCGAAAAGCTCGATAAAGAGAAAGAGGCAAAAGAGGCATTCCAACGGGCGAGGGATCTGGATGTGGGCCCCTGACAGACGCCAAAACCTTTTTTGCAGATCATGGCAGATGCAGCTTGGGAGACTCGCGCTCATGAGAACGATCCTAGTCCTGATCCTGACAGCCCTCCTCCTGACGGCAAGCTCATCGGCGGGCTCGGCTCGCTCCCGCGAGGTGGTGGCGGCGAGCGAGATTCTGGCCAAGATCGAGATGGGAGAGGCGGTCTCCATCGATAACCTGATCGTCGAAGGGGACCTGAACCTCAGCGAGATCGGCCTGGACGTGGCGCCGACGCTGGGGACAGAAACGGCCCTAGGGGAGGGAGTTGGGATTGATCTTCCCGCCCTGACGAGCCAGGTGAGGATCATCCCCGCTCAGATAAGCATCACCAACTCCGAGATAAGAGGTGACGTCCGCTTCGATAAGACCGTCTTCAGCGGGCCGGTGAACTTCGCTGGCACCGATATCGCCGGAAACGCCAGCTTTGCGGAGTCCGAGTTCGAAAGTCAAGCCGCCTTTTTGTATACCAGCTTCAAAGGCAACGCCAGCTTCAAGGATGCCCAGTTCAACGGCAGAGTCTACTTCTCCGGCGACCAGTTCAGAGGAATAGCCAACTTCGAGGGGGTCGAGTTCAGAGAACTGGCCGGCTTCAGCTACGCCAAGTTCGCCGACGATGCCGACTTCAAGGGCGCAAAGTTCAGGGACGAGGCCTGTTTTGGAGGGGCGGAGTTCAGGGACGACGCTGACTTCGGGGGGACGGAGTTTGAGGGATACGCCTACTTCGGCAGAGCGTGGTTCAGCGAACGGGCCCGCCTGGAGGATGCCCGCTTCTTCGAGATCGCCAACTTCTACAGCGCCCATCTGGATTAAAGACCGAAAGCCGCAAGAACTGAAAATAAATATATATGGTAGATGGTCCGAAGTCGGATCATGTCTTGGAAGAGGATCACCGACTACTGGGCGGAGTGGAAGATCGGAGAGGATCGAAAAGGGAACATCGGCCTCACCTTCGAGGACGGCCAGCGGATCTTGTACGATCTATCTCACGAAAACTTCATCACCGTCCTGAACCTGCTCCAGGGAGATAAACCGGTCTGGTTCGACGACGAGGGTGATAGCTTCAAGGCCAGCAACCAGGAGCCGAAGTAGAGCTTTGGCTTGTGGACCGTCCCGAATCCTCCAAAATCTTCCGGCACCGCCCGCAAAACCTCCAGCCTTTGAAGTCGGTCTCATCGATCGAGTTTGAAAAATGCATCACGCACCTTCGGTTGGGACAGTGTGGGAGGCCGAAGACGTGGCCCAGCTCGTGGACCGCCTCTTTTTTTGCTCTCTCCAAAAAGAGGGCCGAATTTGACGAAAGGCCGTAAAACTCCTGCCGGAGCCTTGTCAGGGATATAATCGCCAGGCACCCGTAGGCTAGGCCGAAGATGAAGTTAGTGTCCGCGACGAAGATGTCCTCGTCGATCACTCCCAGGACGGCGTCGCCTTCTTCGAGCCCCGCCGCCGAAAGGGCCTTGAGTAGAGACGACCCCTCCAGCTGACCCCTCTCGGGAACGCGAGAGTCTGCCGGAACTTCGACGGCAGGCCTCACCTCGACATCTCCGAAGACCGATCCGATCACTTCTCCAAGATATTCGATCAAGCCTCCGTCGACGGCTCCGATCGGCTGGAGGGCTATGGCGACCATGGCGGCCATCGCGGCTAGTTCACGGCTTCTCGGAGAGGGACTTCTGGTAGGCCTTCCAGCCGGGGCACCAGCCGGTGTGCCACTTCCAGATTCTGGCGATGAGGGAGTTAGGCCTCTTCTCGGCGCGCCGCCTGATGGGACAGCTCTCACAGGTTTGGGGCATGATGTCGAGATGGAGCAGATGGTATAAGGAATTTACGAAGGAAGATTGGGGCGGGGGGCCGAAGATCGAACTCAGGGTTTCTTCAGCCCGCCCTTGAGGTTTCCCACCGCCGAGAAAGCCGACTTGACCGTGGAGACGGCCTGGTCGTAGAGGAAAACGCCGAAGATGCCGATCAACATGGCCAGGACCACGATTCCGATCAGAACTGCTATCACAAAGCTTATCAAGGTCAACTTTTCCCACCTCTTGTAAATATCATTCGCTCTTCTGCCCGCAAGAGAGGCAGAGCCAGATCCAGAGATTCAGGCTCGGTCATCCCTCCGCGTTCATCCGATAAAAAGGTTTGACAAAACCAGAGGATCAGGGCTTTGAGATGGAAGTGACGCCTCCGAAGAGGGCTGACGGCCCCTTCGAACCGATGGGTGGGCAGGCCGAAAATTCAAAGAGGACTCCGACAAAACGATGACGGAAAGCGTTATATGTCATAATGGGCTAAGGAAAGTCCTGTCAACCAACAGGAGTGGAGGTTAGACGTATGGCGAAAAGAGCTTTCATAGCTTTAATATTCGTCTCGATGCTGTCGATCGGAATGTCCGCAGCAGAGGACGAAACGACAAAGACGATCGTAGACACAGCCGCAGCTGACGGTAATTTCAGCACACTGCTGGCCGCAATGGATGTAGCCGGACTTACAGACGATCTGAACGGTGAAGGGCCCTTTACGGTCTTTGCCCCCACCAACGAGGACTTCGATGACCTCCTGGCCAATGAGGAGATCGACATGAACGACATCGATGCCCTCACGAAGATCCTCACATACCACGTCGCCCCTGGCGCCCTCGTGGAGGCGGAGATCGTTAACATGACGTCCATCGAAACCCTCGAGGGAGAAAAACTCACCGTCGAGGTCACCGACGAGGGAGTGATGGTGGGCGGCGCCAACTTGACGGAGACCGACATCCTCTGCAGCAACGGCGTAATCCACGTAGTCGACGCGGTCCTAATGCCTCCGGTGGAGACTGAAGGGTCAGCTGAAGAGCCGGTCGAAGAGACGACCAGCGAGGCCGAGGCTGATACGACAGACGACGGGGCCGCATAGACCTGCAATACCGAAGGTCGAAACCTCGTCCATCAACTCTCATATCGAGGCGCAGGGTTTCCTCCCTCCGCCTCTGGCCATTATTTTTCCAACTGAGATTCATATTTCTCCCTGATCCCTCAACTTGCGGAATCCAGTATTTTTGAAAGATCGTCAGTATTTCCGCTGTCAGCTCGGCTTCTCACCAAAAACCCGATATATGACCTTAATCATCCGGTCGCCAAAGGCGATAAAATTATGTTGATCGGAATCGATGTCGGCGGAACCACTACAGACGCGGTTCTAATAGATGAAGGAAAGGTAATAAACACATCAAAAGTCCCGACCGACCACGACCACCTCCTGGATTGCCTGATGACCGCCCTCGACGAGATCGTTCAAGATATCTCGCCGAAGAAGATCGAGCGGGTTGTCCTCAGCACCACCCTCATCACAAACCTCATCGCCGAGGGGAAGACCGACCCCGTTGCCCTTATCATAGAGCCCGGACCCGGCATGAACCCCGACGGCTACACCCTGGGAAGCGAAGTCCACATCGTTCGGGGGGCCATCGACTACCGGGGAAGAGAGATCCAGGCCCTGGACGAAGATCAGGTCAAAAACGCGGCGGCCAAGATCACCGAGCGAGGGTACAGGAAGGTGGCGGTGGCGAGCAAGTTCGGGCAGAGAAACCACTCCCACGAAGAGAGGATGCGAGATATCGTCCAGATGACGAACCCCGATCTTCAGGTGGAGATGGGCCACCAGGCCTCGGGAAGGCTGAACTTTCCCAGGAGAGCGGCGACGACGATGCTGAAGATCGCAGCCCAGGAGCGATACAGACAGTTTGCTCAGCAGATCGCCGAGGCCGTATCCAAGAGGGGCATTGATGCCCCGATCTACATCCTCAAGGCCGACGGTGGGACGCTGCCTCTGGCCACATCCGTCGAGTACCCCGTCGAGACGATCTTCTCAGGCCCCGCAGCCAGCGCCATGGGGGTTTTGGCCCTCACACCTCCGGGCCAGACATCCGTCGTCGTCGACATCGGCGGCACGACTACAGACCTCGCCCTGATCCTGGACGGCGTTCCCCTCATGTCCTCGGTGGGCGCGAAGGTGGACAGCTACCTCACCCACATCAGGGCCTTTGCGGTCAAGTCCGTGGCTCTGGGGGGCGATAGCAAGGTGAGGGCCACAGACGACAAGGTCACCCTAGGTCCGGAGAGGGCAGGTCCCGCACGCTGCCTTGGTGGTCCCGAGCCGACCCCCACCGACGCCATGAGGCTGCTGTCCATGATCTCCATCGGAGATCAGGCCCTTGCCGAGGAGGCGATGACGAACTTGGGCAAAAACCTAGGCTGCTCCGCCAGCGAGGCTGCCCGGAAGGTGGTGGACGCGGCCGTCGATAAGCTCCTCCGTGAGATCAACGGTATGTTCCTCGCCTGGGAGATGGAGCCGGCCTACCGGGTCTGGGAGATCCTCCAGAAAGAAAAGATCAGGCCCCAGAACGTCGTCGGAGTCGGCGGCGGGTCCCTAGGCCTCGTTCCCCTGGTGGCGGATAGGCTCGGCGCCAAAGGCATCATCCCAGAGAACGCCACCGTCGCCAACGCCATCGGAGCCGCCGTGGCGAGGCCCACCCTCACCCTCACCTTCAGGGCCGATACCGAGCGGGGCTTTTACACCGTCGCCGAGGACGGGACGACCGGAGAGATCAGGGACCGGAAGTTCGGCCAGAAGGAGGCTGAGGCGATGGCAACGAAGCTGATAAGGGAGATGGCTGAAAGGATGGGGATCAAAGAGTACGCCTCGGAGGCAACAGTGACCTCAAGCGAGGTCTTCAACATGGTCAGGGGTTGGTCTACCAGCGGCCGGATTTTGGACGTCAGCATGCAGATTCCGGCTGGGCTCATCCCCGAGTGGACGGGAGGTGGAAGAGCATGACTAGATCAAAAGAAGAAAGTAGGGAGCGAGCTAAGGATCAGGCGCGGAAGATGGGGCTCATATTCTTCCCGGCCTTCGACTGGGCGATAACCCCGACCCATCCGGAGAGGGAGGAGAGGCTCCTTTACACTCGGGACCAGATCTTTGAGGAGGGTCTGATGGACCTGCCCCAGGTCGAGGAGTACAAGCCCCGCCTCGCGGAGCTGAAAGACATCGCACGGGTCCACTTCTGCATACCATCCGTCGAGTCTCTCGTCACAGAGGCCCACCTCATCGCTGCCGGAAGCACTCTCGTCCTAGCCGACGCCTACATGAAAAAAGATATCACCAACGCCTTCGCCCTCGTCAGGCCGCCGGGCCACCACTCCATGAGGGTCGCCCACGGAAACCGCGG
>Ga0116164_10003385_pt1 | contig 10938 bp, 14 predicted proteins | sample AD_UKC109_MetaG_FD_89888 | JGI IMG/M metagenome (GOLD analysis project Ga0116164, IMG submission 89888) | Active sludge microbial communities of municipal wastewater-treating anaerobic digesters from Hong Kong - AD_UKC109_MetaG | ecosystem: Engineered > Bioreactor > Anaerobic > Digestate... | reverse complement strand
TGACAAGTCTGTTATTATTTATTATCCTTATAAAAATTAAACAAAAATAAATTTTCGTATAACTCCAATAATATGGTTTGGAGGTCTCTACCAGGAACCGAAATTCCTGCTTACGAAGAAAGTACCAGATGTGTATTTTCTTCGTAAGCAGGAATTTTTTTATTTAGGAGCTACGTGAGGAGGATATAATGAAGTCATTGCCAAAAATTGAATTACATTGTCATTTAGACGGAAGTGTACGTGTGGAAACGGTGCTAGATATTGCCAATAAAGAAGCAATTACGCTACCGACCTACGATTTAATAGAATTAAAAGAAGCGTTAGTAGCGCCAGTGGAGTGTACGTCACTGGCGGATTATTTGCAACGCTTTGCATTGCCTAATGCGGTGATGCAGTCAAAAGAAAGTTTACAACGGATTACCTTTGAATTATTTGAAGATGCGGCCAAAGAAAACGTGAAATATCTTGAAGTGCGTTTTGGTCCGCTATTGCACACATTAAAAGGATTGACGTTGAAAGAAGTCATTCAAAGTGTGCTCGATGGGATGAGACAAGCGGAAGCTAGCTACGACATAAAAGGCAATCTTATTTTATCTTGTTTGCGTTCTATGTCTGTTGAAAGTGCCTTTGAAGTTGTGGAAGCCGGGAAAAGTTTTTTAGGCGAAGGGGTCGTGGCGATAGATTTATGTGCCATTGAAGAAGTTGGTTTTTGCGAGCGATTTGTTGAACCAATTGCTTTAGCAAAGAAATATGGGTATCATGTGACCATTCATGCCGGAGAAACAGGTAGTGGTCAAAATGTCATTGATGCCATCGAATTATTAGGTGCAGAACGAATTGGGCATGGGGTGTTTATTAAAGACGAACCAACTGCTTATCAACTAGTAAAAGAGCGTCAAATTGTCTTAGAAATGTGTCCGACAAGTAATGTACAAACAAAAGCTGTCTCTAGTTATCAGAATCATCCTATTTATCAGTTTCATCAAGCGGGCATCAACATAACGATTAGTACAGATAATCGGACCGTTTCTGATACAACGATGACCAATGAAATGTTGTGTATTCAACAAGCGTTTGCGACAGATGAATCGCTTTATGATGAAATTTATCAAACAGCCGTTGCTGCGGCTTTTGCAACTGATGAGGTAAAAGCATGGTGTCTTGCACAATATGAGGCTCAATCCTAATCTAGAAATTTGCTTGAAATAAAAATTTTCCAGTATAATTGAAGAAAAGTGTGGAGGTTACCAACATGTCAAAAACAAATTGGATACCACTGGCAGTAATTGTTGCTGAACCAGCTTTCTTAGCAGTAACCTTACCTTTAGAGTCGACCGTTGCGACCGACGTATTTGAGCTCGTCCAAGTAACAGTTTTATTTAATGTGTTATTTGGTGCTACTGTGGGATTTAACGTCGCTGTTTCGTTAACATATAGTGTTTTTTCCTTTTGCGAAAGCGTCACACTAGCAACAGCTGGTAAAACAGAAGCAGTAAAGTGGTAGTTTTTGGCTTGTGTTAAATTTTGTGTGTTTTTAAAGCTAAAATAATATTTCCCTTTAGGTAACGTCTGTTTGACCAGTGTTTGTGAAGTGGCATTAGACACTTTTTTAGCATTGATTAACACGTTACCAGCACTATTGCTTAATTGAAAAGTCGCAAGTTGTTCATTGGTTTTTCCGGTGCCATTAAAGATGAGTTGAATATCACTAGTCGTGTTTAGCGTAAGAGCATAGACATCCGTATCTTGTTTTCCAGAAAAATTCCCCTGTATTTTTCTACCTAAAACAAGATTATTTGCGCGTGCATTGTCGCCGTTAAATTCTTTTTCAGAGATAACGGGACTAGTTGCTGCATCGACAGCAACGGATGTAGGAACAGCGATAAAACTTGTAAAGAGGCCGGCCAACATAACCTGATGTAACACTTTTTTCCATCGAATTGTTTTCATTTTTTTACTCCCTTTCTTTTTGTTTCAAGTGAAGTATAGCTCATATGAAATAAGAAAGCATTAAGAATTTTAAGGAAAAATGCAAAATGAAAAAAAGTACGTATATTAGTAAATAAATACTATGAAAAAAGCGCCATGGCAGTAGTTGCCATGACGAAACTTATTTCATAAACTTGCGAAGAATCCACGATAAAACAAACCAGAGAGTCATACTCATCACAATCGTAATAATCCAGCCAGAGGTATTATTTTCCAAAGGCAATGGCATGTTCATACCAAAAAATCCCGTAATAATAGTGGGAATCGTTAATAATACTGAAAGAACAGTTAAAATCCGCATAGTATCATTCAGTGTATTGTTTAAGACATTATTATACGTGCCAGACAGCTGTTGTAAAATTTGGGCAGATAAACGAGTCATTTCAACTAATTGCCTTGCTTCAATCACGACATCTTCTAGCTGTTCTTTTTCGCTTGGAGAGAGCGTTTTATATACTGCGTGGGAACGGATTTGTTCAAGTAAGACAGTATTTTGTTTAGAGGCGGCAACTAAATAAACAATCCCAATTTCTAAGTCAGATAATAATAATAGATTTTGTTTACTCGTTTTTTCTTTCAATTTATGATTGACAGAAATACGAGACTCATCCATTTCTTCAATATATGGGAAAAATAAATCAGTGATTAAAAATAAGCTACTAAACAAAAAACTAAATAAGGTACTATCAGGAAATTTCCCTAAATATTTTTCCATTTCTTGAAAAATATAATAGGTTTGTTCGTTAGTTACGGTAATGAGTTGGTTATTTTTCACGATAAAGGTCATGGGTAGAGTTTCATAATGATTATCATTTTTTTCTCTATTAGGGACATTGAAAATAACAACAAGTGTCTGTGTAATTTGATCGTAATCTAGATGAGCACGTTCGTTTTTATCTAGCGTGTAGTCAATGACTTCACTGTCAATCCCGTAATTTTTATAGAGGGTCCGTAGTTCAGCGCGCGACTGTGTGTTTAAGTTAATCCAGGTATTCTCTATGCCAAATGCTTTTTTTGTTATCATATATGTCACCTACTTCTATTTTTAGCAATACGCTGTATTCTAGCAAGGGATATTAGAAAAAACAAGTAAAGGCATAGTTTCTATTTCTTTCATCAATCGAAAGCATACATTCCTTTACAAGATAAATGACAAAAATCTTTTATAATTTTAGTGATTTACAGTTGTATATTTCAGCAATTTCTGTTTGAATTATACAAGAGAATTTTAGTTTTCGTAGGTGCAAGTTTTTAATTTAGGTGAGGGGTAAGAGAATAGTGAAAAAAATTGGTTTTGATCCACAGAAGTATATCGAAGAACAATCGAAGTATATTTTGGAACGTGTGAACAATTATGATAAATTGTATTTAGAATTTGGTGGAAAACTAATCGGTGACATGCACGCAAAACGTGTCTTACCTGGGTTTGATCAAGATGCAAAAATCAAGTTGTTGCACAAACTAAAAGATAAAACAGAAATTATTATTTGCGTATTTGCAGGTGACATTGAGCGAAATAAAATTCGCGGTGACTATGGCATTACGTATGATATGGATATTATGCGTTTGATTGATGAGTTAAGTGAATATGAATTGGCGGTAAACAGCGTGGTTATTACACGGTATAACGGTCAACCATCTACAAAAATCTTTATCAATAAATTGAAACAACGTGGTATTAAAGTTTTCACGCATGGTGAGATTGAAGGTTATCCAGTCAATGTTGATAAAATTGTTAGTGATGAAGGCTTTGGGATAAATGAGTACATTCCAACAACGAAACCAATTGTCGTAGTCACTGGACCTGGTGCAGGTAGTGGGAAATTAGCTACTTGTTTAAATCAGCTATACCACGAAAGTCGTCATGGAAATACAGGTGGTTATTCTAAATTTGAAACTTTCCCAGTGTGGAATGTGCCATTAAAACATCCATTAAATATTGCTTATGAAGCAGCTACAGTTGATTTAAAAGATGTGAATATGATTGATTCGTCCCATTTTGATTATTATGGCGAAGTAGCGATTAACTATAATCGTGATTTAGAAACTTTTCCAATCATCAAGCGTACGATTGAACGTATCACAGGTAAAGAATCAGAATTTCATTCGCCAACAGATATGGGTGTGAACCGTGTTGGTTTTGGAATTATCGATGATGAAGTGGTACAAGAAGCATCCAAACAAGAAATTATCCGTCGTTATTTCGAAACTGCTGCAAATTATAAAAAAGGAATCACTGATATTGATACGTTAAATCGTATTCAAATCATTATGGAGGAAATTGATTTGCGCCCTGAAGATCGTCCATGTGTGAAACCTGCCAGAGATTATGCAGAAGAATTAAAAACAAAAGATTGGGATCAAGAATTTGTCCCACCAGTGATGGCATTGGAGTTATCTGACGGTCAAATTATTACCGGGCGTGGTTCTGATTTAATGGATGCGAGTGCCGCAGCGATTTTAAATGCAATTAAAAAATTAGCCAATATTGGCGATGAAATTTTGTTGTTATCGCCAAATATTTTAGAACCAATTCAAAAATTAAAAGCAAACGAATTATCTGGTCGTATTACTTCTTTAAATACTTCAGAAATTTTAATTGCTTTATCCATCAGCGCTGTAACAAATCCAACTGCACAATTAGCATATGATAAATTAACAGAGTTAAAGGATACACAAGCTCATTCAACAGTTATCTTTAATAAAGATGATGAACAAGTGTTACGTAATTTAGGAATTTCTTTCACTTGTGATCCGATTTACCCTTCCAAAAATTTATTTTATGTATAAAAACAAACCGTCTTGAGAGTATTTTACTCAAAAGACGGTTTTTATTCATTCGTGGGTAGTTCAATAATTGCTTTGGTGATGCCGTAAGCAGGGGAATTTGCTAAAACATCAGGAACTTCTTCCAACGTAATTTTGTGAGACAACAAGGGCGTAAGTTGGATTTTTTGTTGATTTAATAATTGAACTGCTTTTGATAAGGTAAATGGATTGATAAAGGAACTAGTAATCTTCAATTCTTTACTGAATATATCATAAGCAGGAAGCGTGATTTCGGTATCTGGAGAAGGCACACCAAATAATAAAATATTCACCCCTTTACCTGCTAAAGAAATAGCTGTTTCGCTCGTGACCTTTTTACCGACACATTCAATTATCAAATCAAATTCTTCTGAAATGTCATCAGCTGTTCAATAAACTTCATCCGCACCTAATGCAGATAAATGCTCACATATTTAAAAATTCTCTTTTTTATCAACGAATGGCAATATAAAAAAGCATTGTGGTTTTTACTACTGGTAGAAATTTTGTCAGTTAATTTCATTAGTTTACTACCAATATATTTATTAAGCAGACATGCCGATGGTACCAACCAGATCAAAACTCAAAGTAAAGTAATGGGTGTTTGTTTAGGGATCGTAGTATGTTTGCAAGTCACGGTTTATTTAAATTAATTATAAAAAAGTCAGACTTACTTCAAGCGTAAGTCTGACTTTTTTAATGATTTTGCCAAATTTTACGAATTTTCGTTAACAAATTTGGGTTTTCTCTGTTGCTAATTGGAAGAATGGTTTCTGAGTGTGGTTGTTTTTGTTCCATAAACTCTTCTTGTGCAGAAAACGAAGGATTTTCGTGTAAGCGACGGAAATGACCAGATGCTGTCAGATAATACGCTTTTTTGTGGTCTTTTCTAAAAATAGCCAGAATGTTTAATAATTTATCTAACGCAGGACCTTTTTCAATAGGCGTGGCAATTTCAATTCGATGTAACATATTTCGAGTCATAATATCTGCTGAAGAAATCCAAACATCAGCTTCTTTCTCATTAGTATAAAAGGCATAGATGCGACTATGTTCCAAAAAGCGACCGACGATACTTTGGACAGTAATCGTTTCACTCAGATTAGGAATACCTGGTTTTAAGCAACATGCACCACGGACGATTAAATGAATAGGGACGCCGACTTGGCTCGCTTCATACAGTTTATTAATCACCACTTTATCAGTCAGTGAATTCATTTTAAAGCAAATTGCACCTTGACGGGTTTGTTGGTAATGAATAATCGTTTGCTGGATTTTTTCGAGTAATTTTTGTTGAATACCATTTGGTGAGACTGAGATACGTTGATAGTTCGGAACTTGTCGATAACCACTTAAATAATTAAAGAAAGCCGTAATATCTTCTACGTATTCTTTTTTGGCAGTAAATAAACTAACATCTGTATAAATGGATGCCGTTTTTTCGTTATAATTTCCTGTGCCTAAATGGACGTATTGTTTAATTTGACGACCCTCTTTTTTTACAATTAATAAGGCTTTACTGTGTGTTTTTAATTGATACAGGCCATAGCTAACATAACAACCAGCTTCTTCTAATTCCTGTACCCAATGTAAATTGTTTTCCTCATCAAAACGTGCTTTTAATTCTACCAAGACCGTGACTTGTTTTCCTTTTGCTGCGGCTTTTTTCAGAGCAGTAATGACACGTGAATTTGGCGCCATACGATATAAGGTTTGTTTGATAGCGATGGTAGTAGGGTCCTCTGTCTGCCGCAGACTCCAAGAAATTCAAAACGACATCAAAAGAATCATAGGGATGATGGAATAGTAAATCGTTTTGTTCAATTGCGTGAAACAATTGCGCACCTCTTAATTCTTTGTGAGGATTCCCGTTAGAATATGGGAATCCTAGACCAGGAAGATCCGATGTTAAAGTGTCTACAAATGGGAAGAGGAACGTTAAATCTAACGGACCAGGAACCCAATATAAATCACGAGCTTTCAATTGTAGTAAATTTGCAAGGATTAACACACTCTCTTCGACTTCTGTAGACCATTCACTGCTAATTTCTAGCCGAGAAGGAAGGCCCTTGGAACGTTCAATGATATATTCTTCCATTTGCGTGAACAATTTTTCTTCTGTATCTTCGCGAAATGCTAAATCTTTGTCATAAGTTATCCGAAAACAGAAAGAATGATCGATTTCCCAACCAACAAAAATTTCAGGTAAATGTCGGATAATCAATTGTTCAACAAAGAGATAGGTTTCTTCATTAGCTAATTGATGTAACCGTGAAAATAATGGTGGCAAAGGTATCACTGCACGTTCCACTCGATTTCCTTGACGAACTTGAACAAAGATATGGACATTTTTCTCAGCTAATTTAGGAAAAGCATGATACGCATCTCAACCAATCGGCGTTACTGCGGGTAATAATAATTCATAAAAGAAACTATCTGCTTCTTGAAGCTGTTCTGCGGTTAATTCATCAATGCCTTTCACAAATTTTTGATGTTTGGTTAATTCTTCAATCAGCTGATTGAAATATTGGTATTGTAACCGAGTGTTATTGAGATTAATTTCGTATAACTTAAATAATACCTCTTCTTGTATCCAACCTGTACGAGCATCTTTTTCTTTAGGTTGAACGCGAGCCAAGCTTTGAATACTCGGCACACGAACCATAAAAAATTCATCTAAGTTACTACTGGCAATTGCTAAAAAACGTAATTTTTCTAATAAAGGATTGGACGGGTCTTTGGCTTCGTGAATCACCCGTCGATTAAATAATAACCAACTTAAATCTCTATGATAGTAATTGAGACTAGTAAACTCAGATACTTCCATTGTTAATACTCCTACTCTATGCTTTCTTAAAATCAATCATCACTTTTTTATTAAGTACATGCTCTAGATTTTTTTTCTGACGATTGGCACGGTATTCTTCGGCAACAGGATCAAATGACCACTTTGCCTTTAAGACAAAGTGGGTATCTTCGTCCTGTAAAGAGAAATCGATAATTTCATTAACCGTAGTAATATTAAGTGCTTCGCAAAATTTAATTAAACTACCCGCTAAACGAATGTATTTTAACTCTTCTTCGGTGAACCATTGTTTAAAGGGTTTCACAAATAATTTAAACAAAGATTTATTTTTGTAACTGGCTAATAAGGCTAAAGAAATTCGTTCACGATGCGTAAAGCCATTTAAATTACTATTAGCTAGCAAATAAAAAGAATGGTAGGCGCTATTATCTTCTTCAATATAGGAACCAATATGATAAAGTTGTGAACCATAAGAAACATATGCTATTAATTGCTCGATTTCTTCATTCAATAATTGTTTTTGTTTAATTTCATTAAGTAATAAATCGACAATTTGGGTTCTTTTTTTTGCACGATAATTATCAATCTGGTATGTATCTACAAACCGTTGAATACTCGTCATTGCTACGTGATGTGGGCTATACGTTGCGTGATATTTTTGATTCACAGATTCCATTAACAAGCCTTCACGCAATCCTTTATTACAAAAAATAAATTTGGGTGCGTGCACTTGTTCCATCAAAGCAATAAAGGTAAGGTTTGCAGGAATGATAATATCTGCACGGTCTTTGCTTAAACCATCTAATGACTGCAATTCAGAAAAAGACAGGGAGGTGAATAAACGGAGTGTTTCTTTCAAATCTTTCTTCTTCATTTCGTATTGGTGAATGCCAACTACTGGAAAATCAGTCATTCGTTCATGAACCGTTGCAATATTTCGCGAACTACCGCCAATGGCAACAATCGGTATGTTACGATCGTTTAACCACGGCAAAGAGGCAAATTGTTTTTTTAGATAATTTTTGGTTTGTGTAATTGCAAATTCATCATTGGTAAAGTTCTCGTTAAAAAAGAGTTGCTTTAAAGTTACAACACCAAAGGGGAAACTATGGCTATAAATGATTTCATTATCTTTAAAATAAGTAACTTCTGTACTACCACCACCCATATCAACGGTGTAAGCTTCTGAAAATGATGTGGTTCGGACAATCGCATATTGTCCATAATAAGCTTCTTCATTCTCAGATAACAAACGAATTGTTAAGCCTGTTTTCTTTTCGATTGTTCTTAAAATTTCTGGCGCATTTTTTGATTGGCGAATAACGGCAGTGGCGGTTGTAATCATTTCTTCTAATTCATAGCTATGCGCAATTTCTTGGAATAACGTCATTACTCGTAGTAATTGATACACACCTTCTGGAGATAATTCTTTTTTTTCATCTAGAAATTGATAGAGACGAACAGGTAATTTAATATTTTGCAGTTCAGTGAACACCATCTGTTCATTTAATTGATAAATGACTAGGCGAATGGTATTTGAACCAATATCAATAATGGCAATATTTTTCTTTTTCTTCATAGCTTTCCTCCATCAATAAACTAAAGTAACCTGTTATTATTATAGTATAAGTACCGAAAGCAAAAAGCAGATTTTTGTAATGATTATGTAAATGAAGCGTTAAGTTTGTAAAGAAAACAAAGAGAAACAGCTTCAGTTAGCCTGTTTCTCTTTGTTGTTATTCTTCAACTAAAGCTTGTCTAAAAGCAAGACCTGTTAAGGTATCTTTTAATTCTTCAGAAGTTGCGGCTTCTGCTTTAACAATGACATACGTACCTTTTGGAAATTGGATGACGCGTGTTGCATCGGGTAACGTTTCGTTCGTTAAAACACCTACATAATACATCATTTTATTATCGTAGGCTTCGTTGACAGCGGAGACAAACTCATTATCGGCTAATGCTTTTAATTTATCTAGCGTGCCATCTGTCGTAATCTTTTCCCAAAAATCGGCTTTTTCTTGAGCAATGCCCATATAATCGGTGTAATCACTCGTTAATTCCGTTCCAAAACCTAAAACTGTAAATGCGTCTTTTTCTACTAATGTGTAAACTGATATTGTAATCCCTGCTTTCTTTTGATTGTTTCAAATGCTGTCATTTCTCATTTTATACATTTATAATAAAGTCAAATCGTGTCAAAAAATGACACTGTTTAGGGGCGAACGATGAAAAAAACAGAAAGAATTCACACAATGATTCGTTACATTAATAATCGTACACGGTATACCATTAAAGAAATTATTCAAGAATTCAATATTTCTCGATCCACTGCTATTCGTGTCATTCGAGAAATTGAAACAATGGGCGTATCGTTGATAGCAGAAGTCGGACGTGGTGGAGGATATTCTGTCATGCACAACTCTTTTTTACCGCCGATTCATTTTTAGATGCCGAAATTAAAGCACTCTTTGTCACATTTATGGCAACACGTAATCAGCAATTACCTTATTTAAAGAGTCGACAATCTTTGGCTGAAAAATTACTTTCCCTCCTGTCAGAAAATCAACAAGATGATTTGTTGCTGTTAAATCACCTATTATTATTTGAAGGGACAAACCCCTATAATCCTGATTTATTAGACTTAGCTGATTTACCGAGAGACTGTCTTAGAGAAAGAGCATGATCAATTAATTGATGGTGTGACAGAATTTTTTGATTTATTGCAGCAAAAAGGGTATTCAATGAATATCGCAACAGCATCTCCACGTGTGAATGTGGCGTTTTATTTTGACTATTTTCAATTGAATCGATGGTTTGATTTTGAAAAAGTCGTCTATGATAACGGCACATTAAATAGCAAACCTGCACCTGATTATTACGTGCAAGCTGCAAAAAATATCAATGCCAATCCACAAGAGATAGTGGTGTTTGAAGATTCTCCGATCGGCTTACAAGGCGCTGCCAATGCGCAAGCCAAACAAATTATTGCGGTTTCAACCAATGGAAATCATCGAAAATTAGAAGCGACTGGCGTTGTTGATTTTGTGATTGATGATTTTCGTGATGAACGTTTGATTCAATTATTTTCTTAAAAATTCATTGCGATAAAAAAATTCGAGCGATAGAAAGTTTCAATAAGAATCTTTCTATCGCTCGGATTGTTGATGTTCATCAATTTGCATGTAGGTTGTTGCTAAAATGATGAATTTGGTTCTTTTAAAAAGGCCACTTCTTCTTCTGTTGACAGACGACCTAGTGCTTGATTACGATGTGGATAACGCCCAAATCGTTTAATAATCGCATAATGTTGTTTTTCATATTCAAAATTTTCTTCT
>Ga0116164_10003382_pt1 | contig 10942 bp, 10 predicted proteins | sample AD_UKC109_MetaG_FD_89888 | JGI IMG/M metagenome (GOLD analysis project Ga0116164, IMG submission 89888) | Active sludge microbial communities of municipal wastewater-treating anaerobic digesters from Hong Kong - AD_UKC109_MetaG | ecosystem: Engineered > Bioreactor > Anaerobic > Digestate... | reverse complement strand
TCTCTGTTGATACTGCATCAGAGATTTGACTCATTACTGACTTAAGTCCATCAATAGAGTCTTTGCCGAGTTGCTCGGCGCTTTTAACTACCAAATCTGAGTAGTTATTAATACCAACAATCAATCCAAGATCAAGAAATTCGCCAACTTTCGCAAATTCTTTTGATGGAGAACTAATCCCAAGGTATCTTTTAACTGCTTCGATTAATTTTTGGGCGAGCGCGGTTCCTGCTGAAATAATGGCGTATGCTTTATTATTAATGCCCTGTATAATCCCGCTTCCAATATCTTCTCCTGCATCAATTGCTTTTTGTTTATTAGTTCCGCTTGTTAGCCCCGTCATGACATTATTCATTATTGTGGTCGCGGACGCGGTTACTTCTGCTAATTTTGTTTGGTTTTTAAGGCCTAAAACAAAAGCGTCAATAACAGACTTCCCTTTGGCAGTAATGTCTGGCAATCTATCAGTAATCTTCTTAATAATGGCGTTCATAATTTTATTTGTAGAATCACCGATGATTGCAATTTTTACTGAGTTAGTCAACCCAGCTATTATTTGATCCATTATTTCAAAAGTTTTCTTTTTAAACAATGGAAGTGATTTTGTAATTGCTTTTAGCATTTCGGTTAATAAATCATTAAGGCCTTTTAAGATAAACCCCATATTGTTTTTTACGCCAATCGAAATAGATTCAACAATTAATTCGCCATGCTTTTTAAATATGGGCAACGCATCAGTTATAACATCGATCATTTTTTGAACAATGTCTTCTGTTGCTTTAACAGCATCGATATTAGAATTGCGGATGCCTTCGTCCAAACCATCTACAATATTCCCACCAAGCTCTTCCATTACTTTAGAAGGAGAATTGATGTTAAATAAATCTTTAAATCCGGATATAAGGCTTTGTCCAACATTTTGTACTGCAGTTACTACACTACCAATTCCTGCTCCAAGCCCATCAATAAGTCCTTGAAGGATTGAAGATGCCCATCCCTTGGCCTCAGTTGAAGTCCCGCCTGAAATACCAAAGAATTCAAGAACACCATCTATAAACGCAGTGCATAAACTAGCAACGGCGGCCATCAATAACGGTGTGTTTTCTCTAATTGAATCGGCAAGACCATTAATAAAATCAATAATCATTTGAAACGCAGCATCAACTACCCTAGGAACTTCCTGTCCAATACCCTCAAGAAATGCTATAATAATATTAGCACCCGATTTAATCAGATCTGGAATCTTCTCGGCAATACCATTAAGAATATTAACAACCATTTGTATTAGTGTTTCCACTACAGTTTGTATATTGCTTGATACCCCAGCTAAGAAACCCAATATAATCTTCATGCCCGCTTCGACAAATTCTGGAACTCTTTTAACTAATTCAGCAAGAAGCCCACTTAGAAATTCAAATATAACTAGTATTAGCTTTGGGAATTCTCCACTTAATATAGTTATCAACGCAGAAAATACCGCAACCAACGCCGCGGCAATAGCCGGAGCACCTTCTATGATAACGGTCGCCATAGCGACAATGCCAAGTGCCACTTGTGATAGCAAATATGGTATTAAACCTATAATTGCTTTTATTGCTGAAACTAGAAGACTTATTGATGCAGAACCCGCAACACTTAATGCCGCCAATCCTGCTGCAAATAATCCAAGCCCAGCACCTATTGCTAAAACGCCGACACCAAGTAAAGCAATTGCCACACCAAGCCCCATAATAGAAAGCGTTAATGGAGCAAGAACATACCCAGCTATACCAACAATAGCAAATACTCCAGCTAAATATAGTAATGCGGTGCCAATCTTATTGATAGGAACAGCAGAAATGGCGATTAAAGCAGGTGTTAATATAAGAATCGCAGAGCTTATAATAACCATAGCTGCTGCGCCAAATAAAACAGAAGGATTAGAAAGCAGAAGTAAAGATGCGACCATTATGGCCATTGCTATGCCAAGACTAATTAATCCCTGTTTTACAACCTCAAATTTAACCGCTCCTAGAGCTAAAACTGCCCCAGATATAACCAGAATAGCGCCACTCATTGCGCTCATACTTACTGCAGCAGCCATCATTTTAACTGGATTTATGCCTTGACTAATTAATATGCTAAAAGCAGCAACTCCAGCTAAAATAAGTCCAAGGGCAATTAAACCTTGTGTAAGTTTTGTTGGATCAAATTGCCCAAGAATTGCAACAATCCCGGTCATTTCTAAAATAGCAACCGCAACAATTCCAAGAGCAACTGCGGCGGCCATAAGATTACCGCCTTTTGATAACTGGCTAACTGCTATAGCAAATATAGCCATTCCACCAGCAATTTCTCCGACAGCAATTAATCCCTGTTTTAATTTATCTGGATCCATGTTGCCCAAAGACCGCATAGCCAGAGCAATAATATTTATACCAATGCCAAGGGATATCAATGCAGTTGCTGCACCAAGAAAACTTTTTGTATTTTGCATAAGTTTGCTAAATATAACTAGTTCTAATAACACCGCACCAAGAGCAACAACACTTGCCATTAAACGATCTGCCGGCACTGAAGCTATGGTTTTTAAAGCAAAACTTATTAATAACACAGATGCTGATAGCGCCAATAGTTGTCCTCCAACTTTAGCAATTGATCCGCCACTCATGGCTTTATTCATAATTGTGAATGCGCCAACCAATTCAATGAATAGCATTGTCAAAGCGCTAACTGCTCCACCCATTCTTTCCGGATCAATAAGGCTCAAAGCGACAATAGAAGCAGCAAGTAAAGCAATGGCAATAGCAATACTTTGCAGTTTTTTAGCCTGAAGACTTTCTTGGTATGACTTTAATGTAGTTTGAAGTCCACCAAATATGCCTTTAAGACCATCAGTAATACCAGATGCATTATCCGCAAGGCCTGTAAAACTAGATATAAGATCTTTTAAACCGATTAACACCCCGCCTTTAAGAGCAGTTGTAATAATCTCAAGTAAACCACTAAAACCGTCTGTTTTCCATTTTTCAGCAAGTGCGGTTTTGATCTTATCAAACATTTTGACAAGAAATTCGCCAATTGGTTTTAATATTCCTACTAACGGAACAAAGAATGTTTTGACCCGTTCGATAAATCCATCAAACCCTTCAAACTTATTAGGGAATCCATTTAAGGAAGTTTTAATATTGTCAATAGCTGTCGTAATAAATTCAGATTCTTTGAAAATATCAATAACAGCACGGATCTTCTCTCCGATTAATGTGAATGCTTCGCCAATTTTTGTTGAAATATTAACAAAGACATGTGACTTATCTGCAGAATCCTTAAGATTAGTAAAGAACCGTGCGATATTAGAAAGAAATCCAAGGAATCCACCACTTTCTCCTGTAGAAATAAGTGAAATAACATTGCTTATTCCGGTAAATAATCCTTTAAAAACAGACGACACAAAATCAACAGCAAGACTAATAGCACTGAACACACCTTTAAATATAGCTTTTAGTTTTATAAGTGTCCCAGTCGTTGGCTTTAACGATACCATAAAGTCTTTAAAACCATTACTTAATTGAACTAATTTTTCAGCAGTAAGAGGTGGAAAAACATTTGTAAATGCTTCTTTGATCCAAGAAAGTGTTGTACTTAATGCATCCCATGCTGCAGTAATGCCTTCAATAATTGCCGTTCTACCGCCAAGATCTTTCCAACCTTTAAGAAGAGTATTACGAGCATCTGACATATTTTGCACAACATCGCCAATAACATTAGAAAGACCAGTAAATATTTCTGTTGCCTCGTCATAATCGCCAAGTATAAGTTCAAAAGATTGCCCCCATCCGGATTGGAGAGCTTCTTTTGTTGTATCAATTAACTGTGACCAAGTTCTTACTTTTGTAGCAGCTTCTGTTGCTTTTTTCCCAATTTCAGTTGTTTCGTCTGCATAATCATTTAATGTTTTTGTTAATGCTTCTGTAGTCATCCACTGTGTTTGCAAAGAATCATTAAAGCCTTTTGTTGCGCTGATTAGATCGCCGGAAGAAAGAACTTTATACATTCCATCTGCTTGCTTTTCTAGCGTTCCCGCCGCAACAGCGGATTCTAAGAGTTGCGTCTTAAATTCAACAGTAGCCATGTTGGCGTTCTCAATTGATTTCCAATCTATAAGCTTAACATAACCTGCCGAAAGAGCTTGAGAGAAGTTATACATTGCTCTAGAAGCTTCTTGCGAATTTGCTCCAGATAAGGCTGCAGCATTAGCAATACCTTTAATTGCTTGAACAGATGTTTCCAAATCAACACCAGCATTAGTAAATTTACCAATATTGGATGTCATATCAGAAAAACTATAAATAGTTTGATCGGCGTATTTATTTAATACTTCAAGTTCTTTATTTACCTGTTCTAGAGTTACTGGAAGTCCTTCTGCGGTTTTACCAGAAGCAAGCATAGTCTTGATTGAATTTATCTTTAATTCATATTCGTTAAACCCAGCCGTAATCGGCTGAATCGCAAATGAATTAATCAGTTGTTGCCCCATAACAACTGCTTGACTACCAATTTTCATTAGCGCGCCAACCGCTATTGTTCCTAATACTGAAAATTTTCCAGTAACACCATCGATAATACCAGACAATCCAGCAAAACTAGATCCATTCGCAGAATTTCTAAGAGCCCCATCAAAATCGGCTAAAGACCTAGATGACTCTTTAATTCCTTTTTCAAAGGATTTATTGTCAAACGACATTTCTACTATTCTATTATCTATTTTATTCATAGACCTTTAACCTCCTTCCAGCAGGCATCTGCAATTTCATCAAATATGGGCTGTACTGCCGGATTAATATAATCTCTTCCTTGCACATACCCGCCATTTCTTGTTCCATGACCGTATTGTAATAATATGGCTATTTGGGTTCCATCAGTAGTAATATTGGTATTCTCCCAAGCAATGCCCAAATCAAATATAGTATACCGCCAAGCATTTGCGGTTTTCCCAGAATCTTTTGGAGTAGTAGCTTGTAATGCAGCGACCCCACGCTGCCCATATTTATCTAGGGTTGAGCGGAGTCTTCCTGGTAATTTATTCTTTGCGCCATCAAAAAATCTTTCTGTATTTTTAAAATCACCTTTAAGCCCAACCTTAATCATTGCCGCCTCCTTGTTTAGAATGGTTCAGGCTGAATTCCATTATCCTTTAACTGTTTATTAAGTTTTTCTGCCCAAATACGCCAACGCGTTGATTCTGTTTGTAAATATTCAATTTGACTGTTCATAACTCTTTTATATTCATCAAAATCTTTTTTTAGTTTTTGGTATTGTATTTCTGATTCTTTTTGGCACTCCTTATAAAATTTATCTTGCTTTGATATAGTATCATAAAGCGTGGATATAGTATCGGCATCAATATTATCTACTTCACTACTTTGTTTTTTAGATGCAAAATATACTGCAACAACAGAAATCGCCAAACTTATTATAGAAACAATGCTATCAATTGTCATTTAATTCTCCTATAGTTATTAAGTGAATTGCCGAATAAAACGGCAATCGAAAATAATGTTCCAGATCTTCCAATAATTTGATTAAGTTCTGATGCAGGAGAAATGGCAATTATAGAATATACCATAAATACTGTCCAAAATGCTCCTATTCCCATATACAAAATTTTTCTAGGCTGCCTTGTATACTTAAAATATAAAAGCGCCTCAATTATAAATAAACTAAAAGCAAAGAACAAAATAAAATATTTTTCCATTTCGATAAAATTCATAATATTCCTCATGCTTTTCTACATTGGTTAAGAGGAATCCAACCGAATTTGGTTTTGCCCCAGAGAAGACCGTTTTCGTCCGTTGCCTCTTCTAAGATTTTAAAAATATCGTTTTTTACAACTCTGCCATTTACTTTATTATTTTCGCCAGGAGCTTCTCTTCTAGAAACATTATTATTTAAAACAGAAATTAAATAAGGAGTAAATGGTTCTTTTGGTGCTTCTTTAATAGAGGGCGAATATTTTTCAACGTCATGCAGTTCTGATTGTAATAATTTTACGTCCTCTTCCATTTCATCTAGTTCTTCTTCTTCGAATTCTTCTTCGAGTTCTGGTTCTTCTTCTGGTTCTTCTTCTGGTTCTAACTCATTTTTTAAATAATCATATGCTTTCATGATATCAACCTCTCGTATTTAATTGTTGTTTTCTCGCAGCATTAAGTTGCCTATTTCTGCTAAGAACAGAATTTCGCCCCATTTTTTTAGGTGGAGCATTCTTTATACTACATACACGGATAAGAGTTAAAAGTCGATTTAAATGCCATTTTTGGCATTCAAAGGGAATGCTTAAAGAGATCATCCAATAATAAATAATTTCCGAAGTAATAATCTCTCTACTTTTAGATGCTCCAGCAGCATCTGAAAATGTAGTTGCTGTCATCTTAGCATCAATGTAATCTACTATTTGTTTTTCTTGTTCTTTATTTAATGCATAAAGTATATTATCAGGAACATTCCTGTCTATTATCATACAGCGAATATAATCTCTAATTTCTTCATTTGTCTTTTGATCTTTACCGAGGAATGGCTTACACCATTTTGACTCCCATTTTGATAAAGAGACAAGAGAGTGTTCTAAATCGATGGTTCGCTCTTTTACTGAAACAAACTGGGAAGTTTCCTCGTTATAATATTCGGTATCTGGTATCTTTATCGTTAACATTCTCTTGTCTCTTTTATCTTACTTATTAATTCGCAACCAACTTGTTAATAAATTCGATCATTTCATCCTGGTTGGAAAGCATTTGTTCAATGAATGCTTCATAAGCAATAGAAGATTTAAAATCTGCAAGAACTTGTTCGTTCTTAACAAACTTTTGTCCATCTTCACTGCGCTTGCCATAAGAGAGATCGATTAAACGATCAAGCAACCGAGCAACCATTCGGATGCTTTCTGCAAGAACCTGATTATTGGGATCGAATGGATTTTCTTCGTTAATACTGCCGGCTTCCATTCCTTCAAGAAGTTTTGCTCTATCTTGTAGATCCTGCGCCGTTTTCATAATTTCGCCATAGACATCATTCGATGCAGTTAAGATAGCTGTTTTAGATACATGGAAGTAAAGATTTTCAGTGCGTTCAACACCATTGTAATCAACAAACTTAATAGATTTTTTTAGCATTTTATTATCTCCTTTCAGATAATTAGAAATAGTTGATGGGGCAACTCAGCGCTGCCCCATCGATTATATAAAATTAAGCCGAGGGTCCTTCAGGAAGAAGAGCAAGAATTTCATTTGGAGTTGGCAAAGATGCTTCTGCAGATTCCGTGCCAAAGAGAAGAGCTTCGATTGAAGCAAGACTTGCCGCATCAATCTTAGTACTATCAATAACCAGTGAAGCAGTTGGTTTAAACCCAGTAACTTCGATGGGCGTCGTAGTGAGTTCCCAACTGAAAGTAATGGCTTCGGGCGAATCATTGATGGTTGCATAGGCTTTCTCTGAAGGAGCGGCCTGCGCGCCATAAATAATATGAAGCTTGTAGCCATAAGCATTTCCATCAGTATCGTTGCCAATAACAGTCTTATAAACAAGACCGAAATATTTACGAGTCTGCTGACCGATCATTACGCCAGCACCAAGTTCCGCAGATCCATCGCATTCGGCGAATTCATCAGGATAAGTATAAGCTTCAATAGTCGCGCCGAACTCTTCGTTGCTCATAAGAGACAAGTATTTGGTATTATCCGCATACAAAGGAGTCGCTTCGGCTCCTGATGGGGATTCAGTAACGGCGGTCAAGCCATTCCAAGGAACGCCAAGAGGATATTCCCCCTCACTATTCCGTACATAAAGAACGCCATTTGAAACACCGGTTTCAAAAAGACGCTCACCACTTTGATCCCAAACTATTTTGGTCATATTATAATCTCCTTAATTTTAATAGTATAGTGTAAAAACATAATGATTTAAATTATCCGAAATAAAATGCCTATCGAATGAGCAATACTCAAACGCATCTAGCATTGATAACGGAAGTCTAGACTCTGGACTTTGATCTATTACTGTAACTGTATAGCGAGTCTTGTTTCTATAAATAAGTGAATTGGCATGATCTATATCGAATCCATCTAATTCATAAATAATACATGGATAACTTAACTTAATTGAAGATGGTGGCTGAAAATATACTTTGTTTGATGAAAGCAAAGCTTCAAGCTCCGCCTGTAATGCCAATCTATTATCAGCCATTATACACCTCTCCTAACGTTAAAATAAGCCTGGGGCGTTGGATTTCAATATTATTTACTTTCCAACGCACGCCAAGCCATGAGACATAACGTATTGTAGAAGAATTTTCATATAAAAATGGATCCGCTATTATTGAAAGACGGTTAGAAATAGTAAGATTATCATTTTTATGTTCACTTACCTGCCATCTTCGAGTATCTTGAAGAATGTCTCCTCTATATGATTTTTCTACAACAACCTCGTCCCATACTCCAGGAGATATTTCTTTTTGTGTAATATAGCCAATCGGTCCATAAAATTTACTCATAAATATCTCCCATTTTGATTATTAAGCAGAGGGTGCAACTTCTGGCTCTACTGCTTCGGCCCAGAATGCAATTGCTGAATGGGGCAGAGTCAAAGCACCAGAAACACGAGTTTCAATCAAATACTTCTGCTGATTGAAATCGATATCGAAATCATCAAACATAGTAACTGCGCCGCCCTTATCGGCACCAATGCCATAGTCGGCCATATTAACGAGAATGGCAGCAAGTTCACTATAGACAGCCAAAGGATCCGGGTTAACAACATTATCCATAACAGGAACATCGACGATTTCTTTAACACGAAGCGCAGAAGAAAGTTCTTCCATTGTATTATAGATCCGACGGCCAAGAGAGTCCTTCAAGAGAAGCATATCGCCAAGAAGATCTGTGCGAATATACAAAGAAGGAGTACCGCTGCCCTTATAATCCGTACGAGCGCGGATAATCGCGTCAATCAGCTCAGAAGTAGTTGGTTCAGCATCCGCATCATCTTCGGGAGAGACAACTACTGGGACTGTATATAAAGCGGCATCAGTAGCAATCGGGCGGATCTTGGTTTCGATGATTTTATCATCACTGGCAGCAGAGCGACCATCGCCAACAAGCATTGCACGAGCAATTTCGGCCTCAAGACGGCCGCGCATTTCATTGCGAAGCCAAGCAACAACATCGAAATCAGTAATGTCAATAATGTCATCGCGGTCAAGTCTCTGTTTCTTATAGACAGTCTGAGGATCTGTAGTACGCTTTAGCAAAGCAAATACTTCTTCGGCCTTCTCATTGCCCTTAACATAACCCAGAGCGCGAGCTTCTTCGCCAGTAATATCGGCAACGATCGTCTTTACACGAGAGAATGGAATATGACGAGCTTGGCCAAAGACCTTTCCAACCCATTCTTCGCGTGGGGAAACCATGGCGGGAGTACCGGTCAGAGTCTTGGCATCGGGGAACAGATATTCAATATCGGTAATGCTGTGCTTCAATGCGCCAGTATTATTGCCTTCATAAGCAGCATATGCTTCCGAAATAGTTTCAAATCCATGGGCCAGAAACGAGTTCTTCAAAGTAGACTGGGATTTACGAGCATCCATAAATACCTGCTGAAGTTCATCGTAGGTCAATGCGTCGTGGGCCATGGTAGTATCATCACTGGTGTTATCAAAAACATTTTTTTTCATATTAGTAGTATCTCCTTCGATAGATGTTTGTTTTATTTCTTCTTCTTCTTCTTCTGATTCTTCTTCCGATTCTTCATTAGAAGTTTTCAATGCTTCTGCGATCATCGCATACACAACTGTTTTCTGAGTTTCATTAAGAGTTTCAAAAACTTCAGCTACTGTTTTGTCGTCATCTTCAGTTTTATCTTCCTTTGGGTCTTCAGCATGAAAAAGTTTCAGCTCCTCATTGGCAGAAATAATGGCTTCAGTTTCATCCTGAACAACAGATCCGTCGCCATGTTCGAAAGCTAAATTGTCAATATATGCCTCTGGGTTTGCCCCAGCAATAACTAGACTTACTTCACGAATAGCGCCATGAATAACATTCTTGCCTTTTTCAATCAACGAGTTCGCATAAATTGAAAGCGCGGTAATGTCACCATGTTTAATCGCCTCTTTTGCATCGACTGCAGCAGCAGAACCATTCAACGAACAGTAGGCATAGACACCATCTTTTCGATTTTCAAGCACCGCATGACCAAGAATATTCCCTGGATCATTATGAAGATGCTGCCATACTAATGGTACTGTTTTTCCATCACTATCCTGAAATGCATCTTGGAGAATAGTTCTTCCATCGCTGCATTTCAAGCCTACTTTAGTGGCATATCCACTAAAATCATACTTGTTTTTATTAGTCATATAACTCCTTTACTATATTTTTATACATTGCTATTTGGCTCAACTTCCGTTGGTTTTGGAACTGGCTGTGATTCAACAGGCATATTCTTATTTCTTAATTCATCTGCTTGCGGGGCGGTTGAGGGTTTTATACCAAGAACCGACCGAATCTCATTTGAAGTAAGAATTTCGTTTCGTGTAAAGCTATCTGCCAATTCCGCCATTTCTGTTGCGGGAACCAATTTAAGAACGTCTTTAAACCCCATTATCGTTTGCCCTTGTGTTCTTGCTGTTTTTGTCAAAAACTTTCTGCGCATCTCTTCAATAATTGAAGTAACAATAGGTTCGACAGTTCTATTATAATAATTCAATAATGTTTCGCCATTTGCCTTTCCGGAGAAAACATCTTCGGAAATACCAAGTTGGCTGTATAACATGTTGGTTAAATATGTAACTTGATTCAGTAAATTATTCTCAGAAGGCCTATTTAATTGAGTAATATGTTCGGTACCATCCGTATAAGCAATGCCGTATTTGCTACCACTTAATTGCTGCTCAATTGCTTTTCGCCTTTCT
>Ga0116164_10003380_pt1 | contig 10947 bp, 17 predicted proteins | sample AD_UKC109_MetaG_FD_89888 | JGI IMG/M metagenome (GOLD analysis project Ga0116164, IMG submission 89888) | Active sludge microbial communities of municipal wastewater-treating anaerobic digesters from Hong Kong - AD_UKC109_MetaG | ecosystem: Engineered > Bioreactor > Anaerobic > Digestate... | reverse complement strand
GGTATCCACAAGAATACTACAAGCGGTGATGTCTTCTTAGCTTACAATGACGGTGGCTCAACAATAGTCAAGGTACAATTAAGCTAAATAAAGGAGGTTTAGATGGGGCCAACAGAGAAACATGAACAAGAACCAGTCTATAATTTGCCTGATCGTGACGGTGAAGCACTCGAACCAGGGCAGTTAAAAGAAATATCAGACAATTACTACGATATATCTGAGATTATTGGTGACTACTGGGATTAAGTAGTTGTTGACACTACACCCAGTTGTTATTCAATATAGATGTAAACTTTAGGAGAACTATGAACACAAACTACGTTAAGGCTACGATTGAGGAAAAGAAAGCTGGTGAATTTACTGCTGTAGCTTCTTCTAGTGTTGTAGACCGACAGGGCGAGATAATAGAACAGACCGGATGGGATTTAAAGAACTTTAAACAGAACCCAATTATGTTATGGATGCACGATCACACTAAGCCACTTGGTAAAGCAACACGTGTATGGCTAGACAGAACAGGATCAAAACCTATTTTAAAATTTAAAGGTGTAATATCAGATGCTACTGAATGGGGTAGAGCAGCTAAACAACTAATGGAAGAAGGCATACTTAACTCTTTTTCTGTTGGATTTCGGGCAATGGACATCGATGATAATACTATTACTAAAGCCGAACTTTATGAAATAAGCCTAGTTACTGTACCGGCTAATCCAGAGGCTAGAATTATAGCAGCTAAAAGTCTAAAGGAAGCCGGCATTAGTGATGACATAACTAAAGAATATGAAGTTAGTGAAGTAGAATTACTCCGGGCAAAAGTTAACGAGTTAGAAGATACTGTTAAAAAGGTTCAGTTTGATGCTGAATCTGCGGTAAAGGGGTTGCAACACCTCGCACCGCAAAGGTCGAAGCAGTCAGTCGTAACCAAGAGATTGGAGCTATCCAAAGTGGTAGCTAAGGCAGCAGACAGACTTATAGTCGAGTCGAAAAGCCCAAAGACGGTTGATAGTGCAAAAGTAATAAAGAAAGCTAGTGAAAAGCTTATCTCAAATATGAAAGGAGACTTATAATGGGTCTTTTGAAAGAATTAAGAGAAAAGCAAGCAAACGGACAAATCACTGACGAAGAAGTAAAGCAACTTCAGGCAATCGAAGCTGACATCAAATCTGATGACGGTGACGATGAAAAAGCCATTGACGAAGCAGCTTCTAAGTTTGCAGATAGCGTTTCCAGCAAAGTAGATGAGAAGATGTCTAGATTAGACGCTCTTGTTGAAAAGATGGAAAAAGCTAACGACATCAAGGTTACAAAAGCAGCAAGTCCTGTAATTGTTGACCAACAGATGGGTGAAGTTTCCGTAAAACAACTAGACGACATGAAGGTAGAAATTAGTGAGCGTAAGCAATCAGGCAAAAAGAATGTTGAAGTCTCTCGAAAATCTATACACATGCTGCAAGCCCTAGTACAGGGTGATCGACAGAAGCTACAAATCTTAACTGAAGGCACACCAGCCAACGGTGGATATTTAGTACCTGAAGATTTTGCTAACATGATTGTAGAAGATCGACGTGATGCAACTATCATGCGCCAACTTGCAAGCGTTATTCCAGTAACAACTGACACTTTCCATCTCCCAACATTAGCAACACGTCCTAGAACATTCTGGCGTTCAGAGGCTGCAGTTAAGAATACTTCAACTGCTACTTTTGGCGAGATTGTTCTTACTCCTTACTCACTTGCATCCATCGTCCCTCTATCAAACGAGTTGGTCGCTGATGCACAGTTAGGTACAGGCGGTTCTATAGTTAACCTTATAGCCAATTACATGGCTACTGCGTTAGCTGAAGAAGAAGACAAAGCTTTTTGGACAGGTGACGGAAGTGGTAAGCCAACTGGTATTGATAACTACACTTTCACAACTCTCACAGCCAGCTCAACAGATGCATCTCGTGCCGATAGCCTAATTCAAGCGTTATACCGCTTGCCACAAGGTTACCGAAACAGTGCAGTAGTTGTAGCTAACAAGAATACTTGGGCTAAGATTGCAACATTGAAAGATGACAATAATCAGTACTTACTTACTGGTCTTGCTAACTCTCCTTCTCCAGTACTTCGTGGTCGACCTACCTATGAACAAAATGACATCGCTGATGGCAAAGTGTTCATTGGTGACTTCCGCGATTACTACATTGCAGACCGACAAGGTGTAACAGTTGACGTTTCAACTGAAGCAACTGTTGGTGGAGCAAGTGCGTTCGAACAGAACTTAACCTATGTACGTGTTGAATCACGTGTTGACGGTGAACTTGCCCTAACAAACGGCATTGTAGAAGTAACTGGAATCGGTGGAGCCTAGTAGCTTGCCTACGACCCCTCTCACAGGGGTCTAGGGGAGGTTATTATGAGAGTAAAGATAATTAAATCCAACAAGAAGTACAAAGCCGGACAAACAGTAACAGTTACCCCAAATGAGGGTTTTGGTCTTATTGATGGGGGCTATGCTACCCAGAGTAAAGATGTTGTTAGTAATGAATGGCAAACCAAAAAAGTAAAGATTAAGAAAGAAAAGAATGGCTACACTCCTATCGTACGCACTAACTTCAGTAAGTGATGTTAAAGAGAATCTTGGCATAGACAGCGGAGATACATCTAAAGACAACCTTATTATTAGAAAAATCAATCAGGCTACACAGATGATTGAGTCTTTTTGCAACCTATCCTATAATCATCATTTTGTTGAGACTACTTATACCAATGAAGAATACGATGGGCAGGGTTCAAATGCACTTAGCTTAAAGATGCGACCAGTTACAGCCATCAGTTCGTTCCAATATAGGACTTCACCGGGCAATACCGACAACTGGGATGATGTTGAATCTGAGGATTACTTCTATGATGATGGTGCTGGGGTAATTGAATTACAGTTTAGACAGTCTAAGGGTTGGAATAAATACCGAGTTACTTATACTGCTGGATATAGTGATATCCCAGTAGATTTAGCTGAAGCTGCAGCAACCATAGCATCGTTCTATGTAGAAAACAGCGCATCAGGCACAGCAGTTAAGAAAAAGCAGGAAGGCCAGAGAAGTATAGAATACTTTGATCCTAGTGGTTCAAGTTCTGGCGGTTCGGATTCTATTATTGCACAGCTAGGTCTTGATGATGTCTTGCAGAGATACATTCAATATAACCTGGCCGATACAAAATGAGTAGATCTCTATATCACAAAGAATATTATAGAAAGAACAGAGAAGCTATTTTGGCTAATGTTAAAAAAAGGTATGAAGAAAAAACGGACGAAATTAAAAACTATGCTAAAAATTATTATTTAGAGAATAGAGATAAGCATAGACAAAACAATATAAATTGGATAAAAAACAATCCTGATAAAAGTAAGAGGATTCACGCAGATGTAATGCAAAGAAGAAGAGCGAGGCTTAAAGGAGTTAAAAGCGACAACTATAATAGACTAGACATATATAAAAAATACGGTGGTTTTTGTATAATATGTAATGAGAATATAGATTTAGCAATCAAACATCCAAATAAACAATGCTTTACAATACACCATCTGATGCCGATATCTGTTGGAGGGGATAACACTGAAAGTAATGTGGCTCCAGCCCATTTTATATGTAATGTAATGGCTGGGAATAAAGTGCCAATTGCGATTAAACCGAGGGTATATTATGTCTAATATTTACTTTAAATCTGACCAAATTCAAATATACAGACAGAGACGTATTACCGGTACTAACCGATTTAATGTCTCGGCTACGCTTACTGTCTACAGTATGGATATTCAACCAGAGACTAGACCTGATAGATTAGAGATGTCCGGTTCTAGGTACGGTACGCAATGGGTTGCTTTTGTTGATTCAAGTGTCGATATAAAAGAAGGTGATGAAGTAAGGATTGTAGATACTGGTAAGAAATATGGGGTCAAGGGTGTACAGACTTGGTCTGGCGCAGGGTTACTTGATCACAAAGAATTAACTATGATTAGTCAGGATGGATAATGGCACAAGTTAAAATTACTATTAAGAACCTACCCCAAATTAGATCAGCATTTGCTAAGTCGCCTAGAGTTATGACCAAGAACCTACGTAAAGCTATTCAGAAGGCTCTTATAACCGTACAAAGGCAATCTATTATAAATGCACCCCGAAGAACTGGCTTTCTAAAGGCATCACACCAACATAGAATGCTTAGTAACCTATCTGGCTACGTTCAACCAACAGCTGACTATGCTATATTTGTACATGAAGGCACTAGGTTTATGCGAGCTAGACCTTTTCTACGTCAAGCAGTAGCCGAAAAAGAACAAGATATAGATAAGTTGTTTGCTGGGGCAGTACAAGATACATTAGATGAGATAGCAAGGAGTGCTTCATGATCCAATCAGTAATGACAGAACTAAAGAACCAGGTAATAGGTAAGATTGAAGCATTGGATAGTGTACAAAAGGTTTACCCAGCCGAGGAACTTAACCCTACTGGATGGCCAGCAGTCTTTGTTACGATCACTGACATGGAAGGGGAGTTTAGCTCAACAGCCGAAAATTCTAGGGTATATTCCTATGATGTTTTAGTGCTTTTCCCAGAGGGGCAGGATTTTGTACCAGAAGAAGATAATGACCGCGATGATTATGCCGAGCAAGTGGTCGGGGGAGTTGTTGACAGCATTATCAATGCAATAGATACTGACTTTGAGCTTGATAGCTTGCCGACAGATACCAATGTTCTATTTGTCAACGCAGCCGATTGTCTGTGGGGTAAGTACGAAACAGAGGTTGGAATCTGCAAAGCAGCGCAAGTAACATTAAGGATATACACTGAAACAACAGTGACATCATAAGGAGATAAATAAATGACAAAATTCGTAGGAAGAAGGGGAAAACTGGCACTAGCTATCGAAGATAGTAGAGGTGTTCCATCATCTACAGACAGCGATTACTTTTTTGTACCTGTAGCAACGATGAGCTTCAAAGATACAATAGAAGAAGCAAGAGAAGATCAAGGAATGGGTGTTATTGCTGATTCAGACAGTAAATTTGTTACTATGACAATGGGCGAAGGTGAAGTTGAAGCACAACTTTATTCAAATGCTCTAGGTGTAGTTTTGACAGGTGTTTTGGGTGCAGTACCATCAAGTTCAGGTGGTGGAAGTCCATATACTCACACTTATACACTAAGCAATTCTAATCAACATAAAAGCCTTTCACTATACTGGGCTGATCCAGACAGAACCGATATGTTTAAACTAGGCGTAGTAGACAGTTTTAAAGTTTCAGTAGAACCAAGCGGAATTGTAAACTATACAGTAGGCTTCAAATCTAAAACTGCTGATGAGTGGACTACTATTACACCTGACTACACAGGATTAGGTACTAAGTTCTTGCATCAGCACGCATCAGTAAAACTAGCTTCAGATACATCAGGACTTTCAGCTGCTACCGCACTATCTGTGAAGAACCTAGAGCTAAACATTACTAAAAACGCCATGTTTGATTCAGTTATCGGAACTGTAGAACCTGAAGATGTACTTAACCAACAGCTAAGTGTTGAAGGTACGTTAGAACTTAACTTAGAAGATGATACCTTCCGCGACTACATGCTTAACGGTACATACCGGGCTATGTCAATTGTCCTAAATGCATCTGCAAACGCTATCCTTACACTAGAGTTCCCAAGAGTTGATTTCAGTGAATGGGAGCCAGACTACACTTTAAATGAGATTGCTAAACAAAAAATAAACTTTAAGGCTAACTACGATGCAGCAAACGCTGTAGATATAATTAGCACAGCAACATTAGTAAACACTACATCTAGCTACTAAACAAAGGGGGTTCAAATGGCTAATATTATTATAAAAAAGAGGGTTGATTTAAACTTTCTAGGTGAAGTACACAAAGAGGATTTTTTAGTATTCAAGTCTTTACCTGTAAAAAAATATAAAGAGCTGGTTGATGGTAGACCAGATGAAGATAGTGAGCAATATGATTACGTTCTATCTGTACTAGTGGATAACTTCCTCAATGGTAAGTTTCAAAGTGAAGATGTGGACAAAAAAGATTTGGCAGACTTTGATGGTGAAACCATACTTAAATGTTTTGCAAGATTGACGGGGCAAGACCTCGACCCAAAAGTATAGAAAACATGGAGAATGCCATATTTAATGATGGCCCTCCCACTGATGAAATATTAGCTTTTAGGTATAGACAAATATTCGGTTTAAATGCTCAGGAATACGAAGAAGAACCAATTGACCAGTTGTATACAAATTTATTCATATATGGTCAAATGAAGAAGAAGGAAGAACTGGAAGCAAAACATGGATAACCTATGAGCCAAGCAAACTTAAAAGCAGTAATTACAGCAGATGACAGAGCATCAAGCGTTATTGGTGGAGTTGGTAATTCTTTTGGTAAGCTAACTGCAGCCTTTGCAGCTGGTCAATTAGCAGCTAATGCGATAAGTTCAGCAATAGGAGTAGTAACAGATACAGTTAAAGATTCAGTAGGTGCTGCATTTAAACAAGTTGGGGCTGTAGAGAATGCCACTATTGCACTGCGAGCCTATGAAAAAAATGGCGATAAAGTTAATAAAGTCTTAAAAGACCTTATAAAGTATGCACGATCTGACACTGGAGTATTATTCCAGCGTGAAGATTTATTTGCAGCAGCACAAACTCTAAAACTGTATGGTCAATCTACTGAGACATTAACCGATAAAGTAAAGATTTTATCTAAGGGTGTATCACTAGGTAAGACTACATTCCAGGAACTATCTAGTATTGTTGGTAGGGCAGCAGCTAAGGGTAGGTTGGATGCAGTAGACTTTGACATGCTTATTGAACGTGGTATTGGACTAGATAAGTCAATGCGTGGGGCTAAGATATCCGGTGAAGAACTATTTAAGGCTTTAGACAAAGCACTTCCGGCTGAACTATTAAAGGGTAGAGCGAATACCATTGATGGTGCATTTATACGACTTAAATCAGGGCTAAGGGACTTTGGGGCTACTATTCTTGGAGTAGATAAAGACACCACTACATTTATAGAAGGTGGACTTGGGGATAAGTTTGTTAAGGGTGTAAGACAAATAACAGATTTTCTTAGTTCACCAAAATTCACTGCTACAATAAAAGGTTTTATTGATTGGTTATTTGACATGGGTAGAAAAGCAGTAGAAGTCGGTAGACAGGTTGGCGAATATCTAGGGCCTAAATTTGTAGCTTTATACAATACACTAAATGAAGATTTGATTCCTATACTTAAAGACCTTTGGAAAAATGTATTGGAACCCTTAATACCTGTGGTAGGTACTGTCCTAGTAGCAGCAATTGGTGCTGCTGTGGATGCATTAAATGCACTTATAGATGGATTTAAATGGGTATGGGATGCGATTAAGAACGGAAATCCTATTATGCTGGGATTGATAGGACTTTTCGGTTCGCTTGCAGCAGTAATGGCATTTAACGCTGTGTTCAATGCTCTAACAGTTGGCTTCCATACACTTACACTAATAACCATACCTGGTGCTATGACCAGTATAACTGCATTAAAGACTTTAATAGCTTCCCCTACTGTTATGGGTGCTATAGGGGTTGGAGCTGCTATTGCGGCAATACTACTGGTTAAATCAAAACTTGATCAACTTAAAGCAGATATCCAACAAATAAATAACGACACCAAGAAAGCAGTAGACAGTCAATATAACGCACACGCAGAACTTATTAGATTAACTAAGACTGGAAATGCAGCACAAAAGAAAAGAGCCTGGGCTGCTATCAACGCTGGGTACGCTGATGGTGGATTTACTGGAACTGGAGCATCTAATCAGATAGCTGGAGTTGTTCATAAAGGTGAATATGTTATACCCAAGAGTGGTGTAGATCAGAATACTGGCTTGCCAAAGATGAGTAAAGCAGGTAATTCCAATGTAAACATAACAGTTCAAGCTGGCGCCTACATGGGCAACAAACAAGATGCTAGGAAGTATGCACAGATGATCTACGATTCACTCAAGGATGTAGCCCAGAGCAACGGAATGACACTACAACAGATGATGGGACAATAAGATGGCATATATATTAGATTCAACTACAATTCGCAGACCAAACCAGTTTAGTGAAGCCAATAATACACAAGTAGCTCAGAACAGATCATTAGATGGAACTATTACAAGAGACTACTTCGGTAATAATAAGCGAGTATGGACACTAGATTTCACCAACGTACAAAAAGCAAGCTACGATGCAATTAAGACCGTATATGATTCTTATTTATCTACTGGAGCAACTAAGACATGGGAAGTAACCGAGACTAACTACACTATTAGCTCAGTAAACGTACATATAGACTTATTAGAGCGTGGTTTCAGTATAAAAGGTACAGATTACCTTTCAGACTTTACTTTAACGCTGACGGAGGCCTGAGATGGCCCAAGAAGTATCGGCAGCATGGACAGCTGAAGAAGTTGATAGCGTTAGAAACATAGCTCAAAATCTACAGGTATCTTGGAAAAAAGAATCTACTCTTGGAGGAGTTACATTTACCATAGGTGTTTCTACTATAGGTGGTAATGATGTAATAGGTATAAACCCTGGTGCTATTGGTTCACCGGGTAATTATAAATACTTTGATGAGAGTGCTTATACAATGGGACTTAGCTGGGAGCGATCTCTCAACCTGCCGATTGGTGGTTTATCTGTTGGTTTTGCAGAAGCCGATTTAGATAATACCAGCAAAAGGTTTACACCCGATTATATGGGTGGCGATTCTGAGCTATTCACAGCGATATTACCTCGTAGACCATTCATCATAAATGCTGGGTTTAACTTTGATGGCATCGACCAAGTGATACCTCAATTCAGTGGAATATTAACTAGGACACCAACTGTAGATGTTAGAAGGGGAAATGCCGGTTTAGCAGGAGCTGATTATGTAAACTTCTTTTCTAATAGATATCTAGACCAAGAAGTAATGTTTACTGGACTATTCACCGATCAGGTATATGAAAACTTACTTACAAGCATGGGTTTATCCACAGCCCAATATGATTTAGATGCCGGTATAAATAAGATACCATTCGGCTTGTTTGAAAAAGGTACAAGATATTCAGATATCTTTAGTGATTTAGCTGTTGCAGAAAACGGCCAATTTTATCAGGATGAATCGGGTATATTTAAATTTGAGAACCGACAGCATTATGATTCGTCACCTTATACAGAAGTACAAAGAATAATAACCACAGGACAAGTTCTTGAATCTGAACTATTAGAAGATGACCATATTATTAACGTAGTTGAGATAAAAGGTAAGCCGAGAGTTAAGTCACCACGTCAACCATTGTTTAAACTTCCTGCACCAGTGGAACTAACGTCTGGCGAAAACACTGAATTGTTTGTAGACTTTGATGATCCGGTGTTGGAAGTAGATACTATCAACATCACGACTAATACGGAAGAAGATGGAACTGGTACATCAGGCATCGGTTATATAAAAGCGACTGATTATTTTGCAAAGGCAGTAAAGATAATATTTGGGGCTACTCAAGATGGATATGTTACTAGCATAGATATATTCGGCAGACCGGCTAAGGCTATAACTGATTTATACTTTAGGGCTAAGGATGATTCTTCGATTACAGCATACGAAGAACGACCACTAACTATAGATAATGATTATATTCAAGATCAGTTCTGGGCTAATTCCTATGCACAAATGATTTTAGATGATTATTCGGACCCAGATAAAATACAGAGATTAACAATTCGAGCTATTCCGGAATTACAATTAGGCGATTTAATTAGTTGGCAGGGTAGATACTGGCGCATATATGGTATAAAGGCTAAGTTAGACCCATCTTATGGCTTTACTCAAGAACTATTATTAGTTCAAAGGACAATAGTTTCATACTTCAGAATAGGAATAAGTACAATAGGTGGAGATGATAAAATCGCACCCTAAAGGAGTTATATGGCAGATATATACCAAAAAACAGATAATAGAAGTGAAGATACCAACCCAGAGACACCCAGATTGTTAGCTGAGGGTATTATTGATATACCTATAGCTGATTACTATTCATATTCAGGTGGTTATATAACTATTTATTCCCTAAATATTAGTGAGCTTAACGATTTAGGAAACAGGGTTAAAGGTTACACACCGCAGTCTTTGGATATTAGGGCGTGGAAAACTAGTGTTTCTTCTCCTGGTGGTCAAATCAACGATACCTTTTATCCATTAAACTTTACTCGTTACAGTAGCTTCAGCACCCCGACCATTTCAGAATACGCACTAATAGATATTACTAACCAATATATTATAGGCGATGGGCTACACGTTAGCTTATTTGATATTACACACTGGAATAGTACGCTACCCGGTAGACCCCAAAGTTTCTCTTATAAAATCTATTCAACCATCTTTGAGTTCACTGATACCTATAGCTAGTTGTTGACGGTTTGTTTAAATCTTATATAAAGGAGGTAGTATGAAAAGATATGTTATTAAATGCAAGTCCTGTAAAAAGAGTGATGTCGTCAATATAGATAAAGACAATCGTATTTTATGGCAGGATAATAAGCATATTATTTCTGGAAGATACCGGCTAGACAATAGCTGGGGATGGCAATGTAAATGTGGTTCTAATAATTTACTCACAAAGCAAGAGGATAAAGTTATAACCAATAAGCAAAGTCCTGATCCTAAACAAATCGAGCAGATAGTTAATAATGTAGTACAAGATAAATTAAATAAGTTTGAAATGGAGGTAGTGTGATGGACAAAACTTGTTTGACTTGCAATAAGTCTTTTTACATCTCTCCTAGCCGAACCCATATAAAAAACTGTTCCTACGAGTGCAATAAAGTATGGCGATTAACTAATCAAAAGAAGTTTGAGCCATTGCCAAATTGTAAATGTGGATGTGGTGATTTGGT
>Ga0116164_10003379_pt1 | contig 10947 bp, 9 predicted proteins | sample AD_UKC109_MetaG_FD_89888 | JGI IMG/M metagenome (GOLD analysis project Ga0116164, IMG submission 89888) | Active sludge microbial communities of municipal wastewater-treating anaerobic digesters from Hong Kong - AD_UKC109_MetaG | ecosystem: Engineered > Bioreactor > Anaerobic > Digestate... | reverse complement strand
TACTTTTTTCTGGGGAATCCGGTCCGGCAGGGGCGATATATCTTCGATGCGCATCTGGGGAAGACAGGATGTATCTCCCTCATCGTTCTGATGGGCTTTCAACGCGACTGCCTGCTGCACATTCGCCTCGATGTCTTCATCAGACATCGACTCCCGCACACCGTCCAGCGTCTTTCGGCGTTCAATCTCCAGGGCTTCCATACCGCCGACTTCCGGTGCCAGAATCATCGTGACGCGATGGTGATTCTCCAGGAGATATTTCCGGATCAGCGAAGCAAAAAAACCATCCTGAACGGCTTCAGAACGCAGGCGGTCCAAAACGTCGTTGATTTTTAAAGGTACGGCGAAATCACCGCCCTCCAGGTAGACTTTCATTCCGCGGAAAGCCAGAGAAAGCCCGAATGGAATTCCATGATCGCCTTTGATTTCCCGGCTGCTGAATTCCAGTTCATGAATGGCTGCGTCCACTTCACGGGAATCAAAGCCATCCCGGCAGACGGTTTCCAGGGTTTTCAAAACCAGGGACTCGATGGCATCAGCCTGATCCTCATCGGTGTCTTTCAACCCGGTGATGAATGCCGATTCGGAAAAATCAGTCTGAAGACCGCCGGGAACCAGTCCGCCGCCAAGACCGGACTCGAGCAGCGTTCGATTCAGTACCGCTGCGGTTGAACCCGCCAGGATAGTCTCCAGCAGAGACAGCTTCAGGTTCTCATAGACATCGGTGATGGGGAGCAATTTCCAGAGCAACGCAACAAACGTTTTCCGCGCCGGATTTTCCGTGCGTGACATGGGGTATGTGAATCGAATCCGCTGAGGGGATTCGTAAGGTTTCTGGCGGGGAATGGCCTGCGCCGGACGGGACGGGGTGACTTTTGACAGCACCTTGTCATGAATGTGAGCGGTTATATCCTTCAGCGGGATATTGCCGTAGGTATAGAAAAATGCGTTGGACGGGTGATAAAACCGGGCATGGAATGCTTTCCATTCCTCGTACGTCAGATCCGGTATATGTCGGGGATTCCCTCCGGATGCATGGGCGTATGTCAGATCCGGGAACAGCACTTTGCGGCTGTATTCATAAAACAGACGCATGGGATTACTCATGGCGCCTTTCATCTCGTTGAAAACGACACCCTTATACTCCAGTGGCGAATCCGGGTTTGTATGTTGCGCGAACTCGTAACGCCAGCCTTCCTGGAGAAATGTGTTGTGGTTCAGAAGAGGAAAGAAAACCGCATCCATGTAGACTTCCATCAGATTGAAAAAATCGATGCGGTTCCGACTGGCAAACGGATACGCCGTGTAGTCGCTGCTGGTCATTGCGTTCAGGAATGTATTTAACGACCGCCCGGACAGATTTTTATAGATTTTCACTGGATATTTCTGTGAACCCTCCAGCACACCATGTTCCAGGATATGTGCGACTCCTGTTGAATTTTCCGGGTGTGTTGCCAATGTGACCATGAAGACACAGTTATCGTCATCGGTACTCAGGTGAATCAGTCGACTGCCGATGGTTTCGTGCACCAGCTCGTAGAACACCAGTTGCAGTGATGCAACAGGCTCTTTTCGAAGGACGCGAAAGCCATTGATGACATCACCGATGTTCAGATCGGGATTTCGGTTATCCATATGGTTTCTCCTTTCAAACAGAGGTAAAGACTCAAGAAGTACTGCAGGCACCATACTCAAACGGGGATGCCGATGCAATTGAGTGATACCTGGAATATTTTTAACCGGAATCAGGGCAATGATATCGTGCTTAGAAACCGTGTAATGATGCGGTAAAACGTACCCGGTTGATCCAGAAACGGCCAGTGACCGGCGTCCTGAATGATCGCGGGGGTGACGGCGTGCTGTGCCAGTTGCCGGAGCGACTCCGGGCAGATTCCATGCGGTTGTCCGGCGATGTACAGTGTTGGGAACTGGAGAGCGGCAAAGCGTTCTGCGGCGGTGCCTGGGGAAGAGTATTCCAGGAGTTCGCGACTGTTTTGGTGGAATTGTTCCGGATTGGCGAAACGCATGGATGCATAGTAGCCGCGTTGTGCCGGAAACCGGATGCCGTTTTCGAACACGCATGATTTCAAGCGATCAAAACCGGTTGCAACGAATTCAGATAAAGGTACCGAAGCGGCCTGCCCTGAGAACACGCAGTCGCCGGCAGTCAGATTTCCTTCGATATTGATAAATCCGGTGAGTGACACATCGTGCATTTCGGAAATGATCTGACCGATTACACCACCCATGGAGTGGCCCATGATTACAACCGGGGAAGGCTGAACATTTTCGATGATTTCCCGAATACATCCGGCCTGTGCCACTAGGGAAAGAGGCGGTGATCGATGCAGACTGCAGCCGTATCCCGGTAGATCCGGTATCCACAGATCCCAATCCTTCAGAAGATCACCGGAGTTCATGGCATGACCCAGGGGTTCAGCACACAGTCCGGATTCACCGAGTCCGTGGACGAAAACGAGGGAACCCCGGGTGTTCTTTCTGTGAATATGGCGGACATGCATTCCCTTGTCCGTAACAAAACGGTTCATAGTCAGTCCTCCCGATTCACGTGATTATTGCCGGGTGCGGTCGAAAAGTCGAGGTATTTAAAAAAAAGCGTAATCCGGCATCTATGCTCTTGATAATCAAGGGATTCCGTGATAACGGAATCGGCTGAAGGGATGGTTCCAATCGTACGGAATGGAAGGAGAAAAATATGGCAAAATCGGGATCAAAAGGTGATCTGACTCCGGATCTGCTGAAAGCATTCGCTTCGGAAACGCTGTCAGATCCAAGTTTCAGAATCGCCATGAATGCCGCCACCCGCAGCAACCTGCAGGAACTGGTTTTGAATCGCGAGGTTTTGAACCTGGATGCATTCAAATTTTCGACGGAAGTCGAGAACAAGGCGGAAATCACGGATCAGAAACGATCCGGCACCTGCTGGATGTATGCGGATGTCAACTGGCTCCGGTTGCAGACAATGCGCGCGTTCAACATGGAGTCGGTGACGTTTTCGCACAACTGGGTGATGTTTTTCGACAAGCTCGAAAAAGCAAATTTGTTTCTCAATGCGATCATCGATTCCGCGGATCGGGATATTGAGGATCGGGAGATAATGCATCTGCTGCATTCGCCGGCCGGGGACGGTGGCGAGTGGGCGCTGTTCTGGAATGTGGTTGAAAAGTACGGACTGGTACCGATGGATGTAATGCCGGATACGGCGAACAAGGAAAATTCACGGTATTTGAATACAGTATTATTCTACAAGTTACGGGAATTTGCTGCGGAGCTTCGGACGATGCATGCCAAAGGCAAATCCGTGGAATCACTGGTCCGTCAAAAAGTAAAGATGATGGAAGTTGTGTATCGCATTCTGGCGATTTTTCTGGGATTGCCGCCGGAATCCTTTGACTGGAGCTGGCGTGACAAGGACAAAAAGTATCACCAGGAAATCGGGATCACTCCTCGTCAGTTTGCGAAAAAATACATTCCCGATATTGCCCGGGACATGGTCTGTCTGGCGAACAGTCCCCTGAAGCGCACTCCGTATGAAAAAGTGTACACGCAGCGACTGTTCAATAATGCGGTGGATGGCGGTATCTGGAAATGGCTGAATATGCCGATGAGTGTATTGAAAGAGTATGCTCTGAAAATCCTGAAAGACGACAACCATGTCCTTTTTGGCTGCGATGTGCTCCAGGAATGTCATTCCAAGATGGGGCTGCTGCATCACGATGTGTTCGACATGGATTCGTTTTTCAAGACGACATTCAATGGAGACCGGACCTGGCGCCTGGATTACGGCCAGTCTTTTTACACCCACTGTATGGTGCTGGCCGGTGTGGAGCTGGTGAACGAAGCGCCGGTGCGTTGGAAGGTCGAAAACAGTTGGGGAACGGAAGTCGGGCAGAAAGGTGTTTTCACCATGTCCGATCCCTGGTTTGATGAACATATGATCGTGGTCTGGGTTCCCAGGAAATACCTGTCAGAGGAGCATCTGAAACTGGCAGAGCAGGAACCGGTTGAGTCACCGGTATGGTTTCCCATTTAAGGCAAGGAGAGAGCAATGGCAAAGAAAACAGAACGAAGTGCCATCAAACCGGAGCATATCCGGAAATATCGAGAGAAATTTCTGGGCGATCCGTCGCTTCGCATCGCGATGAATGCCGTTACCCGGGGTAACCTGCAGGAAATCGCACTGAATCGTGATCTCCTGAACCGGAACAACTGGACGTTTTCCCATGAAATCGAAGAAAAACCGGAAATTTCCGATCAGAAACGATCCGGCACCTGCTGGATGTTCGCTGAACTCAACTGGCTGCGTCTGATGACCATGAAGAAATTCAAGATTGAGAAACTCGAGTTTTCCCAGAATCACCTGATGTTCTACGATAAACTGGAAAAAGCGAATTATTATCTTGAAAAGCTGATGGATATGGCGGATCGGGATATCGATGACCGCCATGTCCGGTTCATTCTGGACAATCCCACTCCCGACGGTGGCGAATGGCATATGCTGGTCAATCTGATAAAAAAATACGGTCTGATGCCGAAAGACGTCATGCCGGACACCTGGAACCGGGAAAACAGCCGGTTTATCAATGAGCTGGTGGGATATAAAATTCGCGAGGCTTTTGCTGAAATGCAGCGGATGAAAGCGAAAAAAGCGGGTAAGGAAAAAATGCGGGAATACAAGACAACGGTGATGGCGTCCATCTTCCGTATTCTTGCAACCTGTATGGGAGTTCCGCCTGAAACGTTTGACTGGTCTTACCGGGATAAGGACAAAACGTATCACCAGGAAGCCGAAATCACACCCCAGCAGTTTTATGAGAAGTATGTCGGACTTGATCTGGATGAATGTTACACTCTGGCCAGTTGCCCCGGAACGCGTACGGAATTCGGTAAAACGTATACAATTGAGTTGTTCGGGAACATGGTTGGCGGGATCGACTGGATCTGGCTGAATCTGCCTGTCAAGGAGCTGAAGAAGATCGCGGTCAAAATGCTGAAAAAAGGGGATGCCGTGCTGTACGGATGCGATGTTACCCAGGAATCCCATACCAAGGAAGGGTTGATGGCGACCGATGTCTATGATCTCGAAATGATGTTCAAGACATCATTCGACATGGATAAATCGACTCGACTCAGCACCGGGCAGTCCCGCCTGACACATTCCATGGTTCTTACCGGTGTCGAACTGGTAAACAATAAACCGGTTCGCTGGAAAGTCGAGAACAGCTGGGGATCCGAGGTCGGTAAAAAGGGATATTTTGTCATGACGGACGAATGGTTTGATGCCCATGTTCTGGATTTGATCGTCCCGAAACAGTACATGCCCGAGAAATATCTGACCCAGTGCAAACAGAAACCCGTGGTGCTGCCTCCGTGGCATATCATGGCCTGATCCCTCCGGCATTTTTATTACTGTAAAAAAAATGAGAGCTCAGCGTTCGCTGAGCTCTCGTCGGTCAGGGGTGGGTTGAAGAGAAAGGATCCACTAATCCTTCAGAGGGTAAGGCTCTGAGTGACCCGATTTGGGAGGATGGTGGTACCCCAGATCCACTTTTTTTCTGTCCAGATCATCAATATCGAGAACCGTGCCCCAGGTGCCCGGGAACATGCCGGCATCAATGCATGGAGATGCGGGATCCAGATAAAACTCATCCTGGAACAGGGGATTCGTAAACTGGCAGCCCATGACCCGGGGCAGATTCGCAAAGGGTCCGTTTACATTGCTATAGAAGTTGCAGTAGTGGACAACCGGATAGGGCATGGAGTTCGGGTCGCTGCTAAATGTTTCACAGTATATACCGGTGTTTTCGTTCCAGGAAAATATATTGTGATGCACCACCGGTGTGCAGTAACCGCCTCGAACATACCGGCAGCGCAATCCAGGTCCTCTGTTTCCGTGGACCGTGTTGTTGGCGATGATTGGCGTCATGTTGAACTCCGGACGCAACACATAGTCCTGCCAGCAGAGGATCCCCGCGGTGGCTTCGCGATCGGGATCACCGTTGTGAATAATAAGATTATTGTTCAATTCACCGCACGCACCGTGGCTGATCAGCACACCGACCCAATAGTTGTCATGAATAAAATTATCTCGAACAACATTCGTGGTCTCGCACAGACACAGACCGATTTCATTGCTGTGACACTCATTGAAACGGACATACGCCGGATTCCCCATGGCACCGGAAGGACAGGACGAGCAGACACCGATGCGGAATCCCAGAATGATGTTCCTCCGGATATCGGCGGGACCGGTGGCATAAATACCCGTGGACAGATGCGGCCACGGACCACCGTCTCCAAAAAGATCCAGCAACTTCGGATCTCCCGTGGACGAAAGATTGACTGGATTTTCCATCACAGTAAATCCCTCAAAGGTACACCGTCCTTTTAACAGAACAGCCATGTGTTTTCCGGAATCAAAATATTCCGGCGGCATGATGATGGTCGACTCCGGTCCGTCGGAGCTTCGAATGGTGATCTGCTTGCAACTCGGCACCAGGACCTGCTCCTCGTAGATGCCGGGCAACACCATGACCTCATCGCCCGGCTGCACCAGATCGCTCATGACGGCCTCGGTGATCGTACTGAAATCCGCATCAAGTTCTTCGCTGACCAACCAGTGTTCCGCGTGACCGATTGCCGCCGTACCCAGAATCAAAATGAAAATGAGCCAATGTACTGCTTTCACGATGGACCTCCTTGAATGACTGCCTGAAACAGCAATTGCACTTCTGAAAAGAAAGAGTCGACTGCGGTCCTGATTTCGTGCAAAAAAAATGCGCTTGTCCTCCAATGCCGGATTCAGTACGTTTCCCGTTGGAGGTACAACGTCATGACTGCCGAGACATATTTAAGCTGGTACAAAACCCGGATGAACCGCATCGCAGCTCCGGATGCTCTGTCCCTGATGAGCAGCTGCATTTCAGAACCCTGGAGTTTGCTGAAGGAGATCCACCGGTCACCCTCCGATCCGCTGTTTGAAGCGCGTTACTGGACACCCAATCCATACGGTCTCCCGCAACTCAAAGAACGGATTGCGTCGCGGTACGGGGTTCCCGAGAAAAATGTCATGATCTGTCAGGGGGCTACCAGCGGGATATACCTTGTCTCTCAGACATTTCTCAAATCCGGGGATCGGGTGCTTGTGGAATCTCCGGGATATGAACCCCTCTGGCAATCCCCCGTGCTGTGCGGCGCTCAGATTGATGTGTTGCCGCGTCCCCAGGGTGATCTGCCGGATGATGAGACCGTGAAGCGCCTGGTAACGCCGGATACCCGATTGATCATGCTGACGAATCTGCATAACCCCACGGGCCGGGAAGTTTCCAGGGAGCGGTTGCAGCGTCTGGTGACGGCTGCACGGGCAATCGCACCCGGGATCCGTGTCGTGATCGATGAAATATATCTGGATTTTAATCCCCGGAGGGAAAGCCCGGCCTGGGATCTGGATCCGGCGGTGATTATCCTGAGCAGTCTGACAAAGGTCTATGGTCTCAGCATTCTGCGCTGCGGATGGATTTTTGCCCGGGAAATCGATCTCGATCGTCTCCGGAAAACGCAGGTTCTGATCAGTGGGATCGGATCACGATACATGGAAACCCTGTCGACACAGGTGTTCGATCGCCTTGAAGATTGCCGCCGGCGATCGTTGGAAATCATCGCGCGGAACAGACCAATTCTTGAGGCGGGGCTGGCATCTCTGTTTGATGGCGGATACCTGGCGGGTAAAATTCCCGAGCATGGCTGTATTGCTTTTCTTCAGGTTCCAGGAGTGAAGGATACGGAGTGCTTGACGGATTTTCTCGAGGAAACGGAATCGCTTTTCTCTGTTCCCGGTCGTTTCTTCGGGGCACCGGATCATATCCGGATCGGGATTGGCGAAATTACTCCGGAGAAACTGGAAACAGCCATGCATCGTCTGAGGAACGGATTGACTGCTTTTCAATCGCTTGATCGATGAGATGTGCCGTTTCAATGATCAGGACTTCGATTTGCCGCCGGCAGGTCAGATCCATAGCTCCCAGTTGATGTGCCAGCATGCAGTGTGAATCCAGCATGGCGAGTTCCCCTCGGACCATGGAAAGCATCCGTACGTATTCCGCCCGGCTGCCCCGGCTGTACCCCGCTGCGATCCCCGAAGGTATCTGCAAAGCCGTTTGCCGGATACACCGGCAGAGTGCATCATCAAGTTCCTGAACACGCCCCATGACAGAAAGCGTTTTCCGGGTCAGCTCCATGGCGCGCTGCCACACACGGATATGACGATATTCCTGAAGCTCCGCCGTACGGTTCTCCAGGAATTTCCGGGATGTCGTCCGAGTTATCATCAGGATGCCACACGAATTCGAACCGGGGGTTCCCCGAAAGAGACGGCTTTTGAACCGAATTTATTTTTTATGGTATCAACAGTGCTGTAAAAACGATCCGCCTGGGAATTTCCGGAATCGAATAGAGAATGTTGACAGCAACCGTTCACGAGATTCTGAGCCACGACACCCAGCAGTCGAATACCGCCGGAAGACGGCAGGTTGGACATGATCATGGATTCTGCGGCTTTGAACAGCACATGATCCCGGTTCGTGGGATCATCCAATCGCCGGGTACGGGTGACCGTCCGGAAACGGCCGTCCCGGATTTTGACGGTCACAGCGGAGGCTTTTAATCCGGAACGACGGAGACGGTATCCCAGTTTTTCAACAAGTTTACGTATCTCCAGACGGATCCGCACAGGATCCGAGATATCCCTTTGAAAGGTGCATTCGTGACTCCGGCTGGGGGAATCGGGAACCCGGGGAGTGGCGCGCTTTTCGACGCCGGAGGCGATTTTCAACAGCGAGTTGGACCAGATTCCGAAATGTTTTCGCAACAGGTCGGGATCACAGGTTGTCAAATCCCCGATGGAAAAAATATTCAATTGATGGAATCGGGGCAGACTTTTTTGACCGACACCGGGGATTCGCTCTATGGGAAGGGGAGCAAGAAACGCCTGTTCGCTGCCGGGCAATACAACGGTCAATCCGCCGGGTTTTGCGAACTCCGCAGCGATTTTCGCTGTGATTCCGGAATTGGCAAGACCTCCGGATGCCGGTAAACCGAGTTCATCACGAATGGTTCGCAGTATTGTGTCCGCAATCCGGACCGCGGGCCCGAATAATGCTTCCGAACCGGTCAGATCCACACGCCCCTCATCGATAGAAAGAGGATACACTTCCGGAGAGAAACGACGGAGAATTTCAAAGACTTTTTTTGAGTAGAACCGATAGGCTTCATGATCCCCTGAAAGCCAAATCGCTTCAGGGCACAGACGCTTGGCCTGAACTGACGGCATTGCGGAATGTATCCCGTATTTTCGCGCTTCATACGAACAGGTGGAAACCACGCCCCGAGGACCGGCCCCACCGATAATCACCGGTTTCCCCCGAAGTTCAGGATGTTTGAGCAGTTCAACCGAAACAAAAAATGCATCCATATCCACATGAAGAATCTTACGAGTCATGATACACTCCTGCTGTTCAAATGTGTTACAAAACTGCGGTCGATGGACCGGAACCGTTACCGATACTTCCGGATTAATCCAATGACAACACCCCGGATTTCCACGTCTGATGCTGCAACAATGATCGGTTCCATGTCCCGGTTTGACGGCTGGAGACGAATAGTTTTTCCTTCACGATACAACCGCTTCACCGTCGCCTCCGTTCCGTCCACCAGCGCCACAACTATCTCACCATCCCGTGCGTCACGACGGCTTTCAACAATAATGTAATCCCCGTCATGAATCCCGTCCTCAATCATCGAATCACCATTCACCTGCAAAGAAAACGTCTTGCCACGCCCCAGCATGTCCTCGGGGATCGATAGGCTGTCGGGAACTTCAAGCGCTTCAATGGGACTTCCCGCAGCAATCAATCCCAGCATCGGCACATCAAATCCACCGGCTGTGTCATCTTCAATAATCTCAATCGCCCGTGCCCTGCCTTTGGATCGACGGATGCATCCTCGGGTCTCAAGCGCTTTTAAATGCTTGTGAACCGTTCCAAGGGATCCCAGTTGAAACCGTTCCCGGATTTCCGTTACCGACGGAGCCACCCCGTGTTTCAGAAGATAACTCCTGACGTAATCGAAAATTTCCCGCTGTCTTGCTGTTAAATTCATCATAAGGTTACTCCTTAGTTTCGCCCTACCTCATGTATAAGGCGAACATAAGGCGAAAGTCAAGAGAAAAATTATAACAAAGTTTTTGATGCCCTGCCGGGGATGTCTCGAACAAGCCGGGGAACAGCGTACCCCGGTAAAGTCTCGCGGCACCGGCGGATAAGATCACGGGCACGCTGTTCGGGGACGCGGAAGTGAGCGGTGCCTGGAGCGGGATCCAGCATATGGAGATAATACGGCTGTACACCGTCACAGATTAAATCCATGAATAGACGGCGCAGAACACCGGCATCATCGTTGACTCCGGCCAGCAGAACCGATTGCGATAAGACAGGGATTCCGATGGAAATCCACCGACGAATCACATCACGGCATTCCGGTGACCATTCCCGGGGATGGTTAATATGCAGGACGGTCCGGAACAGGGGCACTCGGCGCGCCATGGTATCGATGCAGCCGGGAACCCGGTCCGGGGCGACCACCGGCATCCGGGTATGCAGCCGGATCAGGCGGATGTGGGACACCCCGGCGAGACCGGTCAGGATGGATGTGAGGGTCTCGACGGGAACACTCAGGGGTTCGCCACCGGATAAAATGACTTCATGGATATCCGGCTGCCGGGCCAAGGCGTCGAGAATCGTGTCATGCCGGTGAGAAATGTCGGGACCGCGGGATTCCGTGTTCGTTTCCAGGCGGCAGCGGCGAAAACAGAAGCGGCAATGGACCGGGCAGCGATCCGTGACGCGCCAGAGCGCGCGACCGGGATATTTC
>Ga0116164_10003378_pt1 | contig 10949 bp, 9 predicted proteins | sample AD_UKC109_MetaG_FD_89888 | JGI IMG/M metagenome (GOLD analysis project Ga0116164, IMG submission 89888) | Active sludge microbial communities of municipal wastewater-treating anaerobic digesters from Hong Kong - AD_UKC109_MetaG | ecosystem: Engineered > Bioreactor > Anaerobic > Digestate... | reverse complement strand
TATCCCTTTTTGGCGGGCTTTCACGTCACAAGGGCGACTTTGCGGGATATATTGGTCATGAGGGCCCGACCCGTCGCCATGTTCTCCGACATCCATCTGGCCGACGACGGCGACGTCAGCCGCCTCTTCGACCACCTGGCGGGGATCGCCGCCGTCGGCGAAGTGACGAATGTGCCCCTGATAACCGGGTCCACCCTTCGGATCGGAGGGGACATGGTGATCGGAAACCGGCTCACCGGTTGCGTCGGCGCCGTCGGGGTCTCAGACCTCCTCTCGCCGAGAAAGGACGCCGCTCCCGGCGACGTCATCCTCATGACCGAGGGGGCCGGTGGGGGGACGGTCTGCGCTGCCGCCCTCTACTATGGCTGGCACGACGTCGTCGATGAGACGATCAACGTGAAGTTTCTGGAGGCGGCGTCAGCCATCCTCGACGTCGACGTCGTGATCCACGCCATGACTGACGTCACCAACGGTGGGATCAGGGGCGACGCCAAGGAGATCTCGAAGACGGCCGGGGTGAAGCTCATCTTCGAGGAGGAGAGGATGGCACGGCTCGTGAACCGAAGGGTCTTAGAGATGCTGGAAGCCCTCAAGATCGACTACCTCGGGGTCTCGATAGACGCCCTCCTCATCATCGCTCCACCTGACTCCGCCGAGGAGATTATGAAGGTCGTCAGGTCCACGGGCGTCGAGATCGATCGGATCGGGAGGGTCGAAGAGGGGCTTGGCGTCGAGCTTCACACAAAAAACGGGATAAAGGATTTCGAGCCTCGGTTCCGCGAATCGGCTTACACCCCGATAAAGAAAGCGGTGGACGAGGGGCCCGTCCGGGACTTTGCGGAGATGAGGGAGAAGGTGGACCTGGCGGCTGAGAGGGCGATCGCCAAGAAGAGGCGTTTCGTCGCGAGGATCAGGGGTTGAGTGAAAGGGGGCCAGGTTAGGGATCGTTATGGTGTGGTAGATTTTCCTCTCCAAACCAGGTCCAGGATAGGATTCGTGATCGCGGGTCTCCGACCGCCTCCTTTTTGCCAGATGCTATGCAATGATATTACGATATCATTTAAAATTCATATCGATATGATGTCCAGGGAAATCGCTATAAGCAATAGGCGCATGGATATATGGGTACTTAGAAATTCAACAACAATTACTTGCGAAGAGGCGAGTTCTCCCTTCTCTGGGAAAAACAAGTGGTGATTTATTGGTCTTGATTGAAGATTCTCTCTACCGCGCTTACCTGCACAAGCTCGTGGGAGACGAGGGGCTCCAGATCGTCGAGTGCATGCCCGACGAGGAGGTTACTGACGAATATGTAGCAGAAGTCTCGGGGATCAGCCTGAACACCGTCCGGAGGACTCTTTACTTGCTTTATGAGCACCGGCTGGCCAGGTACAGGAGAGAGAGAGATCCTGATAGCGGGTGGCTGACGTACCTTTGGACTTTATGCGTCGAGAACTTCGAACGGGCCCTCGAATCAGAGACGAGAAAACTCCTGAGAAAGCTGGCGGATCGGCTATCTTACGAGAAGAACAACATCTTCTACGCATGCGTCGGAGGCTGCGCTCGTTTTGTCTTCGATGAGGCTAGCGAAAATAACTTCGTATGCCCATTCTGTGGAGAGGGACTGGAGTACATGGACAACGACAGGATCGTGATGACCATCGAGAAGAGGATGGGTGAGCTTTCCGCCGCCCTTTGATTTCCCTCACGTTCTGAATAATATTTGCGGATCTAAAGCGTCTCGGGATCGTTTCCCATGACCGCCGTCCACCACCAGCGGGACATGTCAACCAGGTCGCGGCTGAACATCCCGGAGAGCCTGTACTCCCCGGACCGGACGGCGATAAGCCCTGCTCCTAGAAGCTTGTTTCTCATGAAGTAGAAGGCCGACCTGGAGACGTCCAGATCTTCCATAACTTGTTTCCAGTCTCTGGTCTTCAGTGGTTCCCCCGTTTTCTGCCCCTCTTCCACCATGTTGAGAAAATCCCTGCCCCTGCGAGCCGTCTTCTCGTCTTGGAATAGGCGAAGCATCAGCTCAAGGTAGGGGTCTTTGGAGTGGCTGATCCAGTGTTCCGACTTGGATCTGATCTTTAGGGTGGTCGCGGTTCGTGGTGCGTTCTTGACGTGGGTCATGAATCGCTGGGAAGCGGGGTGGCGTTGAGGACCGACTTGACGAGGTCTGTGTACTCCTCTTTCAGGATGTAGACCGTTGGCAGACGGTAGGATTTTTTGTGAGCTCTGAGGATTCCCAGCTTGGAGCAGATATATCCCAAGAGCGATGCCACGACTTTACGTGAGGTCTCGAACTGCTCTTTGACCGCCCTGTAAAGAGAGCTCACAGTAATTTCGCCCGATTCGAGGATGACTCTCAGAACGAAACGCCTTCTTCCATCTGTGTCCAGGTCGAGGAACTGGACCAAACGGCTGGCGACCTCAGATTGCATCGAACTCATGTTTTATCACCACCGTCCAAAGCACATGAGGACAGCGAATTGCAGCCTGGCAATATATATCTTGCCGTAATGGAGCGATCGCCGGCCAATATCCGCATATCCGCGGATGCCGCGATCCGGGGTTGGATGGCGGCCCAAGCCGAACTCTGCCCCAACTATAAATAACCAATGGAATATCATAATATATAAGGTATTGGTCAGGAACGTCTATGAAGTTCTGCGGCTTATGGCCTTGATGGGAATATTGCGGGGAAGGGTCAAATAATCTCAAGACTGCATCGGATGGGGGTCGAGATGAAAAGGGGGTGCGATGGTTGAATCCGTCGGGGGCCGGATACGGTTTCGAGGAAGAACTCGCCGATCTGGTCGAGCTGAACGGCTACAGGGTCTCCAAGACCACGAGATCTGACGACGGCGGATCGGAGATGATCGCCACCAGGACCGACGAGGTGGGCCACAAGATCTCCTACGTCATAACCTGTAAAAAATCTGATAAGCCCATCGACGAGGCCGAGGTCGAACGGGTGGCCAAAGCCATGGAACGCCATCCTGGAAGCATCTCCGTTTTGGTCTCCCCCTCGTCCGGGTTTGGACGGTCCGCGGCGGATCTGGCCGAAAGGCGGGGGGTGAGGCTCTGGGGCCCCGGAGAGATCGAGAGGCTTCGAAGGAACGTAGCCGAGAAGAGGAGCCTTCGGCAGAGAGAATCGGCCGAAAGGTCGGCACCCCGAAAGGTCGAGAAGAAGAGAAGGTCGAGGGCCAGGCTTGTCGCCATCCTGGTTATCCTCTCCATCGCCGCCCTTTATGTGAAATTTTACGGATTTGGGGCAGTTTCCCTCCAGAGGCTGCTCGTTGATCTGAAACGTCTGGTGGAGAATAGCGGACTCTCTGGCATCGACCTGGAGGAGATCTATCGATCTCGCGCCCCGGTGTTTTATGATTTTGTCAGAACCTATTCCGAGAAGGTCCTGGCGGCTCTGAGGGGACTGCAGAAGGCTTAACAACGTTCGGCCCCGAAACGGGGTGTCATGTTCGAATCTGGATCTGGGGGCCGGGAGGTTGGAGCTTGTTAGACCCGGATTTTTGGTACAAGAAGGGCGCCGCCGATTATAGCTCCGGCTCCTTTGAAGAGGCCGCCAAATCTCTGAAGAAGGCGACTGAAAGAGACCCTCTCTTCGTCGAGGCGTGGTACCTCCTCGGTGAGTCTCTCAGAAAAACGCAACGCTACTCGGAGGCGACAGAATCCTTCGAGACGGCTTTGGATATCTCGCCAGATCACGCCAAAAGCTGGAGAGGGAAGGCGATAGCCTTAAACGAGCTTGAACGGCACGAGGAGGCCCTGGAGGCGGCGGATAAAGCCCTCGAGATCGACCCATCGGACGCCAGAGCCTGGATCGTTAAAGGTTACGCCTTTCACACCCTGGGGAAGTTTCTGGAGGCGGCTGACTCTTACGATCGGGCGATAGAGATCGAGCCCCTCGTCATCCGGGCAGGGAGGGCCTGGAACAACAAGGGCGCCGCCCTCGATAACCTCGGAAGGCACGAGGAGGCCCTGGAGTGCTACGACGAGTCGATCATAATCGACCCCTTCGACTTCTACACCTGGAACAACAGGGGCGTCTGCCTCATCGCCCTGAAGCGGGTCGAAGAGGCGGTGGAGAGCTTCCGAAAGGCCGTCGAGATCTATCCCGAATACACCACCGCCTGGAAGAACATGGCTCTCGCTCTCAAGTCTCTGGGGAGAGACGAAGAGGCAAAAGAGGCGCTCGATAGGGCGATGGAGCTGGAATAACAACAAAAAGCGAATTGGCCTCCACTAGCCGATCGGCGCAGCTGGGACACCCGCTGACAGTTCAGCCGCATCTGAGAAAGTCCGAGACGTCCCAGGACCCGGAAGGTGAATAGTCGTTCCATTGCAGCCACATATCATCGTCCTCGTCGGCGTCGGACATGGTGGCTGTTGCCATCCCTATCGGGGGGACCGGTTCGCCTGGGCTCGTCTCGATGTAGACCCACTCATCCCCGCCGTCGGGGTACCTGGCCCAGCAGTAATCATCGTCGGTCACGTCGTACAGGGTCGGGGTGCGGTCCATCTCGCGTCCCTCAGCGTCCCTCAGGGTCACCGTCTCGTCGGAGTTCCTGATCCATTGACCCTTGGCGGTCACCACCAGAAAACCCCCTGCAGGGACCATCGATCCCGGATCGATGGTGACGACGGACCCGCTGGCCGTCGTCAGGGTCCAGTTGCTGACGTCGACGTCGCCTTCACCGTCGTTGTAAAGCTCCACCCACTCGTTGTCCACGTCGCTATCCGGGGGGTTAGCTTCCACCTCATTGATGAATATCCATAAGATCCACCAGTCCATGGGGTTGAACTCGTCATCCTTGGAGTCGTCGATCTCAGCATAGCCGTCTTCCACCAGCATCTTGTTGAAGGGGTGGGTCAGGTTGATCCCGCCGTCTGGCTTTTCCATATATAATACGCAGAGGAGCCTCCCCAGAGAATCCCGGCCGTTGATGCTCTTGTCGTCGATGTCCAGCCAGACGGTCCTGTTCATGAGAAGGCTCACTGCAAACTCTTTTGCGGCCTTCCCCACCGTCGACTCGATCGGAGGGAGGCTGACGTCCGCGAGCTTCACCGTCTCGGCCTCCGATCCGATCCGGGGGTCTGATACATCGATCTGGACGAGGAAGACGTCACCGCTGTCCACGCCGATCACCGTACCTTTCGCCTCGGTGGGGGAGGACGTCGCCTGGGTGGCAAGGAAGAAGAGGATCACTAAAAAGTTAATCAGCTTTCTCATGGTCAACGCCTTTTGAGGGATCTGCCCCCAATTAGGAGTAGCCTGTTGAGGGAGGACTGGAGGGAGTTGGCGGTTAAATGCTTGCCCTTTCCGCCCAGATGAAATAGGAGGCTGGCGGCCAGGATAGCCGCGATCACCAGGGGTATCTTCCAGCCCAGAGCCGTCTCGCCGTCGCTCCCTTTGGCAGGAACGGCTCCGTCCCCGTCCCAGGAGATGAGGGGAGCGTCTCCCGTCTCTTCGTAAACCCTCCCTCTCGATAGGGCGAAAGTCTCCTCGGTATCCTCGTCGAGGATGGGGACTAAAAGACCTTTGTTGTGCCAGGCGTATTCGTGATCCGGGTCGAGGCTTATCGCCCGATCATAGCACTCCAGAGCCTCCTGATATCGGCCCAGCTGGTGAAACGCCGAGCCCATGTTGTTCCAGGCGTCGGCGTCCTCAGGCTCGATCTCGATCACCCTCTCATAGCAATTGAGGGCCTCCTGGTGCCGGCCGAGCTGGGTGAGGATCGTGCCTTTGTTATTCCAGGCGTCGGCGTCCTCAGGCTCGATCTCGACCGCCCGGTCGTAGCTTTCTAAAGCCTCCTCACGCCTGTCAAGCTTTGCGAGGACTGTGCCCCTGTTGTTCCAGGCGTCGGAATTCTCTGAGTCGAACTCTATCGCCCGATCGTAGCACTCCAGGGCCTCCTCATACTTCCCCAGGCCGGAGAGGGTGGCTCCTCTGCTAAGCCAGAGGTCAGCATCGAAGGGTTTGATGTTGGTGGCTCTCTGGTAGCATTCCAGGGCCTCTTCGTATCGTCCGAGCCTGGTGAGGGCGAGACCCTTGTTGTACCAGAGGTCTGGGTTGTATAAGTCGAGGTTGATAGCCCGGTCGTAGCTTTCGACCGCCTCTTCGTACTCGCCCCTTTCGACCTGAGCGTTTCCCGCAAGCGACCAATCCCTGGCCGAGAGGTCCTCTCCACAGACCAAAGAGACGCTGAAGAGGAGGATGATCAGGGCGGCGGCGATCTTGAGGGTCGATCCTGCATTCTTCTCGTCCTGGGTTTCAATAGCCATTTCTATCCTCATCTTGGGCTCGGTTGGGAAAGCGTTTCATGCGAAGGGGCTGGTGGGGGTCAGGCCAGCTTCGCTCCGGAAGTCCGATTTGAAGTCTATCGTATCGAACTCCAGCAGAGGTGCTGATTTCAGGGTGCTGTTCATCTCAGTTCCCATTCCGGTCTGGCCATTCATGGTGAAGTCTTGGAACCTGCTCATGAAGTCGGGATCTTCTTCTAAGACATACGACCCTGAAGTCGAGTTCAGGCCGCCGAAGAGGTCGTCCATATTCGGCACGGTCCCATCCACCTCTCCGGCCTTCTCTGCCGAAAGGTTTGTGGACTCGTTCGTCTCTGGCGTTGAGCTGTCTCCGAATAAGAGCTTCTTGACCTCTGTGGTCTTTGGTTCCGTCTCTTGGGGAAGATCAAAGCTTCTGTTCGTCGAGTCTTCTGTGATCGAGGTCGGCCAGGGGAGATCGAGATTGCCGTCGTCCTCTGATGCTTCCGGTTCGTCATCGATCTCCGTCGTCTCTGACTCATGCTCAGAGCCTAGCAATCCAGTGGGTGTAGACAGAGTTGGCCCCGATTCGTCTGAAGATATGGTGACATCCGGAGACTGGCTCTCATCCAGGTCCACCTCAGCCTCCTCAGGTCCGCTCGACGTCTCTTCTGAGGCCAGCTTGGGGCCGGTTTCGTCCATTGGATACTTGGGGGTGGTGTAAGGAACAGCCCTCTTCTCAGAAGCGGCCTCTACGACCACGGAAGACATTGGTGCTTTCTCCAGGTTGGATTCGTTCCTTGCATCCTCCGATACGATCTCCTTTTGGGCCATATCTTCCGATACGACTTCCTCTGTTGAATATTCAAAGAACGCCGGTACGGTGCTCTTCTCCGGCGAAACCCCGATGATCGCGGTCTCGATCGAGGCTTCGGTCTGGACAGGTTCTGTCTTGGCGGAGGATGTGGTTCGATCCTCTAGCGTCGTCGGTTCCGTCTCGTCGTCCCCATCTTTGGATTCTGCGCCGGTGGCTATCGTCTCGTAAGGTTCATCGGTCTTCTTCGGATCTGATTCGGTCACTGTGATCTCTGGTGTCGCGTTTGTTTCATAGACGTAGCTTATGCTCTCGTGACCCCCGGCGTCGTCCACGTGCCCCTCTTGCGACGTTTCGATGACGCTTGTGTTCTTCTTCGTCGTTGAAGATCCCCCACCACCTCCTGACGAGGACTTTCTGCTTCCGCTGCCACCAGACGAAAAGAGGAAGCTCGAAGTGCTTGATCCGTCCTTTTCGATGGTTCTGGGAGTCTTGTCCAGCTTCTCTGAGAGGGGTGCCGTGGCTGGGGTTCCAGACGACACCGTCATCAGGTTCGAATAGGGTGCATCGTCCTCGCTCCCGGCGATCGGACTGACGGCTAAGAGGTAGCCGAGGCCCGGGGTGAGGAGGACGAGACCCAGGACCAAGAGGACGCTCCAGACTCGGGCCTGTTTTTTCGGGGGTATGTCGAGCCTTCTTAAAACCTCCATGCCCCGCAGCTTCCGATCCCGTCCCCTCCTGATGGCGCGGATCTTGTATGCGGAGAGTCCCGTGATGACGGAACCTGTGATGATGGCTAGAAGGGCTAGCATGGATCTCCCTGAATTTGACCTATCGGTTGATATAAATTTTAGTTATATATCATTTACGCATAATGTCATAAAAATACTTTTCGTCGGTTGGGGAAAAACTCTAACCTTTAAGTCGACATGACTTATTATGATCGAGGCATTTAGCATGAGAGAAGACGAGAAGTTCCATATCATATGGGAGAACGCCCAGAAGATGCCGGAGATGGAGAAGGCGATGTTCTACGAGCTGGAGCGAAAGAAGGCTGTGTGGGGCTCGCTCTTGGTTTTATTCCTGTTTGCAGGCGGTGGCCTCATCTACGCCGGCAAAGCGGCCAAGGGCACGATCCTGATGGTGGCGGACATCGTCCTTATTTCGGCCTTTCTCTCTCTTCGAGGAATCGGTCCCATCGGCCCCGGCGAGACCTTTGGAATCGCGAGCCTGGTTCTCATACTGCCGATCCTGGCCCTCTACGTCTATGCTGCGCTGGAAGTTCGAAGGGCGATGGATGAGTACAACAGGAGGCTTTACATCGCGGTCTTCGACCGATCTTCTCCATTGTAGGCGTTTTTCCGGAAGGGCGGCTCTAGCACCCTCAATCCATAAAAAATGTCGGGAATCGGCAGCGCAAACCTTGCGCTGCCGATCTTTTTATCTCTCTTTTCCTCAGCGTTTTCGTTCTCCGGTCAGACCACCTGGACGGTCACCGTGTTCTCGGCGCTGCAACCTGATATGGTGGAGCTGAGGGTGAAGGTCTTGAGGCCCGCCGATCCGAACCTTGAATCGAGCTGATAGGTTCCTGTCGAGATCCTCTGGAGGGTGCTACTGGTCAGGACGGCGTCAGCGGGGCTCCAGGTCAGCCTCACGCTCGAAGGGTCGGCGAGTTCTCCCGTCGGGCCGTAGAACCTGACGGTGAGGGTGTAGGGGCTGTAGGCCCCTGCAGCGCTGAAGCCCATCGCCGCCCAGCAGTTGGTCATCGACCTTGCGGGTTGGACGAAGATGTCGCTGCCCGCACCGTCCTGGTGGACGTAGGCGACCCAGAGGAAGCCGTCCGCAGGGCTGTAGACGATGGAGGGCCACGATTCGTCGCCGGAAGATCCTGTTAAAGAGACCTTCTCGATCTGCCTCCAGCCGGAGCTGAACCTCTCCAGGTACAGGTCGCTATTTCCTCCCTCCTCGGAGCTGTAGACCAGATCGAACTCGCCGTTCTGGATCGCGAGAGACGGGCAGTCCTGGACCGACGAGCTGGTGGTTATCCTCTTCTTCTCCAGGGAGTTGAGGCTCCGATCGTACTTCTTGACGAAGATGTCCCGGTTTCCATACTCCTCGGATGCGTAGGCTACGTAGAGCCTGTCGTCGTCGGCCGAGTAGGCGAGGGACGGCCGGTCCTGGTAGCTGGTCTCGGTGGTGACCCGGACCTTTCGCATCGACGTCCAGGCGGAGTTGAACCGCTCGATGAATATGTCACCGTTGTAGGATGTGCCCTTCTCCCAGGATTGGTAGGCGAGGTAGAAGTCGCTTCCAACTTTGACGAGAGATGGTCTGTCCTGGTCGGCGGAGGAGGTGGTCAGCCTTCTGGTCTCGATGAGGTTCAGGTTGCTGTCGAACTTCTTGACGAAGATATCCCAGTTTCCAGTCTCGTCAGAGACGTAGGCCACGTAGTAGTAGCCGTCGGAGAATATCACCGACGGCGTGTCCTGGTAGGCGGGATCGTCGGTGGCTGCCACCTTCTGTAGCTCGTTCCATCCTGGATCGAACCTCTTCAGGAATATGTCGCCGCTGTAGGGGGAACCCGTCTCCCATGACTGGTAGGCGAGGAGGTAGCCGTCGTCGGCGTAGACGAGGGCGGGCCTGTCCTGGATCGAGGTGCCCGCTGTGAGCTGATAGACGCCCCCGGAGCTGACGAGCTGGTAGCCGCTGTAGCCGATGGCGCTGTCGTAACGAGATGTAGACTCGTGTTTTCCGTCCCGGACGTAGACGTAGAGGCTGTACTCGCCAGCGTCATCCGGGCCAGATGACCAGGTCCAGGTGCTGCTTCTGCTCCAGTCCTGAACTACCTGCCACGCGTTTCCTGTGGAGGGTCCCTTCAACCAGAATTTGTAGTACAGTGTGTCCCTCTCGGTGTCCGTAGCCAAGGCAGTCCATACGACCGTCGTTCCTGCGGTCTGTGGGCTCGACCTGCTTGGCGATAACGCCGTCACCTTTGGAGGCTGGTTGACGGTCACAGGGGCCGTCAGCTGGTATCCACCGTAACCCTTTGCGCTGTCGTACCGAGACGTCGACTCGTGCTTTCCGTCCCGGACGTAGACGTAGACGTCGTAGCTGCCCGCGTCACCGGTTCCCGACGACCATGTCCAGGATTTGCTAGTGGACCAGTCCCTCACCACCGTCCAGGAGTTTCCTGTGGAGGGTCCTCTCAGCCAGAACTTGTAGTAGAGAGTGTCTCTATCGGGGTCTGTTGCCGATGCCGTCCACACGACCGTCGTTCCGGCGGTTTGTGGGCTCGACCTGCTCGGCGATAGTGCCGTCACTGTTGGGGGCTGGTTGGTTTGCCTGATGACGATCAGTTGGTAGCCCTTGTATCCGGTGCAGCTGTCGTAGCGGCTCGCTGTCTGGTGTTTTCCGTCTCTGACGTAGACGCAGAAGTCATACTCACCAGCGTCGCCGGTGCTGGTCGACCACGTCCAGGTGTTGCTGGTCGTCCAGTCCTTCATCACCTTCCAGATGTTCCCTGTAGAGGGTCCTTTCATCCAGTACCTGTAGAGGATCTGGTCGCCGTCTGGGTCGCTCGCCGATGCTGTCCATGTCACCCTGGTCCCGGCGATCTGGGGGCTGCGTCTGTTCGGGGTGAGGGCCGTGACCACTGGTGGCTGGTTGGTAGCCGGCGCGGGGTTCACTTTGAATGCTGTGACCTTGTACGCATCCCAGCTGTCAGTTCCCGCGTGATTCCCGTCTCTTATCCATACGTTAATCTCGTAGTCGCCCTGCTGCGACGGAGTCCAGTCCCACTGGTTGTTGCTGCTCCAGTCCTTTACTTGCTGCCATGCCCCCCCTGTCGACGGCC
>Ga0116164_10003377_pt1 | contig 10949 bp, 9 predicted proteins | sample AD_UKC109_MetaG_FD_89888 | JGI IMG/M metagenome (GOLD analysis project Ga0116164, IMG submission 89888) | Active sludge microbial communities of municipal wastewater-treating anaerobic digesters from Hong Kong - AD_UKC109_MetaG | ecosystem: Engineered > Bioreactor > Anaerobic > Digestate... | reverse complement strand
TTAGTTTGACCGCATTTTTCTTGAATTCATCGTCGTATTGGGTTCGTTGTTTCAGCATGGTTTCGTCCTCCTAATCCCTATTATATTCTCTTACCATGCTGTCCGATATTTTAGCACTCTCCCATTCGGTTGCCATCGCAACGACGTGTTGGAATTGTTTGTTCTTCAGTATCCTGATCGGTTTCCCTATTCGACTGACGCTTGTTTCAGTTCCTCTTTGAGAATTTTATAGACGTCATAAATATCGGTTACTTCATAATTCGGCACAAAGCCGTTATAATCACTTCGGTCCTTAAGCGGTGTCAGCATTGAATTGATCTTGAATACACGTCCGAAGCCCATCTTCTTCGAGCCGACGACGTCTCTGGAAATCGTATCTCCAACGAAGGCACATTCCTCGGGTTTCAAGCGCCCCTGGCAAAGCGCGATCTGAAAAATGTTGGGATGCGGTTTACGGTAACCGACAATGCTCGAAAGAGTGATATCGTCGAAATATTGTCGTACGCCGTACTGTTCGAGTGTATCAAACACCTGAAAGAGACTCGAGGTGTTGCTGACCGCCGCGACGTATAGATCGAGTTCTTTGAGCCCTGCGAGCATTTCTGCGGCATTTTTGCGCAGAGAGCGATCATAATACGTAATTTCCCACATGTGTGCGATTTCTTCGCTAGCTGCAATCAGCTTTTCTCGGTCAACCGGGATCTTGCTAAAGCCGTATTCAACCCAGATCTGCTCCGGCTTCAGTTCCATCGTCGTAAGTTCCGTCTCGTCCTTGTATCTGAGGATCTCCGGATGTACTTTATTCCACAGCTCAGTTTCATCGTACGGAACATCAATCCCGCGTTGCTGAAGAATCTCGTAAAGCTTATGCGCCGTACGCCTGATGTTGGAGTCGTCGAAATAGAGATCTTCAAGCGTTCCGCCCATGTCGAACATAACGGCTTTTATCATATCGTGTCCCCCCCTTTTACGCCTGCCTTGCGGTTTCCTATAATGGCGAAAGAATATTTTTTCTTGTCATTTCCGAGCCACCGTGCGAATTGACTGCCAATCCATCACGATTTATTTTTATACGGTTCTTTATAACTGATAGTTGTTCTTCATCTCTCAAAGCTGCATTGAGCTTTCTTCTATAACGGAATCGAATTCCGGACACCAAAGACGATATCGTCCGGTTTTGACCGCGCGCATGATGTCGTACGAATCATGAATTTCTCCCTCGAAGTACACGGCCGCTTTTGCCTCGTCACCGGGGCGATGCGTATCCGATCCGCACAATCGATAAAGATTCGGGTTTTCTATCGCCAGTTGCAGTGCCATTTCGTTGCGGCTGTCGTGCCGCGGATTGCAGTTTACAATCTCAAGCCCGTGCACGCTGTCGTAGTATACGGTGTCGCATTCTCTGTACGGATGCGCATGCACGATTAGAATTTTATCTCCATATTTACGGAAGAATGACGCATGGTCGGTGCGGAAAAGGTACGGATTAGCGCGTAAAAAATCCTCGTCAATGCCGTAGAGTAAATAGTCGCTGTCGTTCTCAGGGAAACGTAGTTCCGCGCCGAGCGCAACGTGAAATCCGATCTTATCGCCTGCGCGTTTTGCCTCTTGATAACCAAATAGGAAACGCGTCACACATTCTTGCCAGTCGTCCCGGCAGTTCTGCAGGGAAATATAGGTTTCGTGGAGGTGGTCGGTAACTACAAAGCCGTCGTATCCTTGATCCCAATAGGTCTTCACAAGATCAGATGCAGCGATAGTGCCGCACTTACTTGTTTCTGCGGTATGGATATGCATGTCGAATTTTGCGTAATTTTTCCCGTTGATTATCATCATAATTCATTCCTTATATCGCGGCATGAAGCGCGAACGATGAGAGTTGGATTCAGAATCCTGTGAGAGTAACCGGAGGTGTCGCTGGATAATTTTTCAAGTAATATATCGACCGCCGCGGTGGCCATCGCCTTCTTGGGTTGTTCAATCGTCGTAAGGCGAATCCGCGGTAAATCGGAATACTGGATGTTGTCGAATCCCATCAGCGATACGTCCTCCGGTATGCGAATCCCGGCTTCTTCCGCGGCAGCATAAACGCCGAGTGCAATTGAGTCCGATGCGGTAAATATCGCCGAATATTCAAGTGGATTGGCAAACAATGTGCGAGCCAGTTCGTACCCCACTGCAAGGCTGCTCTGCTGAAAGCGGCTGATTAAAATGCTCGGTTCCATCCCGAACTCGCGGCAAGCATCGATGAATCCGTCTGCGCGTAACTGATGCGTAACGCTGCCTTTACGCTGCCCGAGATAAAGGATCTTTCGGTGTCCGAGCGAATACAGGTATTGGGTCCCCATGTATGTGCCTCGGTAGTTATCAACCGAAACATAATTCTCCGGTAGTTCGCGAAGGTTTTCATTCACAAACACCGTCGGCACTTTTGAAATCAAATGTTTCAAATTCACGTAGGATTCAGGGCTGGCGGATAATAAGATGATTCCGTCGGCTTGTCGTCCCACCAGCAACTCAAACACTTCGCGTTCAAGCTCCGTATCATGGGAAGAGTTGCATAGCATCAGATTGTATCCGTGCTCGCGGGCGTGCGTTTCAACATGAAACGCCATCTCGGACATAAACGGATTATCGATATTTGAGACGATCAGCCCGAGCAGCTTCGTTTTTTTTACAACCATGGATCGCGCGATATAGTTTTTCGTATAACCCATCTGCTTACATGCTTCAAGTACGCGCTTTCGTGTGTCGGCGTTGACTTTCGAACTGTCGGACAGCGCGCGTGATACGGTTGTATAGGAGACGTTAGCTGCCTTTGCGACGTCTTTTATAGTGACACATTTCATGGCGATCCTTATTTCTTGTTGTATTTTTGTAGATGTGAGTATTGCAAACGTTTTCGTATATCAAGAATTTACCCTGAGAAAAACTGTTTGTCAATAGTGTTTTTTTTGCTTTTTTACCGGGAACAGTCTCTTTTTAAGAGCTTTTTTTAAAATAAACGTCATGTTTCGGATATTTTGTTGACAAATTTGGTCTTTTCGTATAAAGTCAAAGCAACTCATTATTGCAAACGTTTTCACTATGGTTTCTTTATTCCGGCAAAAACCCGTTGGAACCCTTTTGTAAAATGTGAATCAATACAAGGTATACGTTAAGCCCGATTCGAAAATATTCAATGAAGAACCGTTGCCGTTCGCTTTATTTTTCAGTATTTTAGTACGAATTGCTTGCACAGCAGGTGTTCCAGGAGAAATATGAAATACGATCGATTAACCGATATGGAGCGCTATATTACACAAAACGGCGCAAGTACGCTATATGAACTGCGCCGCCATTTTAATATTTCAATGAGTACCGTACGCAGGGACGTCGCCGAACTTTCCCAAAAACGCGGATTCCAAAAAGTATACGGCGGTATCGCAAGCAAGGCGCAAACGCAAATCGGTGATCCTTCCGATACATTTCACCCGAAAACCACACGTTTTTGCGAGCCGTCAGGAAAATTGGCGGCCACGCTTATCAAAGAGGGGATGAGCGTGTTTTTGGATGGCGGTGCCGCGGCAACGGAAATCCTTCCGTATATTGCAGCGAAAAATGATATAACCGTTATTTCGCACAACTTGGCCGTATTAACGGAAGCATCGAAATATGCATCTTTGCACGTCATCGCCCTCGGCGGGATTTATAACAGAGACACGGCCTCTTTTTCCGGCAAAAATACGCTTGAAGAACTCTCTGCAATGTCATTCGATCTGGTTTTCTTTACGGCTGCAGGTGTCACGCCGGAACATGGCTTAACCACATCCAGTTATATGGACGCAAGAATAAAAAGAATTCTTGCCAACAGAAATCACGACCTGATTCTACTAGCAGATCATTCGATCGTCGGTAAAAACGCTCTGATATCCTTTTGCGAACTCGGACGCTTGCAAACCATTATTTCAGACTTACCCTTTCCGGACGAATATGTCGGGGTAAACGAATTCAGGAAAATACAGGTTCTAACGCCGTAATATGCTTAAAATTCTCTTCATTATTGACTCCTCCGTTATCCAAGCCAACTAAATTTTCTGTTTTACAGGAGGTTTCCCCAATGCCCAAGCAAACGTTCGACACCTTTATCATCGGTCAGCCCAGTATGGATATCAACACCGACTACGACAGAACCACCATTCGCGCGTTTGGCGGCGCCGTTGTTTACTCCGGCTATGCCGCAGGCGCGCTCGGACACCCGACCGCGGTACTACCCAAGGCAAACCTGGCGCAGGTCGATGTGCAAGCCATCTTTGCCGACGCAAAAAACGTCACAGTCTTTCCTGTGGACAGTGCGCACAGCACCTCTATTTCCAACGTTTACCACACCGCCGACCGTGAGCGGCGCACCTGCAAAGCCATCTCCCGCATCGACCCGTATCGCGTGTCGGACATCCCCGAAGTAGACGCGAAGATCTATCACCTTGCCGGCCTGATCCATGGCGACATCGGCGAGGAATTGATCGCCTACGCCGCCACGAAAGCTAAAGTGGCCGTCGACGTGCAGTGCCAGTTACGCTGGGTGGAAGACGGAAGCATGGTGTTCCACGACTGGGCGCAAAAAAAAGAATTCCTACCTTTAATTGATTTTCTGAAAACCGATGCAGCCGAAGCGGAAATACTGACCGGACTTGCAGACCGGGAAGCGGCCGCAAAGCAGCTCCACGCCTGGGGCGCCAAAGAAGTCATGGTCACCCACAACAGCGAGGTACTCGTCTATGACGGTACGAGCGTCTACACCCAGCCGATCAAGTCCCGCAATCTCTCCGGCAGGACAGGCCGCGGGGATACGACCTTTGCCGGGTACATCAACGAACGTATCGATGCGGATATCCCGACCGCGCTGCTTTGGGCCACGGCGTTGGTCTCTCTCAAAATGGAGACGCCCGGCCCGTTTCAGGGTTCACGCGCGGATGTCGACGCTTATATTAAGTCTTTTTACCAATAACGTATCCCAAATAATAGTCCATTCAAAGAAAACAGACGGAGTTTAAAATGCAATGGCTATTTTAATGGAAACAGACCGATTCCTTTAATGTAACAACAAATTGCACATCGTAAGTTAACATAACTCCATTGACTACCCAGACGAAATGTGCAATAATAATATTTACCTTATAGAAACCTATGGGGTTTTCTTTATACTTCTTTCGCAAACGTTTGCGTGATTGGGGTGTTCCTTTTTCATATGTGTGTCTCTTTCTGGATTTTGGTCCTAATGACCTTTGCTTTCACCTATGTAAACGGCTTTCACGATGGGTGTAACGTCGTTGCGACTTTGATCGCAAGCCGATCCATGAAGCCGTATCCGGCGCTAGCCTGGGCCGCCGCAGTAGAGGTCGTTTCCCCATTTGCAATTTTGGTAATCGGATCCAGCGTTTCGGATACGATCAAGAAGCTGGTAGCCGAAAGCTGCTATACGGACCCACACATGAAGAGCATTGCGTTGGCGTTTATTTCTGCAGCCATCCTTGCCGCCATCCTTTGGAATCTGACGACATGGTACTATGGAATACCCGCATCTTCCTCCCATGCTTTGATTGGTGGCGTTGTCGGCGCGGGTATTGCGGCGTTTAGCAGCCATGCAATCTCCTGGAGCTATTTCTGGACAAAAGTGGTCATGATGATCTTTGTTACGCCTTTGGTCAGCTTCCTTATCGGATTCTCTATTCTAAAGGTACTGTTGTTTTTAACACGCAATGCAGGAAAAGGCGTCAATAAGTTTTTTAGATACACTCAATGGTTGAACATGACATTCCTGGCTTTCAACCATTCGTTCAACGACTCTCAGAAGTCGATCGGCATCGTTATGATCCTGATCGGTATATATGGCGGCGCGACGAACACGATTCCATTGTGGACAATTGGCGGTGCTGCCTTAAGCCTCGCCTGTGGCATCGCGTTCGGCGGATTTAAAATCATTAAAACCGTCGGCGCAGGCATTTACAAAGTGCGTCCCATACACTCCTTTGCCTCCCAACTGACTGCCGGGACAATCATTCTGGTGTCTTCCCTGCTGGGCGCACCGGTGTCGTCCAGCCAGATCGTATCGTCTTCCATTATGGGCGTCGGTGCTGCGGAGCGTTATAAATCGGTCAAATGGAATGTCGCCGGACGTATCCTGATTTCGTGGTTCATTACCATCCCGATTGCAGGTGTGTTGGCCGCCATTTTATTCTTGCTGTTTTCTTTAATTTTCTGATTGAAAGGAGCTGCCCATGATTTTTAAGCGAAAAGAAAATCTCGATTTTTACACCGTTCTTGCCCAGCAAGCGCAAGCCATCCGTGACACGGTGGACGCATTGTGCATGTTCTGCGAAAACCCCACAAAGGAAAACGGCGACTTTGTCAAAGACATGGAAGAAGAAGCCGACCGCGTCCACAATCAGCTAGTCGAAGCTATTAATCATACGTTCATTACCCCGATTGACCGGGAAGATTTATTCCGGCTCTCGACTTCCATCGACGATCTGGCGGATTATTCCTGGACCACGGTCAAAGATCTGCACATCTATAATATTCCGCCGGACAAAAATCTTCTGGCTATGGCGAGAATCCTGAGGGATATGGCCGACGGTCTACTGGTATGCGTGAAACACTTAGGGAAAAATCATACGCTCGTCGCCGCGGAAGCAACAAAGGTGAAAAAACTGGAAAATACACTCAATGTCCGCTATCATGAATCGATTACGGAGCTGTTTGCTACCGATGATTTCAAAAGCATCCTGAAGTATCGCGAGATATACAGCCACATGAACCATGCTTCCGACAAGGGTGATATCAGCGCCGACCTTATCCACAACATCATCGTTAAGCTATAGATGCGGCTCTTTTATGCCATGTTTGCTTCTGTATAGAGACCTTACCTTTATTTCCTACGCCGAAATATCAATCCATTGCGTCCCATCAAACGCAAAATGAGCGCGATATGATATTGAATTTTGCTTGCTCATTCTCATTGTAAAATGTATTTCAGCGGTTATATCATGTGTCGAACCGGATGCTCCGTTTGTGCCATAGGCAGAGGGAGTAAGCCTCAAACGAAAACAAAGCGGCGGCGCCTGTCGGCCCGCCGCTGTTGCAATCCGGAGAATTCTTCACAATGTATACCACTCGTTAAAATGGGCTCTAATCTTTTCCAAGCTTTTTCAACGCAAGTGCAGCTGTAGCAAGCATCATCAGAATTGTGCGGTTACAAGCATCGTGATATTCTTTATAGCGCGAAGCAATCACAAACGCGACAATCGCTGCCAAAAGCAGCGCATGCAGGCTCACAGTTCTTCGACATACGCCACTTCCGATATTCTTTTCACAGCAGCAATCATTTCATTATGATTGCTGTGTTTTTCGCCTTTGAGTGTTACGATAAACGCTACAATTTCGTTGTCTGCGCCAGCCTCACGCTCAATCTGAAGGTTGCTCATTTCTATGTTTTCCTGTCGCAGTCCTCGAACAAAATGTACCAGCTTGGAATTCTTCTCCATTTCAACATAAACGTCGATAAAGCGTGCTCTTTGTCGCATTGCGTAATCCCATCTTTGCAGAACCGTCAAAACAAAAATCACCGACACGCCTCCCAGGATGGCTGCTTCATATAGCCCGATCCCGATTGCCAGGCCAACGCACGCAGCAGCCCATAAGCCGGCCGCCGTTGTTAACCCCTTGATCTGGTTGCGTGTTGTGACGATAATCGTGCCCGCTCCCAGAAAGCCGATACCGCTGATCACCTGTGCGCCCATCCGCACCGGATCGCCCGTCCCGTATGCCTGATACACAAATTGATTGGTGATCATCACAATGCAGGCTCCAAGGCACACAAGCATATAGGTGCGCAAACCGGCCGGCCGATTTTTTAAACCGCGGTCCAGTCCGAGTGCGCCGCCAAGTATAACCGCGATGAAGACGCGCAGTGCCATCGACGCCAAAGTCAATTCACGAATTTCAAACATTGGTTTCCCTCCTTATTTCTCAGACATTACGGTCGGTGGTGTCCTCTTCGTGCGTCCAAGCTCCGCATAGGCCATATGCGGAGCTTTTCGATCGGCGCGGGAATCAATTCCTAATGATATTACTCGTTATTTACACCCTAAGAAGCTCAACAGGCAACCATTTGAGAAAAGTCCTGCAAACACAATGGATACCATGGATAATAGCTTGATGAGCACATTGATCGACGGGCCTGCCGTATCCTTGAACGGATCGCCAACCGTGTCGCCAACGACCGCCGCCTTGTGCGCATCGCTGCCCTTACCAAGGAAATTGCCTGCTTCGATATACTTTTTCGCATTGTCCCAGGTCCCGCCGGCGTTCGACATCATGATCGCCAGGATAAATCCCGATACGGTAGCGCCCGCGAGCATTGCGGCAACCGCATACGGCCCAAGCAGCAAGCCAACGGTAATCGGGAAAATGATCGCCGTCAACGCAGGAAGCACCATCTCCTTTTGCGCACTTTTCGTGCAGATGTCCACGCACCTTGAATAATCGGGATCGGCTTTGCCTTCCATAAGACCGGTAATCTCCTTGAATTGCCGTCTGACTTCAATCACAACGCTTTGAGCCGCGCGCCCGACGGCGTTCATCGTCAGCGATGAGAATAAAAATGGAAGCGCACCGCCGATGAACAAGCCCGTCAGCGTGACAGGATTCAGTATATCCAGTTCAATCGTCATGCTTGGGTTGATCATCTTGACCTCGTTCATGAACGACGCCAGCAATGCAAGGGACGTCAGCGCGGCCGAACCGATTGCAAAGCCTTTGCCTGTTGCGGCGGTCGTGTTACCGAGTGAATCGAGTGCATCCGTGCGCCTGCGGACTTCCGGCCCCATATGACTCATTTCGGCGATGCCGCCAGCGTTATCGGCAACCGGCCCGTAAGCATCCGTAGCAAGCGTAATGCCAAGCGTCGAGAGCATACCGACAGCGGACAGTCCGATGCCATACAGGCCAAAATTGAAGCTCACGTTGCCGCCTGCAACGTAAAAGGAGGTCAGCACGGACATTCCGATGATGAGAACGGGGACCAGCGTCGATTTCATTCCGAGAGAAATGCCGCTGATGATCACCGTAGCTGGACCGGTCGTGGCGGATGCCGCAACATTCTGCGTGTGAATATACGAATCGGATGTATGATATTCCGTGAACTGGCCAATCAGGATACCCGCGACCAGACCGGAAACAATTGCAAAGAAAACGCCAAGATGTTCTTTGCCAAGAACAAACCAAACGAGAGCAAACGCTACCGCAATAATAATTACGGAACTTATATAAACGCCTCTGCTGAGCGCTGCCAGCAACGCTTTCTGTTCTGTCCGTTCGTCGGAGCGGACGAAGAATGTACCGATTATGGAGGCAAATATGCCGATTGCCGCCATGACCATAGGAATCATGACGCCTTTGACGCCAAGATTTGCCGCAACAGCCAGCGCGGAGGTTGAAACAATGGAGCCGACATATGATTCATACAAGTCCGCGCCCATTCCGGCAACGTCGCCGACATTATCGCCCACGTTATCGGCGATAACGGCAGGATTTCGCGGATCGTCTTCCGGGATTCCGGCTTCTACTTTACCGACCAGATCGGCGCCTACATCAGCCGCTTTTGTAAAGATACCGCCGCCGACGCGGGCAAACAAAGCCATGGAGGATGCACCCATGCCAAACGTCAGCATGGCGGACGTCGTGCTCTGGATATCCAGGTGGAACAGCAGCGTCAGCATAAAGTACCATATGGAAAGGTCGAGCAAACCAAGGCCAACAACCGTAAAACCCATAACGCCGCCAGCCGAAAACGCAACGCGCAAGCCTTTATTGAGGCTTTCACTCGCGGCATACGCCGTGCGGGCGTTGGAAGACGTTGCAACGCTCATACCGATAAAACCGGAAAGCCCGGAAAAGAAACCGCCCGTTATAAAAGCAAACGGTACAAAAGGATTCACGAGGTCAAGTCGCCAAAGGACGACTAGTACGACAAACATGAAAGCAAAAAATATACCGACTCCCGTGTATTGTCGTTTCAGATAAACCTGCGCACCCTTTTTAATCGACGCGGACAGTTTTGTCATCAATTCCGTACCGGTTGAAAATCCCTTGATACGGTATGCGAGGAGCAGGGCAAAAAGAAGCGACAGCACCGCTCCAATCGGAGCTAGTATCATTAAATCCATTTTTTCCTCCTATGTCTTCTTCGAAATTCGAGATATATTTAAAGGTTAGACGCACGCGTTCGCACGTACGTTAACTCGGGTAATCTAAACCGTTACTTCTCTCTGTCATGCGGGGTGTACAACACTTCACGCGGCTTTAGCGCAAACGTTTGCGTTATTATTTTTTTCGGCGACATTTATCGTCGCCGTTTACCAATAGCTTGATTGATTAGTTTTTAAACGTTTCGTCTGTTCATATTATCAATTCTTTTTCAGCATCCATCCAATCGCTAAAATTTGCTGTTCGCCGGCTGCAAACGCTTGCCTATTCGCACCTGTCTGCAGCCGACGAACAATTTTCAGTTACGTTCGTAAATCGTTGCTACTATTTGTTTTGATTAGTAAACCGGATACCAAGCGTCTGCCGGAATACCCGCCGCTATCGCATCCTGAATGTACAAAAGCGGTTCCGGATCGCCGTCATCATAGGAAACCTCTGTCAAATCTGAATCCAAAGCATCTTTCATAGAGATTTCGTTGCTGGAAAAACCATCGGTGTTCAGTTTGAAGAGGTCGATCGCCGGAATCGTCAGATCCGTTCCGTCTTCGAACACAAGATAAACTTCATAGGTTTCCGCATATGGACGGATGAAGAAATTGAATACGTATAGCCCGCCTTTGCCGGACTGCCACACTGTAACAGCATTGCCTTCTTCATCGATCAGGTACGGAACCATGTTGTTGTAGGCAGCAGCTTCCCCACCG
>Ga0116164_10003374_pt1 | contig 10963 bp, 11 predicted proteins | sample AD_UKC109_MetaG_FD_89888 | JGI IMG/M metagenome (GOLD analysis project Ga0116164, IMG submission 89888) | Active sludge microbial communities of municipal wastewater-treating anaerobic digesters from Hong Kong - AD_UKC109_MetaG | ecosystem: Engineered > Bioreactor > Anaerobic > Digestate... | reverse complement strand
TATTGGAAAGGCTCGGGGCTTGCGCTGATGCTGGACCTGGTTGCGGCGGCGGTCAGCGGCGGGCACACGACCCGCGAGGTGGGGGAATACCCCCGAGAGACCGCCGTCAGCCAGGTGTTTATCGCTATCGACGTCGAGGGCCTGCCCAACCGCGAGGCGTATCTGGAGCAGGTGAAAGCCACCCTTGCCGATCTGCAGACTTCGACGCCCAGAGAGGCAGGCAAACCGCCGACCTATCCCGGCCAGCATATGATGGCGGTACGCCGCGAGAACATGGCAAACGGCATTCCCGTAGAAGAAAGCATCTGGAACAAGATTAAGGCGATGTAAACGAAGCGGAGTAATCATACGATTGCCCCGCTTTTCTATATTATCAGTCTTTTCTGAGCCGGTCCGCGATATCCGACAGGTTAATGTAATGCATACCGGCGACACGGCGGATTTCCATGGCGGCAAAGTTATCCGTTGCCATCACCTTGAACTGTTTGCCGCGGGACTTCAGCATTTGCAGCGCGCGCTCGAAATCCCCGTCGCCGCTGACGAGCACGGCCATGTCATAATTATCAATGGTGTTAAACATGTCCAGTACGATCTCAATATCAAGGTTTGCCTTGCGCTTGGTAGTGCCTGTCTGCGGGTCAAAGATCGTCTTGATGCGCTTGGTAACCAGCGAATAGCCCATGTGCGGCAGCGCGTCCAGGTAGCCTTGCTGTTTGGCGTCGGGATGGTCGTCCTCTCCGGTATAGTAGTAAGCGTCGGTGATATCGCCGAACTGCGCAATGTACTCCAGTAGTTTTTTCGGATCCAGGAATTGCCCCAGGTCTTTGGTCTGCATGTAAAAGAAGTTCGATCCGTCGATAAATACAGCAATTCTGGGCATTAAAACACCTCCCATAGTCTGTGCTGTTATTGTATCACAGATTAATCAAACAGTGCATTCATCGGAGGTAGTTTTTGTTGATGTACTTACTGTTTTTTCCGCCCGATATACATCAAATGCTCCGCCATGGGGTGCAGGTCCTCCCGTTCAGAGAGTGCTTGGGAAAGGTCAAGCCACGCGTCGACGACCTCTTTGGGCTGCGTCATGATATTGGTTTCGCAGGGCGCGGTAACGCCCTCCTGGGCGAAGAGGTGCAGTTTATTAAGCGGGAACTTCGCCATAAACGGCAGGATTTCGGCGGGCTTGATGAAAAAGGCGTGGGTGAACATATCGCCCGCAAGGCTTTTGTCGGCAAGCAGCGCGTCCAGATAGGCTAGGCTGGATTTGCTCTGGTCGATCACGCATTCTGGTTCGCGCTTCATCGCATAGATCAGCCCCGAATACAGGTTGATAAACGAGGCGCACAGAAGCCCGCCGGGTTTCAGAAGCCGCAGGGCGGCGTTCACCGACTTTTCGCGATCCGCTTCCGTCTGCAGGTGATACAGCGGGCCCATCAAAAGCACATGATCGAACGGGCCCTGTACCGCCTCGTCCGTCGTGCGCGCGTCGCCTTCCACGGCGCGCAGGTTAAGGTTTTGTTCCTTTGCCTTGTCTTTGGCGAAGCGCACGTTGACGGGCGACAGGTCCAAAAGCGTGACCTCGCAGCCCTGCTTGGCCAAGCGCAGGGCGTAGCGCCCGGGCCCGCCGCCGATATCCAGAACCCGGTCGCCGGGCCTGATATAGCGGTCCAGAAAGCGGCAGGTGATGATAAACTCCGGCCGCCCGTCAATGCGCGCCCATTCGTGCTCGACGTCCGCGTCGTAATAGTCCCGGATAGCGCCCGTATTATCCATATTCCCGCCCCCTTCCGCGTTTGTGTCAGGATAGCATGAGGAACCTTCGGAGTCAACAAAAAGCATGAACGGCATGACGCGGCTTGACGAAATGAATACGCGTGGGTAGAATAATACTTGGGCCAAGTTAGACCGGGCTAACTCATAATGAAAAGGGTGATTACGGTGAATAAAACAATGAAACTCGTCCTGCTGCGCCACGGCGAGAGCGTTTGGAACAAGATGAACCTGTTCACCGGATGGACGGACGTGGATCTCTCCGATACCGGAAGCAAGGAAGCAAAAGAAGCTGGAAAGCTTTTGCTTGACAACGGGTTTGATTTTGATATCTGCTACACATCGTACCTGAAGCGAGCCATTCATACGCTGAACATCACGCTGGAAGCAATGGACAGGGAATGGCTGCCCGTGGTGAAGAACTGGAAACTCAACGAGCGCCACTACGGCGCGCTGCAGGGATTGAATAAAAGCGAGACGGCCGCCAAATACGGCGTAGAGCAGGTGCACATCTGGCGGCGCAGTTTCGGTGTGGCACCGCCGCTTTTGGAACCGGCCGACGAACGCAATCCGTCCAAACAGGCGATGTACCGCGATGTTCCCGCGGAACTGCTTCCGCTGGGCGAAAGCCTGAAGGATACCATCGCGCGCGCACTGCCGTATTTTCAGGAAGAAGTCGCCCCGAAGATGAAAGCCGGTAAACGGGTATTGATCGCGGCGCACGGCAATTCACTGCGGGCGCTGGTGAAGGAATTTGACAAGCTTTCCGACGAGGAGATCGCGGGGGTGAACATCCCCACCGGCGTGCCGCTTGTTTACGAATTCGCGCCCGATTTCACGGTGTTGAACAAGGCATATCTGGGAAACGCCGCCGCCGTGGCAGCGAAAATGCATTCGGTCGCCAGCCAGGGGAAAGCGTGAATATTGTACTGATCGGTATGCCGGGAGCCGGAAAAAGCACCCTGGGCGTACTGCTTGCCAAAGCGCTGGGCATGGATTATGTCGATACGGATATCCTCATCCAGCAAAACGAAGGCAGACTGCTGCAGGATATCATCAACAGCGACGGCATCGGCAAATTCATGGCGCTGGAGGAAAAGACGATCTCCGGATTGCGGCTGGATCGTTGCCTTATCGCCACCGGTGGAAGCGCGGTCTATTCGGACAAAGCGATGCGCGCGCTCAAACAAAACGGCAGGGTCGTTTATCTGCATGTCTCCTTTGAGGAAATCCAAAAGAGAGTAACAAACATCACAACCAGGGGAATCCTTTTGCGACACGGCGCAAGCCTCAAAGACGTTTACGATGAAAGGGTCCCTTTGTATTTGAAGTACGGCGACATGACGGCGGACTGCTCCGGCAGGGATATTGAACAATGCGTTTGGGACATTATTCAATTATTACAATAGCCAAAGCAGGATAAGCTTATTGCGGGCAGCGAATACAAAATGATAATCAATCATGCGGAGGCGCGGCATTGCGGAAGATCACCGAATATACCTGGCATACCGGCAAGCTGACGAAGCCCGTGCGCCTGCTGGTCGTCAGCGACCTGCACGACGGGAAGTATACGGACGTCCTTCCGCTTTTACAGGATATCGACGCACTGCTGCTGCCGGGGGATTTGGCTATCAAGTACGGGCAGTTTTACCGGCGCGGGATCGCCTTTCTGCGTGAGGCGGCGCAAGCTGTGCCAACCTTTTTGGGCGTTGGCAATCACGAAACGCAGTTGAAGGATTTCGAGGCTTTTACGCGGCAGGTCAGGGAGACGGGAGCGAGGTTGCTGTTCAATACCTACGAGCGCTTCGGCGAGCTTGTGATCGGCTGCTGGTACAGGCCAAAGCTTTTCGGGCACGAGGACATGCTCCCCGCGTTTCTGGCGGAAAGCGGCTGCCGGGTGCTGATGAGCCACCATCCGGAGGATTACATGCCCCATCTGGCGGATAAGGATGCAGACCTTGTGCTTTCCGGGCACGCGCATGGGGGGCAGGTGCGGCTGTTCGGCCGGGGGTTGTACGCGCCGGGGCAGGGGATTTTCCCCAAATACACAAAAGGCGTTGTAGGCCGCATGATTATCTCGGCGGGCGCCAGCGACCACATGCCGGCGCCGCGCATCAACAATCCCCGGGAAATCTTGCTTATTCACCTTGACTAGACGGGAGCGAGCGATGATACGAACCATTCACGCGGATCAAATTGCCGATTGCGTTGCCGAATTATGCGTAAAGGCCTGCACGGTACTGCCGGAGCAGGTGCGATCATTGCTGTCTGAGGCGCAGCTGCGCGAACCGTACCCGCCCGCGCGGGAATCGCTTACGCTGGTCTGCGAAAACTGCAAAATCGCCGAACAATCGCAAATTCCGATCTGCCAGGACACCGGCGTGGCGGTCGTCCTTGCCGAAGTGGGGCAGGACGTGCACATCGAGGGCGGGTTGCTTGAGGAAGCGGTGAACCGCGGCGTCGGCAGGGGGTATACGGACGGATACCTGCGCAAGTCCGTGGTGCGCGATCCGCTTCACCGGGTGAACACCGGCGACAACACGCCCGCCGCGCTGCACGTGCGGCTGGTGGCGGGCGACAAAATCAAGCTGACGGTCGCGCCCAAGGGCTTCGGCAGCGAAAACATGAGCCGGCTGAAAATGCTGACCCCCGCGGACGGATTGCCGGGCGTGAAGGATTTCGTACTGGAGACCGTCAGGCTCGCGGGCGCGAACCCCTGCCCGCCGGTCATCCTCGGCGTGGGAATCGGCGGTACGTTTGAACAGGTGGCGCTGCTTGCCAAGGAAGCGCTGATCGAGCTGCGCGAAGGCGGACATCCCGATCCGGCTATCGACGCGCTGGAAGACGAGCTGCTGGAAGAAATCAACCGTATGGGTATCGGGCCGCAGGGATACGGCGGGCTGACGACCGCGCTTGCCGTTCGCATCAAAACCGCGCCTACGCACATCGCGGGGCTGCCCGTGGCCGTAAACGTCGGCTGCCACGCCACGCGCCGCGCCGTCGGCTTTGTATAAAGGAGAGTATATGCCTGTTCGCTGTACGTCGCCCATTGATCCGTCGCTGATCCCCCGGCTGAAAGCGGGGGACAGCGTGCTGCTGTCCGGCGTGGTCTACACGGCGCGGGACGCCGCGCACGCGCGGATGATTAACGCGATCAAAACCGGTAAAGCGCTGCCGATTGATATCCGGGGGCAGACAATCTTCTACGCCGGGCCCACGCCCGCGCCTCCCGGGCGCGTATCGGGAGCGATCGGGCCCACCACCTCGGTGCGCATGGATTCCTTTACGCCCGCGCTGCTGCTGCGCGGCCTGCAAGCCATCATCGGCAAGGGCGACCGCGGAGCGGAGGTTATTCAGGCGATCCGGGATTCCGGCGCGGTCTATTTTACCGCGCCCGCGGGCTGCGCGGCGTACCTGTCCAGGTGTATTCAAAGCGTTGAAGTAGTCGCATACGAGGATTTGGGGACGGAATCGATCAAGCGGCTGACCGTATGCGATCTGCCGCTGATGGTTGCCGTGGATTATAAAGGAAACGATATCTACAAACTGGGCCCGGAAGCCTGGTTGTCGGGGAGCTGATCAAGCGCCAGGTCAAACAGCGTTTGCATCAGCTTTAGCGTCTTCGCGTCGTTTTTTGTGGAATGGAACATCACCCGCGCCGAAACGTCCGCGCCGCCCGCGCCGCTAAGCAGGTCCGCCTGCCCAAGGCGCGTTTTTAATTGCCGCGCCGTGCCCCCGTTGCCGTCGATCAGCAATATATGCTCCGGCAAATACTCGCGCAGCGCCTGCTTTAAGAATACATAATGCGTACAGCCGAGGACCACGGCCTTGACCGGCTTTTTGAGATGCGGCGCAAGGTATTCCTCAAACAACGCGCGTATCCTGGCGCCCTCCCAAATCCCGGCTTCGATCGCCTCTACCAGCTTAGGGGCAGGAATGGGAACGGCGTCATGACCGTAAATGTCCATCAGCTGCTTGAATTTATCCAGTTTCAGCGTAACTTCGGTCGCCAGCACCAGCACCAGCCCGCCGCCTGGGAGCATCGAAGCGGGTTTGAGGGCGGGTTCCATGGCGATGATCGGCATATTGATCTCTTCGCGCAATGCAGCCGCTGCGACGCTGGTCGCGGTATTGCAGGCGATCACGATGGCCTTGCAATCCGAAGCGATCAGGTAGCGGACGCACGCGCGCGAATAGCTCATGATTTCGGCTTCGGCATGCGCGCCGTACGGCGCGTGCAGGTTATCGCCGAGGTACACGAAGCGTTCTTCCGGCAGCGCAGAAACGGCGGCTGCCAGTACGCTGATGCCGCCGAAGCCGCTGTCAAATACGCCGATAGGGCGATTGTCCATTAGAGTTCCCTTCTTGTGCGGATGATATTACGTCGCGCCGGTTACTTCCAGCGTGAGGGTATTGAGCTCCGTGACCGCTTCGGTCAGCAGAGTCAAAGTTTCGTTGACCTTGGAGCCGGTGGAAAGGTTGGAATCATACTCGTCGATGATATCATAGATATCGTCAAACAGCGACTGCTGAAACAGCCTGCCAACCTCGCCGTACATGCTGATGTTCAGGTTGTTGATGACTTCCGCGCCGTGCACGTACTGGCGTATCTTTCCCAGCGTATTGCTTGTGGTCGTCGCGCCCAGCCTGGACAGGGTATTGACCTGCGTGACGGCGTTTTGCACCTCGGAACGAAGCCGCGCGTTACGCTGGCGCTCGTAGTTGGCCTCATCCAGCGAGCCGACGCCCACGAGTTTCAAAACCACGACGACGGCGATGATCAGGATGACGATCACCAAAATGGGCTGCCAGCGGTGCGAGCGCATCACGGAACGATAGCGGCTTCCGCCCGAATACCGATACATACGCTCACCTCCGTAAGCCGCTCTGCGCCGCTTCTTTTTCTTTATTATATCATCGAAAACCCCGTGGGTAAAGGGTTGACAAGACACGCGGGCTTGTTTATAATCTTTTCAACAGCGCGATGAACGGGCGCGGCGAGCCGATTCCTTTTGTAGAGAATTGCCGGATGGTGCGAGGCATAAAGGGCTGCTGGCCTACTCTCCCGTGAGCGGCCGGCGGGAATGGGGATTTCAGCATCATTCACCCTTGTACTGCCGGACGGGCGGCCCGATACAGCCTGACGAGCGGGAACGGTCGGCTTGTTGCGGATTGGTTCCAAACGAAGTGGTACCGCGGACATGATATCTCCGCCTTCGATTTTTCGGGGGCGGGGATTTTGTAAAAGTCGGAAATGAGGAATATGCATGGCTTTCACACCGGTAAACGACCTTCAGGAATTGACCATACCGGAGATACTTAAACGCAATGCGCTTGCCTATCCCGATAACGACTGCATTGTCGCGCCGGAGTTTTCCGTGCGCTGGAGCTGGCGGGAGTTCGACCGGCTGTCGGGCGTCGTCGCGCGCGGGCTGTACGCGCTGGGCATCCGCAAGGGCGACCATGTGGCCATCTGGGCGACCAACGTACCGGAATGGCTGCTGACGATGTTTGCCACGGCGAAACTCGGCGCGATTCTGATTACCGTGAACACCAACTACAAGCAGTTTGAGCTCAACTACCTGCTTTCGCAAAGCGACGCCAAAATGCTGGTGATGGTCGGCGGCGTGAAGGACAACGATTATATCGCCCATATCACGGGGCTGGCGCCCTGCCTGCTCACCGAAGATGCGGAACATGTGAAAGAAGCCAAACTGCCCTGCCTTGAAAAAGTCGTGCTGATCGGCGATGGGGACAGGAAACCCATGGGAATGACCGCGTTTGACGAGTTGTATACGCTGGCCGAGACCGTGCCAGAGGAAACGCTAAAGGAAATCACCGCGTCGCTTGACTGCCACGAGGTTATCAACATGCAGTACACCAGCGGCACGACGGGCTTTCCCAAAGGCGTGATGCTCACGCATTACAATATTGGCAACAACGGCCAGTTTATGGGCGATTGCATGAAGTTCACCAGCGACGACCGGCTGCTGATCGTGGTTCCGTTGTTTCATTGCTTCGGCTGCGTACTCGGCGTAATGAGCTGCCTGACGCACGCGTCCGCCATGGTGCTGATGACGCGCTACAACCCCGGCAAGGAGATGGAATACCTGCAAAGCGAGCGCTGCACGGCGGTGCATGGGGTGCCGACCATGTTCATCGGGATGCTGGAGCACCCGGATTTTAACAAGTACGATTTCTCAAGGCTGCGCACCGGCATCATGGCGGGCAGCCCCTGCCCGATCAAGACCATGCGCGACGTGACCGACAGGATGCATCTGCACGAGCTGACCATCGTTTTCGGGCAAACAGAGTGCTCCCCCGGCATGACCATGAGCCGCACGGACGACTCGCTGGAGATCCGCGTGAGCACCGTGGGCAGGCTGCTGCCGCACACCGAAGGGATGATCGTCGATCCCGAGACCTATGAGGAACTCCCGCGCGGAACGCCCGGTGAGATTGTTACGCGCGGCTACCATATCATGAAAGGCTATTATAAGATGCCCGAAGCCACCCGCATGGCGATCGACGAAAACGGCTGGCTGCATACGGGCGACGTCGGCACGATGGATGAAAACGGGTATTTCAAGATCACCGGGCGGCTCAAGGACATGATCATCCGCGGCGGGGAGAACATTTACCCGCGCGAGATCGAGGAATACCTGTACACGCACCCTGCGGTCAAGGACGTGCAGGTGGTCGGCATGCCGGACAAGAAGTACGGCGAGGTGGTTTGCGCCTGCGTGATCTTCAAAGACGGGATGACGGCGACCGGGGAGGAGATTATCTCCTTTGTGCGCTCGGGAATGAGCCGCTTCAAAACGCCGAAATATGTCATCCCTATGGCCGAGTTTCCCATGACCGCCAGCGGGAAGATTAAAAAATTCAGGCTGCGCGAAATGGGCGTGGAGATGCTCGGGCTCCAATCCATCGACAGGATCGAAACGGCGTAAGGCGAGCCGGGTTTTCCTCATGCATAAAAAGCGCTGTTGGGGCGCTTTTTACGCGTTTTCGGCAGGCCGCGCAAGCCTTGCTTTACCTTGACGAATATCATGAAGAATGATACATTAACAGTTGAGCAGTCAATCAAAAGATGAGGGAAAGCATGAATAAATACTGGTCGAACGAGGAGGATAACAAGGTCAGCTATGTCACGGAGCGGCCCGTGCGTACGCCTCGCGCAAACGGCGGCGCGTACACGCCGAATGCGGGCGCGGCTCCGGAGCAGGCGGACAATAGCGCTTTTTCTTATTCCAAGGGATTGAACCGGCGGGACGGCGGAGAAGAGGCCGGCGCGCAAAAAAACGCCGTGCCGCAATACGGTCCGGACCGTTCCTCCTTTATTTCCGGGGAAGCAAACGCCCGGCGGCGCCGGGGCGACCAGTATAATAAACCTCCGCAATATACCATGTCCGATTCGCGGGGAAATCCGCCGTACGACGGCGGATATCAGGTACGCTCGGAGTACACGCCGCCTTCCGGCGGCGGCGGACGGGGGCGTTTTTGGTTTAAGTTTTTCATCGCTATCCTGGTGCTTGCGATCATCGGCAGCGGAGCCTACCTGTTCCGCTACGACATATTGACGCTGGTGGGAAACGTCTTCGGCGAGGAAGCCGTATGGAAGTTCATGCCGACTCCAACGCCGACGGCGGCCGTTTCCGATGAACCCGCGTATGTGAGCTCCACGGAAATAGAGGTCAAAACACAAGCCGCGAAGGAAATCAACGCGGTTACCGGCGATCTGGATTTGGAATCCTGGGCGGTGACCGAACAGAATATCGTACTGCGGGAAGAAACGCAGGACGGCAGCTTTGATTATTACCTGTTCGCCTACGACAGCGGCAGGCTGCTGGGATATTATGAGGGACTGGTTGATTTCGTTCCCTGTTCCAAATATGTGTTCTATATCGCCGAGGAGCCTTACCTGATCACCTCGCGCGGCTTTCCGCTTGCCGATTTGGAGGCGCTGGAGAGAAGCGCGGGGAGCGCCGTTACCATCAGCCCGATGGTTGGCGGATGGGCGATAGTGAAGGATGCCGCGGGTACGATGCTCAACTTCGTAGGCGAGGATGGAAACCTGATTTCCAATATTTGGTATTGCAAAGCCTTCCCCTTCACCGGGGATACGACGCTGGCCTACGTGGACACCGGCAACCTGAGCGGCAACCGCTACGCGCTTTGCCTGCTCCACCGGGACGGGGAAGCCGAAAGGCTTCAATATGTCGGCGATACCGACGGCATCATGGAAAGCGTGTGCTCCATGGCGTTTACTTCGGACGGAGAAATGCTTTTGCAGGATGAAGCGCTGACGACGATGATGACAACCGACGACGTAACCGCATACGTCAACTGCGGCGCGCTCAGCGTACGCGATCCCGAAACGGGGCTGTACGGTTTATTTGTCGACGGTGTGCAGCAGTATCCCTTTGCGTTTGATTCTATCGAACCGGCGCCGTCCGACCTGACGTGGGAAGCGGTCGAAAACGGATATGTTACGCGCTGCGCCGTTGTTAACAAAAGCTATCCGCTGCCGCGTTCCTACAGCTTTATCCTGCGGAAAAACGATACGGAGCAGACCATATCGATTGCCGCCGTATCGGTGTATCCCATCCTATTTGATTGATGCGTAAGGAGTAATCAGATGAAAACCTCTCTCATCATTATCCTGATCCTGATGCTATGCGCCGGAGCGCAGGCCGAAGGCATGAATGCGGAGGATGCGGCCGCCGACCTGTCAAGCGCGGCGGCGGCCGATACGCAGGAGCTGGCGTCCCTCCTTACAGCGAACGACTGGATGCTGGAGGACGCCGTGCTGCGGTTTGAAGCGGACGGCGGCATTACGGATGTGTCGGGAGGCGAAGGGGAATTCGTTTCCTATCAGATCACGGACGGGAAGCTGTACCTGAGTTCCGCGGCGGTCTCTGACCAGGAGGCGAACGTGTATCAGACGGACACGGGGATCGATTTGCTGGTATTTAATTCGGAGGCCGGCGTATATACGCTGCTGTCCCTGACGGCGTACGCCGCGGAAGCGACGATAGCGCCCACGCCTATCGCCACCGTGCCGGTATTCGACGTGGCGACGCCTACGCCGATGGCCGCCGGTTTTGAGGACGAATCCATCCTGACCATACTCACGCAGGGGCTTTGGAAACCGCTGGGATCGGACGGCACAATCTATTACCAGTTCATG
>Ga0116164_10003370_pt1 | contig 10975 bp, 5 predicted proteins | sample AD_UKC109_MetaG_FD_89888 | JGI IMG/M metagenome (GOLD analysis project Ga0116164, IMG submission 89888) | Active sludge microbial communities of municipal wastewater-treating anaerobic digesters from Hong Kong - AD_UKC109_MetaG | ecosystem: Engineered > Bioreactor > Anaerobic > Digestate... | reverse complement strand
TCTGATGAAATCGACTTTCGAAACATCCCACATCCCGGTTGTGTTGTTAACTTCTCTTTCCGGAAAGGGGGAGCAGATGCAAGGTCTGGGTCTCGGTGCCGACGATTATCTAACCAAACCCTTTGACCTGGCTCTGCTGAAACAAAAGATCAAAACCATCATTCGGAACCGGGAATCGGTTCGGCAAAAAACATTAAGGCTGATCAAAGTTCCGGACAATGAGTCGATTTTGGCCAATGAGCACAACGACTTCTTTTTGAAGAAAACGTTGGAGGTAGTCCATGAAAACATGGCCAATCCCAATTTTAACAAAGAGGAATTTGCATCGGCAATGAACGTCAGCTCTTCGTTGTTATACAAAAAAGTGAAAACCCTGACCGACCTTTCCCCTTCCGATTTTATCAAAACGTTGCGGATGAACTACGCCCTGGAACTACTTCAGACCAAAAAATACAACGTCACCGCTGTGAGCGAAATGTGCGGATATTCGAACCTGGGTTATTTTTGTACCGTTTTCAAAAAGCATTTCGGAAAAACCACGACCGAGATAACCGAACAGCCCGGATGAAGCAATCCGTTTTGATTGAATGCTTCATGTTGCGATTGGCAAAAACCAACATCCCTCCCTTCGGTCATTTTCTGTTTGTTTCGCAAAAACAATTATTTTCTTTTCCCTGTTTGTTCATAATTATCCAATTTTAGAAATGGTTTATCTATTTTCAAAACCCGGGCTGAATCGGATACCGTACATTTACATCAACAAACGGAACCGATTGAGCCATGCGAAAGAGAATACTTTTTACTCATCCATTGATCAACGGATCGGATCCATCATTTTGGATGCGATTGGTTTTCCTTTTCCTATGTTTGCTTACGACAATCCCGGGTTTTTGCCAGCATTCAAAAAGTTGGAAAGACCTGAATTATGCCGGTGATACCCTGATTTATCACCGGATGGATTTGTACCTCCCGGAAAGGGAGCAGCCAGATTATCCGGTCGTGATCGTTGTTTATGGAAGCGCCTGGTATGGCAATAACCTTAAGGGTGTCGATTATCCCAGTCTGGGGAAAGCTCTTCTCTATTCCGGTTTTGCTGTGGCCATGCCCAATCACCAATCGAGCAAAGATGCCATTTTCCCGGCTCAGATTAATGATATTAAAGCTGTCGTTCGCTTTTTACGGGCAAATGCTGCATCATTTCAAATCGATACATCATTTGTGGGCATCACCGGCAGTTCTTCCGGGGGGCATTTATCAGCCCTGGCTGGAACAACAGGTGGTGTTGGAACATATTCTCCCGGGACTGAAACCGCCGACCTGGAAGGTGCTGTAGGCCAATGTTCCGGATACAGCAGTTCGGTCGATGCAGTGGTCGACTGGTTTGGCCCAACCCATTTTTTGCTTATGGATTCGTGCGGAAGCCAAATGAATCATGATTCGCCCAATTCTCCTGAATCGGGTCTGATTGGCGGGGCCATCCAGGATCATAAAGAGCGTTGTGCTTTAGCCAATCCGGTTACCTATGTCGATGAAGCCGATCCTCCTTTTCTGATTATCCACGGCGATAACGATCCTTTGGTTCCTCATTGCCAAAGTGAAATCTTATACAATGCTTTACAGCAAAAGGGAATTCGCAGTGAATTCATTCTCGTTCCGGGAGGTCAACACGGTCTGGGGGTTCATACCGATGAGTACATCAACAAGATGGTTCAGTTTTTTCGGGAAATTGCCCGCAACAAGCAGACAAAAGGCATCGGAATGATTTCGGGCAAACACAACAATAATTTATAGAAATATGCGACGATTATTATTCTTTTCTTGGGGGATTCTTGCTTTAGGCTTTCTAACCTATGCTCAGGGGGATCGTAGTTCGGTCATTTCACAGATTAATGCCGATATTGTTCCGGAAGATTTTGATCGGTGGAACGATGCCATTCCCCACGGAACAATTGATACAGTGATATACAAGTCAAAAACCGTGGAAACAAAACGCAGGGCGCTGATTTATACTCCACCCGGGTATTCAAAGAAGAAACCGTACCCGGTACTCTACCTGTTACACGGGATTGGCGGCGACGAAAAAGAGTGGTTCAATGGTGGAGTGCCTCACATCATTCTCGATAATTTGTATGCACAAGGGAAAATTGAACCCATGATTGTGGTAATGCCCAACGGACGGGCCATGAAAAACGACAGGGCTGTTGGCAATATTATGGCTCCCGATAAAGTACAGGCTTTTGCCGATTTTGAAAAGGATCTATTGAACGATCTGATACCTTTTGTTGAAAAGAAATACCGGGTAAAAAAGGAACGCGACTACAGGGCTATTGCTGGTTTATCGATGGGTGGGGGCCAGGCGCTCAATTTTGGGCTGGGAAACCTCGGCCGTTTTTCCTGGGTAGGCGGCTTTTCTTCGGCTCCCAATACAAAAAGACCCGAGGAATTGATCCCCGACCCGGAGAAAGTAAAAGGGCAGTTAAATTTGCTGTTCCTTTCCTGTGGTGATAACGACGGATTGAAGGGATTTACACAACGCACAAGAGATTATCTGACCAATAATACGGTTCCCCACATATACTATATTATCCCTGGGGGCGGTCATGATTTCGAAGTATGGAAAAAGAGCCTTTACCACTTTTCATCGTTTTTATTTAAGCCGGTTGACCCCACCCTGTTCGAATGACCCTAGGTGAAAAGTACATCGAATAAAGACGTAACTACGATGACACGAAGGAAATCCAAAGAGATTAACTGCCTGCTGAACTTTCTCTTAGCGGGAATGTTGTTTGTTTCGGGAGTGGGATTGCCCATTTTCGCTTTTGCCGGCGATCATTCTTATGTTGTAATTTCTGAACCAGGGAACGGTGATTTTGCTCTCTCCACACCGGAAAGCATTCCTTTTTTGCTGGTCGACAGAAACGATCATGCAGGGATTATTCTTGCGCTGGATAACTTAAAAACAGATATTGGCCGGGTAACCCAGCGTGAACCCAACATCCTGTTTGACCAGCCGGGCGATACACAAGCTATTGTCGTTGTGGGGTCTCTCGATAAAAGTTCTCTCATTGCCCAACTTGTCGATGATCGGAAAATCGATGTGTCGGAAATCAAAGGAAAGTGGGAAGCATTTCTGATTGAAACTGTAGAGAATCCTTTTCCCGGAATTGATCGAGCCCTGGTCATTGTTGGAAGCGATAAACAGAGCACAATTTATGGGCTCTACGATTTGTCGGAAAAAATGGGTGTTTCGCCCTGGTATTACTGGGCCGATGTGCCCATTGTACAGCAGGAACGCATTTATATTAAAAAAGGGCGTTATCTTTTTAACGGGCCTAAAGTAAAATACCGGGGCATTTTCATCAACGATGAGGCGCCTGCTCTTTCGGGTTGGGTTCACGAAAAATTTGGTAAATTCAACAGCGAATTTTATGGCCATGTTTTTGAATTGATCCTCCGTTTAAAAGGAAACTTTCTCTGGCCGGCCATGTGGGGGCGATCCCTCTTCGACGATGATCCGAAATCAGCTCCATTGGCCGATGAAATGGGCATTGTTGTGGGTACTTCGCACCACGAACCCATGTGCCGTGCGCAGGCCGAATGGCATCGGTACGGCTCGGGACCCTGGGATTATACGAAAAACAAAAAAGTATTGAGCGATTTTTGGACGGAAGGATACAAGAACAATCAGCATTTCGAACAATTGGTGACAATTGGCATGAGGGGTGATGGCGATGAGCCCATGAGCGAAGAAAGCAATATTGAACTTTTGGAAAGAATTATCGCCGACCAACGGGAAATTATTCAAAAAACCAGCGGGAAAAAAGCGGAAGAAGTACCCCAGGTTTGGGCCTTGTATAAAGAAGTGCAGGAGTATTACGATAAAGGCATGCGTGTTCCCGATGATGTGACCCTGTTGCTTTGCGACGATAATTGGGGCAACCTTCGGAAGCTGCCCGATATTCATGCACCCGAACGAAAAGGCGGATACGGTATTTATTACCATGTTGATTATGTTGGGGGACCTCGATCTTCCAAATGGTTGAATGTGAGCCAGATTTCTCGAATCTGGGAGCAGATGAATTTAGCCTATTCCCATAAAGTCGACCGGCTTTGGGTTTTGAACGTTGGCGATATCAAACCCATGGAATTTCCCATTAGTTTCTTTCTCGATATGGCCTGGGATCCCGATCGGTTCACAGCTTCAAGTGTTGATCGTTACACCGAAACATGGTGTGCCCGGCAGTTTGGCGAAAATAATGCGAAAGAAGCCGCACGGATCCTGGATCTCTACACAAAATACAATCATCGCGTTACACCCGAACTGCTTGATGACAAAACATATAGCCTGGATCATTACAACGAATTCGAACGGGTTCGGAACGAGTACCGCGACCTGGCTTTCGACGCTTTGCGTGTTTACAATTTCATGGAAGATAAATATCGCGATGCGTTCGATCAACTGGTTTTGTTCCCGGCCAATGCCACTTCGAACCTGTACGATATGTATTATGCCCTGGCAATGAATAAAAAACGGGCAGCCGAAAACCATCCCGAAGCCAACTACTGGGCCGATGTGGTTGAGGAATGTTTTCAACGGGATGCCCGGTTTACCCGTCACTATAATGAAAGCATTGCTGGAGGGAAGTGGTCACACATGATGGATCAGATTCGCATTGGCTATCGTTCGTGGGCCGAACCCAGAAGGCTGGTTATACCGCAAACCCTTCGGGTGGAAGTGCCCGAAATACCCGTATCGGAGCGTGTTTTCCGGGAAGCGGATGGCTATGTCTCGATCGAAGCCGAGAATTTTTGTCGGGCAAAAGGAACCGACAAAATAACCTGGGAGGTAATCCCTGGTTTGGGAAAGACCTTGTCGGCCGTTAGTACTTTTCCACAAAATGCCTACCCGGAACCCGGCGATTCGGTGTACCTCGAATATGCCATTCAGTTCGAAACGACCGGTGAATTCGAAGTAACGGTACTTTTATCGCCCATATTGAATTTTAATGCCAACAAAGGTTTGCGCTATGCCGTTTCGTTCGATAGAGGCAAAGAACAGATTGTGAATTTCAACGGGAACTATACCTGGGAAATCAATCGTTGGCAAGCCAACCGGATTAATGAGACAAAAACAAAGCACAAAATCGATACAAAAGGAATGCACCTTTTGCGTTTCCGGGTTTTGGAACCGGGCATCGTGTTGCAAAAAATAATGATTGATACCGGTGGATTGAAACCCAGTTATCTGGGAGCGCCCCAGAGTAACATGATCTGCAGATAGAAATGTGAATGTATAACCAAATGAAAAATAGTACTATTATGAAAAGAGTTTATATCTCTGGGACCTTGGCTCCCGTTTTTGTTCTGCTCGCATTATTACCTTTTGTAGGTTGCAACAAACCCACTACACTTAAAGATGCGTATAAAGGAAAGTTTTACATTGGAACCGCTTTGAATACGCCGCAAATTTTGGGGCGGGACACTGCTTCGCTTGCGGTTGTGAACGAACATTTCAATGCCATCGTTGCCGAAAACTGTATGAAGAGCGGCCCGATGCAGCCCAACGAGGGGGAATTCAATTTCGAACTGGCCGATCGCTTTGTCGAATACGGTATGCAAAACCAGCTTTTTGTTACGGGTCATACGCTCATCTGGCATTCCCAGGCACCCCGCTGGTTTTTTCGCGACAGTCTTGGAAATGAAGTATTACCCGAAGTTTTGATTGAACGGATGAAGAATCATATTTTCACCATGGTTGGTCGATATAAAGGAAAAGTGAAAGGATGGGATGTTGTGAACGAGGCCATCAACGACGACGGAAGCTTTCGAAAAAGCCGTTTTTTCCAAATTCTGGGAGCGGATTTTATCCGGCTGGCCTTTCAGTTTGCCCACGAAGCCGATCCGGATGCAGAACTGTATTATAACGATTATTCGATGTTCCTCCCAGGGAAACGCGAGGGCGTGGTTTCTATGGTAAAAAAACTGCAGGAACAAGGCGTGAAAATCGACGGAATCGGGATGCAATGCCATGTGGGACTCGATTATCCCGACCTGGAAGAATTTGAAAAAAGCGTGGAAGCTTTCGGCGCTCTAGGCGTAAAAGTGATGATTACCGAAATGGATATCTCGGTATTACCCATGCCCGACTTCCGGATCGGGGCCGACATTTCGGCCAATTTCGAATACAAAGAGAAATTGAATCCCTATACCAACGGGCTCCCCGACTCTGTTAATACTGCTTTTGAGCAACGCTATCTCGATTTTTTCAAAATCTTTTTGGAACATGATGATGTCGTTTCCCGGGTTACCCTTTGGGGCGTCAACGATGGCCTGTCGTGGAAAAATGGATTTCCTGTACGGGGCAGAACGGATTATCCGCTTTTGTTCGACAGGGAAAACCAGCCCAAACCCGTTGTCGAAAAGTTGATTGAACTGGCACGGAAGTACTAAGGTTCTTTCTATTAACGGAAATCTGTTTTTTAGAAAACGGGTTCATAAACAAATACATATAACCCGATTTGAAAATATTGTTATCCATGGAACCTTGGGTTTGATGGATGAAAATAGATGAATTGTATGGTGAAAACAACCCTTTCTCTATCCGGATGGATCCTGCTGGGAATTCTCTGGATTTCTCCTGCCGGGGCCCAGGATAAATTATATCCCAACATGTTTCCTTTATCCGATATCCGGTTATTGGATGGACCCTTTAAACATGCGCAGGATTTAAATGTCGAAACGCTTTTACAATACAATCCTGATCGTTTTTTGGCTCCTTTTCGAAGTACCGCCGGATTATCGCAAAAGGCCGATAAATATGGGAACTGGGAAAGCGATGGACTAGACGGCCATACCTGCGGTCATTATTTATCGGCTATGGCAATCCACTATGCTGCTACCGGGAAGGAAGAACTCCAGAAACGGATGGAATACATGGTGGATGAGTTAGCTATTTGCCAGGAAGCCAATGTCAAAAGATACCCCGAATGGGGAAAAGGATACCTTGGCGGAGTTCCCGACTGTGGTTCGTTATGGCCGGAAATCAAGTCAGGTAATATATCTGTCATATGGAAATACTGGGTTCCCTGGTACAATCTTCATAAGACCTATGCCGGACTTCGCGATGCCTGGTTGTACACAGGCAATGAAAAGGCAAAAGGCGTTTTTCTGAACTTTTGCGACTGGGCATTGGATCTTACAGCATCACTTAGTGATACGCTAATGGAACAAATGCTGGGCAGCGAACACGGAGGAATGAACGAAGTATTGGCCGATGCCTGTCGTATGTCGGGCAACGAAAAATACCTGGCAGCCGCCAAACGCTTTTCCCACAAACAACTGCTCAATCCTTTCTCGGAGGGTATCGACAACCTGGATAACAAGCACGCCAATACCCAGGTGCCCAAAGCCGTCGGTTTTCAACGAATTGCTGAAGTGTGCGGCGACGAAAAATACGAAAGGGCTGGCCGGTATTTCTGGGAGACGGTAAGCGAAAACCGGAGTCTGGCTTTTGGAGGAAACAGCCGAAGGGAATTTTTTCCGCCTGCATCGTCCTGCATCGATTACATTCACTCGGTAGAAGGTCCCGAATCGTGCAATACGAACAACATGTTGAAGCTTACCGAGGGTTTGTTCCGTATGGGTCCCGAAGCAAAATACACCGATTTTTACGAGCGTGCCTTGTATAACCACATCCTTTCGACCCAGCATCCCGAACATGGGGGCTATGTGTATTTCACACCCGCCCGCCCCCGGCATTACCGGGTTTATTCGGCACCGAACGAAGCCATGTGGTGCTGCGTGGGTACCGGAATGGAAAACCATGGGAAATACGGGGCATTCATCTACAGCCAACGCAATGATTCGCTTTATCTGAACCTGTTTATTCCTTCGGAATTGACGTGGAAGGAAAAAGGAATACGAATAATTCAGGAAACTACTTTCCCGTATGAAGAAAAAACCCGCTTGCGTATTACAGAAGGCAACGCCACTTTCAGTTTGGGTATCCGTTATCCGGGCTGGGTTGGAAAAGGAAAAATGGAAATAAGGGTTAACGGGCAAAAACAGGAGATAACCCATGCGCCTTCGAGTTATGTTTTTGTTACCCGTAAATGGAAGAAGGGCGACTATGTTGAAATCCGTTTGCCCATGCAAACAACTATCGAGGAACTTCCCAACGTACCTTCGTACCTTGCATTCATGCATGGCCCCATACTTTTGGGTGCAAAAACCGGCAGTGAGGATCTAAAGGGTTTGCTTGCAGGCAGCGGTCGATGGGAGCATATAGCCGGAGGAAAGATGTTGCCGGTAAATGATGCCCCGATTCTTGTCGAAGATGACCGTTCGGAAATAGCAGCCAAAGTCATTCCGGTTGAAGGGAAAGCGCTTCATTTTACAGCACCCGGAATAAATTGGGTTAACAGCATCCGGCCGATTGAATTCGAGCCTTTTTTTTCCATTCATGATTCTCGATACATGATCTACTGGATGGGACTGACCCAGACCGGGTATCAACACGTTCTCGATTCGATTGCTCTTTTGGAAGCAGAAAAACTCCGGCTCGAAGAACGTACCGTCGACCATGTGCAACCCGGTCAGCAACAACCCGAGGCCGATCATTTTATGAAGGCAGAGCGCTCGGGCAGCGGAAATTATATGAACGAGTTTTGGCGCGATGCCCGCGACGGAGGATTCTTTAGCTATGAATTAAGGACAGAGGGAGAAAGCAACTTATCCCTGATGGTTCGTTATTGGGGAAACGAAAACAGCCCGCGTACGTTCGAATTACGAATCGACAATGAACGGTTGGCAACGGAAAATACCCGCGAAAAATGGAAGGTGCAGGAATTCAGGAATGTGACTTATCCTATTCCGGTTTCCATGCTGGAAGGTAAAAAGAAAATCACGTTGAGTTTCCATCCCCTCCCGGGAAACACGGCCGGAGGAATTTTCTATGTTCGATTAATCCGCAATGCAAAGTGACAAGAGTATATTGTTTTTCAATTAAAAAAAGAGGAATGACCGATAAACGAGTATCTATCATTATAACAGGATTGGTGATAATTTTTCTGCAAGTTGGAAACGTACATGCACAAAACATAATTATCGATCCGGATTCAATTTTTCAAAACATCCGGGGATTTGGAGGAATGAACCATACCACATGGATCAACGATTTGAACGAAGACAACCGGAATAAGGCCTTCGGCAACGATCCGGGGGAAATGGGGCTGAGCATTCTCCGCATTCATCTCGATCCCAATCCCGCGTTGTTCAGCCGGGAACTGCCTACTGCGCTTCATGCTCTCCGCGAAGGGGCCATTGTTTTTGCCTCGCCATGGAACGCACCCGACAATTTGCTCGAACCTGTTGGGAGCATCCGTAGGGTAAATCCCGGGAAATACGCCGAATATGTAGCTCATTTAAATGCTTTTAACCAATATATGGCCGATAACGGAGCACCCCTTTTTGCCATTTCTGTTCAGAATGAGCCCGATTATGGAGAGTGGACCCGCTGGTCATCGGGAGAGATGCTCGATTTTATGGCCAACTATGCGCAGGATATCGAAAACCGGGTAATCGCACCGGAGTCGTTTCAATTTCGGCGTACGTATACCGATCCGCTGTTGAACAACAGTGCCGCTGCCCAAAATCTGGATATCGTGGGCGGGCATATTTATGGAGGAGGCCTGGCCGATTACCCGCTGGCTCGTCAAAAAGGAAAAGAAGTATGGATGACCGAACATTTACTGGGAAGCAATGCCAACGAAACCAACGACTGGAGCCTGGCCCTGGTGGTTGCAAAAGAAATTAACGATTGCATGAAAGCCAATTTCAATGCCTATATTTGGTGGTATATCCGGCGCTTTTACGGACTGATTGCCGACGACGGGAATATCACCGACAAAGGCTATGTGCTGGCTCATTATGCAAAGTTTATCCGCCCGGGGGCTGTACGGATTTTCTCCGACGATCGCCTGGTGAGCCTGGTCGACATTACGGCCTTTAAAACCGATACCAGCCTTGTAATGGTGCTTTTGAACCGAAGCACCGGGAGCAAGCAACTGAATATTACGATTGAAAATGCCAACATAACAACATGGTCCCGATTTACCTCAACTGCCGTTAAAAAGATGGTCAACGAAGGGGAATTTCCCATTACCGATGGAACGTTTTCGGTTACCATTGAACCACGGAGTGTCACCACTTTTACTACGGTTTCTGCGCCGGGTGGAAAATTTGGAAACATTCCCCCGGAAGCCTCAGTGGGCGAAATGGAAGAAGAACTTTTCGATGAAACCGGCTCGGGCGAAGTGGCTGTAACTCTACAAGGCAGCAACAGCCATGATCCTGACGGAGAAATTGTGTACTTTTCGTGGGCGCAGAACGGCATACAGATTTCTACCCAACCCGACCTTGAACAGAAGCTGGGCATTGGAAATCATTCTTTTGTGCTGACTGTAACCGATAACGATGGTGCCACCAATACCGACACGGTACAGATATCGGTTGTGAGCAACAACAATGCCCACATCTGGCTCGAGGCCGAATGCACCGAGGTAGGCGAAAACTGGGATGTTCTGAGCGGGCGGAGCAGTTCCAACGATGCGTACCTGTCGGTTAAACCGGGAATACAGGCGCTCAATGCGGCATCAGGGCTGGCTGCCGATCTTCTGACCTATACCTTTCTTGTACCCGAACACGGGAACTACAAAATCTGGGGCAGGGTACTGGTTCCAAGCGCCAACGACGATTCGTACTGGATAAAAGTGGACAACGGAAGTTGGATCAACTGGAACAGCATTGTGGGCGGTAGCAGCTGGCAATGGGACGATGTGCACAACCAGTCGAACGATAGTCCCATGGTATATGCCCTCGATTCAGGCATGCACACTTTATCGCTTTGTTACCGCGAAGACGGGGCATCCATCGATAAGTTTTACCTCACCAATACCGGAGCTACTCCCTCGGGAAT
>Ga0116164_10003364_pt1 | contig 10982 bp, 9 predicted proteins | sample AD_UKC109_MetaG_FD_89888 | JGI IMG/M metagenome (GOLD analysis project Ga0116164, IMG submission 89888) | Active sludge microbial communities of municipal wastewater-treating anaerobic digesters from Hong Kong - AD_UKC109_MetaG | ecosystem: Engineered > Bioreactor > Anaerobic > Digestate... | reverse complement strand
GTGGCCGGAAAAGCGGATTGGCCACCTTTCGGTGCTTTCGCAGGCGCGCGCGATCGAAAACCAGATGTTCGTGGCGGCCTGCAACTCCTGCGGGGAAGCGTACGGCACGAAATTCGGCGGCCGCTCCGCAATCGTCGGCCCGTTGGGAACGATCCTTGCGGAGGCGGGCGAAACCGAAACGACGATCACCGCGGAGGCGGACCTTACGATGCTTGGCGAAATCCGCGCCACGATCCCGGTATTTTGCGACCGGCGCGCGGAACTATACGATTTGGATGAATAACGTTTATTTTAAAAAATATGAGGTGTAGCAGCATGAAGTATGAATTTCCGGTTACAAAAAACCCGAACCCGAAGCCGAAACCCGACCCGAACACGCTGACGTTCGGGGCGACTTTCACGGACCACATGTTCACCATGGACTATGACAAGGGACAAGGCTGGCACGACGGAAAGATCGTTCCGTACGGGGATATTCGGATCAGCCCCGCCGCAAGCGTACTGCACTACGCGCAGATGATGTTTGAGGGGATGAAAGCATACAAGACCGAGGACGGCCGCGTTCTGCTCTTCCGTCCCGATATGAACGCAAAGCGGCTCAACCGTACCAACGAACGCATCTGCATTCCCGAGATGGATGAGGAGCTCTTTCTGGCCGCGGTCAAGGCGACCGTCAAGGTGGACGCGGACTGGGTTCCGAGTGAGCCGTTTACGTCGCTCTACATCCGCCCGTTCATCATCGCGGACGACCCGGCGCTTGGCGTCAAGGCCGCGAAGCATTACCGCTTTATGATCATCCTTTGCCCGTCCGGCCCGTATTATGCGGCCAATCGCGGCAAGCTTTCGACCACGCGCATCTTTGTCGAGGACGAATACATCCGTGCGGCGCACGGCGGAACGGGCTTTGCCAAGGTTGGCGGCAATTATGCCGGAAGCCTGCGCGCATCGGACAAGGCAAAGGAAGTCGACTGCAACGACGTTCTCTGGCTCGACGCGATGGAGCACAAGTACGTGGAAGAGGTCGGCTCGTCCAACGCGTTTTTCATGATCGGCGACGAGATCGTGACCGCGCCGCTGGCCGGGACCATTTTGCCCGGCATCACGCGCGATTCCGTCATTACGCTGCTCAAAGAGTGGGGCGTCCCCGTGAGCGAGCGGAAGATCGCGATCGACGACATCATTGACGCCGCGAAAAAAGGCACGCTCAAGGAAGCGTTTGCAAGCGGGACCGCGGCGGTCATTTCGCCGATGGGGCTGCTGCATTACCTGGGCGAAGAATACACGATCAACGACCGCAAGGTCGGCGAGATTTCGCAGAAGCTCTACGATACGATTACGGGATATCAGACCGGCAAGCTCGAAGACACGCACAACTGGATCGTTCGCGTAGTCTGAGAACTCCGTATCAATAAGCATAAAAAGTTTCCGGCGCCTGTGGCCGCGTTGTTTGGTGTGAATAGCACGAATGCGTACGGTGCGGGCGCCGGGAAAATGTTTGCCGAAGGTATATCATATACTATTGACTTCTAAGCATGAACATGCTAAAGTAAGCGCAATTAGTTACATACAACGTGAAGACGGAAATTAGTAATCACCCGAAACGCTTTTCAAAAGAGAGCCGCCAAGCGGTGAAAAGGCGGCGTTGGCCGGGGTGACGAATTCCTTCCCGAGCGGCTTGCTGAAACCGGACCAGTAGGCAATGACGGGTGCGCCCGATATCGCGCCGAGGATATGACAGTATCCGGCAAGGCCGAGCTTTTTCGGTGAACAGAGGTGGTACCACGGTAACAAACCGTCCTCTGCAGAACGATGTTTCTGCGGAGGGCGTTTTTTATTAAGCGCCGTATCAGGCGGAAATGGAATAAAAAGGAGAGAACCGATGTCAGGCTATTATCAGAAAGAAATCGAAACCGCATCCCGCGAAGCAATCCGCGCGCTGCAGAGCGAACGGCTCGCGGCGACCGTTCGGCGGGTGTATGAAAACGTGCCGCTTTACAGGCAGCGCATGGACGAAGCCGGCGTGTCGCCCGATGAGATTCAAAGCGTTGACGATCTGTATAAGCTGCCGTTTACGTATAAACAGGATCTGAGGGATACCTACCCGTATGGCATGTTTGCCGTACCGCTGAAGGACGTCGTGCGTCTGCATGCTTCCAGCGGGACGACCGGCAAGCAGATCGTGGTCGGGTACACGCAGAACGACCTGGAATTGTGGGCGGACTGCTGCGCGCGCGCGCTCGTTGCCGCAGGCGGAAGCGCGGAGGACATCGTCCACGTTTCGTATGGATACGGGTTGTTCACGGGCGGGCTTGGAATGGATGCGGCATCCAAAAAGCTCGGCGCGACGACAGTGCCCGTCTCCAGCGGAAATACGAACCGGCAGATCACGATTCTGAAGGATTTCGGCTCCACAATCCTTTGCAGCACGCCGTCGTATGCGCTGCACCTTGCCGAGGTTCTGCGGGAAGGCGGCGCAACGAAAGACGACATCTCGCTTAAAGCCGGCATCTTTGGCGCGGAGCCCTGGACAAACGAAATGCGCGCCCAGCTTGAAGAGCAGCTCGGCATCAAGGCGTTTGATATTTACGGACTGACGGAAATTATCGGCCCCGGCGTCGCGTTTGAGTGCGCGGAACAGACCGGCATGCACGTGAACGAGGATCACTTCATCATCGAGGTGATCGATCCGGACACCGGCGACGTTTTACCGGAAGGCACACAGGGCGAGATCGTTTTTTCGTGCATCACGAAGGAAGCGTTCCCGGTTTTACGTTACCGCACGCGTGACATCGGCCTGATCACACGCAAGCCCTGTTCCTGCGGACGGACGCTGGTCAAGATGACGAAACCGCGCGGGCGCACGGACGACATGCTGATCGTACGCGGCGTGAACGTATTCCCGAGTCAGATCGAATCGGTGCTGCTGGAGCAGGGGTATACGGCGAACTACCGTATCGTCGTCGATCGCTCGGCGAACGTTGACTCCATTGAGGTGGAGGTCGAGATTGGAACGGAACTGATGTCGGATACGATCCGCGGGCTTGACAAAAAAGAAAAGGCACTCGAAGAAGCCCTCCGTTCGCTCCTTGGTATCTCGGCGCGCGTGCGGCTGCTCGAACCGAATTCCCTCGAACGTTCGCTTGGAAAGGCGGTCCGCGTTGTGGACAAGCGCAAGCTTTTGGATTAAAATAAATTAACGGGGAGGTTAAAAAGCATGGTGCATCAGGTCTCGGTTTTCATTCAGAATCAGCCCGGCAAACTGGCCGCCCTCACACAAGCGCTCGCCGAAGGCGGCGTGGATATCCGTGCGCTGTCGATTGCGGACACGACGGACTTCGGCATTTTAAGAATGCTGGTGAGTGATATTGCGCTGACAAAGAGCATATTGGAAAAGCAGCAGTATTCCGTCGGTATCACATCGGTGACGGTCGTTGCGGTCCCGGACGAACCGGGCGGGCTGGCGAAGGTGCTCGCCCTGCTTGCGGAAGAAAGGATCGACATCGAGTACATGTACTCGCTCATCGGACGCGGTGAAGACAAGGCATATATGGTCTTTCGCATTTCGGATGAGCCGAAACTGCTGGAACTGCTCGGCCAAAGCGGAATTGCGACGGTGACGCAGGAAGAACTCGGCATTTGCTGAAACGAATCAAAATTACCAATAGGATACAGAACGGGGCTTCCGAAAAATCGGAAGCCCCGTTATGTGGTTTGTTACTGCGACACAAGGATGCCGGAAACCAGATAGTATTCGCCGTCGTCAACAATGCGATCGACACGAAAATGCGGCTCGAAGAGCCTGGCTAGCTCCACGCCGCTCATGAGCATATGCGAAACATCCATTGCGCGCGCGACATGCCGGTCGTTGATCCGCTGCCGGCTTTCGCCGTGCGCAACGGTGAGCCGCCCGCCTATGCGCAGGGAATCTTTCAGCGAACCGACCAGCGCCCGCGGGTCCGAGAAATGCGGAAGCGCGTTAAAGACAACGCATTTGTCGTGCTGCGCAAAACGTTCCGTCTGCGCGTCCGCGCAAAAAAGATGGATGCGGGGATCGGAAAACTTCCGGCGTGCTTCGGCGATCATGCACTGCGAAACGTCCACGCCGGTGATGCGCAGGACGTTTCGATTCAGATAGTAAGGGAACAGCACGCCGGTCCCGCAGGCGACGTCCAGAACGGAATCGCCCGGCCGGATGTCGGCGGCGTCCAAGATTCGCTCGACGGTCCGCTCGCCGGGCTGGCGATGCGTGTCCCATGCGGCGGCGCGGCTGTCGAAAAACGTGATGACTGTATCCAGGTTCATGGCTGTAATCGGGTTCCTTTTGCATTGGCCTGCTGGTTCAACCAGATGCGTTTAGCATATCACGGATTCGGGAAAATGTGGATTACTTTTTGAAAAATTTATTTAAATGCGTCGAAGGCGACCCGTTTATGCATGAAAAATCGCCTAATATGCCTAATTGATATGTTCAGCAAACAAAGGGAACCGACCAAAGAACGAAGACGCACAAAAAGAAAAGTACTGGTTGAACCAATGACAGGACAAGCGCGTTTTCCGTTAAAACCATGGGATATAAGATATTTGCACTGACAATTATGAAAGCGAAAGGATATAGCGCGAGCCGTTTTCGGTCGTTTCATACGGACGGAAGCCGCAGCTTTCGAATAATCTGCGCGAGCCCTCGTTGAAGGCGTAGATTTCGCCGACGCGCAGGGTTTGGAACCCAAGCGACCGTGCGCGCGCGATCAGCGCCGTGACGACGCGCTTTCCAACGCCGCGGCCGCGCCAGGCGGGATCGCCGACGACGATCGGCAGATCGTCCTGCCAAAACGTGACGTCGCCGATTGGACGGAAGGAGCCGTCTTCCAGAATCTCGATAAAATAGAGCTCGCCATGCGCGTCCAGATAGGTATACATCTTTTCGAGCCGCTTTTGGTCATAAGGGGCTGTCTTGCCGTCCACGAGCATCAGCGTTTCCGCATCCTGATACCAAGGCAGTGCGAACGAAAAGCGCCCGTCGAACCGCCTTAAGCGGAGAGACGGCGTAATTTGCAGGATATCGGGTTGTTCGGCGCCGCCGATCGGCATGACGGATTCCTCCCAAACTGCACGGGTCGCTTGATGATTTCTGCTTGCTTAATCAAACAGATCGGTCTGTGCAAAGCCGCCGCTCCAGACGACGAGCAGGCTGCCTTGTTCGACCGTGACGCGCGCGGGCCGTCCTGTAAACGCGTTGCTTACGCCGAGTGGGTAGTCCGTCGTAAGCGTCGCGCCGTCAAGCGGATATTCCAGCCCTTCGAGCGTGACGCCATACGCCGTGCCGCCATAGGCAAAGACGGAAACGATCCCCTCGGGAGAGCCGGCAAACGAAAGGGAGCCGTCCTTGATCATGGCCAGCGATTCATTTGCGCCGACGAGGCAGCCGCGCGCGCCGCGACCGGTCAGGTACATGAGCGCATGGATGTTTGCAAGCGTGTGGTCGAGCCGCTCGCCGACGCCGCCGAGGATCACGAACTTTTTATAACCCTTTTCTAAACCGAGTTTAACGGCGAACAGCGTATCCGTGTCGTCCTTGTGCACGGGCAGCCGCACGACCGTTTCGCCTTCGGGCACGTACCCGAGCGAGTCGAAATCGCCGACGACGAGGTCGGGCTTCACGCCGCCGAGCCGGGCGTATCCCGCGTCGACGGCGACGACATAGTCGTCCGGGTCGATCTTTGGGACGTATCCGGCGGGCAGGGCGCAGAACAGGTAGCAGATTTGCATAGGCGGATCACCTTTGAATGTATTTATCGTTTTATAATCATTTCTATAACTGTATTTATACCATGTTTGACGGCTTTGGGAAAGCGCGGCCGTCGATTTGCCCGAACGGATTGCGAACGGGCCTTGCATTTCATATAATAATAAATTAGAACGACAGACGGAGAGGAGCGCGCGACAGAAGTGAAGGGAAATCGTGTATCCGGGCATGTGATCGCCTCCTTTTTTGCCGCGCTTGCGATTTTTGCCGGAATGACGGTCTATATCGAGCTCGGCCGGGAATCCCGCGAGGACGAGCAGATGAAGTATATCGCGAGCACGGTCAGCGCGCAGACGTATGAGGTGCTCTCCGCGCAGATGAGCAAAGCCAAGACGCTGGAAGCGTTCATCGTGCAAAACAACGGCGGGACGGACGGCTTTGAAAAGGTCGCGAAGCTGCTTGTCACCGACGAATCCGTTCGAAACGTGCTGCTTGCGCCGGACGGGATCGTGACGGACGTATACCCGCTTTCCGGCAACGAGAGCGTCATCGGGCACGATCTGACCGGCGACCAGGCGGGCGACAAGGAAGCGCAGGAAGCCATCGAGCGCGGGGAGATGATCATGGCGGGGCCGTTCACGCTCGTGCAGGGCGGTATGGGGATCGCCGGGCGCCTGCCGGTGTATCTGGACGGGGAGTTCTGGGGCCTCGTATCGGTCACGTTGGATTACCCCGCGGTGCTCGGCGATTTAAGCTCGCTCAGCAATCTCGACGCGCAGGGCTTCGGGTGCCGGGTGTGGCGCATCAGCGCGGACACCGGCGAAGAGCAGACGATTCTTGAAACGGGCACCGGCACGGGCGTTATGAACCGGGCGTATGATTATGAATTTCCGATTTTTAATTCGACATGGAACGTCACCGTCTATCCGGAGCAGCCGTGGTACGCGCAGTCGACGGTGCTGCTCGGCGCGGCGCTGAGCATCGTGCTGAGCTTTGCGGTCGCGGCGGGCGTCTCGGCAATCCAGACCATACGGCGCATGGAGAAGGAAGCGGCGGAGAGCCGCATCCGAGAGCTCCAGAACCAGCTGGAATACGACCGGACGAACGTGCTCCTTTCGCAGATCAGCTCGCACTTTTTTTACCACACGCTCAACGCGATTCAGGCGCTGATCATCCTTGCACCGGAGTCCGCCTATAAGATGACGGAGGATTTTTCCCGGTTTTTGCGCTTTAAGGTGGACAGCGTGAGCGCCGAGGACGGCCTCGTGCCGTTCCGCGAGGAACTGCGCACGATCAAGGCGTATGCCGAGATCAACCGGATTCAGCTCGGCGAGCGGCTCAATATGGAATACGACGTGTTCGACGCGGACTTTTTGATCCCGGTCCTGACCGTTCAGCCGGTCGTTGAGAACGCGATCATCCACGGCATCAAGCCGAAAGTCGGCGGCGGTACCGTCCGCATCGAGCTGCGCAAGGGCGAAGGATGCTACGAGGTGTGCGTGACGGACGACGGCGTAGGCTACACGCCCGGCGACGAAAAGCCGGGCCATTCGGTCGGCATCAGCAACATCCGCGCGCGCCTCAACCAGTTTCCCGGGTGCGGCATGGACATCACCAGCGCGCCGGGACGCGGCACGACCGTCGTCTTGCGATACGGCGACGCGCTTGGCAAGGAGGGAACATGAAGACGATCCTCGTGGACGATATGGCGCTGGATATGCAGCTGCTGGAACTCAAATGCGCGGACATGCCGGATTTTGAGATCGTCGGTAAGTTTACCGACCCGCTGGAGTCGATCCGCTATGCCGAACAAAACGATGTGGAGTTCGCGCTGCTCGATATCGACATGCCCGGCATGAACGGGATCGACCTGGCCATGCGCCTGCGGCAGCTGCGCAGCGACATCATCATCGTGTTCGTCACCGCGCATCCGCGCTTTGCCGTTGAGGCGTTCCGCATGAAGGCGGACTACATGGTCTTTAAGCCGTTCGACCGGAACGACGTCATGGACGTGCTGGAGCGCGCAAAACTGCTGCAGAACCGCCAGAAAAAACGCGTGATCTTCCATACGTTCGGCTATTTCGAGATGCTGGTCGACGGTAAGCCGGTGCGCTTCCGTTCCGCAAAGGCAAAGGAGCTCATGGCGCTGTGCGTCTATTTTGAGGGGCGGAGCGTCTCGATCTATACGATCATCGAGTATCTCTGCGAGGGCAGCGAAACGAAAAACGCGAACAACACGGGGTACCGGCGGACGATCAAGGAACTCGTCGACACGCTTCGGGAGTGCGGAGCGGAGGAGATCTTCGTGCGCGAGCGCGGCAGCTGCCGGCTCAAGCGCGAGCTGGTCGGCTGCGACTATTACGATTTCTGGGCGGGGAAAGCCGACGCCGTCTCGCGTTTCGACGGACGGTTTATGAGCGACTATGCCTGGGCGGAGCCGGCGATCTACCGGATGTGCGAAAAAAAAGGCATCAATTGCTGAAGAAACGTGATTTTTTCCTTGTTCCGTACGGTTCTCGTACGGAACAAATGATATACTATCCGAAAATATCCGGCGGGAATGGAATGCGCGACTTATAAAACAGGTGCGGCGCGCCGGGCTGAAACCGAATAAAACAGACTGCATGACTGCGGCGAAACAATGGCGTTTCGTACGGTTTCCGTACGGAACGTTTGCTATAGTTGCAGTGTATCATCTACAGACATTCTGTTTATTCAATCATTTAAAAATCAGCACGACAACCGCAAAGGAAACGTCAGGTCCGACAACGACGGGAAGGGGACGTGATCTATGGAAGAAATCCTGCGAATGGAACATATCAGCAAGCAGTTTGGCGATTTTTACGCCAACAAGAATATTACCTTCGGCGTTCGCAAAGGTGAAGTCCACACGCTGCTCGGCGAAAACGGCGCGGGAAAAAGCACGCTGATGAACGTGCTCGTCGGCCTGTATCAGCCGACGGAAGGCGAAATCCTGATCGGCGGCAAGCCGGTGCGCATCGAATCTCCCGCGCAGGCCGTCCGCCTCGGTATCGGCATGGTGCACCAGCATTTCATGCTTGTCGAAGCCATGACGGTACTGCAGAACATCATTCTCGGCGACACGCGGGACAAGGGGTTGTTCATCCAGCACGACGAGCGGAAAAAAGAGATCGTCGCGCTGTCGCAGAAATACGGCCTGGACGTCGACCCGGACGCAAAGATCACCGATATCTCCGTCGGCGCGCAGCAGCGCGTTGAGATTTTAAAGGCACTTTTCCGCGGCGCGCAGATCCTTGTCCTGGACGAGCCGACCGCCGTGCTGACCGATATCGAAGTCGAAAATCTTTACGCGATCATCGACAAACTCAAGAGCGAAGGCAAGAGCATCGTCTTCATCAGCCACAAGATGCGCGAGGTGCTGCACGTCAGCGACCGGATCACGATCCTGCGCGCGGGCGAGGCGGTCTGCACGCTTGACGCGGACAAGACCAACGGGCGGGAGCTGGCCAGCCTCATGATCGGGCGCGAGCTTTCGGACTCGAACTATAAAAAAATCGTGTCGGACCAGGAGCCGGTGATCGAACTGATCAACGTCGATTACAACAAATCGTCCAAACACAACGGTTTAAACGGCATATCGCTGAAGGTTCGCCGGGGCGAGATCGTCGGTATCGCGGGCGTGGACGGCAACGGCCAGAGCCAGCTTGCGCAGATCGTGACAGGGGTCATCTCCGCCGAGTCGGGCGAGGTCGTCCTGAAGGGATGCAAGGTCTCCCGCTTTACGTCGGCGGACTTTATCGCGCAGAACGTTTCCCATATTCCGGAGGACCGCAACCGCATGGGCCTTGTCGGGGACATGACCGTCGAGGAGAACCTGCTGCTCAAAAGCACGCAAAAGTGCGAATTCTGCGACGCGGGCGGCTGGCGGCTCAAGAAAAAAGCGATGAATGCGTATACCGACGAGATGCGCGCCAAGTACGACATCCGCTGCCAGTCCAACGAACAGGAGATTCGGAGCCTGTCCGGCGGAAATCAGCAGAAGGTCATTCTGGCGCGCGAGCTGGAGGCGCATCCGGACCTGCTCGTCGCCGTCCACCCGACGCGCGGGCTGGACATCGGCGCGACGCGATACGTCCGCGATGCGATGGTCGCCGCGCGCGACAAAGGATGCGCGGTGCTGCTCATCAGCGCGGACTTCGACGAGGTTTTACAGCTCTCCGACCGGATCGTGGTCATGTTCGAAGGAAAGATCATGGGCGAATATTCCGGCGAGAATCCGCCGATCCAGTCGATCAGCTACGCGATGACGGGCAAGTAAGGAGGGGATTGAAATTATGAGACGCAACAAAGTACTCAACCTGCTGGTCCCCATCCTGTCCATCCTGCTGGCGTTTATCATCGGCATGATCATCATCCTGTGCCTCGGCGCCAATCCGTTTGAAGCGATCGGCTATCTGGCGAAGGGCGCGTTCGGCTCGAAAACGAATCTTGCCAACACGGTCGTGCGCTCCATGCCGCTGATCTTCACGGGGCTTTGCACCTGCTTTGCCTACCGGTGCGGCGTGTTCAACCTCGGCGGCGAAGGCCAGTTCCTCTGCGGCTCCATGGCGGCGATCACCGTCGCGCTGCTCATCGGCAAATCGGGCTGGTGGGTGACGCTGATCGCGATCTTTGCCGGGACGGTCGCCGGCGGGATCTGGGGCCTGCTTCCGGGTATTTTGAAAACATGGCGCGGGCTGAACGAGCTGATCACGACGATCATGTTTAACTATGTTGCGACGCTCTTTATGGGCTACCTTTACACGACCGCGCTGCGCGAAGGCAGCGTCCCGCAGACAGCGGCGGTACCGGAAGCGACGGAGATCGGCCGGATCTTTCCGAGCCTCCGCATTACGTGGGGCATCGTCATTGCGCTGGTCGTAGGCGTTGCGATGTGGTATTTCCTGTTTAATACGTCCAAGGGATTCCAGCTGCGTGCGGTTGGGTTGAACCCGACGGCGTGCCGCTTCAACGGCCTTTCCGTCAAGCGTTATATGCTCGCCGCGTTCGTCATCTCCGGCGCGGTCGCCGGACTCGGCGGCGCTTGCGACATCCTTGGCACGCAGTTCCGCCTCATCAGCGGCTACGGCAGCGGCTACGGTTTCGACGGCGTGGCCATCGCGCTGATTGCGCAGCTGCACCCGATTGCGACGATGATTGTCGCGTACTTCTTTGCGGTCCTGCGCGTCGGTTCGACGACGATGCAGGTCGGCACCGG
>Ga0116164_10003360_pt1 | contig 10989 bp, 6 predicted proteins | sample AD_UKC109_MetaG_FD_89888 | JGI IMG/M metagenome (GOLD analysis project Ga0116164, IMG submission 89888) | Active sludge microbial communities of municipal wastewater-treating anaerobic digesters from Hong Kong - AD_UKC109_MetaG | ecosystem: Engineered > Bioreactor > Anaerobic > Digestate... | reverse complement strand
GCTTCAGCGGCAGATCGGCCGGACGAACGTCCGCGGGGAAGAGCGCGGCCAGATGCTGCAGCGCGCGGTAGGAGGGCTTCGGCCTGTAGGTGCCTGTGGCGACGCCGTCCTCGTTGAAGTCCGCCTGAATCACGCCGAAATAACCGAAATCCAGATACGAAGCCTTGTCGCCCACCGTGCCGTTGAGGGCCTCCACCATATCCATGGCGGAGAAATGGGAGGTGAACAGCACCTCGGAGGAGAGGTCCAGCAGCCGGTGGCGCAGCAGGTATTTGGTCTGCTTCAGCGGCGTCCATGCGCCGCCGCGCAGCGCGCCGGCCCCCCGCGAATCGGACTGCGTGCCCGATTCGCCCTGAATGATGGCCACGGAAGGATTGTACCGGTCGATCAGCGCGCGCAGCGCGCGGATCTCCGCGAGGGCGTCCAGCTCATTGGCGTTATAGCGGTGGAAGGAGACGGCGTCCACGGCGTCGCAGAGGCCGCAGTCGAACAGGATCTTGAAATAGGGCAGGTTGAGGGAGCACAGCACGCCGGCGATCGCCTTGGCGCGCTTGTCCGCCTGATGGACGGCGCGGGCGGTGTCCATGGCGAAGCCGGCGTATTCCGCGGCGCTGACCCCGTGACGCCAGCAGTGGATTCCGTCGGGCTCGTTCCAGATTTCAAACCAGGTTACGCGGCCGGCATAGCGGCGCACCACGGCGTCCACATAGCGGCTCCACGCCTGCCGCTCCTCTCCGGAGAAAATGGGCGGGCAGCCCACCGCGCCGAATACGGTCTTTGCGCTTTCCGTATAAAGCGGATTGCCGTAGCAAAGGTCGATCCACGGCTCCATACCGCGCGCGATCAGCGCGTCCACGATGCCGTCCAGCCAGGCGAAATCATAGACGCCCTTGACGGTTTCCGTGCGCTGCCAGCCGGACTGGATCCGTACATAATGGACGCCCAGGTCCGCCACCAGATCATAAGCCTTTTCCGGTTCAAACGCGCCGCGGTCCAGCTTTTCAAAGCCGATGACCAGCCGGGACGGACCGACGGCCTTCGCGTTCTTCGCCTTAACCCGGCCGATCGTTCGGAGCTGATCCATGAACGGAGTCCTCCTTATATTATATTTCCTCGAATTCCAGGTTCAGCATCATCGCCAAATCCCTGACCGCGGGGATCACGTTCCCGTCCGCAATCCCGTAGTGCTGCGTCACACCCTGCCGCAAAAGCCTGGAGAACAGCTCCCCGCATTCCTGACCGACGGGACGGAACAGGCTGTGGGAATAGGTCGCCAGAAAATGCTCGGTCGGCAGGGCCTCCACGCGGGACGCGACCAGCTGGAATTTCCCGGTCTGGGAAGAGCAGTGAAGCATGGTCTTTTCCCCGGACGGGAACACATACCACGCAAACGGCGCGCCGGCATACTTCCATTTCGTTTTGGCAAAGCGCACATCCGAGGAGACCTTGCACTTGCCCCGCGGATCGGTGTAATCGTTGGGCCCCGCATGGCCGGCGGCAAAGCACCGGTTGGGCAGATCGATGTGGAAGGGCTCGATGTAGTTGACATGGCCGCCGGCAAGCAGCTTGAGCACGAAGCAGGCGATGCCGCCGCCGATGTCGCCCTCGGGCACGATATGCGTACGCACCCTGGGCGAGGTGGGCCAGAATCCGGGTCTCAGCCCGATGTGCTCGAACACCACCCGGTCGATATCGTTGAGCACCAGCAGATCGACCCCGCGTTCCTCGGCCAGCCGTTCCATGCCCATCGAAGCCCTGACAGACGCCAGAAACTTTTCCTCGTCCACGTTTTTGAGCACCTCGTACCGTCCGGCAATCTCCCGCATCACGGCGCGCGCGTCCTGCGGAGAAACTTTTTCGATGCTGTCCTCCAGCTCGGCCACGGACAGGAAACGCAGCTCGGGGCCCACCTGGCTGAACACCGCGTAGGGATCCACATAGGTGGACCACATCACCTCGTTCATGCAGGCCAGCAGGCCGAAGCTGCTCTGCCGCAGCAGCGCGCGGGCGCGGGCCGCGCTGCCGAACACCTGCGCGCGGGCCAGCACCTCCGTCCATGTTCCCGCGAAGGTTTCCACCATGGGCCGGCCGATGCGCCGGATGGAGCCGCTGGCTTCCAGCGAGCCCACCAGACCGCCGCAGCACAGGTACTCGGTGAATTCGTCGTCGTCGTGGGTATCCTTCAGGCAGATTTCATCCCGCATGCGATGGCAGAACAGCACGGGACAGGGCGGCATATCCCTCAGAAAGCGGATCCAGGCAAAATCCTCCGCCCAGGACAGGTAAATCGCCAGCACATAATCCACCCTGGCGGCGGTGAAGGCGTCCATCGCCCTTTGAACGTCCTCCGCGGTGAACACGATCCCCGGGAAGGTGACCTCCGCGATGGCTCCGGCTTCGGCCTCCATCCAAGCGGCTTCCTTTTGCTTGCGCTCCAGATAGCTGCCCCGGGCAGTGCCCTCGCCGATGGCGGCGAAGCGCTCCGGGGAGATCAGCAGCAGCCCCATCCGCGCACGGCGGTTGATATCCAGCATAATCATTGACTCCTTTACAGTCCGGCGTCAGCCCTTTACGGAACCGATCATAACGCCCTTGACGAAGTATTTCTGCACAAAGGGATAGATGCACATCAGCGGCAATGTGGACACTACGATAATAACATATTTTAACGTTTCCGCCAGCCCCTGCAGCTGCCTGGCCGCCTCGGGATCGCTCATTACGCTGGAATCAAACTGGCTGTTGACCAGAATTTCCCTCAGGAACAGCTGCAGCGGATACAGGCTGCGCTTGTTGATGTACAGGAAGGCGGTGAAATAATCGTTCCAGTGGGAGACGGCGTAATACATGGAGATAACCGCGATGATGGTTTTGGACAGCGGCAGCACGAAGCTGAAAAAATAGCGGGCGGGGGAGCAGCCGTCGATGCGCGCGGCCTCCGCCATCGTTTCGGGAATGGAGGTCTGGATGAAGGTGCGGGCGACGATCATATTGAACACGTTGATGGCGCCCGGGATCAGCCCGGCCCACAGGGTATTGATGATTTTCAGATCGCGCATGAGGATATAGTTGGGGATCATGCCGCCGTTGAAGATCAGGGGAATGAAGAACAGAATGGACAGGAACTTCCGCCCCGAGAAGGATTTCTGCGCCAGCGGGTACGCGCAGATCATCGTGAGCACCACATTGATGAAGGTGCCGACCACGGTATAGAAAACCGTATTGCGGTATCCGAGCCACACGCTTTTGTAATTGAGGATGGTCATGTAGTTGTTCAGCGTCGCATCCACCGGGAGCAGCAGCACCCGGCCCGCGTTGACCGCCGACGACGAGGAGAAGGAGGCGGATACCACGTTGATCATCGGCAGCAGGATGAGGAGCGTCAGCAGGGAAACGATGCCGATCGCAACCCATTGAAAGGTACGGTCGCCCCGGCTCGCGCGGTGTGCGCCGGTTTTCCGGCGCGGAAAGGCATTCGTCATATTCGTCATTCGCCTCCTCAAAACAGGCTGGTCTCGGTCAGGCGGCGTGAAAGCACGTTCGCCCCCAAAATCAGCACCAGGTTGATCAGCGCGTTGAACAGGCCGATGGCGGTGGCGTACGAAAAGTCCGTTCTGCCGATGCCGGACAGGCCGATGCGGTATACATAGGTGGAAATCAGCTCGGAATGCTTGAGGTTCAGGCTGTTCTGCATCAGGTAGGCCTTTTCAAAGCCTACCGACATAATTCTGCCGATACCCATGATGAGCAGAATCATGATGGTCGGCTGGATATGCGGAAGGTCCACGTGCCAGATGCGCTGGACCCGCGACGCGCCGTCGATCTGCGCAGCCTCGTGCTGCTCCGTATCCACGCCCGCAAGCGCCGCGATATAAATAATGGACTGCCAGCCGAAGTTCTGCCATACCGTACTCCAGATATACAGATGGCGGAAGGCGCCCAGCTTTCCAAACAAGTCCGTAGGATACTGTCCGGTGAAATGCTCGTACAGGACGCCGTAGATTCCCGTGCGGCTGTTGAACACCTGCATCAGCATGCCCACCAGCACGACGATGGAAATAAAATGCGGCAGATTGACGATGGTCTGCGTGACCTTTTTAAAACGCGGTTTTTCAATGGCGTTGATGATCAGGGCAAAGCAGATCGGGATGACCTGCATGCACGTCAGGCCGTAAAACGACAGGATGAACGTATTGGATACGACGCGCTCGAACTGATAGGAATTCACGAACTTGATCAGGTTGTCCAGCCCGATCCACGGGCTGCCCCAAATGCCCCCCTGCGCCGTATACTTGCGGAACGCCAGCTGGAGGCCGGCCATGGGAACGTAGGCAAAAATGACGATGTAAGCCACCGGGAGCAGCATGAACAGGTACAGCTGCCAGTCCCGTTTCCAGGCAACTCGGATTCGTTTCGCTTTCATGGGTACCTCCCAACGAGTGGGGCGCCTGTGGAACAAACCCGCAGGCGCCCCCTTGGAAAACCGTATTCCCGTCTACTTATACATGCGGTCGTACACGGTCTGCTGAATCTCCAGATAGGTGGAAGCGCCGATGTTTTCCAGCTCGGCCTGGAAAGCGTCCCAGCCCTCGTCGATATCCTCGTTGCCGATCAGGAACGCGGCGGTCATTTCATTCACGTACGACCGGAGGTTGCTCTGAATCTCGGAGATCAGCTCCGATTCTTCGGATGTATAGATCATCTTCGGAATGGTCTGCTCGGGTGCGAAGCCGCCCTGCTGATACAGGTCCCACGCCCCGTTGAGAATGATGGTGTAGGGCTCGGTCTTGCTCGGGTCGATGCCCACGCCGCAGGCGATGCCGTACTGGCGGACATAGGGGCCCGTCTGGCGCCAGGAGCCGTTGGTGAGCTCGGAGCCGCCCCAGAACATGGCGTCATGATAGGTGACGATGGAGATCGGGAAGGAGCTCACGGAAGCCGCGTAGTTCTCGGCGCCTTCCACGTTGGCGATGTAATCCCACTCCTCGCCCTCCGTGCCCCAGCGCTGGGTGATGCCCATGAGCTCGCTGCTCATCAGGTCGCCCAGACGGAAGGCCGCTTCGGGGTTCTTGCAGTTGGCCGTTACCAGGAAGGTGATGTTGGCGACGGACTTCGTGTACGAGGCGTACTGCACGCCTTCCGGCCCGATCAGGGGCGCCAGGTACATGTATTCGGTCACGCGGTCGCCGTCGGCGGCCAGCATATCGGGCGCGGCGTAATCCAGAGCGAACACCACCTGGTCCTCGCTGTTCATCAGCGCCTTGAACTGCTCGTCGTCCATCGTCAGGGTTTCGGAAGCGATCAGGCCCTCTTCGAACATCTTGCGCATGTACTTGAGGCCTTCCTTCCATTGCTCGGTTGTGTAGGCCAGGCCCACCGTGCCGTCGGTCACCGTGCGGTACTGCTTGTCGCCGGCATACACGAAGGCGTTCATCAGGTAGGCAAACCACCCTCTGTACAGGGAGCCGTCGGTAAAGGTGCCGGTGAGGCCGATTTCATCCGCCTTGCCGTTGCCGTTGAGATCGGTTTCGTGTACCTTTTTCAGGAGCTCGTAGAATTCATCGGTGGTCGTAGGCTCCTGCGCGCCCAGGGCCGCCAGCCAGGTTTTGGAATACCACATCTTGTCGAGGTATTCGTTGCCGTAGGACTGGTTGAGGGTAGCGACGCCGTAGATGTTGCTGTCCGGAGACGTAATCTGCTTGGGATAGTCGCTTCCGGTCCGTTCGACGGCCTTCTGAATGGTGACGGACTGCGCTGGATCGTTGTAGTACTCCGTCAGCGGAATGATGGTGCCGGCCTGCGCCCATGCCCATACCTGCGAATCGGTAAATTTCCCGTTCGTGGTCAGGATCACGTCGGGCAGATCTTCCACATTGCCGGCGGTCAGCGCCATGTTGACCTTGGTCACATAGTCGCTGCCGGAGGGAAGGGTGACGAAATTCAGGTCGAGATTTCCCTGCTCTTCCAGAATGAGCGTCATGTTGTTGGTCTTCCAGTCCTCGATGCGCAGGTTCTCGGGAACCCATACGGTCAGGCTTGTTTTCTCGTCCGTTGCCAGTGCCGTGATGCTGATGCAGCTCAGCAAAAGCGTCACGCACAGGAGGAAAGAGATCATTTTTTTCACGAAGGTTCACGCTCCTTTTCATAATGCCGGCGGATCCTCTGCCGCCGTTCTCTGCCAAAAGTATACGGAGGGGCCGGCGGTAAAAGCAAAGGTAAATAAGGAAAAACCATTGGATTAAAATAAATCTGGCCGGGATTTTATGAATTTCATGTTTTTTTCGAATATACAGGAGACGCGCCCGCGCGGCTTTGTATTCCTGCGTTGGCGGCGGTTGCGTGCGCGGCGCGCGGCGCGGGCCGCTGGCTCCCGAGGCGCGCGGGAATTGTAAAGCCGGCCTGTTTATACTATAATCAGATTATGAAACATATCCTGAACAGAAGCAAGATGAGGCTTCAATTTTTTTCATTTCCACTTTTTCATGCGAAAGGAGCTGTCCGTTTGGCGGAGCGGAAAAGAAACAGGACCTCAACCCAGAAAAACTGGTTGCGCATGGCCGGCTTTTTTCTGCTGTTCGCCGTGCTTTCCAATATGCTGTATATTCCCTGCTACACCTACATCCGCAATATCACGCGCAGCAGAGCGCTGGAGTATTATCAGCAGAAGCTTACGGACGGCGTCCGTTCCCTGGATACCTCCCTGCTCGCGCTGAGCAACCTGCAAACGATGCTCAGCCAGGACGTGCTGTACCGCAAGATGAACTACGTCCGAAGCGAGTTTGATTCCACGACGCTGGACAAGATGCGCAGCGTCGTCCGGGCATACCTGCTGCCCTACGATATGGTGGCCGAAACCGGGGTTGCGCTGGGGGACGAGATCCTGTTTACGCGAAACCGGATCTATTTCCAGCGGGAGCAGCTGACCGCGGACCGGTATTTCTCCTGCCGCGGGCTGAGCACGGCGGCGTATCTGCGGCAGTTTGAAGGCGCCTGCTGCGTCATCCCGGCCGCGACCTTCGATTCCGTGGATTACGGCTCCTACGAAGCCTTCACCGTCGCCTGGCGATGGTCCAAGAGCAACGACGCGTACCTGTTTTCCACCTTTCCCGTGGAAACGGCCTTCGCCCTGATGGCGGATCAGGGCGTGCTTTCCTCCTGCGGCATTTCCTTATATTATGGGGATACGCTCATCGCCGCCGGCGGGGCGGAGCCGCAAAGCGATTACGAGCTGCTGACGGATACCGCAAGCGCCGTGGGGATTGCCGTGAGCCTGCGGATCCCCAACAGCTATATCGAGCTGGACCTTGCGCAGCTCAAGCGCCTTGCGCAGCTTTTCCTGTTAATTGTCGGCCTGGCGTCCGCGCTGTGGGTTGCGCTGCTGGCGATCGCCGCGGCGCGCCCGCTGAACAAGATCACCGACGCCCTGTACAACGCCAAGCACCTGCCCGGCGAGCAGGGCGGCAAGGCGGATATCGCGGAATGGATCAAGAAGCTGGATTCGCGCCTGACCAACTACGAGGATATCATCGCGTCCCAGCAGGAAAACCTGCGCATGCATCCGCTGGAACGGGCGCTGTACCGCGGCCTGTATACGCAGGAGGACCGCGTGGCGTTCGATCAGGCGTTCCCGAAGTTTCCCAAACGCTGGCAGATGGCGGTGATCCAGTACGCCCCCGAGGAGGCCGGGGCCGACGACAGCAAGCTGACGCTGCTGTTTACCGAAAGCCTGAAACAGCAGCTTTCCGGGGCCATCCTCCTGCCCACCGCCCGCGATACGCTGCTGGTCATCCTCCCCGCCGGGAGGAAGGAGGCTCCCGCGCAGGCGCTGGAGCGGTTCCGCGTCGCCATGCAGGAGCAGTACAGCCTTTTGTTCAGCTACGCCATCAGCGACGCCTACAACGATCCGTCCTCTCTGGCGGGCGCTTACCAGCAAATGGAGTATGAAAGCAACATCAAGCTGACGGCGGCCGCGCAGCCCCATTCCGACAGGCTGCCCCTGTCCCTGCTGCAGCTGCAGGGCATCTATATGGCGCTGTCCTGCGGGGATGAGAAAACGGCGCTCGGCCTGCTGGAAAGCAGCACCGCCCCCATTATCGCGCAGCAGGATTATTTCCTTGCCAAGCACACATACCATATGATCGCCAACATGCTGGTCATCATCCGGCTGGAGAACTCCTGCGACCTGAACGATATCCCCATCCCCGTCTTTACCCGCGCGGGGATCGACAAGCTCTACGGCGAGGAGCTGCCCCGGTGCTTCAGCGCCATTGCGGGCCGTATCGCCGCGCAGCGCCTGACCCTGACGCAGAACCTGGATCAGAGCATCCTGCGCTTTATCGACGCCAACCTCGGCAATCCGCTGCTGTGCATCAGCATGGTGACCGACAAGTTCCAGATTTCCGCGCCCACGCTGCAAAAGCGGCTGCACGCCGCGACGGGGACCACCTTCTCCGCCTACGTGGAGGACGCGCGGATGAACAAGGCCCGCCGGGAGCTGACGGAAACCGACCGCACCGTGCAGGAGATTTCGGAAGACTGCGGGTATACCACCCCCAACTCCTTTTACAAGGCCTATAAGCGCCGCTTCCGGGATACGCCCCTTTCCCTGCGCAAGAAGGGGAAACGATAAAGCGCTTTTGTTTTTTGATCTTCCAGTCCCTTTTTCGTATCTCCTCTTGCCGCCGGGAAACCGGCTTTTATAATGAAAAGCAGGAACGCGATTCACAGGGGAGGTATCACAATGTACAGCTTGCAGGGAAAAACGCTCAGCTATGCCCTGGACAGGCACGGAAGGTGCCGGTCGTTTCAAAATCTGCTGACCGGCCACGAGTATATCCATACGCCGGGCGCCCTATGGAAGATGATCTATTTAATCCACGGCACCGAACGCGCGGAGGTGCCCGTATGGGCCGACCGGCAGCGGTTTACCGCGTCGGCGGACGCAACGGAGATCACCCTGATGTACGACGGCCTGATCGGCGAGGAGGACCGGAGGATCGATGCGACGCTTACGCTGCACCTGCGCATGACCGATCCGGGCCTGCAGGTGACGGCGGAGCTTGCAAACCACGATCCCTCCGTGCAGCTGGTCGAGCTGCAGCTCACGCCCGTGTCGGGCGCCCGCTCCCTGGGCGGCCGGCCGGAGGACGATGCGATCGCGTGGCCGCGCGACCTGGGGCAAAAGGTGCACAATCCCGCGTTCGCGGACCTGTCCACCTATGCGGGCTTCCGCAAGTACGAGCGGCACGACCAGTTCCATACGGACATGGACGCCCTCTATCAGGACGGGCGCGCCTCCATGCAGTGGTACGATTGGTACAACGATGCGGAGGGCCTGTACTGCGGCTCGGAGGATACCACGCGCCAGGCGCTGGGGCTGCACATCGAGCGGGACGTGCCGCGCAACGTGCTGCGCTTCGGGTTCATCCGCTATCCGATGCTGGAGCAGGGGGAAAGCTGGGCCGGACAGGCGATGGATTTCTTTCCCCATCTGGGCGACTGGCACGCGGGCGCCAAGCTCTACCGCGCCTGGATGGTGCGCGACGGCGGCTTTGTGCCGCCCGTACGCCCGCAGTGGTGCCAGGATTTAACCGGCTGGCTGCGCCTGATTTTCAAGCAGCATCACGGGGAAATCAACTGGGATTATTCCAGGATCCCCGCCCTCTATGACGAGCTGGAGGCCGCGGGCTTCAAAACCCTGTACCTGCTGGGCTGGGAGCAGGGCGGCTTTGCCCGCCTCTGGCCGGATTTCGTACCGGACGAGCGCATGGGCGGCGTTGAAAAGCTCAAGGAGGGCATCGGCTACGTCCATCGGAAGGGCGGCAGGGTGCTGATGTTCTTAAGCTACGCCCTGATCGACCACCAGAGCGAGTTTTACCGCAAGCAGGGCGGGAACACCGCCACCATCCGCTCCATCTGGAACGAGGATATCCCCTTTGCGGAAACCTACTGCGGGGAGGGCACCTACCGGAAAATCGACAATCCGGCCATGCCCATGTACCTGGCCTGCCCCGGCGCGCCGATCTGGCAGGAGAAGATGAAGGAAGCCGCCCGGGTCTGTCTGGAGCTCGGCGCGGACGGCGTGCTGTACGATATCGGCGGTATGCGGCCCTTCTTCTGCTACGCCGAGGGGCACACCCACAAAAAGCCGAGCCACTCCCACGAGAGCAAGGCCGCAAACTACGCGGGTCTGCGCGACTATGTGAAGTCCTTCGGCGAGGACAAGGTCATCCTCATGGAGCACAACGTGGATATCTATGCCCAGTCCATGGATGCTTCGCATGGCATCGCCACCATTCCGGACGCGCGGCTGCTGAACCCCGCGACCGCCGGCAATCCCGCCGACGCCCAAAACGATACCACGCTGCGGGAGATGTACCGCTACACCTTCCCCGAGCTTGTGGTAACCAACCGGGAATGCGGCGAGGACGAGGCGCACTATAAGGCGCTGGCCGGTTATTCCTTCCTGCTGGGCCTCCGGTTCGATATGACCATCTACCGCTGCTGCGGCTCGCTGAAGGATATTCCCCACTATGCCGCGTATCTGAAGGAGCTCAACGGCCTGTACCATGCCTACGCGGACTTTATCCTGCGGGGAACCTTCGTGGATAGCGACGGCTTTACATGCTCCGATCCGCTGGTTTTCGCCAAGGGATGGCGGAGCGCCGAAGGGAAGCTTGCCGTCACGCTCTGGAACCCCACGGACAGGGACCGGCAGGTCACGCTGACGCCGGCAGACGGGGAAGAGGGAAGAACCGTTCTGGTGCCGGCGGAAAGGGTCGCCGCGGCAGCGCTGTAGCGGAACCGGGTGTTTGCTTCCCCGGTGACCACGGGGAATGAAAAGACTGTACACATTGTTGTACAGCCTTTTTATACCAATTCAAACCCTTAACGCAGGCATCTTGCATCGTCTTTTGTCCGCACTCATCGTTGTGAAAACTTGATGTAGCCCCCGCTACATCTGCGTTTCCACTCCTCGATTGCGACCAAAAT
>Ga0116164_10003357_pt1 | contig 10997 bp, 9 predicted proteins | sample AD_UKC109_MetaG_FD_89888 | JGI IMG/M metagenome (GOLD analysis project Ga0116164, IMG submission 89888) | Active sludge microbial communities of municipal wastewater-treating anaerobic digesters from Hong Kong - AD_UKC109_MetaG | ecosystem: Engineered > Bioreactor > Anaerobic > Digestate... | reverse complement strand
TCCCGGATTGCCGTTCAATACTTTTATGGGAAGCCCTTCTTCCCTTCGCAGCCCGGCATCCCCCTGATGGGGATTGCATCCGTATTTTAATTTAAGATAATTCATCATTCCTCCTATGTAAGCTCTATGCCCTGTCCGGATTCCACTGTCCCAATCCTGTAACCACCTGTCATGGTCATCGTCCTCTCTGCTTCAGCTTCTGAAACACAAACAACAAGGCCTATTCCCATATTAAAGGTTCCGTACATGCTTTCTTCATCTATGTTACCTTTGTTTTTAAGGATATCAAATACCGGCAGGACAGGCCATGTGCCTTTTTTAATAACAGCCCTGGTACCTTCAGGAAGCATTCTTGGTATGTTCTCTATGAATCCACCTCCTGTGATATGTGAGATTCCTTTTATATTGCATGTTTTGGAAAGTTCTCTGATCATTTTTACATATATCCTTGTGGGTTTCAGAAGCTCACTGCCGATTGTTCCATAAAGACCTTCGTATTCCCTTGCGAGGGCTTCCGGAGTGTCACCAAAGACCCTTCTTATCAGTGAAAATCCATTGCTGTGGACTCCCGACGATGGAACACCAATCAGCACATCACCGGGTTTTATGGTGCTCCCGTCTATTATTCTGTCCTTTTCAACTATTCCAACGCAGAATCCGGCAAGGTCATATTCATCCTCGGGATAGAATCCGGGCATTTCAGCGGTCTCACCTCCGACGATTGCGCATCCTGCCTGTACACATCCGTCGGATACACCCTTGACAATCTGCTCTATCTTTTCGGGAAAGTTTTTGCCGCAGGCGATATAATCAAGGAAAAAAAGAGGTTCCCCGCCGCTGCAGGCTATATCGTTGGCACACATGGCAACACAGTCGATTCCCACTGTATCATGTTTGTCCATGGCAAATGCTATCTTCAGTTTCGTACCCACTCCATCGGTTCCGGATACCAGAACAGGCTCCCTGTACTTTGAAAGGTCCGGCTGGAAAAGCCCTCCGAAACCTCCGATTGCACCAAGTACCCCCTGCCTGGCAGTTGCCGCGACATGCTTCTTTATACGTTCAACGGATTCATATCCGGCTTCGACATCCACACCTGCTTTTTTATATTCGTTCATATTTCCTCCGGTTCAACCGCATGAATTCTTTTCCACTTCATCGGGGACTTCCATTGGATAGTCTCCGTCGAAGCAGGCCGTACAGAAGCCGCACTTGGATCCATGCACAGACTGAAGCAATCCTTCAAGCGAAAGGTAGCCCAGGCTGTCAGCTCCGATGAGCTCTCTGATATCCTCTATGCTTTTCTTTGATGCAACGAGCTGTTTCCTCGTTGATGTATCAATGCCGAAGAAACATGGGAATTTGTAAGGCGGTGAGCTTATCCTCATGTGGACTTCCCTTGCTCCTCCGTCCAGGAGCATCTGCACAATCTGTCTTGTGGTGGTTCCTCTTACTATTGAGTCATCCACCAGGACAACCCTCTTTCCTTCTATTTCACTTCTGATTGGGTTGAACTTTATTGAAACTCCCTTGTCCCTTTGAGCCTGTTCCGGTTGTATGAAGGTTCTTCCCACATATCTGTTCTTTATAAGTGCATGCCCATAGGGTATGCCGCTTTCCCTTGAAAAACCAAGGGCAGCATCTACACCTCCGTCAGGGGTTCCGGCTACCAGGTCAGCGTCAACAGGATATTCCCTTGCAAGTATCCTGCCGGCCTCAACCCTTGCCTTATGTGCGCATACACCATCGACTATACTGTCAGGTCTTGAAAAATATACGTGTTCGAATATGCAGAGTTTCTGACATCCTTCCCCTACTGTATTATGTGACTCTATATTTCCGTCATGGTCTATCAGGACTATTTCACCGGGGGCAATGTCCCTTATGAATTTTGCTCCCACAGCATCAAGGGCACAGCTTTCGGATGCCAGCACATATGAATTGCCCAGTTTTCCAAGGCAAAGGGGTCGGATACCGAGGGGATCCCTCATTCCCACCAGTCTTTTTGGAGTAATCATTGTTATTGCATATGAGCCTCTTATGTCACCCATTACCCTTTTAAGGGTTTCCACAATATTGTCATTGAAGACCCGATATCTGGATATCAGGTTGGCAATTACCTCTGTGTCATTGGTTGACTGGAAGATTGCTCCCTGTGATTCAAGCTCATCCCTGAGTTCTGAGGCGTTTACTAAGTTGCCGTTGTGGGCAAGACTCATGTTTCCGTTCCTGTAACGCAGGACCATTGGCTGTGCATTCTGTATTTCACTTGCACCGGTGGTTGAATATCTCACGTGACCTATTGCGATTTCACCCTGAAGCTGGTTCAGTATGACCTTGTTGAATACCTCGTGGGCAAGTCCCATGTCCTTGTGGCACAGAATTGTTTCACCGTTCTTTACGGCTATTCCGGCGCTTTCCTGCCCGCGGTGCTGCAATGAATAAAGACCATAATAGGTCATAAGCGCAACATCCAGGCCGTCATTGTCAATGATGCCAAAGACACCACAGGCTTCCTTCATCTTTTCCATTATGAATTCATTCATTGTGTCTATATTTCCTTGCTGATAATATCCTGAAGACTTTTGTTCTTTTCTTCAACTTTTTGTGCCATTGATTCCTTGTACTGCCCAAGTCTGTCTGCAAGCTCAGGATGTCCTGCTGCAAGAATCTGAACTGCAAGAAGTCCGGCGTTTACAGCTGCATTGACCCCGACGGTTGCAACGGGAATTCCGGGAGGCATCTGTACAATTGACAAAAGGGAGTCAAGTCCATCCTGGAACGAGGATTTGATGGGAAGTCCTATGACAGGAAGTGTTGTGAATGCTGCCAGTACACCCGGCAGATGGGCCGCCTTTCCAGCGGCGGCAATTATTGCTCCATATCCGTTTTCCTGTGCCGCCTTAGCGGTTTTTGCTGCCTTTTCGGGAGTACGATGAGCTGAGCAGACCATGGCATCAAACAGAACACCAAATTCCTTCAATATCTTCAGACAATCCTTAACTACAGGAAAGTCTGAATCACTCCCCATTACCACAAGTACCTTTGGTCTGCCAGCCATCATAACCTCCGTAAGTAAATTGACTTCGGGCTTCATGCCCTCCATCAGAAATAAAAAACCGGGCGTAACAAGCGAAACGTCCGGCTGAATTCCGGTTATCCCGCTCATAGTCAGGTGATTGACGGTCACCCGGTAGAAACTGCTGCGCCATATCCGCAAAATTATATGAGCACTATTCAATTTTCACATGCAAATACTAACAAACCCCCCTGTCTTTGTCAATGAAGAGCGGGGGTGTAAAGTCAGTTATATGGAACTTTACCATTGCAAAACCCGTTTAAGTTATATATAATACCGGTACACCTCAAAAATGGCGAAAGGGGGAGTGAAAAGATGATCAGAATATTAAAGGTGGTTAGTTACTAGTAGGACATTCCTGTTCATATTGGATGTCCAGAAAACCCGATTGCCGAAGAAACACAAAAACTGAATATTGTTAACTGTTTTTTTTGCATGTTCTTTAGCATCGGACATTGCAAGGAGGTTTATTTTGGAGTACAAGAACGGCTCGGAAGTTCTGCCCCGGAATTTACTGCAACAGCTCCAGAAATATGTACAGGGAGAAATTATATATATACCGATACCCGATGAACATCATCTGGGCTGGGGTTGTAAGAATGGAACAAGGCAGATGATAGAGGAACGGAACAGGGAGATTTACTGCAAATATCTCGACGGTCACAGTGTAGAAGACCTCACAGACCTGTTCAACCTTTCATATGAAAGCATAAGGAAAATAATCTACAAAGTAAAAAAAGCATGAAGAGCCCCGCCCTGCGGGGCTTTGCTTTACCCCATATCCAATTTCACATTCCCCTTTTTTCTAATTTCACCTCCGGGGTAAAATTAGAATCTTTTAAATTTTACCCCGGAGGTGAAATTAGAATTTTTTGAATTTTACCCCGGAGGTGAAATTAGAATTTTTTGAATTTTACCCCGGAGGTGAAATTAGAATTTTTTGAATTTTACCCCGGAGGTGAAATTAGAAAAAAAAGAAAATCAGACCTGGATGCTGCGCATATACAGGATATCTCTGTAGTCTATTTCGCGGAACTTCCAGTACTTGGGTGTTTCTTCTCCGTTAACCATTGTCACTGAGTACAACCTTGCATTCCGGGCTCTTATTCGGAGTCTGACCTGGGTATTCAACAGCACTGATTGATCGGGGTTGTTCTTCCATTTCAATGGAATATACAAGCCATCTTCTTTTACCGGAATAAAATCGTCAAAATCAAATCCTTTTACAGGGTTTCCAAGACCATCACACACCTGAACCCTGATTTCTCCTTTTGTTGCATCTGCGTTCATGGTAAAACCAGGCTCAGATATAGCAAATATTCGTGTAAATATTTCTGCTTCCTCTTCTCCCGCCTCCAGATATGTAAAACCATCCGGCCTTAGTGAAGCAGCACCAATGCAAAGCTTTTTACCAGGATCATACGGCGGTTTATGGGAATGATCACAGCCTGCATAATATATTCTTATTTCATCATCATTAATGATCATATGGGATGCCGGCATTATCATCTGTCCGTCCCAGTTTCCTTTACCGGAAACTGGAATGAACCTTTCGTTCAGAAAGCCTTCATGCCAGCAATACCCTGACCTGCTGTATGCAAAGCCAATATCCATGGTTCCATCCATCTTGCCCCATCCTTCAAGGTCATCCTCTAAGGTGTTGTAATACGAAACCAGCCCCAGAATATATGCTCCGTAATATGTAATCTGCATGCCATATATCTGGCTCTGCATGCTTTGGTTTATATCGGGTTCCTTTACCAAAACAGGCTCTGTCCATGTCTCAAAGTCGCTGCTTGTTGATAACCAAACCCTTCTGTCGCCCTTCAGCTTCCTCATTGTTGCCATGTATGTTCCTGTTTCGGGGTGTCTGATAAGTCCGATATGACTGTCACTGTCTGCATTTATTGCTGCCTTGTCAAGTATGTTCCAATGGATACCATCAGCTGATACATATGAGATTACCTTGGAAGTATGTCCAGGTCTTACAAGCAGCTTGTACCTTCTATCAGGATTTTCCTCATTTTCATCGCGTATGATGCTCTGTCCCCGTACATCATGGCTTTCATCCAGGATTATGTTTGTACCAGGTACAATATCCAGCTCAGGTTTTTTCCAGGTGAATCCGTCATCTGATTCAGCGTAACAAAGATATGCTATTGTCTTTCCTTCCATTCCAAAGGACGGATACCACATCTTATAGAGATCTCCTTCTTTTGAAACAGTTCCATAAAGTGAAACCCTGGAAAACTCATGAGGTTTGTCCGGAACCAGTATCGGGTTACCTTTATATCTTTCAGGCTGTCCCTGTTTTCTCTTGAATCCCTTTGAATATTCATAAGGCCAGTCATCAAAGAACATGAATTTCTGCGATTTGATTTCCAAAATGATACTCCTAATAATAAAATAATTCTTCTGTTTCGAACACAGAGTCACAGGTCAGTTTAATCCCAAGCCTTCTGAATATCTTTTCATCGGCGGGCTTTATAAAATGACTTGAATGAGCTTCGCAACCACAGAGGTCGCCCAGTCTTGCCAGTGCAAGTTCTGCATTGCTTCCCTCTACGGCACTTATGCTAAGTGCAATCAGAACCTCCTCCATGTCGAGGATTGGTTTCTTGCTGTGAAGTAAATCCCTCTTCATGCTGATTATTGGTTCCAGGATACCGGGTTCCATGATGTGTTCATCCTCCGGTAGTCCCGCAAGATGCTTGATGGCATTTAGAATCAGCCCTGCCGAAGCATTCATAAGCTCTGATTTCTTGCCGGTTATTATATCCCCGTTCTTAAGCATGATTGCCGTCCTTGGCCCTGGTGTTTCCCTTGCCGGCTCCACGACCTTTCTATCCTCGGCTACAAGTCCAAGCTCATTCATGATAAGAAGATTTCGCTGAGGTGTTTCTTCATCAGCAAATCCTTTCTTATATTCACAAAGGCTGACGAAATACCTTCTGATAATCTCTTGTTTTGCAGCCTCCCTGCAGGCTTCGTCGTCGGTTATGCAAAGCCCTGCCCTGTTTACTCCCATATCAGTCGGTGACTTGTATATTGATTCTTCGCCTGTTATTTTCTCTATGATTTTTTTAACAACCGGGAAGATTTCTATGTCCCTGTTGTAATTCACTGTGGACTCTCCATAATAATCAAGGTGGAAATGATCAATCATATTCTTGTCATTGAGGTCTGTAGTAGCTGCTTCATAGGCAATGTTCACAGGATGTTTCAATGGAAGGTTCCAGATTGGAAAGGTTTCAAATTTGGAATACCCTGCCTTGACACCTCTTTTATATTCATGATAGAGCTGTGACAGGCAGGTTGCCAGTTTGCCGCTTCCCGGCCCAGGAGCAGCAACAACCACAAGCGGTTTTGTTGTTTCGATATATGGGTTCAATCCATAGCCGTCATCACTGACTATCATATCCACATCCGTTGGATATCCGGGTGTATGGTTGTGCGTATAAGTCCTGATTCCCCTTCTTTCAAGTCTCTTCCTGAATATATTGGCAGCCTGTTGCCCTGCATATCTGGTAATCACAACACTGTTGATGTCAAGGTTCCAGCTTCTCAAATCATCAATCAGCCTCATTACATCCATATCATATGTAATTCCGAAGTCAGCCCGTATTTTATTGCTTTCAATCGCTCCGGCGTAAACACAAATTATTATCTCCGCCTTGTCCTTCATCTTGCGCAGCAGCTTTACCTTTGCATTTGGGTCAAACCCCGGCAGAACCCTTGATGCGTGATAATCATAGAAAAGCTTTCCCCCAAACTCCAGATAAAGTTTATTATTGAACTTTTCAACCCTTTCGATGATAAATTCCGACTGTTCCTTCAGATATTTTTCATGGTCAAACCCAATACCCATAAATCCCCCCTTGAATTGATGATATCTCCCCTTACTGGTAATGATATCAAAAACCAGGTCTTTTTTCAGTTGAAAGTTAATATTCATGAAACTTTTTTCTCTTTCATGATAAAATGGTCAAAAATGCTATACAAAACAGCGGGGGTAACTATCAATGATGACAGGGATTGAGCGAGTCGGCAGACAGATGAAAAGACAACCGGTTGACAGAATAAGTGTTTACGAGCATTTCTGGGGTGACACCAGGGAAAAATGGGCAAAGCAGGGCAAGATTGAAGAAGATGTTCATTTTTCTGATTTATTCAACTTTGACATGGAAATCAACGGAGCATTCAATATGACAGCTGACATTGATTTTGAACCGAAAATCATTGAAGAGACCGATGAAACCGTACTTACCCTGGATGGAAACGGAGCAATCCTGAGGCGTCATAAATTGCATTCAGCCACCCCTGAACACGTTGATTTCACCGTGAAGGACCGGGCTGGATGGGAGGAAAAGATCAAGCCGAAGCTGGTCCCGGACAGAAGAAGAATCAATTTTGAGAAGTACAGGGAAACCAAACAGAAGGCCCGTGAGACAAACAGATTCCACTTCCATGCCGGAACAAATGTATTCGAGCTCATGCATCCTGTTTGCGGCCATGAATACATGCTCATGGGAATGGTCATGGATCCGGACTGGGTCAAGGACATGGTTGAAACATACAGCCGTCTTATCGTATCCTTGCAGCAAATCCTTTTTGAGGAAGAAGGTTATCCTGATGGAATCTGGTATTACGAGGATATGGGCTTCAAGGAAAGACCTTTTATGTCTCCTGCAATGTATCATGAAATAATCAAACCGGGACACAAATATACAATTGACTATGCCAAAAGCATCAACAAGCCGGTCGCCATGCACTCCTGTGGATTTGTTGAGCCTCTGATTCCAGGAATGATGGAGGCAGGAATAGATTGTCTACAGGTAATAGAAGTCAAGGCCGGCATGGACCTGGTTAGAATTTATAAAAATTATGGTGAAAATCTTTCTCTCATGGGTGGAATTGACGTACGCACATTGTATTCAAACGATTTTGACATTATAAACAAAGAGCTTGAGTCAAAGATCCCCATAGTCAAGGGCAACAATGGCTTCATACTTCACAGCGACCATTCAATCCCCTATACAGTAAACTACGAAAGCTATAAATATTTCCTTGAAAGAGGCCTTGAGCTAGGTACCTACTAAGCCCCCCCATAAATAAAGCAGCAAAATACCTACCGGTATTTTGTTTCTTCTACCCCTTTTTTACTTTCACCTCCGGGGTAAAAGTAAAAAAGGAGAATGCTAAAGGAGTGAAAACAAAAACTTAACTGCCAGTTTAAATTTAAAGAACGATTTAAACTGATCGTTAATTTACATTTTTTACCATTTTGTGTATTCTGTTTATATGGCTACACCACCGAGAGAAATAGCTAGAGACGGAATATATCATGTTACCAACAGAGGTAACAACAGGATGCCTATATTCAAGGATAAACAGGATAAAGAGAGATTTCTCTACAGACTCTTCAAACTTCAAAAAAAATACGGTTTCAGAATAATAACTTTTACTGTTATGGATAATCACTTTCATATTTTAATTAAAGACAATGGGTTCTTTCTTTCTGAGTATATTTCAGCACTGGAAGATTACTATGCCAAATATTTCAATAAAAAATATAATCACATAGGGCATGTTTTTCAGGGTCGTTTTAAAAGCTATCTGATCAGAGGTTACCTTGATCTTTTAAAGAACTTTAGATATATAGTAAGAAATTGCGTAGTAGCCCGAATTGTTAACAGCATATTCAAGTATGAATGGACTGTAATTAGCAAAGAGAGTCGATTTTTTGAATTTGCGGATTTGAGTTATATTGACGAGGCTCTGCTAAAAACAGGCAATTCCCATCTGGAAAAGTATCTTGATGATTCAGTTGACGATCTATGGGCTCATGAAATTGAAAACTTAATAAGAAGCGATTCAGAATCCCTTGATATATATCAGGACTATATATTTCGGTCAGGATATGACATATCAGCTGGTTTCGAGGATTTGAAAATGAACTCAAAGAAAAGAACCATTCATTATCTGTTGAACATGGGGTTATCCAAAAAGCAAATCTCACAACTAACGTCACTGTCCTATTATAAAATCAGCAAATTTGCCTCTTTGGACCAATAAATAGAAATCTGTTTGCAAACTTCACAGCACTTTTTCTAATTTCACCCCCGGGGTAAAATTAGAAAAATTTGAATTTTACCCCCGGGGTGAAATTAGAAAAATTTGAATTTTACCCCGGGGGTGAAATTAGAAAAAGTGAAATAATGGCATGGGCTATGGCAGGTATTTCAGGCGTTCGGAACGGGCGAAGTTGAAATAATCGTCAAGTTTGATCAGCTCGAACTCGGAAACAATGTCGTCCATGGTCTTGTCCTCAAGCTCACATGAAATCAATGCTGATCCAAGGTAGCCTATGTCATCAATCAATACACCATCACCATATTTCTTCTTGATGTCACCGAATTTTTCCCTGTTGAAATCAAGGTGAATAAGTTCATTGTCAAGATTTATGTCTGATACACAGAAGTCTGTATAATTAGTAGAATTAGCTATGATCCTTCCATTGGGTGCGGTTATGGCACTTTCACGTCCGCAGATTGATGACACGAAAAATGATCTTGTGGAATAAGCCCATGCCCTTTGCATCAACCCACCATGATACATCGACGAGAAAAAGATCACATCAGGTTTCAATTTTGCATATTCGTTCATGAGTTCTGTGAAATTAAGGTCAAAACAGATGGCAAAACCTGCCCTTTTAATCTTGCCATACTCAAATGCCACAGCTTCTTTTCCAGGAATGATTCCCTCATACATCTCCGTGGTCATTGGGAAAACCTTGAAATATCTGCCTGCAATTTCTCCGTTGGGATTGACGGCAAAAGATGTATTCCTATTATCAATATTTGAATTGAAGACAATATGGGTTCCGAACTCCCTGGCCAGGCCGCTGAAGAATTCCACCGTCTTCTGCTGCTTTAGGTCCTTGTACCCGGGCTTTAAACTTTCGTCCATGTCAAGCACCCTGTCACAGGACTCAGGGAGGACAATGAAATCAGGCCTATCATATATGACACTTTCAAATGACGAAAGCCAGTAATCCTGCATGGCTCTGTACGAACCCTCCGCAGTTGATTTCCCTTTGATATCCCTTGTTCCTGACAATACTGCTATTCTTACATTACGAGCCATTTGTTCCTCCTTAGAATCTCTCTTCTATCTCTTCTCTGACAACCCTGTCCCAGATATCCAACCTTTCCGGCTGACCCTTCACAGTGCTGATATCCTTGAGAACAAATTCCGTTGGGTTCCCCTCTGTCTTATCCAGATGCTTCTTGAATTCCTCACGGATTACATTCTCGTCAAAGGGTTGCATTGCAACCGATGTGGGAGTAGGTTTTATGGACATGACATATCTTCCGCCAATTCTTTCCCGGGCAACATCCAGGTTTGCCCATGGACTCATTGAAACCTTCCTTAGCCTGGGAATTCTGTCAAGTATCCCAATCTTCATATGAAGCTGCTCACAACACCCATAGTAGTTCAAGCCGAAGTTCTGGAGCCATCTGATTTCATGTCTCAATGAAAACTCCCAGTGCATATCAGGAGAAACCTCCGAAAACATCTGCGCATTGCCACAACCCCACAGCTGCTGTGTGGGAACATCCATATTGGGGTCCGGTGGCTCCCCAAGGTCAGATACATATCCATACCCGCCGCTGCCAACGATAGTATTGTCATTGTTGGATGACCATATGCCAAGTTCCCGGTATCTTTCCAGTCTGTTTATTGATAAATCGACATATCTTGAGACGTATGAATTGACAAAATCCGGCCGTTCTATGAGATCCATCATGGACTGTGTAACCCCTGTGCGGTATATCAGATAATCCCAGGGAGTAAACCACAGGCCCTTCTTCCCCACCAGCTTTACTTGACATATTCCCGAAAAGATATTTCCAAG
>Ga0116164_10003356_pt1 | contig 10999 bp, 5 predicted proteins | sample AD_UKC109_MetaG_FD_89888 | JGI IMG/M metagenome (GOLD analysis project Ga0116164, IMG submission 89888) | Active sludge microbial communities of municipal wastewater-treating anaerobic digesters from Hong Kong - AD_UKC109_MetaG | ecosystem: Engineered > Bioreactor > Anaerobic > Digestate... | reverse complement strand
ATTCGGCCTCCGCCTGATCGCCGGTCGCGGTTGCGAGCTGCGTCGGGCTGGTTGCGGAGTTATTGATGTAGAGGTCCCAGATGTTCTTGAAGTTATCGAGGTAGGCGCCGGTGATCGTCGCGGGCTGCGAGGTCACGCCGTCGTCACGGAACTCATAGAACAGGGGCATGTTGGCCAGATGGCCGGAGAACCGCCAGCTGGAGGAGCCGTCCATGCCGGAGGAGGTGAAGGCGTCGAACCCGAGTTCGGCGGCGCGGCTGTGGATGTCTTCCGCAACGGCTTTCAGGGATGCGAAATCGGTGATCGAATCCAGGGTGTAACCGGCCTGCTCAAGCAGCGCTTTGTTGACGATGATGCCGAAGCACTCGTAGCAATAGCCGATGGCGGCGACTTCACCGTCGTCCTTGAAGAGGTTGAAATCGTCCGTGGTCATCTGGGCGTAGACGTCCGTGCCCGTGAAGTCATAGCAATAGTCTCCCCAGGTCGCAACACCGGCCTGATTGCCGCACTGGAACAGTGTCGGAGCGGAAGCTCCCTTGTCCATCTCGGCGGTCAGGGTTTCGGAGTAGGTGCCGGATGCGGCGGTGACGACGGTTACCGGTACGCCGGTGAGTTCGGTGTAATCGGCGGCCAGCGCCTGCCATGCTTCATCGGCTTCGGGTTTGAAATTGAGATAGTAGACCGAACCGGTCGCGGCGGCCTCCTCTGTCGTAGTTTCCTCGGTGGCCGCAGCAGCGGTGGTGTCGGTAGTGTCCGTCGTTGTAGCTTCCTCCGTTGTTGTAGAGCATGCAAAGCATGCAAACGCCATCAGAGCAACCAGAATTAGAGCAATTAGCTTTTTCACGATTCGTTCCTTCCTTTTCGTTATATTCTCCAGCGCTTTCGCGCATAGATTCCTATTGATAAAGCACCCGCGCGGATCAAAGGGGTTCAGTCGCAAAGGCTGCGGACCGAGCCGCCTTCCCGCAGGATCGTTTCAAACGAAAACTGCCGGTTTTCGCCTTTGCCTTCGATCAGGTCGATGATCGTACCGGCGCAGGCGACGCCGATCTCTTCGACCGGCTGAACCAGAGTCGTCAGCGTCGGAAGCATATATTCCGAAAGGTCGAGGCCGTCGATGGCGATCACGGAGCAATCGTCCGGCACGCGCAGGCCGCTGTCGCTGAGCGCCTTGATCGCCGCGATCGCCATGAGGTCGGCTATCGCAAAGATCGCGGTAATGGAGCGCTCGCGGGAGATCAGTTCCTTCGTCGCGGCGTAGATCGCGCGCATATCGGAAAAGCTGCCGGTGCAGGCGACAAGCTTCGGGTCGAACGCAACGCCGTGCGCGGCAAGCGCGTCCTTATATCCCTGAAACCGCAGCTCGCTGATGGAATTGTCGATCTGGTTGTCCGCAAGGATCGCAATCTTACGGTGACCGAGCGAGAAGAGACTGTCCACGGCGAAACGGGCTGCCTGCCGGTCGTCGATCGCGACGGAGGAGTATGACGAAGGATCGAGACTGCCGAACGTATTGGTATACGTGCAGAGCACAAACGGAACGTTGATGAGCGCAACTTCTTCAGGCGTATAGTTGAATCGTCCGCCTAAAAACAGGATACCGATGAGCTTGCGTTCGTTGGCAAGCTGTGCGCCGATCCGAAGTTCGTCCTCGGAAGTGTCCATTTGGTGCAGTTCCAGCGAGTAGCCGCGCGCAGTGATCTCACGCTCGATCACCTTGATAAGCCTTGAAAAGAAGGGGTTGTTTACGCCCTTGACAAGCAGCGCAATCGTGTCCGAACTGGTTTTCACAAGGTTTCGGGCACTGTTGTTCGGTATGTAGTGGAGCTCCTTAACGGCCCGTTGCACTTTTTTACGCGTCGCTTCGCTCACGTCCGGGTGATCGTTGAGGACGCGTGAAACCGTGCTGACCGCTACTCCGCAATAACGGGCGATGTCCTTGATGTTTGTCATATGCTGCTTGTGCCTTTGCAGAAAATTTGTTTGCAGTAAATTTGGTGGGGTTTTCGTTTGCCGCGCAGGAGATCGCGTTCGGGGGGCCTGGGACTCGAGCTGTGTTTTCGTTTGCGCGGACCAGGATGCGCCGGAAACCGGGATCGGTTTGGGAACGTTACCGGAAACGATACTGGAAACGTTACCGGAACTTGCAAACACATTATATCCAAAGCAAATGGAAATGTCAACAGCTTTTTTAAGTTTGTTAAGTTGGACCATGGATACAGAAAAATAGGAACGCTTCGATAACAATGAGGAGCGGGAAACAAGGGTTCCGGATCACGTGGTTTTAGGCGGATCACGTGCGTTTTTACCGTCGCTTGCAAAGTGGCATGCGGACACGGACGTGTTTTCCGCTTTGCGGCCGGAAACGGGTCCGGAAAACCCGTCCGCGGTTTGACAATCACGATTCACGCATGCTACAATCGTTGCGGCGGTTCATGCGGAAAAACGGATTTTCCGCAGTGCAATTGTCAACATACAGCGGCGCGTAACGCCCGCCCGACCCAAGAGCGTAAGCGTCGATTTTTTCCGACGAAAGAGGAACGCAGAGTGTCGAAACTTTCTCCGAGACGATTTAAGGGCTCATTAATTTTACTGTGTAAACTGGCGATCACGGCCCTTTCGGCCGGCGCCTTTTTGTATTTGGTCCTCAACTATTACCCTGAGACCGATTTCTGGTTCAAGGGCTTCGTCGTATTCGAGTTTTTGTATCTGGTTGTTTTCCTGGCGTTTGCGACGACATACCGCTGCTTCAATATCGGGACCATGCGGTACCGCGAACTGATCTTTACCTATATACTATCGACGTTTTTAACCAATTTTATTTTCTACTTCATCCTGTCGCTGACGGCAAAGCAACTGCTTTCCATCTCTCCGCTGATGGTGATGATGTTTTTCCAGTGGGGCTGCGGACTGGTCCTGTATGCGGGCGCCGACCGGCTGTACTATCTGCTTTTCCCGGCGCGGCAGTCCGTCGTCATCTGCTCGAAAGACAAACACGAACTGGCGACGTTTAAAAAGATCGATTCCATGAAGGAGCGGCATAAGATCTGCGCGCTGGTGACGGAAGCGGAGAGCATGGACTCGATCAAGCGCTGCATCGAGCCGTATTCGACCGTGTTTATGGGCGACATATCGCACGATCTGCGGTTGGAGATTACGGAATATTGTTTTGAGCATAACAAGCGCCTGTTTGTTTTGCCGACCGTCGAGGACATCATCTTCCACAACGCGCACGAGAACATCATCGGCGATTCGCTGGTATACCAGTGCAGGAACCATACGTTTTCGATCGAACAGATGGTGGTCAAGCGAATCATGGATATTTCGCTGTCTCTGCTCGGGCTGGTTCTGACGAGCCCGGTCATGCTGATAACCGCAATCGCCATCAAAATCCAGGACGGCGGCCCGGTGCTGTTCAAGCAGGAGCGGTACACGAGAAACTACGCGCGCTTCACGCTGTATAAATTCCGCAGCATGGTCGTGGACGCGGAGAAGGACGGCGCGCTGCTGACGCGCCCGAACGACGATCGCATTACGCCGTTCGGAAAGTTTATACGGGCGACGCGCATCGACGAACTGCCGCAGTTTTTCAACATCCTGCACGGGGAGATGTCGCTCGTCGGCCCGCGCGCGGAGCGCACGGAAAACGTGGAGTTTTACTGCGAGCGGATGCCGGAGTTCCGCTATCGCATGAAGGTCAAAGCCGGCCTGACGGGATATGCGCAGATCTACGGCAAATACAACACGAATTTTGAAGACAAGCTGAAGCTCGACATGCTCTATATTGAAAACTGCTCTCTCGTGCATGACCTGCAGCTGCTGTTTATGACGCTGAAAGTGATTTTCATGCCGGAAAGCACGGAGGGATTCGACGTTTCCAACCTTGAGGAGCTTGGCGGGAAATGCGGCGTGTGCCAGGAAACGCCGGCCGAACCGGAAAAACAACCATCCTTTGGGAAGGCCGAAGGCAACGTCGCATCGAGAATGGTCAGCGAACCGGACACGGTTCAGAAAGGACATTGCATGAAAGGCATCATCCTTGCGGGCGGGAAGGGAACCCGGCTGTATCCGAGCACGAAAGCGGTCAGCAAGCAGCTCCTTCCGATCTACGATAAGCCGATGATCTATTATCCGCTGTCTGTTTTGATACTTGCGTCCATCAAAGAGGTGCTGATCATCTCGACGCCGGAGGACACGCCGGTTTACCAACGTCTGCTTGGCTCGGGCGAACGGCTCGGCATGCACTTTACTTACAAGGTGCAGGAAACGCCGCGCGGCCTTGCCGACGCTTTTATCATTGGCGAGGAGTTCATCGGGGACGATCCGGTCTGCCTGGTCCTCGGAGACAACGTCTTCTACGGGCGGGACCTGACCGCGACGCTCCAGGCGGCCATCCGCCGCGAAAAGGGCGCGACGATCTTCGGCTATCCGGTCAAGAATGCGAGCGCATTCGGCGTCGTGGAGTTCGACAAGGACAACCGCGTCATTTCCATTGAAGAAAAACCGGAGCACCCGAAGTCGAACTATGCCGTCCCGGGGCTGTATTTTTACGACAACCGCGTGGTGGAAATCGCCAAACACGTCCGCCCCTCGAACCGCGGCGAAATCGAGATCACGTCCGTCAACAACACGTATCTTGAGGCCGGCGATTTGCATGTGGAACTGCTCGGCCGCGGCATGGCATGGCTGGATACGGGATCTCCCGAGGGCATGCTCAAAGCCGCGGAATACGTTGAAGCCGTTCAGTCCCGCCAGGGTTTTTACATCTCCTGTATCGAGGAGATCGCGTGGCGCCGCGGGTTCATTACGACAAAACAGCTTGAAAAACTCGGACAGGAACTGAAGATGACCGATTACGGCCAGTATCTGCTCGCGCTGGCAGGCGAAGGGAAATAGGGGGTAAACGATGAACGTCCTCGTCACCGGAGGCGCCGGCTTTATCGGCAGCAATTTTATCCGTTGGATGCGCTCCAACGCGCCGGAACACAGGCTCGTAAACGTTGACGCGCTGACCTACGCCGGCAACCTCGAAAACCTCAGCGGCATACCGGAGAGCGGGCGTTACGCTTTTGTCCGCGCGGATATCCGGGACCGCGAAACGATGCATGAAATCTTTTCGAAATACGATATCACGCACGTGGTCAATTTTGCGGCGGAGTCGCACGTCGACCGCAGCATCGTCGATCCGGAAGTGTTTTTAACGACCAACGTCATCGGCACGCAGGTGCTGCTCGACACGGCGAAACAGCACTGGAAGACTGCGCCGGACGACAAGTACAGCCGCGAATTCCGGGACGGCGTGAAGTTTCTGCAGGTGTCCACGGACGAAGTATACGGCGCGCTGGGGAAGGACGGCATGTTTTCCGAAACGACGCCGCTTTCGCCAAACAGCCCGTATTCAGCCGCGAAAGCGAGCGCGGACTTCGTCTGCCGGGCCTATCACGAGACGTTCGGCATGCCGCTCAATATCACGCGCTGCTCGAACAACTACGGGCCGTATCAGTTTCCGGAAAAGCTGATCCCGCTCATGATCCATAACTGCATGATCGGCAAGCCGCTGCCGGTGTACGGAGACGGCATGCAGATCCGCGACTGGCTTCACGTTTCCGATCACTGCAGCGCGATCTATGCGGTTTTGACCCGGGGAATTTCCGGGGAAGCGTATAATATCGGCGGGAACAACGAACGTGCGAATATTGAAATCGTCAAAAAAATATTGCGGGTGTTCGGCAGGGACGAGTCCCTCATTACATACGTGAAGGACAGGCCGGGCCACGACCGGCGGTATGCGATCGACAACACCAAGATCACGACGACGCTGGGCTGGGCGCCGAACTATACGTTTGACCAGGGGATGGACGAGACGATCTCCTGGTATCGGACGCACAGGGATTGGATGGAGCATGTGCTCACGGGTGAATATACAGCCTATTACGAAAAGATGTATAAACAATGACGGCAATCGCAAAAATACCTTTACACGAACGCAGTCTGACTGCGTTCGTGTTACATTTTGTGATGAAAAGTTAGTCATAAATCGAACAACAATTTACTATGCGCAACAAAAAACGACCAAATCTGTGCAAAAATCTGAAATATTACATAAAATCGTTACATGAATCGATAAAAACGAACGAACAGTTGAAATATTCTAACCGTTAGTGTAAGATGTATAAGGATGTAAGTTTCGATTAGTGGAGAGCGCGCAGGCTGTGAAAGAAATCATTGTTTTTGAATATTTTTCCTGCGTTTTACTTGCGATTATCTATGCTTATGCATTGATTGACCGCAACCGTCCGTCGCTGAAGAAACAGGTTTTCCGTATCAGCGTCGGCGTTTCTTTGCTTGCCATCGTGATCACGATCCTGATCTTTCACTTCGACGATATCGCCCAGCGGTATCCGCGCTGGATAGGCCTGGCGTTCGCCTCTTTGTTCTATGCCGCTGAAGCGCTCATGATATCGGCCATCACCGGCGCAATGCTCATAACGATGTTTGAAAACCGGTACGACTCGCCCCGCCTCAAGGCGGCCGGAATTACGGTTATCGTCTTCTGCGCGGTGCAGCTTCTTCTGATAGGGGTCAATTTAGCGACCGGCTGGCTGTTTTCAGTCGATGAAAGCGACGCTTACAGCAGGGGTCCGATCAGCAGGATCGACCTGCTGTTTCTAATCGCCGCCTTCTTCATTCTTTATGTGTTCTATCGTTTGGAATATAAGCACGTCAAAAAATCGTTCCGTTTAATTATCTACACGCTGCCGGTGCTGGTGGCCGTTATGGGCGCGTATCAGATTTACTATCTGAATACGATCCTCACGGGCACGGTTGCAAGCCTTGCGCTGATGGTACTGTTCATTTACGGACAGCAGCAGCGCATCCACGTGGACCAATTGACGGAAATTGGCGACCGGGAGGCGTTTTTCTACATGCTGGAACGCCTTGCGGCGCGAAGGCAGTTTTTCCACGTGGTGATCGTCTGTCTGAATAAATACAAGCTGGTGAACAACCAGTACGGACAGAGGGCGGGCGACGACTTCCTGCGGCTGGTCGGCGGCTTCTTCGCCTCGCTGGACGCGCGCGTTTCCGCCTATCGGTTTTCCGGCGTCGAGTTTGCGCTGGTCGTGACGAAGATGTGCGACTCCGAATACGAAGAGCTGTTTGCAAGAATCGTCGATCGGTTTCAGCAGCCTTGGACGGTCGACACGCACACGGTGCGGCTCAACGCGGTCTTTGCGGACATTTTGTATCCGGAGCACGCCGCAAATCTGGACGAGCTGATCGACGCGCTGGAGTATGCGACGCGGCTTGCGAAAAATGCCGTCCCGCAAACGCCGGTCCGCTTTGACAGCACGCTGCGAAACGAGTTCGGAAGGCGCAATTATGTGATCAACCAGATGGAATCGGCGCTGAAAGAGGACCGCTTTTTCCTGTATATCCAGCCGGTGTACGACTGCGAACAAAAGCGATTTGCCGGCGGAGAAGTGCTGCTGCGGCTGAACGAGAGCAACGGCCGCCCGATTTCGCCGGGCGAATTCATACCGATCGCCATCGACTACGGCATTGCGACCGAGCTTGGCTGGATGGTGCTCGAAAAGACATGCCGCTTCCTGAGCGAGAACCGCAACAGCGACATCGGATGGCTCTCGGTCAATATCTCCGCGCAGCAGTACGAGTTTGACGAAACGGTGCGAAGGCTCGAAGAGCTGCTCGGGAAATACGATGTTTCGCCGCAGAGCATCAAGCTTGAGATTACGGAGCGCGTGCTGCTGGGCGATATCATAAAGGCGCGGCAGACGATGAACGAACTTCGGGAGCGCGGAATCGGCGTCTATCTGGACGACTTTGGAACGGGGTATTCAAACCTGGTCAACGTCATGTCCCTCCCGTTCGAGTGCGTGAAGATCGACAAGGGGCTTGTGCGCGGCATTGCGCAAAACCCGGAATCGTACGGGCTCCTGCAAACGGTCGTAAACGGCCTGCGGTCCATGAACGTGATCATCCTTGCGGAGGGAGTCGAAACGCAGGAAGAAAACGAGATCGTCCAACAGCTCGGCATCGATAAAATACAGGGGTTCTATTATGCCCGCCCGATGCCGGGGGAAGAGTTCGTTTGGCTTGCAAAGCAGACGCACGTCGAGGCTTGCGGCGCGGAATAAAGGCGTTTTCACACGATAGAATCGATGCCCGGAAGCGATTGCTCCCGGGCATCGTTGCGTTAAGCTGAATACGAATGCGTTACAGGGTGTTTTCGAGCGCCTCGAAGAGCTCTTTTCGCAGGGCGAGCACGGCGTCGAGAGCCTCGACGACGGGAACCTGCCTTTTCACGCGTTTGTCGCGCGTGGTCAGTTCGACCATGCCGTCCTTGAGATTGCGCGGGCTGACGGTGACGCGGATCGGCGCGCCGATGAGGTCCGCCTCCGAAAAGACGACGCCCGCGCTGACGAGCCGGTCGTCGAGGATTACGTCTACGCCCGCTTTTTCCAGCGCCTCGTAGAGCTCGGTCCCGATGCGCTTCGGCTCTTCCTGATCGGCGCGCAGGATGCAGACCTGCACGTCCCAGGGCGCGATGGAGATCGGCCAGATCGGGCCGTACTCATCGTGGCTCTCTTCGCAGACGGAGGCGGCGAGACGGCCGACGCCGATGCCGTAGCAGCCCATGATGGGATATTTCAGCTCGCCGTTTTCGTCGAGATACTGCATGTTCATGGACTTTGTGTACTTGGTGCCGAGCTGGAAGATGTTGCCGACCTCGATTCCGTTGCTGATGGTCAGCGTACGCTTGCCGCAGACGGGGCAGATGCCGCCGGCAACGGCCTTGGCGACGTCGGCATAGGTGACCTTGCCGTAATCGCGCTCGATATTGAACCCGGTATAGTGGTGGTCGGCCTTGTTCGCGCCGCAAACCAGCGCGCCGATGCCGTCAAGCGAACGGTCGAACACGACGGTGATCTTCTTCGTATCCAGCCCCATCGGGCCGATGAATCCGGCGACGATGCCGCTTTCCGGCGTGACCGCTCCTGCATGGACTTCCTCACAGAGGAAGTTGCGAAGCTTCGTTTCGTTGACCTCGAGATCGCCGCGGATAAACACGATGACGAAGCCGTCGTCCGAATTTTTCTGATAGACGACCGCCTTGCAGGCTGCGTTATGCGGCTTGTTGAGGAAGCCCGCGACCTCCTCGATAGTCGCCATGCCCGGCGTGGGCACGAGCGCGAGGGGCTCGACCGCGGACAGCGCGGAATTGTCCACGATGCTTTCCGCGGCCTCGAGATTGGCCTTGAAATCGCAGTTGTCGCAGACGACCAGCGTGTCCTCGCCGATCTCGGTGAGCAGCATGAACTCATGCGAGATGCTGCCGCCCATCATGCCGGAGTCGGACAGCACGGCGATGACGTTTTTACAGCCCGCGCGCTTGAAGATGCGTTCGTAGGCTACGTAACAGCGCTGATAGTATGCTTCCAGGTCCTCCTGCGAGGTATGGAAGGAATACGCGTCCTTCATGGTGAACTCGCGCACGCGGATCAGCCCGCCGCGGGCGCGCGGTTCGTCGCGGAACTTTGTTTGAATCTGGTAGATCATGAACGGATATTTCGCATAGCTTTTCGCCGCGTCGCGCGCGAGGTGGACGGCGGCTTCCTCGTGCGTCATGCCGAGGACCATGTCCGCGCCCATGCGGTCCTTCAGGCGGACAAGCTCCTTGCCGACGCTCGTAAAGCGGCCGGACTCCCGCCAGAGGTCGGCGGGAAGCACGACGGGGAACAGGACTTCCTGCCCGTCGATGCGGTCCATCTCTTCGCGGATGATGCGCTCGATTTTCTGCGTGATGCGGCGCGCAGGCGGCAGCAGCGTGTACACGCCGGTGTTCACCTGCTTGATGTAACCACCGCGCACCATCAGCGCGTGACTTTCGATCGTGCAGTCGGCGGGCTTTTCCTTGTAGCGCTCGCCGATCAATGCGGACATTTTCATAAAAACAAATCTCCCCTTAGCAATCCTGATGATAATAAACACCTTATTATCTCCCAGATCGGTGGATTTGACAAGGGGCAACGAACGGAGGCGCCGTTGAAACGAATGTTAAAAAGTGGAAAACATGCTTGACAAACAAACCGCGGATACATAAACTTGTATTAATAGCAAAAAGCGTTGATCGGGAAAGAGTAAGCGCAGTTGCATTTGCCGCCAGAGAGGATCGGTCACCGGCTGAAAGCCGATCCGGGCAGCAGTACGCCGAAGTGCCTCCCGAGAGCCGCCGCCGATAAAGAAACGCGATTGAGCGTCTTTTAGTACCGGCGGACGTGACCGCCGCGTTAAGGCGTTGAGCGGGGGAGAAGTTGCATTTTTCCCCAAGTAAAGTGGGACCGCGAACGCATTTCGTCTTTATGGATGGAATGCGCTTTTTGTTTTTATCCGGTATTTGCGGCTCGATTGAAGCGCCCGGAATGACGACAGGACGCGCTTCAAATGTTTACATAAAACGCTCGGCTGATGGAGAACGGAAGCGAACGTGCGCAGGACGCATTCTGCGCGAAAGGATGAGACGAACATGTTTAAAACGCTGAGGAGCGATATTCAGGCGGTGCTTGACCGCGACCCGGCTGCAACGGGCGCATTTGAGGTGCTGTGCTGCTATCCCGGTTTCCGGGCGGTACGCATGCACAGGCGCGCACACTATTGCCATACGCACGGCATGAAGCTGCTGGCGCGGATCATTTCGGAGTGGTGCCGGTTTCGCACGGGCGTGGACATCCATCCTGCGGCGACGATCGGAAAGCGGCTGTTCATCGACCACGGACTCGGCGTCGTCATCGGCGAGACGGCCGTGATCGGAGACGACGTAACGCTCTATCAGGGCGCGACGCTCGGCGGCACCGGCAAGGACGTCGGCAAGCGGCACCCGACGATCGGCGACCATGTGACCATCGCCGCGGGCGCGAGCGTACTCGGCCCGCTCAACGTCGGACGGCACGCGAAGATCGGCGCGGGAGCGGTCGTGCTT
>Ga0116164_10003351_pt1 | contig 11020 bp, 6 predicted proteins | sample AD_UKC109_MetaG_FD_89888 | JGI IMG/M metagenome (GOLD analysis project Ga0116164, IMG submission 89888) | Active sludge microbial communities of municipal wastewater-treating anaerobic digesters from Hong Kong - AD_UKC109_MetaG | ecosystem: Engineered > Bioreactor > Anaerobic > Digestate... | reverse complement strand
GAATAACTAATTTTAACCCATTTAAATAGTTCTGCACCCAAAATACCGATAATGGCATTATCGGTTCCTAATGAAACGCCTCCCCATAGCTTTTTATTGTATGCAATTAATCCTGTTAATGCTAATTGCGAGTTTTTCCCATCAGATTGAACCAATACACTTGGTTTAAATTCTAGCAAGGGGTTTGAAAATGGCATATTATAACCTGCTGTTAAATAATAATGTCTCTTTAACGAAGTATTAACAGTTACGGTTTCATTTGCTACATTTAATTTGCTATGTTCAAATTCTGTATCTAGGAGCTGAGTGGATGAAATACCTAAATATAAATCGGTGGTTTTATAAAAAATTCCAAAACCAAAGTCCATATAAGAAAGAGCATCTCCGTTTTCCGGAATAGCCAAATCCTGATTTGCCGGATCTGTAGGGGTTATCCATCCTCCATCGCTAAGATTAATGCTGGAGTTAGCAACACCCCACTTTATCCCGATTGCTAGATTTCCTGTGCTTATTGGAAATTTATAGGAAATAGAAAGGTTTACTTTAAAATTTTTATCAAATCCAAACTCATCATTTAATAGGGAAATTCCTAATCCAAATCTTTTTATTGCACCATCGGCATTAAAAACTGTTGTTGAAGGAGCTCCTTCGAAATTTGTCCATTGAAGCCTTTGTAATGCATAAGCGCATATTTTATCTTCGCTACCTGCATTTGCAGGATTTATTCCAAGTTGAGTAAAATAATATTGACTAAATTGAGGATCCTGTTGGCCCATGGAATAAAATAATCCAAAGAATAATATAATAAATGTAAGAATGTACTTTTTCATATCGAATCTTTTGTTCCTCAATTATAATAGAGATTACCAAAGGTAAAATAAACAAAAATATTATTCCTAACCAAATTTTATCAACATTTATGTGTTAATAATCTTTTTTACGTAATTTCTTTATACTGATATTTAATTATAAAGTTACTCCGCAGAAAAATTTTTACAAAATTTTTGTTAAATAATTTACGAATTTATTTTCTGATAGGCCTTTAACCATCTTTCTGGGATATCTCCATTTCCTGTTTGTTGATAATCCTGGTAGGTGCAGGAAATTAATGTGTTTTTATGTTTGTTAAGGTTTAGGGAAGGTACTTCAATCCACCAACGGTTTGTTTTTTCACTTTTATAAAAAACCAGCTCGTTTTTAAAATTATCTAAGTTAACCACGTATTTCGTAAAATATGTATCATTTTCAAAAGGGTATTCTTTAATTCTTGAAAGTACACCTTCAATAAAATACCAGATAATTTGAGCAGCTAAGTGAGCTGTTTGTAAGTTTATATCCTGTGTTATATTGTAATCGAGAACAGAAAATACTTTTATTTTATTACTGATGCCAGCAAAATATGCCATCTGGCAGATATCTTCTCCAAAAAGCCCATTTGGAGAAGGGTTTGTTTGCCCGAAAGCATCCGATTGACGTACTGCAGAAATACTAAATGCAATAAAATCAGCATCCCTGAAAATAGGTTCAGTTTCTTTTAAATGCGAACGAATATATCCTAAGCGGTAAAAAAAGTGAAGTTGTTCGCTAAGGTAATTGGTTATATTGTTGCTAACAAAATGGGTCTGATATCCTATATTAGTAAATGAAAAAAGGGATTCGTTTTCTTCAACTATAATTTTCCATAAATCAGATTTATAGTTATTTTCTCTGTTTTCGTATATGTTTATTTTACTATCCAGATGCACTATGTTAATTGTCTGATTCAATAATCCGAAACCAGAATATGTTGTATATAAAATATTATCTGCTTTGCCTAAAATAATTGGTATAATCCCTAATGTTAATAGTTCGGTAACTACATCGCGTAAAGCAATTTTTTGGTCGTTTATTGTTTTTCCTGGTTTTAAATTCCCTAAATCAATTATTCCAGCTGGTTTATTAAATGCAGAAAGGCTATAAAGGTGGCTTCTGATTTTTTCTAGGGCAAAGGAGTTAACATCTGCAGGATTTTCAAAAAAATCGGGTACTCCTATTATGGCTAACTTAAACGACTCAATATTCTGAATTTTTGATTCTTTTTGATGTAGGGTTATATTGGATAATAATTGATGTTTAGGCTCAATATAATTTGTAGTGCCTGCTATCTCAATAGGGTCAAAATAGTCGTTTAAATTCATCTAATTGCTGGTTGTTTTATAAATTATTTTTTTGATGGTTTTTTTGATTTTGTTTTTGGGGCACTGTTTTTTCCTGTTTTTTCTTTTTTTATTGATTTAGAATCAGAATCCTTGTTAATTATATCTAAACAATTTTTATAACTCAATTCTGCTGCATCGGTTCCTTTGGGTATTTTATAATTTTGCTTTTTGTAAGATATGTAAGGGCCCCATCTGCCATTTAATACAAATAAATCTGGGTCTTCTGAATATGTTTTAATTGTTTTTTTACTATCCTTTTCCCTTTTTTCGTTTATTAATTCAATAGCTCTGCCTAGTTCAATAGTATAAGGGTCATCTTCTTTTTTTAATGAAACAAATTTTGCATCGTGCCTAACGTAAGGGCCAAACCTGCCAATGGAAACAACCACTTTTTTGTTTTCATAAGCACCCAATTCCCTAGGTAGTTTAAATAAGGCTAGTGCTTCTGATAGAGTTATTGTTTCAAGCATTTGCCCTTTTTGTAATGATGCAAATTGTGGTTTTTCATCTTCGTCTTTAAGCCCTAGTTGAACCATTGGCCCGTATGGCCCAATTTTAACGGAAACCGGTTTCCCAGTTGCCGGGTCGTTGCCTAATATCCTTTCGCCAACACTTTTTCCAGAGGTTTCAAGGGTTTTCTCAACTGTTTTATGAAAAGGCTTATAGAACTTATCTATCATTTTTGGCCATTCTAATTTTCCATTAGCAATTTCATCAAATTCTTCTTCAACTTTAGCTGTAAAGTTGTAGTTTACAATTTCATCAAAATGTTTTTCAAGAAAATCATTTACAACCATTCCTATGTTATTAGGGAATAATTTGCTTTTTTCAGCTCCTGTAATTTCTGTTTTCGTTGTTTCTTTAATTACTCCTTTAGATAATGTTATAACTGTATAATTCCTTTCATTGCCAGGCCTATCTTCTTTTACAACGTATCCCCTGTTTTGAATGGTTGATATAGTTGGCGCATATGTTGATGGCCTTCCAATGCCGAGCTCTTCCAGTTTTTTTACCAGACTGGCTTCTGTATACCTTGGAGGATAGTGTGTAAAGCGTTGTATAGCCTGAACAGAATTATATTCTAATTTTTCCCCTTTAGTAACCTGTGGTAATAGCCCTTTGATGTCTTCATCGTTTTCGTCATCGGATGATTCGATATATACTTTTAAGAATCCATCAAATTTAAGTACTTCACCAATGGCTAAAAATTCATGCTCACTATTAGAAATGGTTATATAAATAGAGGTTTTTTCTAATTCAGCATCGCTCATTTGTGATGCAATTGTCCTTTTCCAAATTAAATCATATAATTTTTTTTCGTTATCTGAACCAGAAACTTCCTGTTTATCTAAGAATGTAGGCCGTATAGCTTCGTGTGCTTCCTGGGCGCCTTTCGTTTTTGTTTTAAAATGCCTGATTTTTACATATTTCTCTCCAAACTCTTTATTAATAACATTCTTAGCAGAATTAAGTGCCATCTCCGAAAGATTTACAGAGTCGGTTCTCATATAGGTAATCTTTCCTGATTCGTAAAGTTTTTGAGCAACAGTCATGGTTTGTGCTACTGAAAAACCTAACTTTCGGCTGGCTTCTTGCTGCAAGGTTGATGTTGTAAAAGGGGGTGCAGGAGATTTTTTACCAGGTTTTTTGCTAATATCTTTTACGTTAAATTGTGCCGATTTGCATAGTTCTATAAATGCCTGTGTGTCTTTTTGGCTTTTAATCTTATCGGTCAAATCTGCTTTTAGTTCTTCGTTTTTTGCTGTTTTAAAAAGGCCTGAGGCTTTAAAATACGATTCGCTCTTAAAATTCATTATTTCCCGTTCACGCTCAACTAGTAATTTTACGGCAACAGATTGCACTCTGCCCGCAGATAATGAAGGTTTAACTTTTTTCCATAAAATGGGAGATACTTCAAAACCAACCAGCCTGTCGAGAATTCTTCTGGCTTGTTGGGCATTTACAAGGTTTTCATCTATAGGGCGTGGATTTTGTATTGCTTTTTGAATGGCATCTTTTGTTATTTCATGAAAAACAATGCGTTTTGTTTTTTTCTTATCTAACTCAAGAACATTCATTAGATGCCATGCAATTGCTTCTCCTTCACGGTCTTCATCGGAGGCTAACCAAACTTCCTTAGCTTCTTTTACAAGTTTTTTTAATTCTTTAACTACATTTTTCTTTTCATCCGGAATAATATATTGAGGATTGTATCCATTGTCAACTTCAATTCCTAGGTTCTTTTTTGCCAAATCCCTTATATGCCCATAGCTCGATTTAACAATAAAATCTTCTCCTAAAAACTTTTCAATTGTTTTGGCTTTTGCCGGTGATTCGACGATAACTAAGTTTTCAATCATGAATAATTTGATTTTGAAGCGTTTCTATTTGGCGACAAAATTAATACAAATAGTATTTTAAGTTCAAAATTTTGAATTAAATATTATTTATTAATTTTACCACCACCTGAAAACTGGCAATATGAGCAAAATAAATTTCACATCAAAATTTTATATCCGATTGTTTTGGATACTGGTTGCAATACCTGTTTTAACTCTTGTACTTATATTTTCCTTAATATCTTTAGAAAAGCTAGGTAAAATGCCTACATTCGAAGAGCTGGAAAATCCTGAAAATGATTTGGCCTCAGAGGTATATTCTGATGATGGGATACTGTTAGGAAACTATTATTACCAAAACAGATCCTATGTAAATTACGAGGACCTTTCTCCAAATATGGTAAATGCATTAATTGCGACTGAAGATATCCGATTTCATAAACACTCGGGCATTGACGCAAGAGGATTAGGACGGGTTTTGGTTTATAGTATTTTGCTTAGTGACAGAGGTTCGGGGGGAGGTAGTACTATAACACAACAGTTAGCAAAAAATCTTTTCCCAAGGGATACAGCTACTTACAATTCATCCATTGCACGAACCATTCATTTGGGATTGGCAAAATTTAAAGAATGGGTAACTGCTGTTAAGTTGGAAAAAAACTATACCAAAGAGGAAATTCTTGTAATGTACCTAAATACTGTTCCATTTGGAGGTAATTCATATGGAATCAAATCGGCAGCCAAAACGTTTTTCAATAAAACAACAGATTCTTTAAATGTAGAGGAATCAGCATTGCTGGTTGGCTTATTAAAAGCTCCAACATATTACAGCCCTGTTCGGAATCCTGAAAGGTCAAGATTAAGGAGGAATGTGGTTTTATACCAGATGAGGAGATATAATTATATTACTCACGAGGAGTACGATTCATTAAGTATACTGCCCATTAATTTAAATTATAAGGTACAGGATCATAATGAGGGCTTAGGTACATATTTCCGCGAATACCTTAGAATAACACTAAATGCTTCGTTGCCAAACCGTAAAAATTATTTTTCTGAACAAGATTATATAAATGATTCGATTCAATGGTATACTAATCCAATTTATGGTTGGTGCCATAAAAACAAAAAGCCAAATGGAGAGCCGTATAATTTGTATCGCGATGGATTAAAAATATACACAACTCTGAATTCCAAAATGCAAAAATATGCAGAGGAGGCTGTTGTTGAACATATGAAATATGAGTTGCAGAATGATTTTAACATAGAACAAGAAAAGAATCCAAATGCTCCTTATTACGAAGAACTTACCCGCGAGGAGTTAAAAGACATTATTGACCTGGCAATTCGAAGGACAGAAAGGTATAGGACTTTGCGGCGGGCTGGTTTAAGCATGGATTCGATTAAGGTATCTTTTAATACTCCAACAGAAATGACCGTGTTTTCTTGGGATGGAGAAATTGATACTGTAATGACTCCTTTAGATTCATTAATATATTATAAGAGTTTTTTACGAACTGGATTTGTATCTATTGACCCACATAACGGTTATGTAAAGTCTTATGTGGGAGGGCCAGATTTTAAGCATTTCAAATACGACCATGTTACTATGGGAAAACGCCAGGTGGGTTCTACAATTAAACCATTCCTGTATACTTTAGCTATGCAAGAAGGATATTCACCCTGCCATATGGTACCTAATGTGCCAAGTACATTTATGGTAAATGATACAACATGGACACCCAAAAATTCAGGGCCATCGAGTATGGATGGTAAAATGGTTACTTTAAAGTGGGGATTAGCAAATTCTGTTAACTATATCTCAGCTTGGTTAATAAAACAATTTAATCCGGTATCGGTAATTGATGTTATGAGGAAAATGGGTGTAACCAGTAAAATTGATGCAGTCCCCTCAATATTTTTGGGTACCTCGGATATTTCTTTAATTGAGATGACAAGCGCGTATTCAACCTTTTCGAACAAAGGCGTTCATGCTGATCCGGTTTTTATAACAAGAATTGAAGATAAAAACGGAAATGTCCTGGCAACTTATACTGCTAATAAAAACGAAGCTATAAGCGAACAAACAGCTTATCTTATGGCAAACCTTCTTCAAAGTGTTGTTAAGGAAGGTTCTGGCGGAAGAATAAGGTGGAAGTATGAACTGTATAATGAAATTGGTGGTAAAACGGGAACTACCCAAAATCACTCCGATGGTTGGTTTATGGGAATTACACCCAATTTGGTTGGTGGCGTTTGGGTAGGTGGCGAAGATAGGAGTATACACTTTAAAGGGATAGGACAGGGAGGTGGCCATAATATGGCATTACCAATTTTTGCTTTATACTTACAGAAGATTTATGCAGACTCAACCCTAACGGTAAAATCATCGGATAAATTTGAAAAGCCTTTAAATTTTTCTGTAAAAATTGATTGTGACGATAAAGTGAAAAGTTCAGATACTCAAACCGAATTGGAAGATGAATTTTTTTAATCTATAATGTGCGGGATTGCACTAATTAACGATCTTGTATACTCAGAGGCAGGTGATTTATATAAATCTTCTGCCTTATTTATTTCTACAAGTTTACCTTCCTTCATTACCATTATACGGTCCGACATATATTTAACAACAGATAAATCATGCGAAATGAATATATAAGTTAAGTTATATTCTGATTTAAGATCGTTTAAAAGGTTAAGTATCTCTGCCTGGATCGAAACATCTAATGCTGAAACAGATTCGTCGCATATGATTAATTCAGGTTGCAGAATTAATGCCCGAGCAATTACTATACGTTGGCGTTGCCCTCCCGAAAATTCGTGAGGATACTTATAAAAACTTTGTTTTTCTAATTTAACTTTTTCTAGAATCTCAAAAACTTTTTCGATTCTTTCTTTCTTATTTTTGTATAGTTTATGCACTTTGAGTGGCTCAAGCAGAGTATCTCCGATAGTAAATTTGGGATTTAATGATGAATATGGGTCTTGAAAAATAAACTGGATGTTTTTTCTGAATAATTTTATTTCTTTAGCAGATAATTTATTTAAAGGAGTACCATTATATTCAACTGTTCCTGAGCTGCATTCTGTCAGCATAGAAATAATTCTGCCTAATGTGGTTTTTCCACATCCCGATTCACCGGCCAAACCTAAGGTTTCCCCTTTAAATACGGTAAAAGAAAAATCCTGGATAGCTTGATGTGTTTTAACCGCTTTGCCCCAAAAGTTTCTTTTAATAATAAAATCTTTATATAAATTGTTTACACTTAGAATAGCTGTTTGGCTTACCTCTCTTGTATTATTGTTCTTTATACTAATAATTTCTTGTGATTTTTGCTGATTTAAAAAATCGGATAAAACGGGCAGCCTTACTTTTGGTGTTTGTAGGGTAGGCCTGCATTTTAATAGGGCTTTGGTGTATTTATGAACAGGTGATTTTAAAATGGTCCGGGTGCTTCCTTTTTCGACAATCTCGCCTTTATACATAACTAAAATGTTATCGGCAATTTGTGATATTACACCCAGGTCGTGTGAAATGAAAATGATGCTTATTTTATATTTTTCCTGAATACTTTTTAGCAGCTCAATAATTGATTTTTGAATTGTTACATCAAGAGCTGTTGTTGGCTCGTCAGCTATTATAATATTGGGTTTTAAGGCTATTGCCATTGCAATCATGACCCTTTGTTTTTGGCCTCCTGAAATTTGATGTGGGTAACTGTGGAAAATTCTTTTGGGGTCAGGTAGTTTTACCTCGTTAAAAAGTCCTAAAACCTTTTCTTTAGCTTCCTTTTTGTTATAACCTGAGTGGTTTGTTAAAACTTCCTGTACTTGATATCCGCACGTTAACGAAGGGTTTAAAGAGGTCATTGGTTCCTGGAAAATCATCGAAATATTATTACCTCTTAAGGCAAGAAGTTCGTGATCTTTGCATTGCAAAATATTTAAGCTTTTGCCTTCTGAATTATAAAGGATTTCTCCAGATTCAATTACAGCATTTGCAGGTAAAAGCCTCATTAACGACATGGCAGCCATGGTTTTTCCTGACCCAGATTCGCCAACAATTCCTAAAGTTTCTGATTTGTATAATGAAAAGGAAATATTATTTAGCACTTGGTTTTTTCCAAATTTGCTATTAAAAAAAAGAGATAAGTTTTTTACTTCCAGGATTTTCACTTTTTCTTAATTCTTTTTAAATAATGATCTAAAAAGTTCTTCAACTCTCGATACTTTTATGATTTGAATTTTATATTTTGATTCGTCTAATCCTTTTGAGTTAAATTTTGAAATGTAGATTTTTTTAAAACCAAGTTTATCTGCTTCGCCAATTCGTTGATCAATGCGGCTTACCGGGCGTATTTCGCCTGTAAGGCCTATTTCTGCGGCAAAACAAATATCTTTATCTATTGGAATGTCAAGGTTAGATGAAAGTACGGAAGAAATTACAGATAGGTCAATTGCGGGATCATCAACCTTTAATCCTCCTGCAATATTTAAAAAAACATCTTTTTGGTTAAGCCTGAACCCTGCACGCTTTTCAAGAACTGCCAGAAGCATACCAAGCCTCCGGTTATCAAATCCTGTTGATGACCGTTGTGGTGTACCATAAGCAGCAGTGCTTACCAATGCCTGTATTTCTAAAAGCAAAGGCCTGGCTCCGTTAATTGTGGATGCTATGCTTGTCCCGCTTAAATGTTCGTCTGTTTGTGTAATTAATATTTCTGATGGATTTGGCACTTCTCTTAATCCTTTATTATTCATTTCAAATATCCCTAATTCCGATGTAGAGCCAAACCGGTTTTTTGTTGTCCTTAGTATACGATACATATTATTATGGTCTCCTTCGAACTGTAAAACGGTATCAACAATATGTTCTAATACTTTGGGGCCCGCAAGGTCTCCTTCTTTGTTGATGTGCCCTATCAAAAATACGGGAACATTGGATTCTTTAGCAAATTTGAGCAGTGAAGCCGCAGATTCCCTGATCTGGGATACTGTCCCGGCTGATGATTCCAGCCTGTCGGAATATAATGTTTGTATGGAATCAATAATAATAAGTTCGGGATGAATATTTTGCAACTGGGTAAAGATATTTTCTAAGAGTGTTTCGCTTAAAACAAAACAATTTTCGTTCTGAATATTTATTCTTTCAGCACGCATTTTTATTTGTTGGGGGCTTTCTTCTCCCGAAACGTATAAAACTTTTAGGTTTTTTAGCATTAGGGCAACTTGCAGAGACAATGTCGATTTCCCTATTCCTGGTTCTCCCCCTATTAAAATCATGGACCCAGGAACAATCCCGCCTCCCAGGATACGGTCTAATTCCTGGATACCGGTTAAAATGCGACCTTCTTTTTTGCTAATAATTTCGTTAAGCTTTTGAGGGGCCTGCAATTCAGAAACATAAAAATTTTTTTTTGATCCGGGGCTTTTAGAAACAATCTGTTCTGTATATGTATTCCACTCCCCACAAGCAGGGCAACGTCCAATCCATTTAGCAGATTCGGCACCGCAGTTTTGGCAAAAAAATACAGATTTAGTTTTAGCCATTATTTTTTCAGTTTTTCTATAATAGAAGAGGTAGAGTACCCGGGTATAAAATCGATGGTGATTACCTCACCTCCTTTAGCTTTAACTATATCATAACCAACAATATCTTCCGCTTTATAATCGCTTCCTTTAATTAAAATATCGGGTTGCACTTTTTTTATCAGTTCGTAGGGAGTGTCTTCATCAAAAAATATAACAGCTGAAACGAAATGCAAAGCAGCCAATGTAATTGCTCTGGCATATTGGTCCTGTACGGGCCGCGATTCTCCTTTAATCCTTTTTACCGAATTATCAGTATTTAATCCAATTATTAATACATCGCCGTAATTTGCAGCTTGGGCCAGATATTCAATATGCCCTCGATGGATGATATCAAAACATCCGTTCGTAAAAACTATTTTTTTATTTTTTAGCCCCCAATATGTAAGATTGGGTATAAGGTCTTTATAGTCAATTATTTTTGACTTAATAACATCCAATTTATCCATCAAGAGAAGGTTTAAATTAAACCAGTAAATTTAACTATATTTTTTTCTTTTCGTGCGGGATTGAAGAAATAACATTAAAACAGATAAGGTACCTAATAGTATAGCAAAAATTGTTTGTGATTCATGCTGGATTGTGGCAAAAACTAATCCCTGTTCTTTGGATAATCCATAAAGCATTAAAGCAGATGAAATTATCCAATGAAATGCACCTATTCCTCCTTGTACTGGAGCCGACATGCCTAGTCCTCCCACAACAAGAATAAATAAACCATCGATTAAAGATAGGGATGAAGTGGCGGGAATTGATAAGAAGACAACGAATGTCATTAAATAGTAACTGATCCAAATGATAAAAGTGTGTAAAAAAAATTGTGACCTGCTGCGCATTTTAGTTACAGTTTTCACTCCGGAAATAATGCCTCGTAATATTTTTCTAATTTTT